>Ga0181523_10001449_pt1 | contig 25149 bp, 21 predicted proteins | sample PEATcosm2014_Bin_43_FD_119752 | JGI IMG/M metagenome (GOLD analysis project Ga0181523, IMG submission 119752) | Peatland microbial communities from MTU Mesocosm Facility, Houghton, MI, USA - PEATcosm2014_Bin05_30_metaG | ecosystem: Environmental > Terrestrial > Soil > Wetlands > Peat | place... | reverse complement strand
CCCGTGGAAGCGCCCAGCGTGCAGGTCCCTCCGGAACCCGCGCCGCGTTTCGCGCGATAAAATTGGATTGCTCCACCTCTCGAAGGCCCGGGCAGGGAACTGTCCGGGCTTTTCTATTTTGCACTGAATCGTAAGGTTCCTCAGCGGCTGAAAGTTTGCGCTGGCTTTCTGGACTTTTGCTCTTGGTAAATTTCTTCGGCGCGCTTCAACGCTTCGGTGATGCTGGCGCACATGTTTTCGGGCGGCACGTGGCGGTAGAAATCTGCTTCGCGCATCAGTGCCGCGGGTTGCGGGCGCGCGCCGCAAACCAGCATGGCGCGGCCGCTTTCCTGTAATTTATCGGCAAGCTCCTCAAGTGCGGCAATCCCTGTGGCGTCCACTGCCGTCATGTTGCGCAAGCGCAAGATAACGATGGGCGGCAGAGCGTCCATCTGTTCCGTGATGATGGCGATCTTGTCCGTCACGCCGAACAGAAATGGCCCGTGAATGCGATAAACGGCGGCGTAGGATGGGATATCTTTATCCTGCAGGATGTGCGCGCGGCCGTCCTCGATGTATTCGTCGGTAACTTTGGAGACCGTGGTGGTCTGCGAAATCTTGCGGATAAAGGTGAATGCGGCGAGGATCATGCCGACTTCCACGGCCAGAGTGAGGTCGGCAAAGACAGTCAAGCTCAGCGTCAACAGCCAAACCACGATATCGGCTTTAGTCAGTCGCAAGATCTCCGGGATTTCCGCCCAGTCGCCCATGTTGTAAGCGACCATGAAGAGGATACCGGCTAGCGCGGCCAAGGGGAGATCTTTCACCAGTGGCGCGGCAAACAGAATCACAGCCAGTAGCGTCAGCGCATGGATCATCCCGGCCACCGGCGATTTTGCGCCGGCACGCACATTGGTTGCCGTGCGCGCAATCGCGCCTGTGGCGGGCAATCCGCCAAACAGCGGCGAGATGATGTTCGCGAAGCCTTGACCAATCAATTCAACATTGGGGTTGTGTTTGTCGCCGCTCATGCGGTCAGAGACGACCGCGGACATCAGCGATTCGATGGCGCCCAGCATCGCAATCGTCACTGCCGGTGAAAGCAAGTGCAGAAGCAGGCTGGGTTTCAGGCCGGGCACCACAAGGTGAGGGAGACCGCTGGGAATGCCGCCGAACCGCGTGCCAATCGTCTCGACGGGAATATGGAAAAGGAAGACGGCGGCGGTTGCGCCGAAACAGACCAGGATCGCCCCGGGAACCCGTTTGAAAAAACGGACGCAGATGATCATCACCGCCAACGAAGCGATGCCCACCACCGAAGCGGCCCAGTTCAGCGTGTAGAAGTTTTCGGCCAGAGCGCCCATGCGGTGAAAGAAATCGCCGGGAACGTGCTCCATGCGAATGCCGAAGAAGTCGCGAATTTGCGTGCTGGCGATGAGAATGGCGATCCCGTTTGTGAAACCCACGACAACCGGGCGAGGGAAATACTTCACCAAAGCGCCTAGCCCAGTCACGCCCATGATGACCAGCAGCACCCCCGCGAGCATGGTGCAGGTGAAGAGTCCGTCAATGCCGTACCGCGTGATGATCCCCAGCACCACGACCACGAACGCACCGGTCGGCCCGCCAATCTGGGTACTTGAGCCGCCCAAGGCCGAAATCAAGAAGCCGGTGACAATCGCGCAGTAGATTCCAGCCTGAGGAGGGACGCCCGAAGCAATGGCAAAGGCCATAGCCAGCGGAAGAGCGACCAATCCGACGGTGACGCCCGCAATCAAATCGGAAACAAACTTTTCAAAGGTGTATCCGCGAAGAAGCAGGACGGATTTGGGCAACCACGCGTCTGGCAAAACGTTCATAGACCGAATCTGCTCCGTAAGCGACTCTTTTCAGTGTAGCAGGCGGAGGGCGGGGAATTGGCGCCAGGAAGCGCGGGGATACGCGTAAATTACAATCGAATGAAGCGGAATTATCTATTTGGGGGTGACCGGATTAATCCGCGGCGCCGCTTTTCTTTGCGCCGGGCTTCCAGCGCAACACCGGCTTGCGCGCTGCCGCTACTTCGTCAAGACGGCGAACGCGCGTGTTGTGGGGAGCGGTTTTCACGAGTTCGGGGTTTGTTTCGGCTTCGCGGGCGATGGATTTCATCGCATCAATGAATAGGTCGCATTCCTCTTGCGATTCCGATTCCGTAGGTTCGATCATCAAAGCGCCCGGAACGATCAGAGGAAACGCTGTGGTGTATGGATGAAAGCCGTAATCGATGAGGCGCTTGGCGATGTCTATGGTATTCACACCATGTTTCTTCTGCAGCGCGTCGCTGAAGACCACTTCGTGCATTGAAGGTCGTGTGTACGGAAGATCAAATACGCCTTCCAGATGTTTCCGAATGTAGTTTGCGTTCACAACGGCATCTTCGGTGGCTTGCCGCACGCCGGGGCCGTACGCCAGGATGTACGCAAGAGCGCGAACCAGCACGCCGAAATTTCCACCGAACGCGCGCACACGTCCGATGCTCTCCTTGCGGTGGTAATCCAGCGCCAGCTTGCCGCCCTCTTTTTCCACCAGCACTGGAACGGGCAAATAGGGTTCGAGGAATTTCTTGATGGCCACGGGGCCTGCGCCAGGGCCTCCTCCGCCATGCGGCGTCGAAAAAGTCTTGTGGAGGTTCAAGTGCATGACATCCACACCCAGATCGCCGGGGCGGGTCACGCCGGTCAGCGCGTTCATGTTTGCGCCGTCCATGTAGAGCAGAGCGCCTTTTGCATGCAAGACATGGGCGATTTCCGGGAGGCGCTGCTCGTAAATTCCCAGAGTCGAGGGATTGGTGATCATCAGCGCGGCAACGTCGCCGGTTACTTGCTCGTCCAGATGCGCGATATCGATCTGACCATCCTCGTTGGATTTAATGTTCTGGACCTGGTAGCCCGCAATGATGGCCGTGGCAGGATTTGTGCCATGCGCCGAATCGGGGATCAGCACCGTTTTACGGGGGTTCCCGAGCTTCTCATGATGCGCGCGAATCAGAAGAATGCCTGTGAGTTCGCCCTGCGCGCCTGCGGCCGGCTGCAGCGTTACGGCGTCCATGCCAGTAATTTCCAGCAGGCACTTTTCCAGCAGTTGCAAAATCTTCAGGCAGCCTTGCGACAATTCCTGCGGCTGGTAGGGATGTTCGGTGGCCAGGCCTGCCAGCCGCGCCACGTGTTCGTTCACGCGAGGGTTGTACTTCATGGTGCAGGAGCCCAGCGGGTACATGCCCAGATCAATCGCGTAATTCCAGGTGGAAAGCCGCGTGAAGTGGCGCAGAACTTCAATCTCGCTGACTTCGGGAAATCCTTCCACGCCCGCAGTGCGATGGAATTCGCCAAGCGATTTCCCCGCATCGGCGGCAGGAACATCAAGGGGTGGAAGATCAAAGGCACGCTTGCCGGGGGAAGACTTCTCGAAAATCAGGCCCTCGTTCTGGTTCGGGTGCCGCGAAACCTTTTTGATGTTGTCTTTCATCTCTGAAATCCAGGGCGGAGGTGGGCATCGCCAATTCCTTCGCCGCATTCTCCTTTATTACAGCGGTTGCTCCAGTGCGCGTTTCACGGCAGCAACCAGGCGCTCGATCTCCGCGCGAGTCGTCGTCTCCGTCACGCAAACCAAAGCGTGCTTGGTCAATTCCGGATAAGCCGAGCCAAGCACAAACGGCCCGACAATCTTTTCCTTCAGGAGTTCGGCGTTCACCATCTTCACCGAACGAGGAAACTCGACAACGAATTCGTTGAAGAACGGCGCGCTGAACGTGCGCTTCACGCCGAGAATCTTCTGCAACTCCGCCAGCGCAAAGTGTGCTTTCGAGAGGTTTTGCTCCGCCATTTCGCGCAGGCCTTCTTTGCCGAGCAGCGTCAGGTGCACCGTTGCTGCCAACGCGCAAAGCGCCTGATTCGTGCAAATATTTGACGTGGCCTTCTCGCGGCGAATGTGCTGCTCGCGGGTTGCCAGCGTCAGAACGAAGCCGCGGCGTCCGTCCAGGTCCACGGTCTGCCCCGCAAGGCGGCCGGGCATCTGGCGCACGAATTTATCCTTCGAGGCAATCACTCCGGCGAATGGACCGCCGTAACTAGGAGCGAGGCCAAAACTCTGCGACTCCATGGCCACGATATCGGCTTCGGCGGGTGGCTTCATCACGCCCAGCGATACGCCTTCGGCAATTGCAGTCACCAGTAAAGCCCCGGAGGCATGCGCGGCTTCGGCGAGCGGGCCCAGCGATTCCATGGCGCCAAAGAAATTGGGTGATTGGACGACTACCGCGCAGACGTCGTCGCGCAAAGCGCTGTGCAAGCCCTTTGCATCCAGCGACCCTGCGGCGGTGTAACCGATCTCTTCCACGCGCAACCCGGAGTTCTTGGCGTAGGTTTTAAGCACTTCGCGATATTCCGGATGAACGGAGCGCGCTACAAGAACGCGGCGTTTTCCGGTCAGCCGCTCGGCCATCAGCACGGCCTCGGTTGTTGCGGTCGAGCCGTCGTACATCGAAGCGTTGGCGACATCCTGACCGGTCAGTTGGCACATCAGAGTCTGGAACTCAAAGATGGCTTGCAGCGTCCCTTGCGAAATCTCCGCCTGGTACGGCGTGTATGAAGTGAGGAATTCGCCGCGTTGCAGAATGGTATCTGTAATGACCGAACGCAGGTGGTTGTACACACCGGCGCCCAGGAAGCTTGTATATCCCAGTGAATTTTCCGCCGCGCGCGCCTGGAAATATTCGATGATTTCCGGCTCCGAGAGCGGCCCGGGAAGATTCAACGGCTTTTTCAGGCGGTAGGCTTCCGGAATTGTGGAGAACAGTTCGTCTACGGATTTAACGCCGATCGCGTCCAGCATCTCCTGCCGTTCGGCCGGGCTCTTCGGGAGATAGCGCATCAGCTGGACGCTTCCTTCTGCTTTTCCGCAATGAACGCTTCATAGGCTGCGGCGTCCAGAAGGGAATTGACTTCGGCGGGATTGGACAGTTTTACTTTTACAAGCCATCCCGCGCCGTGCGGGTCATTGTTCAACGTTTCCGGCTTGTCGTTCAGCGCGGCGTTTGCTTCCACGACGTCGCCGCTTGCCGGGGCGTAAATCTCGCTGACCGCTTTGACGGACTCGACGGAGCCGAAGGTCTTGCCCGTCGTCAACTTCGCGCCGGCCGCGGGCATTTCAACGAACACCACGTCGCCCAATTCGTGCTGCGCGTAGTCCGTGATGCCGATCGTGGCGATGCCGTCCTTCACGACGATCCATTCATGCTCTTTCGTGTAGCGATATTCTGTTGGATACGCCATTCCACCACTCCTTTAGGGATTCTCCTGCCCTCTTGCTCTACACTGCCTGCACTTTCCTGAGCCGCTTATAAAACGGAGTTGCCACTACTTGCGCACGGCACTTCTGCGAACGGATTTCGATCCAGATCGAGGTTCCAATGGCCGACATCGCCGGCGGCACATAGGCCAGCGCAATATTCTTACATAGGGTTGGCGATGGCGAGCCGCTCGTCACCACGCCAATCACTTCGCCTGCTTCGTTCAGGCAGCGGTACTCGTCACGGGCGATGCCGCGCTCGACCATTTCCAATCCGACCAGTGTACGATGCAGGCCAGCCGCGCGAGCCTTTTCCAGCGCCACGCGGCCAATAAAGTCACCCTTCTCCATTTTGCAGTAGCGATCCAGGCCCGCTTCCCAAATATTGATTTTCTCGCTGATTTCGTGGCCGTACAACGCCATTTTCGATTCCAGCCGCAGGGTGTTCCGCGCGCCGAGCCCGCAGGGAACGATGCCGGCGTCCTTGCCCGCCGCGAGCACGTCGTTCCACACGCGCTCGCCGGTGGCGACGTCAGAGGGCACGTAAATCTCGAAGCCATCTTCGCCCGTGTAGCCCGTGCGGGCGATTAATGTATTTTTCAGACCGCAAACGGTGCCGTGCGTGAACCAGTAGTTCTTGATGCCGTCCAGATTCGCGTCGGTCAGTTTGCGCAATACGTCCACGGCGCGCGGTCCTTGAATCGCCAGTTGAGTGTAGGCGTCGCTTAATTCCTCGACCTGGCAATCGAAGTTCCTGGTATTTTCGCACACCCAGGAAATGTCTTTCTCGCGCGTTCCGGCGTTGATCACCAGCAGAAAATCGTCTTCACCCAGACGGTGCACGATCACGTCGTCCACAAACGTGCCTTCGGGATAGAGCATCGCCGAATATTGCGCCTGGCCAATGGCCAGCCGAGACGCATCGTTCATAGTGACGTGCTGCACGGCTGCCAGCGCGCCACCGGCATGTTTTCCGGTGTGCACTCGGATGTCGCCCATGTGGCTGACGTCAAACAAGCCGCATGCACTGCGCACGGCGCGGTGTTCGGCGACGAGCCCGCCGCTCGAAGGGTACTCCACCGGCATATCCCAGCCGCCAAAATTGACCATTTTGGCGCCAAGACGGCGGTGCACCGCGTTTAACGGTGTTTTGCGAAGGACAGGATTGGAAGGAGTTGTGGCCGGTTCCATGCCGAGCGCTCGGGCAATTCGGATGGTAACATGCGCGCGGCGAGAGGGTCAAAACTGGCAGTCGTAAATCCCACGCCATTCCATTGATGTTCAAACGCTGCCTTAAGTAAAAAAAACCACTGCTTCCTGATGTCTGATTTCATCCGACTCGGCCAACCAGGACTGAGAGACGTCATATTATTGAAACGGGCATAGACGCATGGACGTCTATCAGACATCGGCGAGGGAAGTGTACTCAGTTGAATTGCGAAATCCGTGTGTCTATGCCGCGGGATCGGTCTGCTCGTCAAAACGGAGGGAAACGAAAATGAGCTTCAGGAGAGCGTTGGACCTGCTGGTTGTGCTGGTGTGTTCGTTGTGTTTGGGATCGGCGATTAGCGCGCAGGGAACATTGCGCGTTGGGGCGTCGCGCGTTGACATTACTCCTCCCGCGGACCCGACGCATCCGCCATCAGGAAAATATGCGCACGAAAAGCTTTACGTGCGTGCAATCGTAATCGATAACGGCACGGCGCGCGCGGCATTGATTGGCGCGGACCAGGGTGGGCTTTCTGAAGTAATTTGGCAGGCTGCCTCGAAGCAGATCGCCGCTGACCTGAATTGCCCGGTCGAAAACATTGTCATGTCTGCGACGCACACGCATAGCGGTTGGGGCCCTGGCGGTTTTCCGGGCATGCGTGGTCAAAGGCCCAATCCCAACGAACCGCCCCCGCCGCTCGTTGGTCAGATTGTGGATGCCGTGCGACAAGCCAAAGCGAGCCTGCAACCGGCGCGCGTTGGATTCGGTTCCGGAAAGTCCTACTTGAATGTGAATCGTGATGCCATCGATGGCGATACGCACTTGTGGACGCAGGCGGCGAATCTTGAAGCGCCTTCGGACAAGACCGTGGCCGTCGTCGAATTCCTTGCGGCTTCGGGACAACCGATTGCCGTGTACATGGACTATGCGATGCATCCTGTAAACGGCTTCCTGGCGGGACTCACCAGCGCTGATTTTGCGGGTGCTACCTCCCGGTATGTCGAACAGGCATTTGACGACAAGACGGTTGCAGTCTTCGTGCAAGGAGCGAGTGGCGACCAGAATCCACTGTATCTCCGCGCCGGAACCAATGCCATGGCCTCTCAGGGTGGCGTACCCATCACCGGATTCGTGATGACACGCGAACCGATCGAGGCGCCTATCCGCGATGGAAAGGTAAAGCCCGGCCCTGTCGATCCGAAAGTGGAGGATACGCTGGAACGCGTGATGGACAGCGAAGGGGTATTGCTGGGTGAGGAAGTGATTCGCGTTATGACGAATATCAAACAATTCCACGCAACCCCAACCATTGCCGCTGCTCAGAAAATCGTGACCTGCCCTGGCCGCAAGCGCACCGATAGCGGCCGCGAAGGAATGGCTGGAACTTACCAGGACGGAGACACGGTGGAAATCCGTCTGGGCGTGCTCCGCATTGCGAATATCGAAGTCACTTCGGTGGATGGCGAGGTGTATACCCCGATTGCTCAGCGGCTCAAGCGAGAGTCTCCCATGGCGAATACATTCATGGTGACATTGGCGAATGGCAGGGCAAACTCCGGTTACATTCCGAACGATACGGCTTTCGGGGCGCAAACTTTCCAGGTACTCGGATCAAGCTTGAAACCCGGTTGCGCGGAAACCGCGATCGTGAATGGATTGCTGGATTTGATGGCCGCAACCCAAAAGAAATAAATGAACTCGACCGTGCTCTCGTGAGCGGGACACATTAGCTGGTTCCTTTGCTCGCGTTCATGCGCTTTGCGAAGCCACAGCGAGACTTTTCAGGAGTGTTATGCATGAGACGAACTTGGATTCTTGCCGCTGTAATTCTGTACACTCAGGTCGCTTTGGGGCAGTCCACGGTTACACGAACGTCCTGGGGGAAAGACGCCAATGGCACGCCGGTCGAGCTTTTCACGATCACGGCCCCCAATATTGAGGTGAAGCTTGCCACTTACGGCGCGCGCATCGTAAGCATACGCGTGCCTAATCGGACGGGGCAGATGAGCAATGTGCTCGTCGGGCCAGATTCTCTGGCAGGATTTCTTGAGAATCGCACTTCGGTGATGGGCGCAACCATCGGACGCTATGCCAATCGCGTTGCCGGCGGCGAATTTACTTTGAATGGCACTAAGTACAACATCCCGAAAAACAATGGCGGTAACGCCCTTCATGGGGGAACCGTTGGATTCGATCGCAAGGTGTGGAACGCCAAAATTATTCCCAATGGCGTTGAGATGTCCCTGGTTTCACCCGACGGCGACATGGGGTTTCCCGGAAACCTGACCGTACATGTAAGTTTCACATTGAGCGAGCGCCACGGAAAGCCTGCGTTGGTCCTTAACTATTTCGCGGAGACGAACAAACCTACCGTGCTCAACCTGACGAATCACGCATTCTTCAATTTGTCGGACGACCTCGCGACTTCTGTCATGGGAGATGCCGCCCTCATTAACGCGGATAAGTACACTCCGGTGAGTCAGACAGGAATTCCGACGGGCGTCCTGGAGCCTGTTCAAGGGACGCCTTACGATTTTCAGGTTTTGCGTCCGATCGGAGAAATGGCGCCAGAACGAGGCTACGACAACAATTTTGTTCTTCGATCGGCTTCCGTTGATGATCTTGCGGCAGAGGTGGATGACCCTGCGAGCGGCAGAAGCCTGCAGGTGTTTACCACCGAGCCCGGTTTGCAATTCTTTGTCCCCCGGTTTCCTCCCCCTCCACCGGCCGCTGACGGAACGCGCCGCATTCCACTCGCGGCATTCTGCCTGGAAACTCAACACTTTCCTGACTCGCCGAACCACCCCGCTTTTCCTTCGACGGTCATTCTTCCGGGGAAGACGTTTCAGTCGACAACCGTCTACGTCTTTGGCTTGAATCCGGTTTCGCCAAAGTAGAGTTGAGCTGTCGGTGAGCCCGTTCAAGGGAACGAACGAAATAAGTGGATGGAGTTTCTGAAGTAATCCGGAATCGGAACAAGCAGGAGGAAGCAAGAACAGAAAGGAAATTTTGGCCGTGGTGCTTGCGATCTGCAGTGAGGATGGTAACCCGCGCGCCGCGAATGGCTCAAAAGAGCTGCTTGTGCGAGAGTCTCCGACTGGGGTGTCAACCGTTACTTGTCCACGCAGCAGACAACACTGGTATAAGATCTGACCATCTATGCGCGATCCGGAACCTGACCACCAACTGGAATCTCTTGCACGCATGGCTTTGAAATTTCTCTTTATCAACCACGGAGCAGAGGTTGTTTCAAACGAATGTTTGCCTGGAATGGGCAATTCACAAATTTTCATCCGAGTGCTCGACATAGAATTTCGGATTATTCAAAGTGGTGGTAGTTTCTCCGTATTGGCTGCACCATGCCATGCGCGTGAAAGCTGGCAATCGGTTGAGTCTCTTTTGGTGGCGATAGACCAGGACCATAGCCTCCCTCCTCCGCCAGTTTATGGCTCTCTTGCAGATTTGGGCGGCTTATTAGAGTCGCGGCTGCTGCTTCTAAATGCTGCTCTATCCCGAGAACGTTTTGCCTCGACGGTTCAAGCTGCCAGACAGTCCAAGATGAGAGATTTGATCGCTCTCAAGCCAAGCGTTGCAATTCAGCCGTCGACCGCGCGACGCGTTGCAGGAAGGTTGCTAGAAAGAGACTTCGTAAAATTAAATAACGCCTTCTCTGAAGCTCACTACCCCGTGGTTCGCGAACGAATCCGCGAGATCAGTGAGACCCTCAAACAGAAATGGATAGAGGAATTCAATCAAAAGAGCAAGTCGTACAAGGCCACGGTGCCCTGATTCACCGTAGGGCCCCGATTGGTCTCGCAATCGGAAGCTGACTTACAACCAATCAGCCTGCCTTAACGGGAGCTAAGTGTCACTCGGCGGCTCTTGCCGGATTGTAAATCGCGCCTCAGGCTGCGCTTGCTGGCCACCGTTCGCTCAGGTAGAGTTCTTTGCGGAGGCGCCCATGGCAGCAGCTCACCAGCAGGTTGTTTGCGTGCAATGCGATAAGACTGAGGAATACTGCGACTGTGAAAAGTATTGCACCATCTGCAAGGGCCAGATCAACGTGCGCTTGTGTGCCGACGGGCTGTATTATTGCCCCGATTGCCGCGAAGCGTGTGACGTGTCGCTTGCCAACGATCGCTAACCGTGCCAACGAGCCCCCTGCACATTCGCTTGCGCCTGGACCCCGATGAGCGGTTGGCCGCCGCGGTGGGAGGAGTAGCTCGTTTCTTTGCCGATGGCGCGGGACTGGCGAACGAAGTCATCTTCGAGCTGCAATCGTCCGTGCTTTCGGCGTGCCGGCATTGTTTCGTGCTGCATGTTTCCAACGCCCCTTGCGAGGTTGCGTTTCACCGCCTTGCCGACCGCATCGAAATGGAACTGTTTCTTCCTGCCGAGGAAGCGCCGGCTGAAAAGGGCCATCTTGCCTGGCCGGGTGTGGATGAGATTCACTGCGAGACGCGGGGGGATTTTGCGGTGTTGCGGCTTACGAAATTCGTTACTCCGTCACCCGACGCGGAATAGGCGCTTCCCCAAAAAAATCCCTGGAGCATCTCTGTTCCAGGGATTTTGAACTCTAAATTTTAATCCTAAGAGGGATTCATCGCACAAAAACCGTGCGATGGAAAATCGGACCTCACTCCGCAGACTCCCTTCGGAATGACGGGGTGTTGTTGTTCGCGAGTTTTACCTACATTTTGATGGCGAAGGTATTCTTTTTGATGAGTGACGTCATCTGATCGTCGCTGACGGTCAGACGAATCACCACGCGGTCGCCAGAGGGGGTAACGCTGGCCTGATCCAACAACTGTCCCAGGTCGGGGTTGTCCTTGCTGGCTTGGTATTTTTTGTACATCAAACCCGCAGCCATCAATTGGCTGAGCGTATTGGCATCGTCCGTCGAAGCGCATACGGCCTGGAATTTTCCTTCGAGGCCGCTGCTTGCGGTAACGCTGATAATCATGGATTGCATGTTCTGCACGAGCTTGGCGGCTTCGGGAAACTGCTCCACTTCCGGAGCCAGTTGCGACATCGCCAGGCGTGTGTAGCTGGGGTCCAGCACCGCCCAAACTACGCCAGTGCCGTTTATTTCGTTGATCAGGTTGTACAGCTTGTCGTTGCGCAGCATGCCGTCTTCGGCGCCATAGCGAATCTCGATCATTTTCTCGAGGAGCTGTTTGTGGCCAAACGCAGCCTTGCTGGAATCAATAAAAAAGAAGAACAAATCATTCGGTCCCGTTCCGGAACCGAACGCGAATAACGTGTAACCGCGCGCCTTGGAAGTGGCCAGCTTTTGCTGCTTGAAATACGCTTCCGTGGAATCCGGATTGAAGCTGCCGAGCGCGATCCCGACAATCTCCTCGCTTTCGGGAACGCTGCCGGTCGCGGCATTTGTCGTGCCGGTGGCTGTGCCATTGGCCGTGGTGTCTTGCTTGGTCGAGCTTTGCGCCACGAGTCCCCATGCGAGTTCATCCACCTGCGTGTTGGGATCGACTCCGGCCGATGCCAGGAACTTTTCGAATTGCTTGAAGCGTTCCGGCAGCATCTGCTCCTGCAGAGCTGGATACCACTTCATGGTGCGCGCTTTCTTTAGATCCGCGTAAGCAAACTCCCCCGTCTCTTTAGGGAACAGGGCGATGGTATCCGCGCTCAGGCTTCCGGCCTTCGCGGGTTTCGCAGCGGCGGTCAGCAACAAGAGTACTGCAGAGGCCGCAATACACCGCGTGAGCGTGTTAGTCCACTTCATGTAAAGCTCCTTTCGGGGGTCTGGGGCAATTTTCAGTGTACGCTATATCCGATTCAGGCGCTGAGGCGCTTGCGCAGTTCATCAACTTTTCCGCGCATGGTGGCGACGTAGGCAGTATCTTTCAACCCGTCCAAGTTGATCTCCACGTTGGCCAGTGCTCCATTTCCGCCCGCTATAGCCATTAGACGCGCGACGCGCAGATCCGACTTCATGGATGCCGCCGCGATGGCCTCCAGTTGCACCAGCCTGGCGTGCAGCGCAGCGGCCTTCTCTGCTACTTCCAGGGGCACCTCTGCCGCGCCTTTCGTGGCTTTCTGGATGGCTTCCTCGCGAAGACGCGTCTCCTCGTCGTTTCCCTGAGGGAGTTTGAACGCGGCCATCACCGCGTCGTAAGAGGCGGCGTCGCGGTCGATCGCCACGGTCAATTCATCCGTTGTCTTGCGAAGAGCATCGAGTTGCTCGCTGAGTTTGTCCACGTGCAAAATTTGTGATTTCTTCTTCCGCGAGAGTCCAGCCACCATCTGCCCGAGCGCCGCGGCAAGGCCCGCTGCGAGAGCGGAAACGCTGCCTCCGCCTGGCGTCGCGGTAGGTTCCGCCACGGCTTGCAAGAATGGCCGTGCCATGTTGCCCAGCTTGCCGCCCTTCGCTTCAAGGGGCGCTCCGCTCAACACCGCGGCCAGCTTGTTCTCAAACACTTGCGCTGGCGAGAAGTTTTCCAACTGCAGGAAATAATCGGCGGCCATTTCGATGGCCTTCTTCGGGATGAGCCCGACAATTTCGCTGCCCACGGGCACCGCGCCATAACGCGCCGCTTCGCGCTTCACCATGTCGTACACACGGTGCATCGGAGTCTGCTCAAAATCCGTCAGATTGATGGACACCTGGGCGAGGTTGCGCGCTTTCAGTTCGACGCCCATCGACTTCACGTAGCGCAAGCCGCCGCTGGAGAACCGGATGGCTTTCGCGATTTTGTTGGCGATGCCCACATCCGGCGTGTTGAGGTTCACGTTGTAGGCAATCAGGAATTTGCGCGCTCCAACAACGGTCACGCCCGCCGTAGGATGCACTTTCGGCTCGCCGACGTCCGGCTGACGATCATGATTGCGTTTCATCTCGTCGCGCAATCCCTCGAACTGCCCGCGCCGGACATTCTCCAGATTGACGCGGTCCGGGCGCATCGCCGCGGCCTCGTAAAAGAAAACCGGGATGCGGTAACGCTTCCAGAGTTCGTTGCCCACGCGCCGCGCCAGGGATACACAATCCTCAATCGTCACACCCTCGATGGGGATGAAAGGGACAACGTCGGTGGCGCCAACGCGAGGGTGGGCGCCTTTGTGCACGTTCATGTCAATCAGTTCCATGGCGCGGCCAGCGCCGAGAAGGGATGCTTCGGCGACGGCGTCGGGATCACCCGCCAACGTAATGACGCAGCGGTTGTGGTCGGCGTCCATCTCCTGGTCCAGCACGTAGACGCCGGGCACACTGCGCATGGCATCCACGATAGCACTGACCTTCGCGGGGTCGCGTCCTTCGGAAAAATTCGGCACACACTCAATCAATCGATTCATGGGCTGAGTTCCGTCTTTACAGGGAAACAGTCTCTCTGCTCCCCATTTGCGACTGGCATTTCAATCCTGCATGTAAACGATCTCGCCGCGTTTCATGGTCATCCAGCAGCGGTTCATACCAAAATAATAGGGAATTTCGCGGTAATCCTCCACCTCGAAGACCGCCAGGTCTGCCTGCTTGCCAGCTTCCAGCGAACCAATCCGCTTTTCCCTGCGTAGTGCAAAGGCCGCGTTTATGGTTGCGGCCGCAATGGCTTCCGCCGGGGTCATACGGAGTTGTGAGCACGCCAGCGATAGGATCATGGGCATGCTCATCGTCGGGCTGGTGCCCGGATTGTAGTCCGTTGCCAGGGCCACAATGGCGCCGGCTTCGATCAGTTTTCGCGCCGGTGCATACCGCTTGAGGCCCAGATGAAAATCGCAGCCTGGAAGCAATGTGGCCACCGTGCGCGATTTCGCCAGCGCGCGTATATCGGCGGCATTCACCTGCTCCAGGTGATCGCAGCTCGCGGCTTCCAGTTGTACCGCAAGTTGCGTCGCGCCGGTGTGCGACAGTTGCTCCGCGTGGATGCGTGGCGCCAACCCGTGCAGCTTGCCTTCGATCAATATCTGCGCCGACTCTTTCCGCGTGAACGCGCCGCGATCGCAAAATACATCGCAGAATACCGCCAGTCTTTCGTTTACGATTTCCGGCAACAACTGTTCTACCAGCAGCCTGATGTAGCGCTGCGCACCGCCTGGCAGGCCGCGGAACTCCGCAGGCACGGTGTGCGCTCCGAGGAAAGTCGAGACGATTTCCAGCGGCTGCTCCGCGTTCAGCTCGCGGTGCAGGCCCAGGATTCTTAGTTCGCTTGCGACATCCAGCCCATACCCGCTTTTCGCTTCCACCGTCGTTGTGCCATACGACGCAAATTCCTGCAGCGCGGCGCGCGCCCGGCGTTTCAGCGCATCCGCGGTCGCCGCCCGCAATTTCTTCGCGGAATTCAGGATGCCCCCGCCTTTGCGCGCAATCTCTTCGTAGCTCGCCCCCTGAATTTTCAGCTCGTACTCTTCCGCGCGACTCGTTGCATGGATCAGGTGGGTATGCGAATCCACGAATCCCGGCAGAACGACGCGGCCACCCACATCAAGCTTCTCCGCTTGCCGCGCCGCTGCATGCTTTTCGACCTGCGCGCGCGGACCCACTGCTAAGATTTCCCCTTCGCGTACCAACAGGGCGCCATCTTTGACCAGGCCAAGTTTGGAAAGGGAACTGCCTCTGCGTGGAACTTCGCCGCGCAGCGTCAGAAGCTGCGCAGCACCTGTGATGAGTAGGCTCTCGCTCAATGCGTTGCTATTATGTCCGACCCGCTCGCCAATTGCACCTAGGCCCCGACGGCTTTGCCCTGATATGCCGGGACGAACACATCCTTCACAAAGCGCTCAATGGTGGTGGGCGTGGTGTTCGCGGCGGACCGGGGTTCCATTGCCGCAACGATGCCGGTGTTGATCCCCTGGAACATCTCGATGAAGCTGGCCGCTGTTTTCGGCGACGCGCCCACCTGCAACAAGACTTGTTGCACCTGATCGTAGGGGAATTGCGCGTAACGCAAATCCGGCTTGTTCAGCCACTTTGCAATCACAGTGACAACTTCATGCATGGTCAAATCGCGCGGGCCGAGGAGTTCCTGCGTGCCCTTGCCGCTGAAATCGAGTTTCAATAATCGCCCGGAAGCGTAATCTCCAATGTCGCGCGTGGCCAACATCGGCATCTTTAATTCGCTATTAAACGCGCCGCCGAAGACACCCAACATATGAATCATCTGAATGCCCGCCAGATGATTCTCAAAGAAATACCCGGCGCGGAGATGCAGCACGTTGAGCCCATCGATGGCATTCAGTTTCTGCTCGAGATTGTGCAGCCCCGTGATGGGGCCCGTTCCAGCCGGGGCTTGTGCACCAAAACTGCTGAGGCTTACGGCGTATGGCAACCCCGCGTTCTTCACGGCTGCACTGATCGCATCGCTGATCTTTTCCTGAGCCGCGCGATAGTCCGGTGAAGTTATTGCCGGCGGAATCATCAAAAAGGCGGCGCGCGAACCCTTTAGAGCTTGCGTCATCGCTTCGGTGTTCGCTACATCCCCGACGAACGCCTCCGCGCCTCGCTGCACAAACGGCTGCAGCCGCCCGGCGCTTCTGCCGACCACGCGCACGCGTTCCGATTTAGCAAGAAGTGCCTTGGCAATCACCGAGCCGATATTGCCGGTCGCTCCTAGAATGGTGTACATCTCTTTGCCCCCTCGAAAATGCCCTTGTGACCATTCCCTCGCGCGGATTCTTTGCAAGAGTTCGCTATAACATTGGCACCTTTACGCCCGTATTTTTCGCGAACTCAATTGCTTCCGTGTAGCCCGCGTCCACGTGCCGAGCGACGCCAATTCCGGGATCATTGGTCAACACTCGTTCGATGCGCTTGGCCATCTCTCCGGTGCCATCCGCGCAGGTTACCTGCCCGGCGTGTTGCGAATAGCCAATCCCCACGCCGCCGCCATTGTGAATGGAAACCCAGGAGGCGCCACTTGCCGTGCTAAGCAGAGCGTTCAATAGCGGCCAATCGGCGATGGCGTCAGAACCGTCCTTCATTGCTTCCGTTTCCCGGTAGGGTGAGGCCACGGAGCCGCAATCCAGATGGTCACGGCCGATCACGATAGGCGCCTTCAATTCGCCCTTCGCGACCAGATCATTCAGCGCCAGGCCGAATTTGTCGCGTTCGCCGTAACCCAGCCAGCAGATGCGCGAAGGCAATCCCTGGAACTTCACCTTCTTCTGGGCCATATGGATCCAGCGCTTCAAATGCTCGTTCTGGGGAAACATCTCGAGCACCAATTGGTCTGTTCGCGCAATATCCGACGCCTCGCCGGAAAGCGCTGCCCAGCGGAACGGCCCTTTGCCCTCGCAAAACAGCGGCCGGATGTATGCCGGGACGAATCCTGGGAAATCGTAAGCATTCTTGACGCCCGCTTCATACGCAAACGTGCGGATATTGTTGCCGTAGTCAAACGTAACCGCGCCGAGCTTCTGCAGATCAAGCATGCCCTGGACATGTTCGCCCATGGCAGCGACTGCGCGCTTTCGGTATTCCTGCGGGTTACTTTTGCGCAATTCCAGCGCCTGCTCCAGCGTCAAGCCGTTAGGGACATACCCGCCGATGGGATCGTGCGCGCTGGTCTGATCGGTCAGAATATCCGGTACGACGCCGCGTTTGGCAAGTTCCGGAATCAGGTCAGCGCAATTGCCCACTAGGCCCACCGACGTCGCTTCGCGTTTTCGCACGGCGTTCTTCAAGATACGCAACGCTTCATCCAGCGACGTCACCATCACATCGCAATAGCCGGTCTTGACGCGCCGCTTGATACGCTCTGGATCCACGTCAATGCCCAGAAATGCAGCGCCATTCATCGTCGCGGCAAGTGGTTGCGCTCCGCCCATCCCGCCGATGCCGCCGGTCACCACCAGCTTGCCGCTCAGGTCCGCGCCAAAATGTTTGTGCGCCGCAGCGGCAAAAGTTTCGTAGGTGCCCTGCAGAATTCCCTGCGTACCGATGTAGATCCAGCTACCCGCGGTCATCTGGCCGTACATCATCAACCCGGCGCGATCGAGTTCGTTGAACTGCTCCCAATTGTTCCAGTGGCCCACCAGGTTGGAATTGCACAACAGGACGCGCGGCGCGTATTCATGCGTGCGGAAAATCCCCACCGGCTTTCCCGATTGCACCAACAAGGTTTCGTCGCACTCCAGCGCGCGCAGCGATTTCACGATGGCGTGGAAGCAGTCCCAATTCCGCGCAGCTTTCCCGGTGCCTCCGTAAACCACAAGTTCCGCCGGTTTTTCCGCAACGTCAGGGTCCAGGTTGTTCAGGAGCATGCGCAGAGCCGCTTCCTGTTGCCATCCTTTGCAGGAAAGCTCCGTGCCACGAGGCGCACGGAAAGGCCCGCGGCTGGTCGCCGGATCATTCAGGATTGGTGTTGTGGCGCTCATGGATTCTACTCCCACTCCATCTTAACCCACCGGCAAAGCCACTTGGAAATCGCGTCCCAGCCCGTGCCCCCAATTCGCCGGTCCATTAGAGTGCCGAACTCAAGGTTCCTGATCGCTGATATCTGATAGCCTTCCACCCGTGGCAATGCTCCTCCATTCGCGCCCACTCTCACTCCCAATATTGCGCGACCATCCTCCCTTGCGATACATTCAAACTCGCGCATGAACTACGGCTCGCTCCCTTCTCGATTCCTCCAGGCTGTTGACGAGCACCCGACCTCCCGGGCGCAACTCGCGCGGCGTTTCGAACGCTGGGAGCCTATCTCCAGCCAGGAATTACTGCGACGCGTTGCCGGCCTGGCGGACGCTTTGGTGGAACTCGGCGTAAAACCAGGTGACCGCGTCGGTCTGCTGGCCCCCAATTGTCCGGAGTGGCATACCGCGGACTTCGCCATCAGCGGTTCAGGCGGCGTGACTGTCCCTATTTATTTCAACGAATCGCCGGACCGCATGACGTACATCCTGAATCACTGTGGTGCCCGGGTGCTCTTCGTCAGCGGCGCCGCGCAACTGGCGAAAGTTTTGCAGATTCGCGGAGATTTAAAGGAACTTCAGCAGGTCATCGTTGCCGATGCAGGCGACGATCTTCCCTCCGAATTCTTACGCTACGAAACACTTATCGCTACTGCCGGTGCTCCGGAGATCGCTTCCTACCGCCTGCGCGCCGCCCAAGTGCTTCCCAGCCAGCTTGCTTCCATCATCTACACGTCCGGCACGACCGGCGAGCCCAAAGGCGTCATGCTGACGCACACGAATTTCAGCTCGAATGTCAGCGATTCGTGCCGTGAACTCATACTCAATCCCGGCGTGGACCTGGCGGTTTCCTTTCTGCCGCTGGCGCACGTCTACGGCCGCACGCTGGACTACGTGCTGATTTTCGGCGGATGCCCGCTGGCCTACGTTCCCGTGATTGAGACTGTCGCACAGGCCCTGGTGGAGGTTAAGCCCACGATTCTTGGCGCGGTGCCGCGTTTCTTTGAGAAGATTTACGCCCGCCTGATGGAGCAGGGAACAAAGAGCACCGGGGCGAAACGCAGGATTTTTCATTGGTCCATGAAGCTCACCCAGAAGATCGCTCCGTGGCGCTGCGGCGAAGGCTCCGCCAGCCTCGCAACGAAACTGCAGTGGGTCATCGCCGACAAGTTGGTGTATTCCAAGATCCGCGCTGCCACTGGCGGCCACCTGCGCGTTGTCCTTTCCGGGGGCGCGCCTCTTTCCAGGAATTTGGCGCAGTTCTTTTGGGCTATCGGCATTCCGATCTATCAAGGCTATGGTTTGACGGAGACTTCGCCGGTTCTGACGTCCACCTATCCGCAAAATCGTATCGGCAGCTCGGGGCGTCCCATCCCAAACGTTCAAATTCGCATTGCCGATGACGGAGAGATTCTTGCGAAGGGGCCGTGCGTCATGCAGGGTTATTACAAAGCGCCCGAGGCTACGCGTCAGGTTCTAAGCGAAGACGGCTGGTTCAGCACCGGCGATATCGGGTATCTGGATAAGGACAACTACCTCTACATCACGGACCGCAAAAAAGACCTGCTTAAAACAGCGGCCGGGAAGTTTGTTGCGCCCCAGCCGATTGAAAACATGCTGAAGACTAGCCCGTACATCCTGAATGCCATGGTTGTGGGCGACCAGCGAAAGTTCATTGTGGCACTGATCGTTCCCAATCCCACGACCGTGGCCGCCAAACTGGCCGAGGACGGCCTGAACTTCTCGTCCAATGCGGAACTCGCCGTGCACCCGCGCTCCTATGCATTAGTCGAGGAGGAAGTCCGGCGCCTTACCACACATCTCGCGCAGTACGAGACCATCAAGCGCTTCGCCCTTCTGCCGGACGACTTTACTTTTGACAGCGGCAGCCTCACTTTTACCATGAAGCTGAAGCGGCGTGTCGTCGAAAAGCAGTTCCACGACCTGATTGATAAACTTTATTCCGACGTGATCGAGCCCCGCCCCGTCACCAGCGGTTAAGCTCCATCGCATCCATCTTCTGCTCTGAAACCTCGGTCAGTATAGGGATCTCGGCTCATGCGGCCGGCTGATGGTATTGGGATGCTTGCCAGACTTTTGTTACGGACACGCCTCTGGATTCCCCTGTATTCCAGGGCGGACATTTCACTTTCTCAATGCTTTCTTGGAGCCGCGGACGTCAGTTGTTCGTTTTCGGGGAAGTATTGCCCGGCTTTGCTTCCGATTCCTTGATCATCGCCGCGATGTCGCCCTGCACACATTTGTGCATGCTGTCGACGCTTTTCTGGATCATCGGCATGATGGTTGCCATTGTCTCCGCCGTGATGGCGGGCAACTCCTGAAGCATCTTCTGGCCCGTCGGCCCGGAATAAAAGGCGACCAGGGCGTCAACATCTCCCTTGGTGAAATGCTTTTGGTACACGGGTACCATGGCATCCAGCATTTCGTCCCACGGAAAACTCTTCATTAATTCGTCCATTTCCTTGTTCATGCGGGCTTCAAAATCCGCAGGCAGCTTGTCTCTGTCTTTCAGATACCGTTGGTGAACCATGTCGTGCATTGGCTTGGCCATGGCTTCCACCGTCTTGACCATCATGTCGTGCGAATGCATCACTTGCAGATACCTTTCGATATCTTCCTTGCTTGCCGGGGCATCTGACGAGGTTTGTTGCGCGGCGCTGAACCCACTTAGACCGAGACACAGAAAAACCAATACGAGGAATCGTTTCATAAAGGCCTCCGCTAGGCTACTCGGATAGTATTCTACCTGGCCAGCATTGTCATTAAGGTTTAGTTACTTTGGTGGCAGCGAGCGCGTAAAGCTCGAATGTGTGTTAGGGGAAGTCACGCAGTTCGAAATTCGGTGCATTTGGAAGAGAATCGAGTATCGGAAATACAGTGTGTGCGCCCAAAAGAGATGGCTATGCATCGAACGATTTGAGTGAGGTATCCATGGTCGCGACGAAAAACGCTCGCATGGTGATCACCGGCCTCGGCGGCTCGGAAGTCTTCAAATGGGTCGAGGAGGACCTGCCGACTCCCGCGCCCGGCCAGGTACGCGTCAAAATCATTGCTGCAGGCGTGGCCTTCGCCGACATCCTGATGCGCCACGGTCTGTATCCCAGCACCCCTGCTTTTCCCTTCACACCGGGCTACGACATCGTGGGGGAAATCGACGCGATCGGCCTCGGCGTCGGCGGTTTCGCGGTTGGCCAACGGGTGGCAGCCCTCACCATGACTGGCGGCTACAGCCGGTACACCATTATCCCCGCGGCGCAGCTCGTTCCCGTCCCGGACAACCTTGATCCCGCTGAAGCCGTCAGCCTCGTTCTCAATTACGTAACCGCCTACCAGATGCTGCATCGCGTCGCGAAGCTACATCAGGGCCAACGATTCCTTGTCCACAGCGCCGCGGGAGGTGTTGGCACTGCGGCGCTCCAGCTCGGTAAGATCGCAGGTCTCGAGATGTTCGGTACGGCTTCCAAGGCCAAACTCGAGCTGGTTTACGCACTCGGCGCCACCGCGATTGATTACCGCGCCGAAAATTTCCTCGAACGCATTCGTCAACTTGCGCCCGAAGGACTCGACGCTGTCCTGGAATCCATTGGCGGCAAGACCCGCAGGGATTCCTACCGCTGCTTGCGCCGCGGCGGCCATCTGGTTTGCTATGGTGTGTCTTCGGCAATTGAGAAAGGGAAGTTGTCCGCGGGGCTGGGATTTGCCTGGTTGGGCCTGATGAAGCTCGTGCCCGATGGCAAGTATCCTGTCTGGTTCAACGTCAAAACCTTGTGCGACACCCATCCCGAGTGGTTTCGCGAAGATCTCTCCAGACTTTTCGGCCTGCTTGCGGCGCGCCAGATTCAGCCGGTCATTGCCGCCAGGATGCCGCTGCGCGAAGCACCCCGAGCCAACGACCTCCTCGAGAAAGCGCAAGTCTCCGGGAAAATTGTCCTGCTGTGCCAGGAATAAAACAGCCAGCGGCCAAACCTGCGGCGGCGCGGTTTAAATCATCTTTCCGCCGTGCCGGCCCACGTCCTCAAACAGCGACAACAGATTCGTCATGCTGAAGATTTCGCTTACCTGCTGAGTGGCGTTCATGATCTCGACGCGGCAGCCTCGCGTGCGCGCCGTTACGTACAAGCCCACCACGGTTCCCAGACCCGCGCTGTCAATCTGCGGCACCGCTTTCAAATCCAATACAATCCGTTTCCGTTCCGGTATCAGCGGCCGGACCTCCTCCTTCAGCGACGGAGCGTTCTCGAAGGTCAACTTTCCAAAACACTCCACAACCGTCGCGTCCTCCGCTTCATACGTGTGCACACGAAACCCGCGGGCCGAACTCCTTGCGTTTTCTGTGGACATGAAACCTCCCGCAATTACCTGTCGCCTCACGCCGGGAATTCCAGAGTCTTTACTCCACTCGCCTGGAAAACACAAGCAGGGAATGTGAAGATGCACGTTCTGCGCGTCACTGGGGCGGTCAACGGCTAGGGCAAGCGGCCGCGCTCGATTGTGGTATACCTAAGTACGACTCGAGGAGAATCCGTTTGAAGCTTAAGGAAGTGGCTTATCTATTTGGTCTGAAGCCCACGCCGAAGACTTACTCCTACGAAGTTCGCCACTTTGAGCTGCCCACCGACGGCAGGATCACCTGCGCCAAATGGTTGCATCCCAAGGATTATCTGCGGCAAATTTCCCAGGAAGTCGTGAACGAGTTGCGCAAGTTCCTTTCCCCCGGTGATGTGGCCATCGATATTGGCGCGCACACCGGCGACACCACGATCCCCATTGCTCTTGCCACGGGCAAAACGGGCTGCGTGCTCGCCTTTGAGCCCAACCCTTATGTGTTCGCAATTCTCCAGCAGAATGCCGCCCTCAATCCTGAAAAGACACGCATCATTCCGCTGATGTTTGCCGCTTCACCGGAAGACGTATCGCTCGAATTCCATTATTCCGATTCGGGCTTCTGCAATGGCGGGCGCTTTGAAGGCATCAGCAAGTGGTTCCACGCGCATGCCTTTGAACTGCAGGTGCAAGGCAGGAATGTGCATGTTCTGCTGAAGCAGTCGTATCCCGAGCTGATCCCGCGGATCCGTTTCATCAAAATAGATACGGAAGGCTACGAACCGGTCGTGCTGGAATCGCTTCGCGAGTTGATCCTGCAAGTGAAGCCGTACATGAAAATCGAAGTGTACACGCACCTGAATCGCGAGCAGCGCCGGGCTTTGCACCGTTCCATCACGGCTTTCGGCTACACGATCCGCCGCATTATTGACGATAGCCACTACTGGGGTGAAGTCCTGGGCGAAGACGACCTCAGCAAGTGGCGCTGCTTCGACATCTTCTGCCTGCCAAACCCCACCTCTTCCTGAAGTTCCTAAAGCCCACTTAACCGTCGCGTTCTATCCCGTACGGAAGAGAAAATGCCAGGTCACGTCCACCGCCGCGTGTACCAAAGCCGAAGCGAAAATCGAGCCGGTTTTGCGCCAAGTCAAGCCATAGAAAATCCCCGCGATCGTTGCCAGCGCGACGTAACGCCAATTCGGAAAGCCCATATTGGTAATGTGTGAAAAGCCGAAGAGCACCGACGCGGTCCACCAGCCTGCCCAATCCGTCTTGGAATCGCGAGAGAGCAGGTTCTGCAGCAATCCTCGAAACAAAAATTCTTCTGGCCACGCCGTGAATATCAAGATCGCCATGCCGGTGAAAAGCAATCCACTCCATCTTCCCCACTGTGGCGCAAACTCGATGAAGTGCATTCCGGTTCCCAGCGGGATGGCGATGCATCCGAAGACCACAAAGCTTCCCACTACATAGAATGTCCAGCTCTTGCCCCAGCCGATCGAATAGCCTATGCCCTTCAGCCGCCGCACAAGCACAAAGGCGGCCAGCGCGACATTCACGGCCACCAGCACCGTGAAGACGTACGCCAGGCGCGCATTCGGATACGGCCATAGCCAATGCGATGGCGCGAACTTTACGAACACCCAAACGCCCGCAACGGTCACGTAATCCTGCCAGGCGCCCGGCGCGGCTCCTCCCGCGGAGACGGCCAATCCCAGTGGTACAAAGATGAAGCCGGCCATCGCGCCTGCCCGCGCCAGTTCGAATGTTCCGGTGCTCAGCAGGTACGCCAGATAGAACACAAGCACACAAGCGCCAAGAAAGAATCCGGCGCCGGGTCCGAATTTCTCGGCTAGGGCTTCGGGTACGCCGCGCGCCGCGAACGACAATGTCACCAACAGAAAAAACACAAACGCGGTGAGCGTCGCGCCGAACGCACGGCCGCCGTAGCCTTGCCATGTGGCATACAGCGCACCAGCAAGGCACAGCCCCGCCCAGATTCCCAACACTGCCCCAATACCGAGTTGTTTCATTCCGCCTGTTCCTCTGTGCGTATTTTTCAGCTTAAGCTGCGCCACCCATGGAGCATTGCGATTTCTTCATTGCGCACTCATTGTAAACTGAGCTTGCTCTTGCCGCCCTTCACTGATACGTAAGGGATAAGCAAAGTGCTCGCGCCAGTGGTTCACTTGGCTACTGGTCGCTGATCTCTGGTAACGGACAACGGGTAATCCTCAATTGAAACGCCTCTCCTACATCGACTGGATGCGCGGCCTCGCCTGCCTGCTGATGTTTCAAACGCACTGCTACGACTCCTGGCTGCGTCCTGATCTGCGCGACACCCCATTCTTCCGATTATCGCAACTCGGCGGAACGCTTCCCGCGCCACTTTTTATCTTTCTTGCCGGCGTTTCCTTCGCCCTGGTCACGGACAAGCTCCGCGAGAAGGGAATTGCCCGCAACCTGATCGCACGCCAGACCATCCTGCGCGGCGCGGAAGTATTCGGCTACGGCGTCCTTTTCCGCATACAGGAATTTATTCTTGGATTCAGAGGCGCACCCTGGACCGATCTTTTGCGCGTGGATGTGCTAAACATCCTGGGCCTCTCCATGATGCTTATGGGCGTGATGTGCTGGCTGGCCGCCGCTTCCACGCCTGCCCTCGCACGGCTGCGCAGCATCCTTGCCGCTCTTTTCACTGCAACGCTGATCGCCATGGTCACGCCGCCTCTATGGACCACTTGGCGCCCCCGCTTCCTCCCCTGGCCTCTGGAGTCTTACATCAATGGCTCGCACACGTTCCATGAGCCGCAGCACTGGCTCTTCCCGATTTTCCCTTGGGCCGCTTTTGCGTTTGCGGGACTTGCCGTCGGCTTCCTGATTTTCTCGGATTTCGCTCGCCGCCGGGAATCTTTGTTCTTCGCTCT
>Ga0181523_10001448_pt1 | contig 25150 bp, 25 predicted proteins | sample PEATcosm2014_Bin_43_FD_119752 | JGI IMG/M metagenome (GOLD analysis project Ga0181523, IMG submission 119752) | Peatland microbial communities from MTU Mesocosm Facility, Houghton, MI, USA - PEATcosm2014_Bin05_30_metaG | ecosystem: Environmental > Terrestrial > Soil > Wetlands > Peat | place... | reverse complement strand
CGTCGAGCAGAACAGGCCGATATTGACGCCGGGGGTCGCAAACTTCGCGTTGCGCGAGGCGACGGCGAGGTCGCAGCTTGCCACCAATTGGCAGCCGGCCGCCGTCGCCGTGGCCTGCACCGCGGCGATCACGGGTTGCGGCAGCGTGACGACCTGCTGCATCACGCCGCTGCACATGCCCATGATGTGCTTGAAATAGGTGCGGCCGCGATCGGCGTCGGAGCGGCGCTGGTTCAGTTCTTTCAGATCGTGGCCGGCGGAAAACGCCGGGCCGTTGGCGGCGATGACGACCGCGCGTACCGAGCGATCGCGCGCGATCGCGGTCAGCGCATCGCCGAGCGCTTCGAGTGTCGCTTCCGAGAGGCTGTTGCGCGCCTGCGGCCGGTTCAGCGTAAGAATGGCGACATCCTCGATGTCCTCGCGTAGAAGGATCGGCGCGGAGGCGGCGGCGGCGACGGTGGCGGCTTGGGCGTTCATCGGTGCTTTCCAGCGCTTTTTGCAGATTCTAATGCTTTAGCCATTGTAACCGATCTGCGATGCCAAAAATCGGAAAAACGGGAGTCGGCATGACTGACATGGCGGCGGCGAAACTGACAGGCAAGGAGTTGACCGAGCTCCTGCGCGCCGAATTCCCGGAAATGTTCAACAGCGAGAGCGGTTACGAGATCGAAAAAGTCTGGCATGGCGGCGCCGTCGTGCGCCGGCATTTCGAGCGCACCTCGCTGCGCCCCGGCGGCACGTTGTCAGGCGCGACCATGATGGCGCTAGCCGATTTCGCCGTTTACGTCGCGGTGTTGGCGGCCGTCGGCTGGGTGCCGCTCGCCGTCACCACCAATCTGACCATCAATTTTCTCAAAAAGCCCGCGCCGCGCGATCTTCTTGCCGAAGTGCGTTTGATCAAGCTCGGCAAGCGGCTCGCCGTCGGCGAGGTCGATATCCGCTCGGAAGGCGAGGCGGAGCTGGTTGCCCACGTCACTTCGACCTATTCGATCCCGCCGCAATCGGGCTAAAGGTATTAAAATACCTCTAACTCAACCGATTGAGAATGTTTCATAATTGCGATCTGTGTTGACCTGCGCCGTAGTCGCCGTTAGAAGCCTGCGCACACGGCGCGCGACGCGCCCGATCCCGGATGGAAGCGACTATGAAAACCTTTTCGGCAAAGCCCGCCGAGGTCGTGAAGAAGTGGGTGATGATCGATGCCGAGGGGCTGATCGTCGGCCGGCTCGCCTCGATCGTGGCCATGCGGCTGCGCGGCAAGCACAAGCCGACCTATACGCCCCACGTCGACTGCGGCGACAACGTCATCGTCATCAACGCCGCCAAGGCGGTGCTGACCGGCCGCAAGGTCGAGCAGAAAATCTATTACAAGCACACCGGCTATATCGGCGGCATCAAGGAGCGCACGGCGAAATCGATTCTCGCCGGCCGCTTTCCTGAGCGCATTGTCGAGAAGGCGATCGAGCGCATGCTGCCGCGCGGGCCGCTCGGCCGCGTCCAGCTCGGCAATCTGCGGGTCTATCCCGCCGCCGAGCATCCCCACGAAGCGCAGCAGCCGGAAAAAATCGACGTCGCGGCCATGAACCGCAAGAACAAGAGGACCGCATAATGGCCGAGACAGTCCAGTCGCTGGAAGAATTGTCGACGCTCAAGCCCACGCCGGCGCCGCAGGCCCCGACCTATGTCCAGGTGCTCGACAAGCAGGGCCGCGCCTATGCCACGGGAAAGCGCAAGGACGCGGTCGCCCGCGTCTGGATCAAGATGGGTGCCGGCAAGATCCTGATCAACGAGCGCGCGGTGGAAGTCTATTTCGCCCGGCCGGTGCTGCGCATGCTGATTCAGCAGCCGCTGGTCGCCGCCAACCGCCAGGGCCAATACGACGTGGTCTGCACGGTGTCGGGCGGCGGACTGTCGGGCCAGGCCGGCGCGGTGCGCCACGGCATATCCAAGGCGCTGATCCGGCACGAACCCGAGCTGCGCAGCGTGCTCAAGCGCGGCGGCTTCGTCACCCGCGACTCGCGCGTGGTCGAGCGCAAGAAATACGGCAAGGCCAAAGCGCGCAGAAGCTTCCAGTTCTCGAAACGGTAATCGTCATTCCGGATCGCCGCGTAGCGGCGAGTCCGGAATCCATAGCCACCATCGTTCGAGGATGCGCGCGACGCTGGTCCTGCCAGTGCTGTGGTTATGGATTCCGCGTTCGCGCTACGCGCGCCCCGGAAAGACAATCTAGAAAAACGCCAGCGTGCGGATTTCGATGCTCTCGCGCGGTCGCGCGTGCGGCGGAGTCGTCGGATCCTCGAACGCGGTATGCGCGGTCCAGCGGGCGCGGCCGTCCTTCATCGAATCGAACACTTTGAAGACGTAGGCTTCCTCGCGCCGCATGCGCGGGAACCAGTACCATTTGTGCGCTGGGTTATATTTGATCGCATAGGTCTGACCGATGCGCCCGGGAGCGCGCCGTTCCGAGACGATCATGTCACTCGGCGACAAGGTCCGTGCGTCGGCCATGGCGAGCGGATAGGTCTCGACCGGATGCCGGATCGGCCGCCAGACCTGAATGATGGCGAAACGGCGCTTGAGCAATTCCTCCGCCTCGTCCGGCAGGATGTCGCGCACGCGCTGCGGCGCCGACCATTCGGTGTAGTCGTTGTGCACCCGGCGCACGACCTCGCGGATTTTCTTCGCCTCGCGCAATTCGTCGTCGGCGGTGCGCAGCGTATGGTCGAACACGACGACCCGCTTGGCGCCGCTTTCGGCTTTGATCAGCGCTTCCATCTCCGGATAGTAGACCCGCTTGATCTCGGCCTCGTCGAAGAAGTCGGCGACCTTGGTGTCGTGACGAACGAAGCGGAAGCCGTTGCGCTCAAGGACGAAGTCGTTTGCGTGCGGGCGGCCATTGTGAATGACCACGCGGCGCGGATCGGGTGTGCCGCCGGAGCGGGTGTCGTTGCCGCCTGGACTGGCGACGATGGTGAAGACCTTGGTGCCGTCGTCGACGATGTAGTTGAGCGTGGCTTCGACGGTATCGGGGGCGACGTCGAGCTCTGCGGTCTCTGCCATGGCAAACTCCCTTAAGAACTTAAGCGTCTTTACTTTAATCTAGGCAACGATGGGCGCCGCGGGAAGGGGGCCTCGGCCAGGGCTGGGCCAAGCGTGAAAACCGCCTCGTACACTGCGCAATCGCGGCTGTTGCATCACATGCGCTTCAAGTCGGCAAAATCGCCTTTGCGATTTGTTAGGATCGGTTTTTAGCTACGGAAAGATTTTCGCTGCAATTTTCACTACTGCAATTTTCACTTCTCCAATTTTCGCGGATTTTCCGGAAAACCCGCGGCTTGCACCTCACATTCGGCAAAGCCTGAAACGGGAAACGTCCAACATAGCGCCGCGATCGGTGATACGCGTTTCTACTGATTGAGTAAGAGGAGCGCGTATCATGTTTGCCAGCCTCGCCGAAGCGGCGATGTCGCTCGACATCGGCACGCTATTCGTCATCGCTATCTGCGTCACATCATTACTCGGCCTGTTCCTGCTGTTCGCATGGCTGCAGGACCGCATCACCGCGCTGGCCTGGTGGGGCACGGCGTATCTGATCGGCGGATTTTCGGGCGTACTTTGGCGCCTGGGCGAGCTGATCTCGCCGCCGATGCCGTCGAGCCTCCCCGACGTCATGTTGTTCGTCGCGGTGGGCATGGTGTGGAGCGCCGCACGCTTGTTCCACGGCCGGCCGGTGCTATGGGGCTCGATGTGCCTCGGCGCCGTGGTCTGGCTCGCCTTCTGTTCGTCCTCGGCATTCGTGACGACGGAGACATCGCGGCTGGTCGTAAGCTCGGTGATCGTTGCCACCTATACGTTCCTGACCGCCGTCGAGCTGTGGCGGGAGCGGCGCAAATCGCTGATCCGGCGCTGGCCGGCGATCTTCGTGCCGATGCTTCATGGCGTGGTGTTCCTGTTCCCGGTGGCACTGGCGGGACTTTCGCAAGACGGCATCGGCAGCCGCACGCTCGGCGCCGGCTGGGTCGCGGTCTACGCCATCGAAGTTGTACTTTACGTGGTCGGTGCCGCTTTCATCGTGCTGGTGCTGGCCAAGGACCGCACGGTGCGGCAGTACAAATTGGCGGCGGCGACCGATCCGTTGACCGAGCTGCTCAACCGCCGTGGCTTCTTCGAGGCTGCTGCCGGCATCATGGCGGCGCGGCAAGCGAGCAAAGAGCCGGTCTGCGTGCTCGCCTTCGACCTCGATCATTTCAAATCGATCAATGATCGGTTCGGCCACAATACCGGCGACGCCACGCTGCACCTGTTCGCGGCCGTGGTGAAAAAGACGCTGCGTGCCGGCGACGCCATCGGCCGCCTGGGCGGTGAGGAATTCATCGCGCTGTTGCCAAGTTCACTGGGCGATGCCGTGGCTGCCGCTAACCGTGTGCGCCGGGCCTTTGCCAGTGCGGCGGCCGCGGCCGGCAGCCATGCCGCGGCGACGGTGAGCGCCGGGGTGTCCTGCGGCTCGGCCTTTGCCGAGATCGATACACTCATCGCCCGCGCCGATGCCGCGCTCTATCGCGCCAAGACCAACGGGCGCGACCGGGTCGAGGCCTCCGATGAAGCGGTGCCTGGCGCATCGGAGCGGCGCGGCCAGGGTGCGGCGCAAAACCTGCAAACCCCAATCCTGCAGCCGGTGCCTAACCTGTCGGTGCCGCTGGTCGGATCATTCCGGGCCGCACGGCAGAACGCGATGTGCCGTTCTTGAAATCGCGCTGACGCCGTCACCGCGACAAAGAAAGAGGGCGCCGCATGACGCGGCGCCCTTTAAGTTTGCACTGCCATTGCAATGCAGGGAGGATACGCAACGCTTACGAAGAATAATACATCTCGAACTCGACCGGATGCGGGGTGTGCTCGAAGCGGATGATCTCGCTCATCTTCAGGTCGACATAGCTGTCGATGAAGTCGTCGTCGAACACGCCGCCGGCTTTCAGGAAGCCGCGGTCCTTGTTGAGCTCTTCGAGCGCCTGGCGCAGCGAGCCGCACACGGTCGGAATCTTCTTCAATTCCTTCGGCGGCAGATCGTAGAGATCCTTGTCAATGGCTTCGCCCGGATCGAGCTTGTTCTTGATGCCGTCGAGCCCGGCCATCAGCATTGCCGCAAAGGCGAGATACGGATTGGCCAGCGGATCGGGGAAACGCACCTCGACGCGCTTGGCCTTCGGGTTGGTCGTATAGGGGATGCGGCACGACGCCGAGCGGTTGCGCGCGGAGTAGGCTAGCAGCACCGGCGCCTCGAAGCCGGGCACCAGCCGCTTGTATGAGTTCGTCGTCGGGTTGGTGAAGGCGTTGATCGCCTTGGCGTGCTTGATGACGCCGGCGATGTACGACAGGCAGGTTTCCGATAGATCGGAATATTTGTTGCCGGCGAACACCGGCTTGCCGCCTTTCCAGATCGACTGGTGGCAGTGCATGCCGGAGCCGTTGTCGCCGTAGACCGGCTTCGGCATGAAGCAGGCGCTCTTGCCGTACACCTGGGCGACCTGGCTGATGCAGTATTTGTAGATCTGCAACTGGTCAGCCATGATCGTCAGCGGCGAGAATTTCATGCCGAGCTCGTGCTGGGCCGACGCCACTTCGTGGTGATGCTTCTCGACCTTCACGCCCATGCGCGCCATGGCGGCGAGCATTTCCGAGCGCATGTCCTGCACCGAATCCTGCGGCGGCACCGGGAAGTAGCCTTTCTTGGTCCAGATGCGGTGGCCGAGATTGCCGCCCTCATAGGCAGTGTCGGCATTGGTCGGGAATTCGATGGAGTCGAGCTTGAAACCGGTATTGTACGGCGTCGCGCTGTATCTGACGTCGTCGAATACGAAGAACTCGGCCTCCGGACCGAAATAGATGGTGTCGCCGACGCCCATGGACTTGACCATGCCCTCGGCACGCTTGGCGATGCCGCGCGGATCGCGATTGTAGGGCTCGCCGGTGGTCGGCTCGAGCACGTCACAAACCAAGACGAGCGTCGTTTCGGCGAAGAACGGATCGATGCAGGCCGAGGACGGATCCGGCATCAGGCACATGTCGGACTCATGGATCGCCTTCCAGCCGGCGATCGAGGAGCCGTCGAACATCATGCCTTCGGCAAACGTTTCTTCCTCGATCTGGCTGATGTCGAAAGTGACGTGCTGCCACTTGCCGCGCGGATCGGTGAAGCGGAAATCGGCGTATTTTACGTCGCTGTCCTTGATCATTTTCATGACATTCTTTGGCGTCGTCATGGCCTGCGTACCCTTTCGTGGTGTGGTGAAATGCCCCGTGGCGCTGGTCGGATTGCAGCTTTCGGCGCAAAGAGCGCCAAAGTGTTGTTCAAACCAGCAATTTAGATGGCGTCAAGTCCGGATTCGCCCGTCCTGATCCGGATGGCTTCTTCGATCGTTGACACAAAGATTTTGCCATCGCCGATGCGCCCGGTCTGGGCGGCGCGACGGATTGCCTCGATGGCTTTCTCGACCATGTCATCGCCGAGCACGATCTCGATCTTCACCTTGGGGAGAAAATCGACGACGTATTCGGCACCGCGGTAAAGCTCGGTATGGCCTTTCTGGCGTCCGAACCCCTTGGCTTCAGTTACGGTAATGCCTTGCAGACCGACTTCCTGCAACGCCTCCTTCACTTCATCGAGCTTGAACGGCTTGATCACGGCCTCGATTTTTTTCATTGCGTTTAGCCTCCCGGCCCCAGGGTGGGCGGAATCACCGATGGAACCGAGCCCTAGTTAGCAGGTCCCGTGCCAAGGCCCGTAAGCCCCGAAAAGAGCAATCCGATCAAAGTGCTATTGCGTGATCGGAGTCCGGCTGAAAGGTCGCGGCACCAAGCCTCGCAACCAAAGTGAGCAGAGTGCCTATTATCTCGTCAATGGTATGGCGTCTACCCTCGCGGGTAACCGCTCGCCGTATTCGCAACGTGCTGCTTTGGTTATCCTCAACGCGGCATGATTGAGCTTTTGACCACCGCGGAAATGACCGAGGCCGACCGTCTGGCGATTGCCGGCGGTGCCGCCGGCAGCGAGCTGATGGAGAGCGCCGGCCGCGCCGTGGCCGAGGCGGTGGCCGAGCGCCATCCTTCGGACAGCAGGATCCTTATTGTCGCAGGGCCGGGCAATAACGGTGGCGATGGCTTCGTTGCCGCGCGGCTCTTGGCCGAGCGCGGCGCGCGCGTCGAGGTCATGCTGCTGGGCGATGTCGGCCAGCTAAAGGGTGATGCGGCGCTCGCTGCGAAAAAGTGGAGCGGGCCGGTCGCCGCCGCGGAGCCTCGCGCCTTGGCCGGCGCCGGGGTCGTCATCGACGCGCTGTTCGGAGCGGGCCTCGACCGTCCGGTGCAGGGCAAGGCGCGGGCGCTGATCGAAGCCATCAATGCGGGCAACGCGCCGGTCTATGCGGTGGATTTGCCGAGCGGCATCAACGGCACCTCGGGCGCCGCCCTGGGCGTCGCGGTCAAGGCTACGCATACGATCACATTTTTCCGCAAGAAGCCCGGACACCTGCTGCTGCCCGGTAGGCTGCATTGCGGCACCATTGCGGTTGCCGATATCGGCATTCCCGCTTCTGTACTGGGGAAGATCGCGCCCAAGACGTTCGAGAACCTTCCAGTGCTGTGGCGCCGGGATTTCCCGCTGCCGAAGCTCGATGGTCACAAATACAATCGCGGCCACGCCGTGGTGGTGTCGGGCCCGTTGTGGTCTACCGGCGCGGCGCGGCTTGCAGCCCGTGGCGCGTTGCGCGCGGGGGCCGGTCTCGTGACCATCGCCAGCCCGCGTGATGCGCTTGCCGTCAACGCCGCGGCAAGCTTCGCGGTGATGGTGCGGCCGGTCGATGGGGCTGCCGAGTTGGCCAAATTCCTGTCGGACCGCCGCTTGAACGCCGTGGCGATCGGGCCGGGTGTCGGCGTCGGCGAAGCCACTTGCGAGCGCGTCCTTGCGGCACTTTCGGGCGAGCGCGCCGTGGTGTTGGATGCCGATGCGATCACGAGCTTTGCCGCCGATCCGCAGCGGCTTGCCAAGGCACTGCGAGCGCGGTCGGCCCCGGCGACCATTTTGACGCCGCACGATGGGGAATTTTCACGTTATTTCGGCGCTTTAGACGAAAAAACTCAAGCTCTATCGAAACTTGAACGAACGCGCCTGGCGGCAAAACTGGTCGGCGCAGTGGTTGTGCTGAAGGGCGCCGATACGGTGATCGCTGCGCCGGACGGGCGCGCAGCGATCAACGCCAATGCGCCTGCCTATTTGGCAACCGCGGGGGCCGGTGACGTGCTCACGGGAATGGCGACGGGCCTGATGGCGCAGGGCATGCCGGCCTTTGAGGCTGCGGCGGCTGCGGTCTGGCTGCACGGCGAAGCAGCTGCGGCATTCGGCCCGGGCCTGATCGCCGAGGATTTGCCCGAGATGCTGCCGCGGGTCTATCGCGCGCTGCTGGCGTGAGCGGCGCACAGTTGCGGGGCGCGATCTTGGGGCTATTCTTTGGGGCTATTTTTATAGTGTCCCGCGCGCAGTGCATGATATAAGCCGCGCCACCGGGCCGCCCTACGCGTCGCGGGCGTGGCGGAATTGGTAGACGCGCGGGATTTAGGTTCCCGTGACGAAAGTCGTGGGGGTTCGAGCCCCTCCGCCCGCACCAGGTGGGCGGTAGTTCCAATACTTGGCCGGGATTACGCTCGGGCTCTGAAGAGTAGTGCCAATGCAAGTGACTGAAACTGCCGCCGCGGGTCTCAAGCGCGAATTCCGCGTCGTCGTGCCGGCGATCGATCTTGAGGCCAAGGTCAACGCGCGGCTCGACGATCTCAAGGGCAAGGTGCAGCTGCGCGGCTTCCGTCCGGGCAAGGTCCCGGTCGCGCACCTCAAGCGCCTCTATGGCAAGTCCGCCATGGCCGAGGTCATCGAAGACGCCGTGCGCGAGGCCAACAGCAAGATCGTCACCGACAACGGCTACAAGCTCGCCACCGAGCCCAAGGTCGTGCCCGACGAAGGCACCGTCGAAGGCGTCATCGAAGGCAAAGCCGACCTCGCCTACAAGGTCGAGATCGAGATCCTGCCGCCGATCCCGCTTGCCGATTTCAAGACCATCAAGCTGGAGCGGCTCACCGCCGAGGTGACCGATCCCGAAATCGACGAGGCGCTGCAAAGGATCGCCGATGCCAACCGGCCGTTCGTCGCCAAGGCCGAAGCGGCCGAAAAGGGCGATCGGGTTACGGTGTCGTTCCAGGGCACCCAGGACGGTAAGCCGTTCGAGGGTGGCTCCGCCGAAGGCGTGCCGATCGTGCTCGGCTCGGCCCAGTTCATTCCCGGCTTCGAGGACAACCTCACCGGCATCAAAGCCGGCGAAAGCCGGACCTTCGACATCAAATTCCCCGACGCCTATGCGGCGCCGGCGCTGGCCGGCAAAGACGCCACTTTCGCCGTAACGGCGACCGCGGTGGAGGCGCCTGGCGCAGTCACGGTCAATGACGACTTCGCCAAGACGCTCGGATTGGAATCGCTGGCCAAGCTGCGCGATGGCATCAAGGAGCGCCTGCAGCGCGAACATGCCGGCGCGTCGCGGCAGAAGCTCAAGCGCGCACTCCTCGACCAGCTCGACGAGCGGCACAAATTCGAGCCGCCGCCGAGCCTGCTCGAGCAGGAATTCAACACCGTCTGGGGCACCGTCGAAGGCGACCTCAAGGCGCAGGGCCGCACCTTTGCCGACGAGAGCACCACCGAGGAAAAGGCGCGCGAGGAATATCAAGCCATCGCCGAGCGCCGTGTCCGCCTCGGCCTGGTCATTGCCGAGATCGGCGAGAAGAACAATATCAAGGTGACGGACGAGCAGTTGACCGCGGCGGTGATGGAGCGGGCTCGGCAAATGCCCGGCCAGGAACAGCAGGTGTGGGACTATTATCGCAACAATCCCGGCGCGCTGGCCGGCCTGCGGGCGCCGATCTTCGAGGAAAAGGTCGTCGACTTCCTGCTCGAGCTTGCGGAAATCACCGACAAGCCGGTATCGCGGGAAGAGTTGTTCAAAGAGGACGAGGCCTAAGCTGGCCAACTCCGAAGCTGACCAAGTCCGAAGCGCCTTGTCGCCGAGAATTTCGCGCATATGTGCGGGGCGGCACGGCGGCTTCGACAGACTGCTACCGACTCAGTCACATTGCGTTGAGCCGATCGACGGCAAGCTCCTCCTTTAGCAGGTGAAACTATGCGCGACCCGGTGAACTTCTACATGCAACACCTCGTCCCCATGGTGGTCGAACAGACCAACCGTGGCGAGCGGGCCTATGACATCTATTCGCGGCTGCTCAAGGAGCGGATCATCTTCATTACCGGGCCGATCGAGGACGGCATGGCCTCCCTGGTCGTCGCCCAGCTCCTATTCCTCGAGGCGGACAACCCGAAAAAAGAAGTCTCGATATACATAAATTCGCCGGGCGGCATCGTGACCTCGGGCCTGGCCATCTACGACACTATGCAGTTCATCCGTCCGGCGGTCTCGACCTTGTGCACCGGGCAGGCGGCATCCATGGGCTCGCTTCTGCTCGCCGCCGGCGCCAAGGATTTACGTTTTGCGTTGCCGAACGCCCGCATCATGGTCCACCAGCCCTCCGGCGGGTTCCAGGGCCAGGTGACCGACATTATGGTGCACGCCCAGGAAATCCTGAACCTGAAGAAGCGGCTGAACGAAATTTATGTCCGCCATACCGGGCAGCCGCTGAGGAAGATCGAAGATGCGCTCGAACGCGATATGTTCATGACTCCGGAAATGGCCAAGGATTTCGGCCTGATCGACAAAGTGATCGAGAAACGGCCGGACGAGCCGGGCCTGAAGACGGAACCGACCCCCCTGAAAGGGGTCAGCTAGCCGGGCGCTTAGCCGCGGTGCCATCAAATGGGCCGATTCGGCCCTCTAAGCAGTTCCCTGGATGGGTCAAGCGCTTTCTGGACGGTGTGATGCAGAAAACACACTGGCCCAAAGTCGTGTTATCGTTAATAGATTCTTGATTGGCACGCCGTTAGCATGGTGACTTGTGCTGATTTGCCGGGGATGTCTTGGTGGCGTCTTATGCGGGCAAAGTATGCGAACGCCGCTACGGATTTTTAGCGCGGCGTTTTGTAAGGTGTGAGGTGCTGCCCAAGGTGCTGCCCAAGTCGGGAAGACGGAGACAGGAATGAGCAAGGTTGGCGGCGGCGATTCCAAGAATACGCTCTACTGCTCGTTCTGCGGTAAGAGCCAGCACGAAGTGCGCAAGCTCATCGCCGGGCCGACCGTGTTCATTTGCGATGAGTGCGTCGAGCTGTGCATGGACATCATCCGCGAGGAGAACAAGTCCTCGCTGGTGAAGTCGCGCGACGGCATTCCGACGCCGCGGGAGATCCGCAAAGTTTTGGACGACTACGTGATCGGCCAGGACCACGCCAAGAAGGTGCTCTCGGTCGCGGTCCACAATCACTACAAGCGGCTCAATCATCAGTCGAAGCACAACGACGTCGAGCTGGCGAAATCGAACATCCTGCTGATCGGGCCCACAGGCTCGGGCAAGACGCTGTTGGCGCAGACGCTGGCGCGCATCCTCGACGTGCCCTTCACCATGGCCGATGCGACGACGCTGACCGAAGCCGGCTATGTCGGCGAGGACGTCGAGAACATCATTTTGAAGCTGTTGCAGTCTGCGGACTACAACGTCGAGCGGGCGCAGCGCGGCATCGTCTATATCGACGAGATCGACAAGATCTCGCGCAAGTCCGACAATCCTTCGATCACCCGCGACGTATCGGGCGAGGGCGTGCAGCAGGCGCTCCTCAAGATCATGGAAGGCACCGTCGCCAGCGTGCCGCCGCAGGGCGGCCGCAAGCATCCGCAGCAGGAATTCCTCCAGGTCGACACCACCAATATCCTCTTCGTCTGTGGCGGCGCATTCGCCGGTCTCGAGAAGATCATCTCGGCGCGCGGCCGTTCCACCTCCATCGGCTTTGCCGCCAGGGTCGCGGCGCCGGAGGATCGCAAGCAGGGCGAAATCTTCCGCGAAGTCGAACCCGAGGATTTGTTGAAATACGGCCTCATCCCGGAATTCGTCGGCCGGCTGCCCGTGGTGGCGACGCTGGAGGATCTCGACGAGCCTTCGCTCAAGCGCATCCTCACCGAGCCGAAGAACGCCCTGGTCAAGCAGTACCAGCGCATGTTCGAGATGGAGACGGTGGATTTGACGCTGGCCGACGAGGCGCTTTCCGCGATCGCCCGCAAGGCGATCGACCGCAAGACCGGCGCGCGCGGCCTGCGCTCGATCATGGAGAGCATCCTGCTCGACACCATGTTCGACCTGCCGAGCCTGGAAGGCGTCGAAGAAGTGGTGATCTCGCGCGAGGTCGTCGAGGGCAGCGCCCGGCCACTCTATATCTATGCCGACCGGTCGGACCGCACCAGCGATGCCGGTGGGGCGAGCGCCTGAGATCGCGCTCACCCGGCGTGCCCGATTCGCCGCGCCGATGGTTGCAGCGTCCCGCGGACATCGCGTTTTGGCTTGAAAAGCCGCCTTTCTTGACACGCCCGCGTCGCGACGCCACCTATAGTGCGCGGTCGAAAATAGCCTACAAAAGATCGCAGGGACTACTCCGGGCGGGACTTTCTCGTCACTATCCCTCCCGGACAATCGGCAGTCCGTTGTGACAGCGCATCCTGCGGGTCGTGACGGAGGTGCACAACAATAAGGAAATGGGGCCATGACAAGTGCCGCCAAACCGAAGCCGCTCCTGACGGCCGGCGAAAGCCGCGCCTATCCGGTGCTGCCACTGCGGGACATCGTTGTTTTCCCACACATGATCGTGCCGCTGTTCGTCGGCCGCGAGAAGTCGATCAAGGCGCTCGAAGAGGTGATGCGCTCCGACACGTTCATTCTGCTGGCGACGCAAAAGAACGCTTCCGACGACGATCCGGCGACGGATTCGATTTTCACCGTCGGCACGCTCGCCAGCGTGCTGCAATTGCTCAAGTTGCCCGACGGCACCGTGAAGGTGCTGGTCGAGGGCGCCGCGCGCGCACGCGTGACGAAATACACCAACCGCGAGGAGTATTACGAAGCCGAAGCGGTGGTGATCGCCGATTCCTCGGGCGACCAGGTTGAGGCCGAAGCGCTGGCGCGCTCGGTCATCAACGAGTTCGAAGGCTATGTGAAGCTCAACAAGAAGGTGTCGCCGGAAGTGGTCGGCGTCGTCCAGCAGATCGAGGACTACGCCAAGCTCGCCGATACCGTGGCTTCGCATCTCGCGGTCAAGATTCCCGACAAACAGACGATCCTGGAAACGCCCAGCGTCACCGAACGGCTGGAGAAGGTGCTCGGCCTGATGGAGAGCGAAATCTCGGTGCTGCAGGTCGAGAAGCGCATCCGCACGCGGGTCAAGCGCCAGATGGAGAAGACCCAGCGCGAGTATTACCTCAACGAGCAGATGAAGGCGATCCAGAAGGAACTCGGCGACGAGGACGGCAAGGACGAGCTCGCCGAGCTTGAAGACAAGATCAAGCGCACCAAGCTGTCGAAGGAAGCGCGCGAGAAGGCGCAGCACGAGATCAAGAAGCTGCGTCAGATGTCGCCGATGTCGGCGGAAGCCACCGTCGTGCGCAACTATCTCGACTGGCTGCTCTCGATCCCGTGGAACAAGAAATCCAAGATCAAGAAGGACCTCACGCTCGCCGAGCAGATTCTCGACGCCGATCACTTCGGCCTCGAGAAGGTCAAGGAGCGAATCGTCGAGTACCTCGCGGTGCAGCAGCGCGCCAACAAGCTGACCGGGCCGATCCTGTGCCTGGTCGGTCCTCCCGGCGTGGGCAAGACTTCGCTCGGCAAGTCGATCGCCAAGGCCACGGGGCGCGAGTTCGTGCGCGTCTCGCTTGGCGGCGTGCGCGATGAGGCCGAGATCCGTGGCCACCGGCGGACTTATATCGGCTCGATGCCCGGCAAGGTCATCCAGTCGATGCGCAAGGCCAAGACCTCGAACCCGCTGTTCCTGCTCGACGAGGTCGACAAGATGGGCGCCGATTTCCGCGGCGATCCGTCGTCGGCGCTGCTCGAGGTCTTGGACCCCGAGCAGAACCACGCCTTCAACGACCACTATCTCGAAGTCGACTACGATCTCTCCAACGTGATGTTCATCACCACGGCGAATACGCTCAATATTCCGCCGCCTCTGATGGACCGCATGGAGATCATCCGTATCGCCGGCTACACCGAAGATGAGAAGGTCGAGATCGCGCGCAAGCACCTCATTCCGCACGCGATCGTCAAACACGGCCTCGAGCCGAACGAGTGGTCGATCGACGACGAGGCGTTGCTCACGCTCATTCGCCGTTACACGCGCGAAGCCGGCGTGCGCAATCTCGAGCGCGAGCTCTCCACGCTGATCCGCAAGGCGGTGAAGGAACTGACGATCTCGAAAAAAGAGTCGGTTGCCGTCACCGACAAGAATCTGCCCGATTACCTCGGCGTGCCGAAATACCGTTACGGCGAGGTCGAGGACGAAGATCAGGTCGGCGTGGTCACCGGTCTGGCCTGGACCGACGTCGGCGGCGAGCTGCTCACCATCGAGGCGGCCATGATGCCCGGCAAGGGCAAGATGACCGTTACCGGCAATTTGCGCGACGTGATGAAGGAATCGATCTCGGCGGCGGCGTCCTATGTCCGTATGCGCTCGGCCGCCTTTGGCATCGAGCCGCCGATGTTCGATAAGCGTGACATCCACGTGCACGTGCCGGAAGGCGCGACGCCGAAGGATGGGCCGTCTGCGGGCGTCGCTATGGTCACCGCCATCGTCTCGGTGATGACCGGCATTCCGGTGCATCGTGACGTCGCCATGACCGGCGAAATCACGCTGCGCGGCCGCGTGTTGCCGATCGGCGGCTTGAAGGAGAAGCTCCTTGCCGCCCACCGCGGCGGCATCAAGACCGTGCTCATTCCGGAAGAGAACGCCAAGGATCTTGTCGAGATCAACGACAGCATCAAAAGCGGTCTCGATATCATCCCGGTCTCGCGCATGGACGAGGTCTTGACCCGGGCGCTGGTGCGCATGCCCGAACCGATCATCTGGGAAGAGGCGACGGCCAAACCGGTCGACGTCCCCGAACCGGCGGTCGAGGAAGACGCCTCTGGCCTGACCACCGCGCACTGACCGTTATTGCGAACGGAAAACGGCGTCCTCGTGGGCGCCGTTTTTTCATATGCAATGAGGCGGTACTGTTGGGCGCATTATTGAATTTTATCCGTTCGTTTACGTCAGCAATATCTTAACCGCCACGCGCAAACCTTAGGGCGAGTTTCACCTTCCTCGCGTATGATGGTTCCATGTACCGCCGCGCACTCCGCAAGAAGAGCCGCTCCGAGAGCATCCGCCAGAGCCTTGGCGTGGTCGCGGTCGGCGTCTTGCTGGGCACCGGCCTGTTCGCGATCGCCGATTATTTTACCGTGCAGCACTGGGTGAGACCGGCGACGGCGGCCCGAAATACCGGAGAAATCTATACCGGATCGGTCCTGTACATGCCCCAAGAGGGCCGTGACTGCCATCAGATGCTGTTCGACAATCAGACCGGCCGTTTCACCGACAACGGCGCGGTCGATTGCGAGAACGCCTCCTATCGCGGCGTCGATGGCAATCTGTCCAAGCAATGGTCGTCCGCCCGTGCGCGCGTTATCGCCGACGGGTTCCGCCAGCACTAGGTTGTCCCGATAGCCCTACATAGCGATTGGCCGGCCGCGCGACTTTGGCTACAGTCCGCGCCGGTCGGGGGCAGCAGGTTTCTGGGGTATTGGCGTGGCGATCATCAAACGGATTTTGAGCGCGGTTGCGCTTGTCATCGCGGCTGGCGCCGCCTTCGCCGACGACTTTCCGCTCAGCGGCAACTACACGCAGAACGTTCTCTGCAAGGGCGACGGCACCGATCCGGTCGCCGTCCGGGTCAAGATCTCGCCCCAGGAGATCGTTTCCAATGTCGGCGCCTGCACAATCCTCGACACCACGCGCGACGGCGAGACCTACGCCGTGCGGGTCGAGTGCAAGTTCGCAAGCGGCCCGCTGATGGGGAACCTAAGCTTCACGCCGAAGCCCGATCACACCATCGACTTCGTCGATCGCGACGGCAACTACAAGGCGGTCCTGCATCCCTGCCCGAACTAGCGGTACGGCTGCTTTTGCCCGGCGCGCCATGTTATTGTTGAGCGCCCAAAGAACAGGGGGGGTGAAATATGAGTTTCTACCAGGGTCTGCATGCGGACGTGGTGCCGTTCCGCGGCCATAATGGCGACCAGGGCGAGGCCTATTACGCAGGACCGGCCCGGGCCGGAAAATTCCCCGGCATCGTCGTCATCCATCACATTCCGGGCTGGTGCGAGTGGACCACCGAGGTGGTGCGCAAGCTTGCGCATCATGGCTACGCGGCGATTTCGCCGCATCTTTATTTCCGCGAAGGCAATCCCGGCGAAGCGCCCGACGATCTTGGCGCCCGTATCCGTGCCGCCGGCGGCGTGGCCGATGCGCAGGTCATGGGCGACGTCGCCGGCGCGATGGCCTATCTGCGCGCGCAGCCGAATGCCACCGGCAAGATCGGCGTCATCGGCTTCTGCTCCGGCGGCCGCCACACCTATCTCGCCGCCTGCACTTTGTCCGGCATCGACGCCGCGGTGGATTGCTGGGGCGGCAATGTCGTCGTCGACGATCCCAAGTTGCTCAACGCCAAGCGGCCGGTGGCGCCGATCGATCTCACCGAGAAGATGACCTGCCCACTGCTCGGCATTTTCGGCAACGACGACGCCAATCCGACCGCCGACCAGGTCAACCGCACCGAGGCGGTGCTGAAGAAACTCGGCAAGAACTACGAGTTCCACCGCTATGACGGCGCCGGCCATGCCTTCTTCAACACGCTGCGCGACGCCTATCGGCCCGAGCAGGCCATCGACGGCTGGCGCAAAGTGTTCGACTTTTTCAATCGCCAGCTGGCGGCGTCGGCCTCCAGCATCGCGGCTGAATAGGGGAGAGAGCCATGTGCTCCTACATCGTCGAAAAGGCCGCTCTCGTCGGCAGCGCCAAGGGCCGCAAGGGCTGGATGAAGATCGACACCGCCAATGTCTATTTCGATCATCCGTATCACTCCACCCTCGATCACGTGCTCGCCATCGACTTCACCAATGAAGGCGAGGGCGGGCGCGACCGTGTCGCGGTCGAGCTCAGCGCCGATTCCGCGCGTGCCCTGGTTGATCGGATCCTTGCCGCGCTGGCGAGCGGTGAGGTGGCGCACGCAACGCCGGCAATGCCCGTCGCCGCGGAATAAACAACAACAAGAATTTGGAGGTCGCCCATGTCGCTTGCAACGCACGAAACAGTGTCGACGAAAGCGTCCGGCGCGGCGCGCCTGAATGTCGTGCCGCTGACCAAGCATATCGGCGCCGAAATCCGCGGCATCGATCTGCGCGAAAAACCGGACGAGGCGACGGTGCGGGCGATCTACCAGGCCTGGCTCGACCACCTGGTGCTGATCTTTCCGGAGCAGAAGCTTTCCCAGGAGGATCTGATCCGCGCCACGAAATTTTTTGGTGAGCCGGGCAAGCTGACGCGGCCGCTGAAATATTTTCCCAAAGGCTATTCCAGGATGCTGCCCGGCATCATGCTGATCTCGAATATCCGCGAAAACGGCGAGCCGATCGGCGCGCTGCCCGACGGCGAGATGATGTTCCACCACGATATGATTCATGCCGAGGTGCCGAGCAAGGCGACGATGCTCTATTCGGTCGAGATTCCCTCGACCGGCGGCAACACGCTGTTCGCCTCCGGCTATGCCGCCTATGACACGCTCGACCCGGCGCTGCGCCAAAAACTCGAAGGCAAGAAGGCGTTGCACCACTACAATTACGGCTCGACAATCAAGGGCGATGGCCGCGGCACCGTGGCTTTCTCCGAGCAGACGCACCCGGTGTTCCGTACCCACGACGACACCGGCCGGAAGGCGGTCTATGTCAACCGGCTGATGACGGTGAAAGTGCAGGACATGCCGGATGACGAGAGCGAACGGCTGCTTAGTGCGGTGTACGACCACGCCGAGAAGCGCGAATTCGTCTACGAGCACGTCTGGCGGGTCGGCGACCTGTTGCTGTGGGACAACCGCTGCTCGTCCCACGCACGCACTGATTTTCCCTCGACCGAGCGGCGGCTGATGCTGCGCACCACGGTGGAAGGCAACGTGAGGCCCTACTGACGCGCGGTGCTGCCGAGCGCCTGCGGTTTTGGCATCAAGAGCCGCGCCAGTTCCGGCAAGATCGTGCTGCGCGCCATTTCGAACGGATGCACGTCGCCGCGGTTGGCGAGGATCACAAGGCCGATTTTGCGCTCCGGCACCAGCCCGATATAGGCCGAAGCATTGTCGAGGCCGCCGGGCTTGTCGACGATCGTTACCCCGAACGGGTTTTCAATCTCCCAGGCCATCGCCTGCCCGTGTTGCGCGGTAACGCGGAATTCTTCCTGCTGGGTCAATTGCAGCGCTGCGCGTAGCTGCGGATCGAGCGGCCGCTCGCCGAGACAAGCTGAGACCAGGATGGCGAGGTCACGCGCCGAGGTGAACATCTGTCCCGTCCCCGGGAAGTCGAAATAGCTCTGCTGATTACCCGGCAGGCCGATCGGCTCGCCGTGGAGCGAATAACCCTGGACCGCGCGCTGCAAGAGCTCCGGGCTCATGATGGCGCGGTTGTCCGGGCCACGTTCGGGCACGACGGTCGATGTTATGCCGAGCGGCGCGATCACGTTGCGGTCGATCAGCGTCGCGATCGGCATGCCATAGCGGCGCTCCAGGACGAGTTGCAGCAATATATAGCCGGCGTGGGTATAGATGCGTTGCTTGCCGGGCTGTTCGCCGCCGGACGGCGTCCAGGCGTTCAGCGCCTCGTAGAATCCGGCGGGCGAAAAGTGCTGCTCTGGCCAGGGCGGATGATCGGTCGGCAGCAGCAGGCCCGATGTGTGGCTGACGAGCTGCCCGATGGTGATTTGCCGAATGTAATCGCCGTGTAGTTCGGTAATATATTTCGCCGCCGGGTCGTCGAGCTTGAGCTCGCCCCGCAGCACTGCCTGCGCCACCAGCGTGGCCTCGAAGATTTTGCGCACCGAACCGACATTGAACAGCGAGTCCGAGGTGATCGGTCGCTTTTCGGCCAGGTCGGCAAATCCATAATTGAAGAACAGGTTGCGGCCGCCGATCTGGGCGACGACCGCGACGCCGCCCGCGCCATTCGGCGCGACCATGGCTGCTATGCCGCGGCTGATGATGTGGTCGACGTCAGTGTCCATTGTGGGTCGTGCCGTAATGGCCGATGTCACGAGCAGCACTGAAAACAAAGTCACGGCGATGAATAAAGTTGCCGATGTTTTCGTCAGGGTCGGGCGGCGCGGTAGCATTGTGGCAGTTATCCCGATTGATCGAAATACGCTCCGGGCGAACTTGCGAAAGAATTTTGGCAATATCGGGCCGCGCCGAGACTGCGTCGGCCGCAACGACTCACTGAAATCCCGCGCGAACCGGGGCAACACGCGCGGTTCGGCTATTCGGTTCGCGCAGACGCGACCATGTCGCGCGCACACGAGAACGAATCTTCGTGCCTAGTCTCAGCCTGGAAAAGTTAACGCGCGGTTGCCGCTTACCGCACCCCGCCGGAATTGAGGATCGGGCCGGAAAAGCCTTCGAATTTTTTGCGCAGCTCCTCGACCTTTTTCTGGTCGGTGAGGAAAGCGCGGTAATCGTTGGCGACCTTGTACGACAGGATCGGCTTATAGCCCGCCGGTGGCGGCACGTCGTTGCGCGGCGACCAGGTCGGCAGCTTCGCTTGCTGCTCCGGCGTCAAAAGCCACGACAGGAACAGTTTGGCCGAATTCGGATGTGGTGCGTCCTTGAAGATGGCGCCCAACAGCGGCCAGATCGGCAGCGCGTCGCCGGTCGGGAAATGCGACTCGACTGGCTGGCCCTGGCGCTTGAGCCCTTCGGTGATGTCGAGGATGGAATCGAACGTGACGAGGTTCTGACCCGAGCCGATGCTGCGCTGCTCGCCGAGGTGGCCCTGAATGAAAGTCGGCTTCTGCGCCATGTACTTGTTCATGTAGCTCCAGCCGTATTTCTGCACGATGTGATTGAACACCCACAGCGTGACGTCGTCGTCAGCCGGATAGGCGGTGACGACCTTGCCCTGGAACTGCGGTTTCAGGAAATCTAGCGCCGAGTTCGGGATGTCGGCGGCGGCGACCTTCTCAGTGTTGTACATATAGGGCACCACGCTCACCATGGTGGCCCAGTAGGTGCCGTCGGCGTCCTTGAACGCCGCATCCATTTTGTCGAAGCCGTCGGGCTTGAATGCCAGCAGCCGGCCTTCGGCTTTCCAGCGCCCGAAGTCGCCGGCGGTTTGGAATATCACCGCATCAACCTCGAGCTTGCCGGCGGCAAGCTGGGCGTCGACCTTCTTGTCGAGCACGTTGGAGAAGCCGCCGCCGATCGTCACTTTGATGCCGGGAAAGCGCTCCTCGAACACTTTGGCGCGGGCTTCCCACGGCGCGGTCGGGCCACCGACATAGAACGCGAATGCGCCTTCGTCCTTGGCTTTGGCGTAAAAATCGTCGAGCGATTGAGCGCGCGCCGGCAATGCTGCGGCGAGGCTGGCGGCAATGCCGGCGGCGGCGGCGGCCGCGAACCGATATGCGATGGTGACGATCATGACGCTCCTCCCCAAGATATTTTGGGCAGGATCATCGCCAGGGACGGCGGGGAACACAAGCAACTCGCGGTGGGCGGTCGCGGCGGCGTCTCGCCAAGCCACCGGCATCATGCTAATTCGACGGTGGCATGGAGTGCGCCTGCCTTATCGATGAGGGAAAACGTCCAATGAAAATGATTGCCTACCTGCTGGCCATCATCTGCGTGATCGCCGCCGTGATGTATTTCGTGATGCCGGCCGGCCAATTGCCGACCTTCATGCCGGGATACTTGGCGGGCTCCGATCACATTCATAAAACCCATGCCATAGCCGCCGCCGTCGCGGCCGTCGTGCTGTTCGCCATCGGTTGGTTCGTGGGTCGGCGCTGACGCGCATTTTGGGCCGCCGCTGACAGCTAGCGCCGCATCTCGCCCCGCACCTTGCGCTGCACGCGTTCGTCGAAGCGCTCGACGCTGACGACGACGCGCTCGTGCGTGCCGCCGCCGATTGCCTCGATCTCGTCATGGGCTTCGACGCGAAATTTTACGGTGCGGCCTTCGACGCCGATGACCTCGGCGGTGGCGGTGACGCGCAAGCCGACCGGCGTCGCCGCCACATGGCTGACGTCGAGATGGATACCGAGGCTCTGATGGCCGGGCGGCAAGAGGTGCTCGACGGCGTTGAGCGCGGCCGCCTCGATGACGTTGATCATCACCGGCGTCGCCAGCACCGCAATGCGGCCCGAGCCGACGAACGGCGCGGTATGTTCGGGGCCGACCACGATCTCGGCCGTGCCGGTAAGGCCGGGCGCGATGCGGGACAGGACCGAACTGACGCGGGGAGGCGAGGACATGGCACTTTATGGCCGAATATAGCGTAGGATACCATCATCACCCTTCAGGAGTCGCCGCCATGCTTCGACCTATCTTCATTGCCGCCGTTCTGATCGCAGCGCTGCCGAGTGCCCCGTCCTTTGCCGTGACGGCAAAGGAGAAGATGGCCACCTGCAAGTTCGGCGCCGATGACCAGAAACTTGCCGGCGCGGCGCGCGCGAAATTCATGAAGAATTGCATGGCCAACAAGAACGATCCGCGCGGTAGCGCCGGCTCGGCCGGTGCGGGTGCGGCAGGTGGCGTGCCGCCACCACCGAAGAACTAAGTAACGGCGGCCAAAGCGGCGCGGTCGCGCAGACCGCGCCCAAAATCAAGACATGCCGACAGGGAGGCAACAATGACGACGCAGACCGGCGAGATTCCGGCCACGCATTTTCGGCGTGGCTGGATTTATGTGCTGACCCTGAGTCTGGTCACGATCAACTACATGGACCGCTCGGCGCTCGGCGTCGTGGCGCAGGCGATCCGCACCGAGTTCAAGCTATCGCCGGTCGAGATGGGCTATCTGTTTTCGTCGTTCTTCTGGAGCTACGTGCTCTGCCTGCTGCCAATCGGCGTCATGCTCGACCGCTTCAGCACCAGGATCATCAACTCCGTCGGCATCACCATTTGGTCGCTGGCCATGGCCGCAACCGCCGGCGTGTGGAGTTTCGGCTCTCTCATCGCGGCGCGCCTCGTCATGGGCGCAGGCGAAGCGACTTCGATCCCGTCCTGCGGTCGCATCGTGCGTGAGTGGATGCCGGCCCAGGAGCGTGGCGTCGCGACCGTGTTCTGGAGCGCCGGCAGCTTTGTCGGACCCGCCATCGGCGCCATCGTCGTCGCGGCGCTGACCAGCGCTTGGGGTTGGCGTGCCGCCTTCATCGTCCTCGCCGCGCTGGGTTTGGTCTGGCTTGCCTGCAATCTGATCTGGTTCGACAAGCCGGAAAAGGTGAACTGGCTCACCGAGGACGAGCGCCGCAAGATCTTGACCGAGCGCTCCGCCGGCTCGCCCGATGAAATCGGCATGCAGGGCAGTCCCGGCGTGATCTGGGAACTGCTCAAATCGCCGTCGATGTGGGGCACCATGATCGCCCAGGCCTCCGGCATCTACACGCTCTATCTGCTGCTGTTCTGGCTGCCGAGTTATTTGCAGGATACCAAGCACCTGACGATCCTGAAGACCGGCCTTTATACCGCGATCCCGTGGGCGATCGCGGTGCCGGTGAGCATCGCGCTCGGTATCGTCAGCGACCGCTTACTGAAGAGCGACACGCTGCTCGCCGGCCGCCGTCGCGCCATGGTGATTTTCTGCGTGCTGCTCGCGGCCGTGGTGGTGTTCGTGCCGTTCACGGACAATACTGCTCTGATCATCACGCTGTTCGCACTGTCGCTCTCCGGCATCAATGCCGCCATCTCGCTCAATCTTGCCCTGGTCACCGACCTCGTTCACCGCGCCCGCGACGTCGGCAAGGCGATCAGCCTGACCATCCTCAGCGGCAATATTTTCGGCCTGTTGGCGCCGATCATCACCGGCTATGTGGTGGCCGGCCTTGGCGCCTATGATTGGGCGTTCGGCATCGCCGGCATCCTGCTCGTCATCGGCGCGCTGGCGCTCGCCACTATGACGCGCCATGTGATCTTGCCGCAGGCCTAGCGCCATACACGGCCGCAAAACTAAGCCAGCAGATCGCGAAATTCCGGATGTTTTGCGATATAGGCGCGCACGAATGCGCAGACCGGTTTCACCTTGAGGCCACGCGCGTGGGCGATTTGCAGCGCGCCGGCAATGAGCTGCGACGCAATACCTTGTCCGCGGGCTTGCGACGGCGTCTCGGTGTGCAGAAACGTGATCACGCCGCCGTCGATGCGATAGTTCACGAACGCCGTAACGCCGCCGGCATCGAGCTCGAAACGGGACAGGGCGGTGTTGTCGCGAACCGGCATACCGCCAATGTAGCGCCGCGCAACCCCTTCGGCCATGCTTGCCGTGCGCGCCGCCGTGCGCGACTATGCGACAGACGGCAAGGAAGGAAACCCCCATGACGACCGCGACCCTGGAAGCGAAAACCACCGATTTCGACGTCGAGGACGTCGAATATCTCCGCCATGGCGACAAGCCGCTTTTGGCGCGGGTTTATAAGCCGCGCGGGCAGGGGCCGTTTCCGGCCCTGGTCGAGTGCCATGGCGGCGCTTGGTGCCAGAGCGACCGCCTGACCGAAGCGCTGCGCCACAAATACATGGCGTCTCACGGTGTCGTCTCGATTGCGCTCGATTTCCGTTCCGGCAACCAGGACCCTTATCCGGCGTCGGTTCAGGACATCAATTACGCGGTGCGCTGGGCCAAGGCGCATGCCCGCGAGTTGAAGACGCGGCCCGACCTCATCGGTCTTTCCGGCCAGTCGAGCGGCGGCCATCTGGCCATGCTGGTCGCCATGCGGCCGGACGACCCGCGCTATGCGGCGATCCCGCTGCCGGCCGGGTCGGCGGCGCAGGATGCAAGCGTGCGCTGCGTGGTGATGTCGTGGCCGGTGATCAATCCGCTGTCGCGCTATCGCCACGCCAAGCGCTCGCTGGCGGCCGGCGCCGAATGGGCCAAGCCGATCATTCCGCGCCACGATTCCTATTGGAAGAGCGAAGCCAACATGGAAGAGGGCAACCCCATGCTGGCGCTCGAGCGCGGCGAGAAGCTGCAATTGCCGCCGGCGATCTGGTTCCAGGGCCGCGGCGACATCGTGCACGACTACAAGGACGCCGATTCGAACTTTGCCGGCAACGAGCCGCAACGCTTCGTCGCCAATTACAAGAAAGCCGGCGGCGACATCGCGCTGCACTATATCGAGATGGAGCGCCATGCCGGCCATTCGCCGGACCTGACGCAGACCGGCGACATGTTCGAACGTATGGTGGCGTTCGTCGGCCAGCACGTCGCGGTTTGAGCGGAGGAGATAACCGCGGAGCATTACCAGCGCACGGACGATTTGCGTGACCATCAACTGGAACGAGGTCTGCAAATTCCTCTCGGGCGCCTTCTTCGTCAGCGCGGGCGTGTTGTTCTACCTCTATCTGGCCGGTTCGCCAGTTCCAGTGCTCGGCGCGCACATCATGGTGACGCCTACCACGAACGGCGTCCGCGCCGCCGTTCATGCCGTTCTCTTCGTGGTGTTTTTCTATTTCGGTTATATCCGCAAGTAAGGTGCGGTCCGAGACATAGAACAAGGGAGGAGAGGCCATGCCGGTGGTCGACCCGCGGCTTGCGGACAAGCCGGTGCCGAAGATATCGCGCGATGCCATGGAGCGCGGCCACGTCGCGCGGGCGGCGAAGGCCCGAGGCGCCGATATCGCCTTCCTCGACCAGCGCATTCCGGCCTATGAGCGCGAGATCATCAACATGGTCGGCATGGGCGTGACTGAAAATCCGGAACTGGCGCCGCACGTGAAGGCCGGCGCCGCCGGATTCTCCATCACCTATGTGCGCGCGCCAAAAGGCTGCGGCGCAGCGCTGCATCGCCACGCCACCGAGGAAGTGTTCATCCCGGTCAAAGGCCGCTGGCAGGTGTTTTGGCTGG
>Ga0181523_10001446_pt1 | contig 25167 bp, 22 predicted proteins | sample PEATcosm2014_Bin_43_FD_119752 | JGI IMG/M metagenome (GOLD analysis project Ga0181523, IMG submission 119752) | Peatland microbial communities from MTU Mesocosm Facility, Houghton, MI, USA - PEATcosm2014_Bin05_30_metaG | ecosystem: Environmental > Terrestrial > Soil > Wetlands > Peat | place... | reverse complement strand
GGCCATTGGAATTGAGCGATGATGTGCATGCTGCTATCGAGAGGACTCTCCAAAGTGGCACTGGCGGCATGCAACGAGCGCGCAGAGGCTCGGCCACAAATCACGAGATAATCTGTCGAACACGTACACGGCGCGGAATCCAAACAGGGTGGACTCGGTGCTCTTGGCATCCTCGGTCGGCTCCGCACCTTCGTTCTGGGTGCGCTTCTTGCCGACCATGGGAGCCAGAATGAGAATGCCTTTTTCCCCGCGTTTGACGAAGCGGCCAAGCGAGTTCCACGTGCGAATTCCGGCCACGTTGCTGGCGTCGGGTTTCTGACGGGCAATCAACATCACGTTGCCGAAGGAGTAGGTATGGAATCGGGCCATAGCGCCGAGGTATTGGGTGAGCACTTCGCTATGCCCGGACTCCAGCGACTGGACGAGGTAATCGACTGCGTCTTTGGTTTTGGTCTTGATGTCTTCTAACTTCATTGTTTTTCCCTTTCGCGCCGTTTCCGGCTTGTTTTTTTCTTCACTAGAGCGGCAGCGGGAAAAAACAAGGCGGAACGGGGCAAAGGGCAGAACGGAGGCCGGGGGAAGGTGGCAGGGCGTGAGGGAAAGCGCGGTTCGTGACAAACCGCTGTTGATTTAGGGTTTGGCGCGAAACCGGCGCGGTCCGAAACGCCCGTCGGAGCCGCGGCCAAGCGGCGTCCACCCGGAGGAGGGCGAAGTGGAGAAAAAAGACGGCGTAGCCTTCCGCTTGGGAATGACGGACAGTTGGTAAGTTTTGTTTTTCTCTGACGGCCTAGTAGGGTCGGCCTGTCTGGTTCGAGCGCTTGCGTCAAGGCGCTGGTTTGCGTCATGATTTGAACACTTCGCCTAGAGAAGTGTTAAACGCACCGCATTCGTGGAGTTAGATGCCTGAAACGAAAAAGATCGTCTGTCTTGCGAACTCTCGGAAACATTCCGGGCGATGCGTTGCTGGCAAGGAAGTGCTTGCGAAGGGATACGGCAACTGGATTCGTCCAGTGAGCGCGCGCCCGTCCGCCGAAATATCTGAAGAGGAGCGACGCTACGAGAACGGTGTGCTGCCTGAAGTCTTGGACATCATAAGTATTCCGATGATCGGGGCTACACCCCAACTGTATCAATCAGAAAACTTTGTGATTGATGCCGATTACTATTGGATCAATAAAGGTCGGCTTTCCTGGCCCGATATAAAGCAGCTCGTTGATAAGCCAGCACCTCTGTGGACGAGCAACGATTCAACGTACTATGGTCTCAATGATCGCGTGAAAGTAGACCTTGCGGCGAAATTACCGAATTCGCTTATGCTGATCGCACCTGAAGATCTGACCATCAAGGTGGTGACGGAGGGTGGTGAGTTTGGCAACCCGCGACGGCGAGTCAGAGCTGACTTCAAGCACGTTGGCACGAGCTATAGTTTGATTGTGACCGACCCGGTTGCGGAAAAAGCGCTACTTGCCAGGCCCAACGCGGAGTACAAGCCGAAAGACACGTATCTTTGCATTAGCTTAGGTGAGGCCCATACTGACGGATCGTGCTATAAGCTTGTGGCAACCGTCATTAGCAAGAAACTGCTGTAGCCATGCAAAACAGCCTATTCACTATCGGACACTCGACCCACCCGCAGGAGCGTTTCATTGCCCTGCTACGGCAGCATGGGATCACCGCGGTTTGCGACGTTCGCTCGAAACCCTACAGCCGAATGAATCCGCAGTTCAATCGCGAAGAGTTGAAGGAAGCCTTGCTTGCGCAAGGCGTCGAGTATCGCTTTTTGGGTAAGGAACTGGGGGCGCGCAGCGACGATCCCAATTGCTACCAAAACGGTAAGGTGCAGTATGATCGCCTCGCAGAAACTGAATTGTTCAAGTACGGACTGAAGCGAGTACTTCGAGGGATGAGAGACGATTTTCGCATTGCACTCATGTGCGCTGAAAAAGAACCGCTCGAATGCCACCGCACGATTTTGGTAGCACGACATCTAGTGGCGCTGGGTGTCACAGTGGAGCATATTCTCGCAGATGGCAGCCTGGAGAACCACGACGCGGCACTGAGCCGGTTGGCGAGAATGATCAATTTGCGAGAGCCGGATTTGGTTCATTCCCGCGAACAGTTGATAGCGGATGCGTACCGCAAACAAGGGGAGCGCATTGCTTATGAGGCTGTTGAGCCTGCTGAGAATTCGTCAGTGAAGGGCTTGGCTGGATGAAACTCTTTACGATTGGATTTACGAAAAAGTCAGCCGAGACCTTCTTCACGCGATTAAAGAATGCTGGAGTCAAGCGTCTAATCGATGTCAGGCTTAACAATGTCTCACAGCTCGCAGGCTTCACGAAAAAGGACGATCTTCGGTATTTCACAAGAGCAATCTGCAACATCGAATACATGCATCTTCCTGAGCTCGCGCCCACGGCTGATATTCTGAATGCATATAAGAAAGCCAAGAACGGAGACTGGCAATTGTACGAGCGGCAGTTTCTTGATTTGATCCGCGCCAGGCAAATCGAGAACACGACGCCGCGCGAATTGTTGGACGGCGGCTGTCTGTTATGCAGCGAAGAAAAGCCACACCATTGTCACCGTCGCCTCGTCGCTGAGTATCTGAAAGACAAGTGGAGCGATGTTGATATTGAGCATATTCCCTAGTCTGCAAGTACGGTCACACTGTTCGGTTACATCTGCTCCTCGTACTCCACACCTCGTACAGGCTAGAAGAACCCGCGCCAGCGAGAATGCCAGCGCGGGCAGAGCGCTGGTCAATACTCGCTTGGCAAGTGGATAACGTTGTTGGTGAAGTACAGAGTGATTTCATCTAGCGGGAAATCGGTGTGCTCGATTTCCTTGGTGAACACGATGTTGCCGTTGCCATCGTCGCATGTAAGCGTCGCGGTGCGGTCGGGACGTACGGCGAGCTTCCAGACCTGAAATTCCTCGGCGGCAACAGCCTTGTTGTAGGGCTGAATGATCGCGATCTCGTCCAGAAGCCAATATGCTCCACCGTGCTCGGCAACGTGCTGTGCGCCGTCGGTATAGAGAACGTTGCGGTTGATTCCGTGCCGATACCAATTCTGGCTGCCCGTAAACTGCGCGAGGTCGCTTTTGTTGAGAGTCTTCGTCGTCATGTTGTGCCTCTTTCGTTTTGAGTGACCCCCCGTGGCGGGGGCGAGAGAGGCAACAGGAACAGTCGCACGGAAGGCGCGGCGTCACAGGCAACCGTGAAATAAATGAGGGGTAGCCCGTAGGGATCATCGTTTATGTCGCGAAAGTGCCTTGAGGCTAGCCTGCGGCTGTTAGGTTGACTCCGAACCCGTCCATGTGTGGGGAAACGGAAAGAGGCACATTGGTGACGAAGATGGCGCGGAGAGACGCGGAGAGAACAGCAGACGATACGGAGTAACGGTGGAGTAACGGACCGTGCAGTCGCGCCGTACTTGCACGGAACGTTTCAGGTAAGATGTTGAGCTCCCCCCTTTTTACTTTCAAGCATGGCTGAACTCATCTGGGACGGCAAATACGACGAGCACGGCAACAAGCGTGGTCCGGTTCGTATCGAGCTGCCTTTTCAAACCGTCGAGACCGTCAACGAGAGCGTGCAGGAGCGGCAGCGCACCCTGGAACTTTCTTCTTCGGGAAGCGACCCGGAGTGGCGCAACCGCCTCATCTGGGGCGACAAAAAATACGTCCTGCCTTCTCTGCTACCCGAGTTCGCCGGCAAAGTGGACTTGATCTACATTGATCCACCGTTTGATACGGGAGCGGATTTCTCCTTTACTGCCACTGTCGCGAATAATGCCGAGGCAGCGGACGATGACTCGTTCACCTTTACGAAGGAACCAAGCATCATCGAGCACAAAGCCTATCGCGATACGTGGGGACGAGGACTGGATTCCTACGTGCAGTGGTTCTGTGAAACCACAACACTGCTGCGTGAGCTACTCCGTGAAAATGGTAGCCTCTACGTGCATCTCGATTATCACGTTAGTCATTATGCGAAGGCAGTCCTAGATGAAGTGTTCGGTACTGACAATTTCAAGAGCGAAATCATCTGGAAACGTCAAACGGCTCACAGCGATCCGAAACGTTATGGACCGATCCATGACACCTTGTTCTTCTATGGAAAGTCCTCAGAGACGAAGTTCAACGTCAGGCACGTTCCCTACGATCAGAGTTACATAGACTCGCATTACTCCCTTCGCGACCCTGATGGAAGACAGTATCAGCTAGACAATCCGACCGCTCGTGGGCCACGACCTGGCTTGCAATACACGTTTCATGGAGTCAATCCACCGCCGGGCCGGGTTTGGTCGATGTTGCCGGAAAAAATGGAACAGCTCTACCAGGCTGGCCGAATTGTGTTCACAAACAGCGGGATGCCGCGGAGAAAGCGATACCTCGATGAGATGCCTGGACTTCCGTTGCAGGACGTTTGGACCGACGTCAACCCGGTTAATTCTCAGGCACTTGAATCCACCGAGTACGCAACGCAAAAGCCAGAGGCTCTGATTGAACGAATCTTGAACGCATCATCGAACACGGGCGACCTCGTCCTCGACTGTTTCTGCGGTTCCGGCACTACTGCTGCTGTCGCCGAAAAGTCTAATCGCCGTTGGATCACCTGCGACCTAGGGCGCTTTGCCATTCACACAACACGCAAGCGCTTGCTCGGCGTTCCGGACGTTAAACCTTTCATTGTTCAAAATCTTGGCAAATATGAGCGCCAGCAATGGCAAGTCGCTGAGTTTCCCTCGAACGGAAAAGATAGGCTGGCGGAACAGAAAGAACGTGAGACTGCCTACCGCAGATTCATCCTTGAGCTTTACCACGCCACTCCGGTCAGCGGCCATGTCTGGCTGCACGGCGTGAAGGGCGGGCGCATGGTGCACGTGGCTGCGGTCGATGCGCCAGTGACGCGAGCGGATGTGAATGCCATCGCCGCCGAGGTGTGGAAATCTAGCGGCAGAGGTCCCAACTCTCCACAGAAGCCCGCTGTGGATGTGCTGGGTTGGGAGTTTGCGCTCGACATGAACGAGACCGCGAAGCAAGTTGCCGCCGAAGCTCGGGTGGATGCCGCCTTCAAAAAAATTCCGCGCGAGGTGCTGGAGAAGAAAGCGGTCGAGCAGGGCGACGTCTATTTCTTTGAACTGGGCGCCCTCGCCGTGCAGACCAAGATCAAGAAGCACGAAGTCACGCTGACGCTTTCCGATTTTGTGATTCCCTCAGACGACGTGCCAGCCGAAGTGCGCAGCGCCATCAAGCACTGGAGTCAGATGGTGGACTACTGGGCGGTGGACTGGGACTTTAAGGACGACACATTTCACAACCAGTGGCAGTCCTACCGCACACGGAAGAACCCGAAGTTAGAGCTGGCAGTGAAGCACGAGTATGTTGATCCAGGCAAGTACGAGGTCGTGGTAAAAGTCATCGACATTTTGGGCAATGACACGACCAAGATCTTGACGATCGAGATCAAATGAGGCTTGTAGAACTAGGCCCGTCTGTGTCCCTGAATCTTCACAGGTAGGATTATGCCCCGGCAAAAAAAAGCGGTCGACGAAATGCCCAGTCTGCTGGATATTACGGCTAAGCTTCGCTCAGGGGCTTGTGTTCCCGCACTGCGGGAGGCGGTCAAGTCTTGGAAGGCTGGCGGGCGCAAGGGGATCACCGACACGACTGGCGTCCTACTGAGCTATTGGTTCGAAGCCGATCACAAACTCAAAACCGGAAGGCCCTTCAGATACCACGATTCGCAACGGGAAGCGATCGAGACGCTTATCTATGTTTGGGAAGTGGAGAAGGTCCGCACTCGCAAAGATTTACTTGAGCGGTATGCCCAGAACGTACCCGACCTCCGGCTTGCTCAGTATGACGAATTCGCCCGCTACTGCACGAAAATGGCCACGGGCAGCGGCAAGACGAAAGTTATGTCTCTCGCTATCGCATGGCAGTACTTCAATGCTATGCGGGAGCAGGATGAAATTGCCAAAGACTACGCCAAGACCTTCCTGCTCATTGCTCCCAACGTCATCGTTCTGGAGCGGCTAAAGGGAGATTTCGCCAATGGAAATATTTTCCGCGAAGATCCGATCCGTCCAAAGGAATTCGGCATCTTCTGGGACTTCGACTGCGTAATGCGCGGCGAGAGTGAGCGTGCTCACTCTGAAGGCGTGCTCTTCCTCACCAACATCCATCAGTTTCATAACCGTTCCGACCGTGGAAAGGATGAAGAGCCAGATGCCATGACCGCGGTGCTGGGCCCTAAACCTCCTACCCAGAAATCGGAGCAATCCGATTTCGCCGAGCGGATTGCTCGTCGCAAGGGGCGGCTGCTCGTGATTAACGACGAGGCCCACCATACTCACGACGAAACCCTTAAGTGGAACGAAATAATTCACCAGTTGCATGAGAAAACGCCGCTCGCGGCGCAGCTCGATTTCTCGGCCACTCCGCGCTTCCAAAAGGGAGGAATTTTCCCGTGGACAGTCTCTGATTACCCACTTAAGCAGGCGATTATAGACAACATCGTGAAGCGCCCCGTGAAGGGTGTGGCGAAGATCCCTGAGCCGAATTCGGATTACGCGAGCGTGCGCTATAGAGGCTATCTGACGGCGGCGGTGGAGCGCTGGAGAGAATACCTTGAGCAGCTCAAGCCACTGCACAAGAAGCCGGTCCTGTTCATCATGATGAATAGCACAGAAGATGCGGACGATGTGGCGGATTGGTTGGCGAAGGCGTATCCGGCTGAGTTCGGCGACGGAAAAACCCAAATCATTCACACTGACAAATCAGGTGAGGTGAGCAAGAAAGATTTGGAGGCGGCTCGGAAGGCGGTAAAGGGGGTTGACGATCCGCTCAACCCGATTCACGCCATCGTGAGCGTCATGATGTTGCGTGAAGGTTGGGACGTGCAGAACGTAACGGTTGTCGTTGGCCTGCGGCCCTACACATCGAAGGCGAACATCCTTCCCGAGCAAGCGATTGGGCGCGGCCTGCGCCTGATGTTCCGCGACCTTACCGCCGACTATACGGAGCGCGTCGATATCATTGGCAATCGGAAATTTCTCGAATTCGTGGATGATCTTGAGAAGTTAGAGGAGTTGCAGCTTGATACATTCGAGGTGGGCAAGGACAAACTTCGAATCGTCACTATTATGCCGCTCGATGAGCGCAAACAATTCGATATTGGTCTGCCTACGCTGACGCCCACCCTGGTGCGAAAGAAGAGCTTGGGGGAGGAAATCGCGTCACTCGATGTGATGGCGTTCCAGACCATGCTCCTGCCGCTCGGCGCCGATGATCCGAACAACAAAACCTTCCGCTACGAAGGCCACGACATTATTACTCTCCAGAAAATCGTGGAGAGGGACTACAAGGTTCCCCAGCCACAGACAGCGCAGGAGTTGATCGGATACTATGCGCGCCGGATTGCCGAAGCGGTCAAGCTGCCTTCGCAATTCGCGGCGTTGGCTCCGAAAGTTCGCCAGTTTTTTGAGGACAAAGCTTTCGGTCGCCGAGTGGACCTGAACGACATGGCTACGGTGAGAGCCATGAGCACGCAGGTAGCGTCCTATGTGTGTATCCAAGAATTCAGCAAGGTTCTGAAGCAGCTAAGTATTGCAGAGCAAGAGCCGCAACTGTTGGAACCGGCCCGTATGCTCTCCGCCTGTCAGCCGTTTCCCTGGTCCCGCAAGGTGTACGAAGCGAATCATAGCGTCTTCAACATGATTCCCTGCGACAACGATTTCGAGAAAAGTTTTGCACGCTTTTTGGACGATGCGGAAGACATCAGCGCTTTTGCCAAGCTGCCGCAACCCTTTGGCTTCTCGATTGACTACGTAGATTTCGGCATGAATCTTCGTTCGTACTATCCTGATTTCGTTGCGCTGGATTCAACGGGTCAGCATTGGTTGATCGAGACGAAGGGAATGGAATCGTCAGAGGTATCGCAGAAAGATGCAGCAGCTGAGAACTGGTGTGAAAACGCGTCTGCTCTGACAGGAAAGGGATGGCGATATCGAAAAGTTCCGCAAAAGGGATATGAAGTCTTGCAGCCCCGACATTTCTCGGATCTAGCGGCATTGCGCTAGAGACTGCGGGGTTAGGGTTTACAACGACTTAACAGAGCGCGGGAATGCCTAAATAGGTGGAAGTTATGCAAGGGTTCTCCTTTTGTGGATTGAGTTGTGGGTTCGGAATTTCAGTAGTCAAATTTTATGCTGTTCGCAATTTTGATTCCGGTCTTCGCGCTTGCCGCATTGCCGGCCGCGAAAATCAGCATGAAAAGCAATGAGCCTCTGGAATTGTGGAGGGGTTTCGGATCTGCTACCGCCTCGAATTCCTTTCGAAGCCGAGCGATGAAAAAATGAATAATCTCACGATGGTCGACCGACTTGTGGTCCTCTTCGACCTGCGTCTCAGTCAATAATGACCGAAACTTCCTGCTCGAATAGAAGGATTTCTCCCAATCCCCCGTACCAAAAACCTTCGTCAAGCGCTCCGCCAGGGCTCCTTGTGGCTTGCGATTCCGCATTAGCATCCGGTTCACCGCGGAATACGGGAACAGTATCCAAAGGTCTACGGCGCGAGTCTTTGCCAGAGCCGAGATGACCTTCCATTCCACTGCTGCTCCGAACGGATCGAGGAATACAACGGCCCGTTCGCGGTCAGTATTCAAATTTGAGCACCACTTCAGAAGCGCGCTATTGGCATCTTCGTTGATAACGTCGATCTTTTTTCCGGGAAACTCCGCAGCTAGGGCTCGCAGTTCCTGGCATTTTTTCGTGTTCTTTTCGATGAACACGTATTTGTCGAAAGGTGGTTCGACTTCAAGTGCCCGTCTCACACTCCCCTTACGAAATTTCTCATCAGCTTGCTGTATGCTCGGAAACAGTTTTGCCAGTCCACCCATCGCCGGCCTGACAATCACGCCGGTCCCGGCGAAGGCGTCGACGTAGGTGGTCGTAAAGAACCGAGCTTTTGAGTTCTTTCTAAAAATCTTCGTGTAGGCAGAAAGATACTTGCTTAGTAATTCTAGTTTCTGTTGGGTCCAAGACCCGCCGAAGATGGTCTGTTGGGTCAGAATCTTGATTCTCTCAGAAAGACTAGTCGCGTCAATGCCACTGCGGGCGGTACCAAAATTGACAAGAGATTTGATGGCGAATAAAAAGCGAAATACGCGCTATAATGGCCCTTATGTTCCGCTGAAGGATGTCGTTCATTGACTTTGTAAGCATCGCTCGCTCAATCGATGTGTAGTCCGATTCGTTCTTTTGGGGTGTGGCGATGCGCGGTTGCTGAATTTCGGGCGGATGGTATAGGAGCAGTTCTCGGACTAATGAGCGAATTTACGGTAGCGACCCATCGCCCTGGGCCGTCGAGGACAAACTTCTCTGAATCTATGTCAGGGCAGAGGAAAATACTGCAGAGGGGTCAGTGGGCTTGATTAACCATCAGAGGGTTAAGAGCCTTTTTAATAAGCACTGGGCGAATGTAACTTCTTTACTTCATTCGGGTCATTGGTACTATGGAAAACAGCAGCGTAGGGAGCCAGCCATGAGCGCAAACTCGAAGATCGAGTGGACCGATGTGACGTGGAACCCCCTTCGCGGCTGTACCAAAATCAGCCCAGGCTGCAAGCATTGCTATGCAGAGACCTTCGCCGAACGCTTCAGGGGCGTGAAAGGCCATCCTTACGAGCAGGGGTTCGATCTGCGCCTCGTGCCTGAGAAGCTTTCCGAGCCATTCCAATGGGCGCGCCCGCGTACGGTCTTCGTCAACAGCATGAGCGACCTTTTCCAGCCCGAGGTGCCTGACGCTTATATCGAGGATGTCGTCAGGGTTATGGTCGAAGCGAACTGGCACACGTATCAGGTTCTCACCAAGCGCTCCGAACGCCTGCGCGACCTGCTTTCCACGAGACTCCTTTTTGCGGCTGATGAGCGACATATTTGGTGGGGTGTGAGTGTCGAGGACAGGAAGTATGGTTTGCCTCGGATCGGGCATTTGCGTTCCGCGCCGGCGGCCATCAAGTTCCTCTCCATCGAGCCTCTGCTTGAGGATCTCGGAGAATTCGACATTTCAGGTGTGGACTGGGCTATCGTCGGCGGAGAAAGCGGTCACGGCGCCAGGGCTATGGAACAAGAATGGGTAGAAAAGATTCTCAAGTCCTGCCGCCGCCAGAAAGTGGCGTTCTTCTTCAAGCAGTGGGGTGGTGTCCATAAGTCCACGACAGGCCGGTCATTGCATGGCAGGACTTATGACGAGATGCCTCGGCTTAAGGCGAAACCTATCCCTGAAAGAAAAACTCGCACTTTCTTGGCTATAAAGTGGCAAAATAGGGTGAAGCATTGGTCTGCACCCGAACCGCATGCGCCACTAATGCTCTTGCAGTCGGCGGGAGCCGGACTTTAGCAGAAGGTGTAAATGAGCAATGACGCACCGCCCCCAACTCAGGATTTTCTTTTTCCTCTTCCCCCCAGCGATATAAAGATCCTTCCTCCGGAGCCTGGAGTAAGGCCGCTCGAAAATCCCGTCTGGACGGACAATAAGGCGCACTTCATCATGCGCTACCTGCGCTACTTCGTCTTCATCACGAAGCACGGAACATACATCGATGGATTCGCCGGACCGCAGGAAGAACGAGTTACCGATTGCTGGGCTGCAAAACTCGTACTGGAGAGCGAACCGCGCTGGATGCGTCACTTCCATCTTTGCGACAACGAGCGCTCACAGATTGTGTTTCTTGAGGAGCTTAAAGCCTCGCAGCCTCTCGTGGATGCTTCGGGAGCGAGAATCTGTAGAGACATCAATATCTATGGCGGTGACTTCAATTCCAAAGTAGACGAGATACTGAGGTCCAGTGATATCACCGAGAAAGAGGCTACCTTCTGCCTACTCGATCAGCGCACATTCGAATGCGATTGGGCTACCGTCGAGAAGCTTGCCCGCTTCAAGACTGCCGGGCACAAGATCGAGCTTTTCTACTTTCTCGCCAACGGCTGGCTCGAACGCGCGCTCGCAGCCCAGAAAGACCTCGAGAAACTGGCACGCTGGTGGGGTAACGACGATTGGCCGCTGTTACGCAAGATGTCCCGCGAAGAGCGCAGGGATGAATTGGTCCTCAGGATAAAGCGCGATCTCGGCTATCAATCCGTTAAGCCTTGGCCGATTTTGGAACGTCGAGACGGCGGAGCGGTCATGTTCTTCATGATTCATGCGACCGATCACCCCGAGGCGCCGCAGCTGATGTCTCGCGCATATCGCAAGGCTGTATTTCCATTAGAACCGATTGAGCAACTTAAGCTTGAACTTCAGTTTGTTCCCCAAGCACCCTGATCCAACTTCCTCGTTTCAGTATTGTTCATAAAGGCACTTATGCACCGGATCCAACCATCGGTGCATCGGTTCCTGTGCAGATATGCATGAAACCATCGGGTGGTGCCGCTGATACGATGCTGGTCGTGGGCATGCGAATCTCCAGAAACTACAAGGATAAGCACTGGAAGGCTCTCAGCTTCGACAAAGAGGCTGACTGGCAAGAAGGTGTAGCCATTTTCATGGATCGCATGGAGACGCGCTACCTTTTGCACATCAGACGGCTCCTCAAACATACAACCAGCGGTTTTGCAGCATTAGCGCTTGACTGCATCGTCATCGAAACGATGGAACAATTTCGACAAGGAACCCAGAAAACTCCCTATAAGAAAGGGGAGGCCTATTTCGTTTCGTTTTTGACGGGCACTTCTTTTTCGGGATACATTGCGCCGCTGCAGGCGGCCCAGTTTTAGCCGCAATATCCGCTGCGGGCTTCTGCACCAATCCGAAGCTGAGAAATCGCTTATACGGCGCAACCTTACTGATCCTCTCATTGGACCGACGAAAGACAAAAAAGGCGTGATCGTTAATGCCCAGCTCTTTCACGCGCAACTTGAAAAAACCATTCACGAATATGCTAACGTCCTAAGAAGTCCAGAATCTCTTAAGGAGCGAGCCGCATTTCGCAGGAAAATGAATTTCATTTGCGCTATTGAAGAAGGCACAGGGGCTGTTACCTAATAAAGTGACGATAGGTTAGCTCGTACCCTGGCCGGGCGGTCGGCTATCGCGCCCGAAAAAAACCGCAACCGTTTCTCGCTCCCAGCCACATAGTAGTTGAAGGCGTTCTTTCGGGCCGGCAAAAAGCACGGCGACAGAGAGGGAGAGCCAGAAGTTTTGGTCACAAAACCTGCCGTCCGCCTCTTTGCTTTAGCCTCTAGGCCGCGCCCTCCATTCGGTTCAGCACAAAGCTGGACAACAAATAAAGGAGAAGCAATATGGAACAGCAAATGGACACGGACCTCGGAATGACGCCGGTTTCCCCCGAAACGCAATGGGGACCCGATGCGCCCAAAGGCGCGCGGGCGGTATTCTCCCGCATCATTAAGGAAGGTGCGAACGTTCCTCTTTTCGTCGGGCAGACGATGATCAACGCCCTGCGGGACCTCGGCTACAACAACACGACCTCCGCGATCTGCGAGCACGTAGATAACTCATTTCAGTGGCGCGGCCAGGACGTGCGCCTTTACTTTCACGAGAAGGGAAAGAGGAAGGACGTCCGCAAGATCGATGTTCTGGTCCTGGACAATGGTGTGGGAATGTCGCCAAATGTGCTCCGCGCCGTTACGGCCTTCGGCGGTTCGCTTTGTTACGACAACCGCGAAACCGTGGGCAAGTACGGGATGGGAATGAAGGCGGCGGCACTCAGCATGGGGCCCGTGCTCGAAATCTACTCGTGGCAGGAATCGGGCGCCATCTATCGCATGATCCTCGACACGGTGGACCTCTCGAACAAAAATACGAATGTCGTTCAGCTGCCGGAACCCGTCCTCATTGACACGCTGCCGCCGGAAGTGAGAGAGATTTTGGTTCAGCCGATGGGTTTTCCGAAAAACGCGGCGGAGCAGGAGATGCTCGCGGAAAGCGACGAGGTGCTGATGGAGCGGCTGGGGCCCTCGGGAACGATCGTCTATATTCCCGATTGCGACCGGTTGACCCACCGGACGGCCAAAACCCTGGTCGATCACGCGACCAAGGAAATGGCCCGGATCTATCGGCGCTTCCTGAAGGACGGCCGAAATCTCTTTATCAACAACCGGCGCGTCCGCCCCTTCGATCCGACGTACCGTATGGAAGAGGCTACCCACGCCAGCATCGCGGAACTCGGCGAGAAGCGGAGCCGGTTGGTCCAGTCGTGGACAATTCCGATTCCGGTGGAAGAGGAGAGCGAGGTCACTAGGGATATCACGGTCACCTTGTTCATCTTGCCGATCGAGACCTGGGACCAGTTGTCGAGGAAGGTGCTGAAGAACGACCTGCGCGTGTTTGAAGACACGGGCGTCTCCTTCATGAGAAACGGGCGGGAGGTTTATATGGGGCCGCTGGCCGCCATCACCGGCAAGATGGGATCGAAGGACCCCTGGTGGCGCCTGGAAGTAGACTTTCCGGCGACCCTGGACGAAGCGATGGGAGTCGCGGTGAACAAACAGGGCGTCCGGTTGAAGGCCTACGTCACCGACCTGATGAAGAAGCAGATTAAGGAGGAACTCAGCAACGTCAAGAGCAGGATCGAGCAGCATTGGTCCACCCGTGCGACGGAATCGGCGAAGGCGAAAGCCCGTGAAGCGGAACAACGGGCGAACGAGGCCGAGTCTCTACAGTCCAGCCTGCTCCCCGAGCCGGTGATGACCGAAGAATACGAAAAGCAGATCAGGGAGATGGCGAGTGGGCTGAGGCGCAATGAAGAAACCGACGACGAGGCTTACGAACGCGTCAGTAAATCCAAGTACATCACGGATTTCAAGTACGACGAGGACGCGCCGTTTTACCGTGTGGAATACAAGCTGCGGAAGATCATCCTGCGCATCAACACGGCGCACCCTTTCTTTGAGGCGCTTTACAAACCGCTGGCACAAATTGCCAAGCGGTCTGCCGACGTGCGGATTGCGGGCGGCGAGGACGATGACGTCACGCTCGACGCCGAGCTCGTGAAATCCTGCGCCGATGCCGTCGTGACGCTGGAGCTGATGCTGCTGTCGCTGGCGCGGACACAAAGCGAAATGACGTGGAACGATCCGGAGGGTACCACGCAACGGATGCTGGACAAGCTGCGGCGCCAGTGGAGCCTCAATCTAATAACCCAGTTGAGCATTCGCTAGAGAATGCTAGCAGCGAACTGGCCCGACCGGGCCTGCCCCCGGTCGGCCAGCCCGAAAAAGAATGTGATAGAATAAATGCGTATTTCTTGCGGCAGAATTGCCTGCAGTTCCCGCCTTTTCCAGGCACAGCGTCCTGGGAGACGGGAAGGTAATGAAACCGCTAATAGCAACGCCGGTTCAACCGTAGTTCGCCATAGAGGCGAACCACAGAGGAGTTGTTACAATGACCGATTGCATTCCCGCCTGGCAGTTCTTCGCCGCTTTACAGAGTGAAGCAGACCCCCAATCAATTGACCGATCATCGGCCCGCGATGAAGCCCTCGATGTCGTCCTGGATGAAGTTCTAAGCGATCCCCCGCCGGACGGCGAGCTGGTTCGAAAACGATACTACAGCCTGCGCCGCAATAGGCTTTCGAAGCTGAATAACCGCCGGGCCCTTGACAGGCTCCGCTGCCGTAGCACTCACCGGCGTTGCGGTAGCGATATCGGCAGCGTGCTGTTGATGGCGCCGGCGCGCGATGTTGTCGATCAGATCGCTTACGGGCAGCTCACGGACCTGATCCGGACAGTGTTGCCGGATGACGATTTCATGTTTCTGCTGGACGTCGCCGACGGTGTGGCTTACGCGGACGTGGCACGCGATCGCAACATGACGATCTCCGGCGTGAAATCGAAGGCGTTTCGGGTTCGGGAGAAAGTGCGGAATAGCAGAATTTCCGCAACCCTGCGCCACGGGCTGCGGCGTTAGCGGCGGCCAGGCTGGGCGCGGATATATCGCAACCAATGCTCGCGCCCAGCCACATAGTAGTTGGCGATCCGAGTAAGCCGGAGGCAATCGAGATATGAACTGCGAAATAGAATTTCTCCCTGTCGGGGACGGCTGCAAGCCGGGGGACGGCATTGTCGTCAGGTACGGCGATGCAAATGGCTGGGAACTGATGGTAATCGACGCCGGCAATTTGGATTGCGGCAAGGCCATTGTCAGCCACGTTCACAATGCTTTCGGGAATGACGCCGTGATCTCTCACGCCGTGGTGACGCATCCCGATGCCGATCATGCTTCCGGCATGCGCGAAGTACTGGCCGGCCTGCCCGTAAGCAATTTGTGGCTGCATCTACCGTGGCAGTTCGCCGCGGCGGCGCGGCCGTATTTTGCGAATAAAAACTGGACCGATCAGGGGTTGGCGCAGGAATTGCGGAGCGAATACGGCATCATCGGCGAACTTGTCGATCTTGCTGCGGAGAACAACATTTCCGTGTATCAACCATTCGCAGGCATGTCGATCGGTCCCTTTCGAGTTCTTTCTCCATTCCAGAACCTGTACCCTTATTTCCTGGCGCAGTTCGACCGCACGCCCGATCCCGATCAGTCGGCACTGGAACAGGCTGGTTTCTGGATCGGCAAACCGCCAGGATTCCTGGCCAGTATTTTCGACAAAGCGGCGGCCAAGGTCCAGAAGTGGACCACGGAAACCTGGGACAAAGAGCTTCTCAAGGACGGGGGCATCACGAGCGCGAGCAATGAAACCAGCGTCGTTCTCTACGGGGATTTCGGCCCCAGCCGGCGAGTGCTGCTGACCAGCGACGCGGGCACTTGGGGCCTGACGATGGCGGGCTGCTTCGCGAACAACAACGCACTTGCGCTGCAGGATTTTATGTTCGTGCAGATCCCCCATCATGGCAGCCGCAGAAACGTCGGCCCCACGACCCTGAACAACATCCTCGGGCCGATCCGGACGAACGGGACGCAGGCGCATTCGTGCGCTTTCGTTTCGGCGCCGAAGGAAGACGATACGCATCCCCGAAAAATGGTGCTGAATGCCTTCACCCGGCGTGGCTATAAAGTCTCCGCCACGCAGGGCAAGAAGATTGTCTTCTGGGGCGGCTTCCCTGCGCGTCCGGGCTACGGTCCGCTTGACGCGCTGCCGTTCGCCGCGCAGGTGGAGGACTATGACTAGTGCGAGTGGCGCCGGGACGGCGCGGCGTAGCGGCGAAAGCGGAAAGTCGCTCAAGGACCAGAACCGCTGGCAGCTCTGGATAATCGTCGCGGCCAATTCGTTGTTCCTCTATGGCGTGGTCCAGGCAAACGCTATCAAGGTTGCCGGACTACGCGCCGCCTTTAAGGACGCCGAGAACCTCGTTCCGGTCGGACTGGCACTGGTGATCGCCACGGTGCTGAACGGTTTGGTCAGCGCGGACATGAAAGCTCGGCTGGTATTCCTTCGCTGGCACCACGCCTTGCCCGGTCATCGCGCCTTCAGCAAGTACGCCGGGCGCGATCCGCGCATCGACCTTTCCGCTCTCGAAAAACTATACGGCTCTCCGCTGCCGGTCGATCCGGTCGAGCAGAATCGGGCGTGGTATCGAATTTACAAAACGGTGGAGAATGACCAGGCCGTCCGGCAGGTTCACCGGGACTTCCTGCTGTTGCGCGATTACACGGGGATGTGTGCGGTGTTCATCGGGCTCTACGGAGGAGCGGGGTTATGCGCTATTCCGTCGGTGAAGATCGGCCTGATCTATGTCATGGTGCTTGTCGTTCAATACCTCCTAGTGCGGCAAGCCGCAGCCAACTACGGAATCCGCCTGGTGACGACCGTGCTCGCCCGGCGACCCGCAAAGGAAGGGCCAGCCGTCCCAACGGCTGCAAAAAAACGAACACGCACCAAGGTTCCGGTCGATCCACAAAACGAGGATCAGGAGAAATAAAAGGCATGGCTGATCAAAGGCCGAAACTCGATCATCTGCTATGGGCGGCGGGAGGACTTCTCACCGGCGCGTGGTGGGTGAAAAACCAGAACGATGAAGCGAAGAAAAGCCGCGCCGAGAAAGACGATGCCGAAGAAGTGGAGGCTGTCTGTGAAGCAATGGGCCCGATCCTGGATGATTGGGAGCCAGAGGACTACGATGCGGAGGATGGGTTCGTGGAAGACCTCCGCGATTACTTAGTCACGGAGACGGACGCAGAGTTCGGGATCGAAATGTTCCCGAGCACGCGCGAAGGCAAGCCGGACATCTTGATTGACGACATCCTGGCCATTGAAGTAAAAGTCGCTCTTTCCAAGATCGAACGGGATCGCCTGATAGGGCAGACGGCAGCGTATTCGCGTGAGTGGGTGACCTGGATAGTTTTGATTGATACTCCCGACAGCCAGGTGGGGTCTCTAGAAAAACTTCTGGCTGACAAAGGTCTCGATCGCATTCTTGTATTCGCTTTTTCTTGACGCGCGACCTGTGGGGACGGGCGAGTATGTTGCTGCTGGAAATCGCAGGCAGCCACGGCTAAAGACGCGTAAGGTCTTTCCGGATGCGGGCGAGAATCGTGTCCAAAGGAATCTGGCCGCGATAGTAGAGTGGAGCCGTCTTTGAATACTCGGCTTCGAATTGCTTGCGGACGTCCGCGTCTTCGATCGTGAAGGCTCCGCTTTTTTCAACGTTTTGGTCCAAAGACTTGAAACGCTTCTTTTTGTGGGCTAAGTATTCCGGAGTCCCGATGAATTGCTGCACGGCTCCGATATCGAGAAGTTGATGAATATCGTAGTAATGCCTTAGGAAATTCGTTGGGACTTTCCCCGTCACTTTGAACTTGCCGTATTTTCGAACCACAGCCTGGACCTTTTCCACGAAAGTGTATTCGGGGTTATAACAGGGGATGTCGAGCGCTCGGTTGTCCGCGTATTGAAGGTTCTTCGCATCGGCAAACTGGCCGACCCAAGAGGAGATTGTGACGGAACGGTTCGGTGTGGTCTGGTCGAATCCGACTTCTAGGAGAATTCCATCCTTGAGACCAGCGATTGAACCAAAATGAGTGTCATAGCTTAGTCTGAGGCCGGCGTTCCTCAGAGTTTCGTCATCGTATGTCGTATCCCTCTCGATGGCCGTAATCCCTGGGATCTTGATCTTGTCCCGCAGCTTTTCATAAAACACTCGCCTCGACTCGATCTGCTGGGGCTTCTCGTGATTTGGATTTGTATCGACCTGCAGTCCGTCGAAGGGTTCGATGCGAATGTCGATGTCTTCGGAAAAGCGATGAATAATCCCAAAACCCTTAGAGAGCGAAGTACCGCCCTTGAGCTCAAACGTTAAGCCAAGTTGCTTGAGCCCAAAGACGGCGTGCATGATCCAGTAGTCCTTTTCCACGAGAGCGGGATCATTGATTTTCTCGCCATCAGCGACGGTCTCGACAAGCGCCTTGAAGTCGCTTCTCTCATGAAGAAAGGCGTCGGGCGGCATGTTGCAGCATCTCCTGAAACATCTTCTGCGTGGAGTATTTGCCGTAGAGAGAAACCGCCCGTGAGAGCTTTTTCGGGTTCATCTCTTTGGCCTTTTCGCGAACGCGAGAAAGAACGGCGTCCCGATCCTCCGCAAGTTGGTCTAGTTCATTAACGAGATCGACCAGCAGAAACTCTGGAGAGAGCTGCCTTGGAACGTTGAATCGCCGCTCGAAAGTGACCATTCGATTGCCGAGTGGAAACGTTCCATGCCGTTTCTGATTGTAGACAACCCGTTTGTTGTAGAGCTGCGTTGTCCCGAGTCCCAACTGGTTATAGGCATTCGGCGAGGTAACGACAAAATGATCTGTTTTCAAGAATGCCTTGACAAGCTCGTGCTCGTCCGCGGGGGCTTCTCCAAATTCAAATTTACGAGGGCTGTAGTACAAGCCCGTACGGAGCTTCTGGAGGGTCCCGTCGACAGTGAGTTCTTTGAGGTGTCGATCGAGACTGTGGGACCAAGGTAGAAGGTCTTCTCTGCGGTACACACGTCCAGGCCGGAGATGTCGCCTCAACTGCTCAAGCGTGCTCGTCCGCATTTCCTCTGATCCTCCACAGTTACTTTACAATTCATGATTCGGATTGTCAATTATTTTATTAACATTTAATGCAAATTTTTGCATAACTACTGTTGTTTCTGTGTCATGAGAGATGCTTAAATGCGCAGACATATTAGGTTCGCATTTCAAGAGTCGGCACTTTCACAGCCCTAGCCCAATTCCCTGCGCGATGGATGAGGCTTGATTGATTTCCAGAGCGGAGGTCTTCGAGACATCGGCTCCTAATTGGGGCCCGAGTCTTGCCATGTCGTCGGTAAAGAGCGTGGCCTCGTGGCTGGCGCGGGAGATGGAAACGTAGCCGAAGCGGGAGTTGAGTAGATCCGGGTGGACCCTAGTGTCAGCGTGAACGAGAACGCGTTCGGCGGTGAGCCCCTGAGAGCTGTGACTGGTAACGGCATAGCCGTGGTCGAAATGACGATAGTCGATGGCGTTGAACTCGATCTCGCGGTTGTTGTCGAGACGTGCAGAGAGCCGACCGTCGGGATGGATGACCTCGATGGTCGCGAGGTCGCGATTGGCGACGCCAAGCGATTTGTCTGGGGCTGTGAACTGGACGCGATCGCCGACGGAGAACTCGCGTTCAATTTCTTGATAGACGCTGACGCCGGTGAGTCGGCGGGGATCATAGGTGGCAAGTTCATGGTTCGCTTTCTCAACCGTGAGCTGGTTTACGGCTGGGTCGATTGCGACAACCAACGCGTAGGCTCCAGCACCGATTCCAATCGCTTTGCTGCCACGTGTGTAGCGAATTACGTCGTTGACCTCGTAGTGACTTGCCCAGGAGCGTTCGGCACCAGTCATGTCCTGACGCTGGGCCAGAACGCGGAAATTATGATCTTCCGTGGCAATGGCCCCCGTAGCCTTCAACTCCTCGCGAACCGCGACGTTCAGCTGGCGGCGGGACGCATTGTCTGGGGAGACGATAAGAGTCTTGTCAGGGCATTCAACGTAGCTCTTGGCAATGGCGCGGATGCGCTCTTCCCCGTCGGGAATTTCCTTCACACGGCCCTGCTGTTGAAGTGCATCGAGCGCAGCCGACACATGGCCTGTGGCAAGCAGTTCGACGGCAGATTTCAGAGCCGGGTCTTGCTGGCGAACGATCTCATCGAGTCGCGCCGTGCGCATTCCGGCTTCTTGCAATTGCTCGAACGGGCGGCCCGCTTCAACGCCCTGATGCTGGCGGATATCGCCGACCAGAAGTACACGGTCATCTGGCCCAAGACGGGCAAGGAACTCGCGCATTTGGTTGGTGCTGGCGAGGCTCGATTCATCGACAAGGTAGAAGTGTTTTTGCACTCCCACGTCTGGATCTGCGCCCCGGGCTAGGAAGCCTTGCAGGGTTCGGGATTCAATTCCTGCCTCATTCAGTTGGCGTGCAGCACGGGAGGTCGGGGCAAAGCCCTCGACCTGATAGCCCTGCTTCTCCGTAGCGCCGCGCAGGACCGCAAGCGTGGTTGTCTTCCCCGCGCCGGCGAAGCCTTGGATTCCTTGGATGCGGTCTCGCGAGCTTAGAACATCTTCGACCACCGCCTTCTGTGCTTGGTTCAGATGTGAGTGCTGGTCCATAACGGCGATGGCGTGCGGGCGGGAAAGAACCGGCTCGATAAGGTTTTGGCCCTCACGCATCCGGCGAAGAATGTCATGCTCCGCTTCGATAGTCTTGGCGGTGGTGAATTGACGGCCCGGAACACCCTGAGGTCGTTCGACAATTTGAAACTCCCCAGATGCCAAGCGGGCGTCAAGATTGGCGCGGACCTGGACATGGGTGATCTCTCCCATTCCGCGACGAAGACCGTCGCGGATCAGCGCACGTTCATCCACAACCGCCTCGCGCTCGAAGTTCTTGTCACGAGAAAAGGTGAGAGATTCTCGAACGCGGTCTAACGAGTTGACGGGCTTCTCATGATGTTGAGACCGTTCACGGGCTGCGCGGACAACAGCGTCCGCTTGGTGTCCGAAGTCTGCCGCCAGCCTCCGGTGCGCAGCCATTACTTCTCCCGGCGAATGAATTTCCTTGCGATCACGTGTCGAGTGCGCAGCGATCTCGGCAGCTTCCTTCCCGGAGCGGCCCGTGCGTTCGAGGTACTCACGGATTTGTTGGCTCCGGGGACTGGATGCGTCGAGGTATTCCTGTGTGTATCCCTTGATCTCCGGGGCACCGCTCCGCCCTGTCGTAATTTCGTAACCAAGTTGGCGGAGTTGGTAGGTCAACTCGGATTGATAGATGGCTGTGGCGAACTGCTGCGAAGCGAAGAGGCTTTGGGGCTGAATCGCGCGCGGCTGGCCATTATCGCGCTCGGTAACGTTGAAAACCACTGCGTGTGTGTGTAGTTGTGGCGCAACGTAGCCATCGACCGGGCGAGCGGTATCGTGCTCGAACTTGGCCGCGATAAATCTTGCCGTAGTCTCAGGCGGATGATTGCCTCCGATCCGGGCTTGCGTATAGTGTTCGAGTTGGTCGAGAGCAACACGTACGCTTTCGCGATGCGCTTCGCGGACGCGCTCATCGCCGCCGACTAGCGCGGTGAGCGAGACGGATTTCGGCGCGGAAAAGGTTGCGTCCCACCCTGCTCGGTGCTCCATGGTCCTGATGGTCTTTCCGTCGGCATCCAGGTATTCATACGACGCGCGTTGCCGCACCAGCTGCTCTCCGGTCTGTGGATGCTGGCCCTGGCTGAGTTTCGCGAAGTCCTCTTCGGAGACCCCGCCGGCCAGACCGAACTGAGCGGCCAATCGCCCTTGCCATTCGCCTGCGATGACGCCGCGTTGCGACCAGTAGTTCTGCTCCTTCGCGGTGAACTCCTTCTGGTGGTAGGTCTGTGCCTGGCCAGCGGAGAGCGGCTTGGAAATGGTCAGCATGGCAGTTACTATCCCCGAAGATTGAGGCTTTGTTGGGCGTTTACGTTCGTCTCAAGTTCGGTCTCCCGCTGCGGTATCTCGGTAGCCGTCCGGGGCGCTTTTCGCTGCGGCGGCGTGGGCACATTTGGCTCCGGCTTGATCTCAAGTGGGCGCGCCGGGGACTTGGGCGTTCCGATGTTTTTCGGATCGTAGGGGAGCTTGTCCTCGGGCGTATCGCGGAGATCGAAGTCGCTGGCGACAACCGGCATTTCGAAGTATGGGAATGAGAAGCGCGTTACATAGTTCTCGTACTTCATGTAGGCATGGAGGTCCGGGAGTCCGGAGATTTCGGACTCCATTACCAGCGGTTCAATCTGTCGGTCCAGCGCGAAGTTTCGCCCAGCGCGGGAGCCGTCGAAGTGGGTTTCGCGCAACCGTTCGATCTCGACCTTCCCTATGAATTTGCTGACCCATTCGCCAGCACTCGGCTCCTTCGTCTTCAGCCAAATGCTGGTTGCCGGCTGGGAAAGCATCACTTCAGCCAAGTGGCCGTAAAGGTATTCCAATTGGGCCTTACCTTGGAAACCCAGAATCACCGGATTCCTGCTTTTTCGATTTTCCGTAATCGCGGTGTGCAGTTGGGGAAGCTTTTGCAAACTTGCCAACTCGTCGATCACGAACCATGCCCGCTTCTGTCCGTCCTTCGGTTCATTGAGGAGGCGCAAGACGAGCAGGTCGATCCAAAGACTTTGAAGTGGCCGGAGTGCCTCACGTTCTGCTGGGAGCGAAGTGATGAAGATCCATCCCTGTCGTGTTTCGGCCCACTCCGTGGCCGACCACTCGCCATTTCCTTCACCCTTTTTCGGAAGTAGACGCAGGCTGTCAGCGACGAGTCCAAGTGAGCCAAGAACACCAGCGCGCTGATGCTCCGCCTTCGGGTCGATCAGATGAGCGTGTTCTGTTCCTTTCAGCCTTCGGTCGATTTCCTGAGGGTCCGACATCCACTTGACTAGCTCCTCCGGTGTTGGGCCATAGGCCATCAGGAAGGCGAATATCTTCTGTGGAGACTCGATGAAAAACTCACCCTTTTTGTCCTGCGGCGGCTGGAACAGAGACACAGCCAGAGCTTTTGCCTCGGACCGGCGACGCAATTCCTCCGCGGGCCCCCAATAAGGGCAACGCTTATCGAGCGGATTTAGGATCACGTCACCATTCTTCGGTTCGTAAAAGCGCTGGACGAACTCTCGTGCGGGGTCGTAGACAATCGCTGAATCGCCGCGAGTTTTTATCTGTCGAAGGATCTGGAGCATGATGGCGGTCTTGCCTGCGCCGGTGTCTCCGATGATCTGTAGGTGCTGTGCCTCGGCCCGCTCTGGGATGCGGATCATCGTCGTCATTCCGTCGGTCTTGATGCCTATGCCATCTCCGCCGACCCTGCTGTTGAATTCCTTAGGCGTCATCATCTCGGGACCTTTCAGTCTTCGACCGTACCTGAGCTCCCTGCGCCGTCGAACGTCCTTGGCGATAGAAAACGGGAGCAGCATGGCCAGTGATGCCAGACCGAAAAGCACCGGAAGCTTGTAGAGGTCGAAAAGACTGTCGCCGCCGTAAACCGTGCTTCTGAGGTAGGAATTCAAAGAAGTGTCGATATAGCTCTGCTCCGGTCCCATATAAAGAAGAACGTAGCCGCGCTGCAGGGCGGCCCGTGAGAGCGCAAGCGGGATGGACTTGCCGCCCGGTTGCGGCGTCTCGCCTCCTGTCACGTCGGCGTTCGTCACCAGACGCGGTGGAATTACCTGAGCCCCCACCATCAGCATCCGGTAGTTGTCTCTCCGGTTCACTCCGATCGCTCCGGCAACGGTCGACCGAATGTAGATCGGGGTATAGAAACGCTGTAGAGGGCTGTTGCCGAAGCTGAATCGGCAGTAAAGAAAAAATCCGGAAAGAACCATCGCCATGAATATCGCGCCGTACGTGTAGATCGGGCTGTGGGGCGGCCAGATGATGGTTTCCTTGCGTCCCCATCTTGTCATTGCCATGCACCATTTCCTTCCTGCGGAGTAGCTAGCTTCCGGGCCAGTTGGTGCTTCGCCTCGCTGATTTCATCGAGCAGTTTGTCGAACGCTTCCGGCGTGAGTCGCTGGCCAGCGGCCAGAGGCCGCAACACGTTTACCAGGAGTAAGCGGACCCCGAGAATCTCGGCCAGAGATGGATCACTCGCCGATCCTCGGCGTACCTTCTGCAGGATCACATCGCGAACCCATTCGCCCAAGGCGCACCCGTTGGCTGCAGCCGTCCGCTCGACTGCCGCAAATTCGGTCGCTGTCAACTTAGTATTAAGTGACCGATTGCGGCTTTCCCGGCCTCGCACCGAGCCTTTCCTCCTGTCCGGTTCTGAATGATTAGGTAGCATCACGGGCGCTCATTTCTCTGCAGAAGGCAGGAACCTAACAGGTTTCCGCGATCCAACAAGTTCTTTCTTGTCATTGCGACCAACCTTGGGTTCCGAAGGAACCTAAACAGCTCCCTATCAGGGGTGGAGTGTCAAAATTCTTCCGGTGCGAAGCACCGTTCTTGCACCACCACGAAATTGAATGGACGATCATGCCTTCACTGCCCGCACAGAAGCCGTGGATTCCACCCCGGCCGCAAGCTTCTTTGTCGGCTGCTCCGTCGCACCATTGCTCGGGCCTTTTCGCACACGCAATGCGGGGGCAACCTGCCTGGCCTGTGGCGTCTTGAGGAAGTCCTGGAAATCACGGTCCTTTGAGAAGACATAGTTCAACGCCTTGTCCACAACATCGTCCGCGGACGCGCGGATGAACGCGGCGTACTGATCGACCTGCGTGGCGGTGACCTCATCGAGTCGGACAGAAGCACAAATATGGCGGCTCTGGTTGATCTCAAGCAGTGGCATGTAAGCTCTCCTTTATAGGTACTGAAATCATGGAATCTTCCTGCGCAGAATTGGTTCGCAAGTCAGCAGCAATAGGCGCCGTACTCCGTGCCGATGCAGTGGCATGTTGCACTTCGAAGACGGGGTCAACAAGGAAGCGTTTCACGTCGCGGTCATAGCCGCGAAGCGCAAGTACCTCGCGGATAATCCGGCGACCCGGCTGGCGCTCCACATGGACGACAAAATCGACAGCTTCTGCGATCTCGGCTTCGGTATCGGAGAAGGTGCTTTGCGCGTGACTGCGCATCACGAGATTGGCGAAACGGTGAAGGGCTTTCTCCGCCGAGTTGGCGTGGATCGTAGCCATTGAACCCGCATGGCCCGTGTTGAAGGAATCGAGCAGCGTT
>Ga0181523_10001445_pt1 | contig 25176 bp, 19 predicted proteins | sample PEATcosm2014_Bin_43_FD_119752 | JGI IMG/M metagenome (GOLD analysis project Ga0181523, IMG submission 119752) | Peatland microbial communities from MTU Mesocosm Facility, Houghton, MI, USA - PEATcosm2014_Bin05_30_metaG | ecosystem: Environmental > Terrestrial > Soil > Wetlands > Peat | place... | reverse complement strand
GGACCGTGACGCGCGATCCGGGCCCGATCGTTATCATCGGTGCCGGCATGGCCGGGGTGGCGACCGCCTTTCACCTCGGGCAGCGTGGGGTGCGCGAGATCGTCATCGTGGAGCGTGAGGCGCAGGTGGCGGCGCACGCGTCTGGGCGGAACGCAGGTATCTTCCGCCTGCTCGACCGGGATCGTTCGAACGTGCTGCTTGCGCAGGAAACCCAGGCGCAGCTTGCAGCCATGTCGTGGTCTCAGGACGTGGTTCGATCGGGCGGGGCGTTGACTGTGGTCGCGGCGGAGGGGCTGGCTCGGCTGCAAGCTCTGGCGCAGGTGGCGCGAGCGGAGGGCGTGGAGCTAACCGAATGGACGCCAGGCCGTGCCGCGGATGTGGTCCCCGCCCTCGATGCCAGCCGGATCGCCGGCGTGTTGCACGTACCCGGCGAAGGCACCATCGACATCCACCGCCTGGTGCACGGCACTCTCGAACGAGCGCGCGCGGCTGGCGGGCAGGTGCGTCTTGCGTGCGAGGTGCGCGAGGTGCGCGTGAGAGAGGGCCGTGTCTGCGGCGTGACGACGGACGCAGGCGAGATCGAAGCCTCGGTTGTGGTGAACGCGGCCGGCGCCTGGGCCGGTGAGCTGGGTCGTCAGGCCGGCGCAACCTCGCTGCCCGTGCAGCCTGTGCGGCGGCACCTGGCGTTCTTGCGAGTTGCGGGCTCGGCTTCGGCGTGGCCCGTGGTCTGGGATCTGTCGACGCCGTTCTACTTCCGTCCTGAATCGGGCGGCGTGCTGGTGAGTCTGTGCGAGGAGATCCCGTCACAGCCTGGTGACGAATCCTGCGACGATCACCTGGCCGAGCGGTTGGCCGCCGGGATGCACGGCTTGCGGCCGCCACTCGACGACGCCCACCTGGTGCGCGCGTGGGCGTGTCAGCGGACCATGACGCCGGATGCTCGTTTCGTAATCGGGCCTGACCCCAGGCTGGAAGGGTTCTTCTGGGTTGCGGGGTTGGGCGGCCACGGCATGTCAGCCGGTCTGGCCGCAGGCCGCGTAGCCGCGGATCTGATCCTGGGCGAGCATCTTGCCGAGGCCGAGGTTCTCTCTCCTAGGCGCTTTGGCCGGTAGGTTTGCATGGCCGGAAGAGAGTCGTGGTCGGTGGAGAAAGAGTTCCTTGCGACGGTGGCAGGGCGCTGGTATTGCCTTCGGTAGACTCATGAAACGCGTCGTCGTCGTCGGGGCCGGAATCTCCGGCCTGTCGCTCGCTTTCGAGCTGCAACGGATCGGGGTTTCCGTGCTGGTGCTGGAGAGTGAGCGGCGCGCGGGCGGCAAGATCGAGACCGATCGGCGCGATGGCTACATCTGTGAGCGCGGGCCGGCCAGCTATCTCGACCGGCACAACAGCATCGCGCCGTTGGCGCGCAGCCTGGGCATCGAAGGCCGCGTGCTTCCGGCCTTCGACGCTGGCGAGCGCCGATTGGTGGTGGCGGACGGCAGACTGCACGACACGCCGCTGGACGCAGCGGCATTCTTGCGGTCGCGGCTTCTGCCCCTGTCGGCCAAGCTGCGCATGCTGGCCGATCTGGTGCTGCCCCGTGGCCCGTCGGCGCGTGGCCAGGAGGAATCCGTCACCGCGTTCGCCAGTCGGCGCCTGGGCGTGCTGGCCGGCGAGCGTTTGCTGCAGCCGCTGGTTTCCGGGCTGTACGCGGGCGATCCCGATGCGGTCAGCTTGCCAGCCGCGTTTCCGCTCATGGCCGCGCTGGAGCGGGAGCATCGGAGCCTAATCCTGGGCTTGCGCGCTGATCTCAAGCAACAGCGGGCGAGGCGTCAGACGGCCAGCGATGCGCCCCAGCTGTCATCGTTCGTCACCGGGCTGGATGAGCTGACCACGGCGCTGGCCAGCAGGCTGGGCGATCGGCTTCGGCCGGGTGCGCGCGTCGTTCAGGTAGAGCGCACCGCCAGTGGCTTTCGCCTAGCGGTCGACGAGAATGGGAGCAGTGGCACCATGGACGGCGACGCTGTGGTGCTGGCCATTCCGGCACACCAAGCCTGTGCTGTGGTCCGGCCGCTGGATTGCGATCTGTCCGAGATCCTGGCGCGCATCCCCTATGTCCCAGTTGCGCTGGTGCACCTGGGCTATTTCTCCTCGGCGCTGCTGCGGCCGATGGACGCCTACGGGTTCTTCGTGCCCGCCTCCGAGCCCCTGAAGGTCGTCGGCGCGATCTTTGCGTCGGCCATCTTTCCGAATCGTGCACCGACCCGGTTTTCGCTGTTCTCGGTGCGCACCGGCGGTGCCCGCCATCCTGAAACTGCAAGCCTGCCTGACGAAGAGTTGACGGCGTTGGCCCACGCGGACCTTCGCGGCCTGCTGGGCCTGACCGCGCCGCCCGCCTTCGCGCACGTTGTCCGGCACGAGCGCGGCTTGCCACAGTACACGCTCGGGCACATGGACCGTGTGGCTGCCCTGGAATCCGGCGAGCGGCGCTACCCCGGCCTGTATTTTCACGGCAACGCCTATCACAACGCCGGCGTGCCCGAACTGGTCGGCCGATCGGGCAAGCTGGCGCGCAGGCTGGCGGAGGAGCTTTCACGATGAGAGAAGTTCTGGAAGCGGCTCTCTTGCGCGAACTGGGTGCTACCTGGCGCGAGATCAGCGGCAACCACTTCCGCGGTCGGTTGCAGCCGCCGGTGTTCGCCTTGCACGATGCCGGCGCGCGCCTGGGATTCTGGGAGCGCCGCAGCCGTACCCTCTCACTGGCGCGCTCGCTGGTCTATGACCAGCCCTGGGGCGTGGTGCGCGAGGTGCTCAAGCACGAGATCGCGCATCAGTATGTCGACGAGGTCATGGCCGTCGACGACCAGAGCGCGCACGGTCCGGCCTTCGAGAATCTGTGCCGGCAGCATGGCTTCGATCCGTCGGCGCGCGGTTTGCCCCAGGCGGCAGGCGGTGACGGCAACCCGGTGCTGCGCCGGATCGCGCGCTTGCTCGCCCTGGCCGAGAGCCCAAATCTGCACGAGGCCGAGGCTGCCATGAACACGGCGCAACGGCTGATGCTCAAGCACAACATCGACCAGACGGTAGCGCGGGCCAGCGAGGGCTTCGCCTTCCGGCACCTGGGCCGGCCCAGCGGCCGCATCGAGGCGGCCGAGCATGTGCTGGCGGGCATACTGGCGCGCCACTTCTTCGTCGAGGTGATCTGGGTGCCGTACTACGTGCCCAGCGAGGGGCGGCGAGGTCGCGTGCTGGAGGTCTGTGGCTCCTTGTCCAATCTGGAAGTGGCGACGTACGTGCACGGGTTTCTGCTCGAGACGGCGGAACGTCTGTGGCGCGAGCACAGGCGTCGCCACGGCATCGCCAGCAACCGCGAGCGACGGCGTTTCATGGCCGGGGTGATGATTGGTTTCGACGAGAAGCTGAAGTCGGGTGCCGCCGAGAGCCGGCGCGAGGGCCTGATCTGGGTGGGCGATCCCGCGCTGGCCAGCTATCTGCGCCAGCGCTATCCGCGCACGACACGTGGTTCGGGCGTCGGCCTTTACCGGACCGAGGCCTACGAGCACGGTCGCAAGGCCGGGCGCGAGATCGTGTTGCACCGGCCGGTCAGCGGGAGCAGCGAACGAGGACGCCTGCTGGGCCCGGTTCGGTGAATGGTCATGTGGGCGTGACGTCCTCCAGCCCCGTGCCATGAGCTTGCCGGTGGCTGGCGCCGGGGCCACCAGCACAGGCTCTCAGGCAAGATCCATCGCTCAGCGCGCACCTTCTTCTCGCGAGTTCCGATAAACTCGCATGGTGCAGTTGGTGATCGCTGAAAAACCCTCAGTTGCGCGCGATCTCGCCCGCGTGCTGGGGGTGCGGCCGACGGGCAAGCATTGCTTCGATGGCAAGGAGCGCGTGATCACATGGTGCGTGGGCCATCTGGTCGAACTCGACGAGCCAGCCAGCTACGACGGGCGCTGGAAGGCCTGGCGCCTGGACACGCTGCCCATGATCCCGTCGGAGTTCAAGCTGCGGCCGGTGCCGAGCACGCGCGAGCAACTGCACGAGGTGTGCCGGCTGCTAGGCGACAAGCGCTTTTCCGAGGTGGTCAACGCTTGCGACGCCGGTCGCGAGGGCGAGCTCATCTTTCGCTACGTGTACCAGTTGGCCGGCAGCCGACTGCCCATCCGGCGGCTGTGGATTTCCTCGCTGACCGACGAGGCTATTCGCCAGGGTTTCGCGACCCTGAAGCCTGGGTCGGAGTTGGAGAAGCTGGCGGACGCCGCACGCTGCCGGTCGGAGGCGGACTGGCTGGTGGGCCTGAACGCTACGCGCGCGGTGACGGTCCGCCAGCGCACCGGCCCGGATTCCATGTTGTACTCCATCGGCCGCGTGCAGACGCCGACGCTCGCGATTCTGGTGGAACGCGAAAAGGCCATCCAGAGCTTCGTGCCCCACGACTACTGGCAACTGAAGGCCGATCTGACCACGAGCGAGGGCGCGCGTTTCCCGGCGACCTGGTCGGTGGACAAGGCCAACCGCTTCGCCAGCACGACCGTGGCCAGCGAAGTGCGTGACCGTTGCCGTGCACACGGCGCAGCCGGCGATGCCGAGGGCCCGGTGGTGGAGAGCCTGAAGCAGAGCAAGACGCGCGAGCCACCGCCGCTGCTCTTCGATCTGACGTCGTTGCAGCGGACTGCCAACAAGCGCTTCGGCCTTTCGGCGCAGGCCACCCTGGATGCGGCGCAGGCTCTGTACGAACGGCACAAGATCCTGACCTATCCGCGCACTGATTCGCGCCACCTGTCGAGCGACATGGCGGCTACCTTGCCGAAGATCTTTGCCGGCCTGGCCGAGTTGAACGAATACGCGCCCTTCGCGCAGACGCTGTTGGCCGATCAGCCGCGGCCCAGCAAGCGATTCTTCGACGACAGCAAGATCCAGGACCACCACGCCATCGTGCCCACGGGCAAGTCAGCCAGGCTGGAGGCCCTGGAGCGCAACGAGCGCCGAGTCTTCGACTTGGTGGTGCGGCGATTTTTCGGGGCTTTCTATCCCGACGCCGAGTTCGCCCAGACCGAGGTGGTGGTGAGAGTGGGGCAGGGGAATGAACCTGCGATTCTTGCAAACGACAAACGCGACGACAAGTCCGGCACTGCGAGTGGGGAGGAGGTGCTGCTGCTCACGGTTGCGCCCCCGCTGCCCGACCGCTTTTTGGCACGGGGGAAGATTCGCCTGGTGGCTGGGTGGCAGGAGGTGGCTGGCTTTGGTGGAGAAGACGCGGAGGACAAGGCAGGCGCGAAAAGGGGCAAGAAGAAGGAGGGCGACGAGGACGAGCCAGCCGTGCTGCCACCCCTGGCCGAGGGCCAGCGGCTGGATGGCAACTTCGAGACGCTGGCCAAGAAGACAAAGCCGCCCGCGCGGCACAGCGAGGCGACTCTGCTGTCGGCCATGGAAAACGCGGGCAAGACCATTGGGCGGCCGGAGGCAGGCTCTGCCGGCCCCAGTTCCTCGCGCGACGGCATGGAAGACCTGCGGGGATTCTCGGAGACGCTGGACGACGAGGAACTGAGAGCGGCGATGAAGGACAGTGGTCTGGGCACGCCGGCCACGCGTGCAGCCACCATCGAGACTCTGCTCAAGCGCGGCTTCGTGGCCCGCGAAGGCAGGCATCTGGCCGCCACGCCGGTGGGCATCGCGCTCATCGACGGGCTGCCGGTGCCCAGCCTGGCCTCGCCCGAGCTGACCGGAACCTGGGAGGCGCGCCTGGCCCGCATGGCGCGCGGCGAGGACAAGCGCGACACCTTCATGGCCGACATCGGCCGCTACGTGCACGAGGTGGTCGACGCCATCCGCACCGCCTCTCCCATGCGTGCCGTGCCACCGCCGGCCGCGAGCGCAAGCAAGGGAAAGAAATGGGTGCGAGGCCGTGGCGCGGGGCGAGGCCGCAGGTCTGCGGCCGTCAAAGGGCACTCTCCGGCGGTCGACACGACTCGTCCCGCGCCTGCGAGCAAGGCCGACGCGCCCCAAGCCGATAGCGTCGGCGATCTCCTCTGTCCGCGCTGCCGGATCGGGCATCTGATGACGGGCAAGCGCGGGTGGGGCTGCTCGCGTTGGCGAGAAGGATGCGATTTCGTCGTCTGGTTCGAAGAGAGCGGCGTCAGGCGCAGCGAGGCCGACCTGCGCGCGCTGGTGTCCAAATCGTAGCGCTACGTGATCGTCTCCAGCGCCTCGACACCCGGCAGATCAGCCAACTGAGCAAGTAAGCAGCGGTGGTCGTGGTGCAGGCCGCAGTATTCGATGCTGATTTCGCGCAGGCCCTCTGGCCGTTCCTTATCGTCGCCGATGGCGATGTGCCCCTTGGCGTCGTCAAGCAAGGCTGTCAAGCGCGCGCGCGTCTTGCCCTGTGCGGGCTGGTACACGACCAAGACCCGACGCACCTGGCACGTGCCATTGAGCAAGATTTCCAGATGGCGGACCCAGCCGAGGGTAATCAGCACGGCTGCAGAAAGAACCACGCCCGCGGACGCGTAGCCAGCGCCCACCACGATGCCGATGCCTGAGCAGGCCCAGATGGTGGCCGCCGTGGTCAGGCCGGAGATGTGGTGGCGGTCGCGCAGGATGGACCCCGCGCCCAGAAAACCGACGCCAGTCACAATCTGGGCGGCGATGCGTGCCGGTTCGTGGCCGCCCAGGGCTGGGCTGGCGGACACCAAGGTGAAGATGGTCGACCCGACACAGATCAGGATGAGCGTGCGCAAGCCGGCGGGTTTGTGTTCCTTTTCCCGTTCAAAGCCCACCAGGGCGCCGCAGAGAAAGGCTGTCGCGACCAGCACGAACTCGCAGTAGGGCGACGGCACCAGTTGCCGAAGATCGCCGAAAATCACCTGGACAAGGTCCACGTCCTTACATTAGGGACGGCGGGGCCAGCAATCAAGTTCTTGCCAGCACGGCCGCCAGCGCTTGACCTCGCGGTCCTGTCGGGTGCAGGTCGAGCCTGCGGCCGCCGGAGTCTTGCACGGCGATCGTGATTTGCAGGTGGTCGGCCGGCAAGACGTCGGGAAAGCGGTCGGCCCACTCGATGGCCGTGGCCGCGCGATCGTAGGCTTCTTCGATGCCAAGTTCGGGCAGCTCTGCATGCGTGCGCAGGCGGTAGAAATCGACGTGCACGAACGATGTCCGGCCGGGGTGCTCGTTGACCAGGGCAAAGCTCGGGCTCGCCACATGGCGGTGAGGAGCCACGCCAAGTCCCTGCGCCAGCCCTTGGGCGAAGGTGGTCTTTCCAGCGCCCAAGGGGCCGATGAGCGCTACCACGTCGCCCACACCCATCGCCTGCCCGAGGCGTACACCCAGACGCCGCATGTCCTCGGCGTCGTTCGCCATGACGACTTGCGCCGCCGACGGGCGGCAATTCTGTTCCGGGTCTGCGTCGGTCATCAACGCTTTTTGATCAACTGACGGTATAGCAGCAGGTGGCGTACTGCCAAGTCCGGCTTGCCGTTCTGTTCCAGCAGGCGGGCCAGATTGTAGTGGGCGTCGGGGTTGCGTGGATCGCATTCCAGCGCGCGCCGGTAGGCGGCAACGGCGTCGACGGTGGCACCCAGATCCTCCAGCGCCACGCCGACGTTGAAGGCCGCGGTCGCATCGCCCGGGCGCAGCGAGAGAGCAGCCCGATAGTGCACCAAGGCCGCGTACACATCGCCCATTTCGTGCAGCAGGCGGCCCAGGTTCACATGCGCATCGGCAAACTCGGGTTCCAGTTCTAGCGATGCCCGGTAGGCATCGCGGGCTTCATCGGGTGACGTGGCTTCCAGCAAGCAGCCGCGCTGGTACAGGTCGCGCGCGGTGAGCGGCGGCTCTTGCTGCGCGGCGGGAGCCGTGGCGGCGCGCGCAGTCTCCAGCGAGGTGACCGTGGCGCCGCCGTCGTCGGGCGACACGCCTTGAAAATCGAACACGGTCTGGCCCGATTCCGGGTGCCAGCGGCGATGACCATCGTCCGCGATCACGCGCTGGCCTTCCCCGGACAGTGTGACCCGATGGACCGAGATGCCGGCCGGCAGGCTGTCGCGTATCCTCCTGATGGCGTCGCGCACGCGGCGAGCCGGGATGCGTTGCTCGACCAGTCCTTCGGCCTTGCGCAGAAGAACCAGATCCTCGAATGAGAATCGCATCTCGCCTTTCTGGTTGCGAGTCGGGGTGACGACGCCGGCACGCAGGTACGAGCGCAGACGCGCCACGCTCATGCCGAGAACGACTGCCACCGCCCGAGGCGAATACATCTCAGATTTTACTATACAACGCTTGTCGTGTTGCGGGTTGCGTACGCCTACTGCGCCCTACGATGTCCCACATCCGCGCAGCAAGCTTGAAAAGGTGTCGGCTGCCGTCAGATAATGCCGGCTCGGATCGCTCCATGACCAACGGATCAGCTTCAGTCTCCGGACGAGCGCGGCGCAATCGCGGATTGTGCTCGGGTATTCGCTCGTCTTGCACGTACGCGGGCGTGCTGGGCTCGACTGCCAGGTTGTAAAAATCGGGTAGGGCGATGGCGTGTATTCTCGTGTTGATCGACGACAGTGACAACCGCGCTGCGATCGAGGACGCGGTGAAGTCACTAAGCACGCACAAGCTTGTGGAGGCCTCCGACGGCGCTGCGGCCTTGCGCTTGCTTGAAAAGGGCGGCGTGGATCTGGTGCTCGCGCGCACCCATGGGCGCGAGATGGACGCGTTCGAGCTGTGTCGGCGGATTCGTGCCAACGACAAGATAGCGACAGTACCGGTCGTCCTTCTGGCGACCGCGCAGAGCCCGGTGGAAAACCGCCTGCGTGGCCTCGACCTGGGCGCGGCGGACTTCATCGTGCAGCCCATCGAGCCGCTGGAACTGCTCGCGCGCTTGGGATCAGTCCTGCGCTCGAAGGCGCTGGCTGATGAGGTTCGTCGCCACAACATCGAACTGGCGGGCAAGGTGGTGGAACGTACCCGCCAACTGGAGGAACTGGCGGGAGAGTTACGCGCCGAGCGCGACGCCCTTCGTGAGACCTTCAACGTCATCGAGGATGGACTCTTGCTGCTCGATGCCTCTGGCCGCGTGCAGATCGAGAACAACGCCCTCTGTCGCATGCGGAGCGAGCCCGAGTCAACTCGCCTGCCCTCGGGCGAACGACTGTTTTCCGGAAACCCCGTCGAGTCGGGGGCCGACCCGTCCATGCGCGAGATGCTGGCCATGCTGGCCCGCGAGGCCGCCGCCCAAAAAGCAACCCAGGACGGGACTTTCTCCCTACGCGGGCGCCAGTTCCAGGCGCGCGCCTATCCTGCGGCGGGGCGGCGGATTCTGCTCTACGTGCGCGACGTGACCGAAGACCGCGACCGCGAGGTGAGGCGCCTGCAGTCGGAGAAGCTGGCCTCCATCGGCATGCTGGCCGCCGGGGTGGCTCATGAGATCAACAACCCGGCCTCGTTCGTGCTGGCCAACCTGGAGGCCCTGGCCGAACTGCTGCAGGCGTCCGACGACAAGCCGAAGGCGGACCCCACGACTGCGCCCAAGCTGGCGTCCAGCGAGGTTCGGTTCGAAGCCATGAACATCGTGCAGGAGTCGAAGGAGGGCATGGCACGCATCCATCGCATCGTGCGTGACTTACACGCCTTCTCGCGCGTGGACGAGGACGCCAACCTGTTGACCGATGTGAACGCTGCGGTGGACTCATCGCTGACCATGTTGCGTAGCGAGCTCCGCTACCGGGCACAGGTGGAAAGGGATCTGCGTGCGACCCGACGCGTGCGCGCCAGCGCTGCCCGGCTGGGGCAGGTGTTTCTTAACCTGATCATGAATGCCGCGCATGCCCTGGCCGCAGGGAATTCCAAGCGCAACCGGCTCTATGTGCGCAGCTACGACGACGGAGACGCCGTCGCGATCGAGGTGGAAGACAATGGGCCGGGCATTCCGACCGAGGTCATGCCGCGCATCTTTGAATCGTTCTTCACCACCAAGCCGCCCGGCGTGGGCACGGGGCTGGGGCTACCCATCTCGCGCGACATCGTGTGCGCGGCGGGGGGAGAGTTGACCGCGGAGAGCGTGCCGGGCCGCGGGGCCCTGTTTCGTGTGCGCCTGCCGGCGGCTGGCGCGGGCGTGGTTGTGGCGCCCAAGACCTTGCCCTCGCACAAGGCCGTGCAGCGCCGGCGCTTGCTGGCGGTCGACGACGAAGCCCTGCTGCTCAAGGCGTACCGCCGCATGTTGCTCAGTCACCACGACGTGGAAACCATGCTGGGAGCCAAGGAGGCGCTGCGCTTGTTCGGCCAGGATCGCGCCTTCGACGTGGTGTTGTGCGACTTGCAGATGCCCGAGATGTCGGGCTCAGAGCTGTACGAGACGGTCAGGCAGCGCTGGCCCGAGCTGGCCCAGCGATTCATCTTCATCACCGGTGGTGCCTGCTCGCAGGAGGCGCGGCGATTTCTGGAGAGCCCAGGCCTGGCCTTCATTCACAAGCCGTTCCAGGTGGGCGAGTTGCTGGAACTGATCGAGTCGCACGCGGCCGGATACGGCGTGGCCGCGCACCCGTGACGGCGCTTCACAGATCGCATGGGGAGCCCGCCGGCTTTGCCGGCGGCGTACCGTCGCGGGAGGGTATGGGAACCCTTTGAGGGTTCCCATCAAAGATTAATGTCGCCGCCGGGGTCGCTTCCACCCAGGCGCTTGCGCACAGCCGCGCTGTCGTTGGGCGGAGCGGGTGTCAGCGCCACCGAGATGCGCAACCACTGGCCCTCGCGCGCTTCGGCGGGCAACAGGCCGCGCGGCAGATGGAACACCTGTTCGCCCAGGACCAGACGCGCAACCAGATCCTCCACTTCGTCGATGAAAACCATATTTTCCGTGGCTGTCATGGCACCTGAAAAGCCTCCCTCCGTCCGTGCACAAGTACTTCGATCTTGCCACCATCGGTCTCGATGGTTACGGGACCATCGACGTCGGTGCGGAACACGCGCGCGCCCATGCGCGCAAGGCGCGCCAGCGTCTGCGGATCGGGGTGGTGGTATTCGTTGCCCGCGCCGACACTCACCACCGCGACCAGAGGACTCACGGCCTGCAGAAACTTGGGCGTCGACGAGTAGCGGCTGCCGTGGTGGGCCACCTTGAGAACTGCGGCGCGGAGGTTGGCCTGGCTGTCGAGAAGCCATCGCTCCGTCTGCGCCTCTGCATCGGCCGCGAACAGAACCCCGACTTTGCCGAAGTCGACGCGTGACACCACGCTGTTGGCGTTCACGTCCGAGCGCGTGTCGGTGAGGGGCGGCGCGGGTGGGCCCAGCAGGGTCAGCCGCGCGTCCCCGCCCAGGTCTATGGTGCGCCCGCGTTCCGCCTGACGAACCGGAACGCGCTGCCTGTCGAGCAGGGCCAGCAGTCGGCCGTATTCCTGGATCTCGTGTGGATAGGGCGCGTCCAGGAACATGCGCGTGCCGTGTTTGTCGACCACCGCGCGCAGGCCACCCAGGTGATCCGCATGGCGGTGAGTGAGAAACACCAGGTCCAGCATCGCGATCCCGTGCCCATCCAGAAACGCGACCACAGTGTTCCCTGCTTCCGGCAGGCCACCGTCGATGAGCACCGTCTTGCCAGCGGGCGACGTGATCAGCGCGGCATCGCCCTGGCCCACGTCCATGAAATCCACGCGCAGTCGTCCGGTCGGTCTTGGCCCTTGGGCAGCCGCGCCCCGACACCCCGCCAGCCATGCCAGCACCAGCCAACTCGCCAGCGCCAGCCACGGCTGGCGGCTGATCCTGATCCGTAGTCGGCGATGGCTGGACACCGGTACAGGCTAACCCCGCGGCGATGACGCAGGCAAAAAATAGGATGACAGGCATGCCTTGCTTTTCGGACGGCCCGCGGAAAAGGTGTGCGCTGCTGGGAGATTTGGGACGCCGACGTGGGTTGCGTGCGTTTGACCAGCCGAGCGTTGCAGCGAGCTCAGCGCGGGCGAAAAGCACCCAGGACCCTTCCCACTCTCATACCCTTTTCGGGTAATGTCGGTATCCAAATGTTATCTCCGCGTAACTGGCTCTTCGCAGCCGTGCTGGCGAGCGCGGGACTTTCGTGTTTGGTTGACCCCTCGGGACTCGATACGCCACAGGTTTCACCGGTAGGCGGTCAGACGACCACGACAACATTGGCCAGTGGCGGGCAAGCCGGCAGTTTGGGGACGGCCAGCGGGGGACAGGCGGGAACGTGGGCGACATCTCTGGGTGGAAGCAGCGCGAGCGGCGGCAGCGGTGGCGGTTCGGACAGCAGCAGCGGAGGAGGGCAGGCTGGCAGCGCAGCGACCGGCGGAAGCGGTGGCGGTTCGGACAGCAGCAGCGGAGGAGGGCAAGCTGGCAGCGCAGCGAGCGGCGGCAGCGGTGGCGGTTCGGAAAGCAGCGGAGGAGGAGGAGGGCAAGCTGGCGGCGCAGCGAGCAGCGGCGGCGCAACCGGTGGTTCAGGGGGCACGGCCGTCAGCAGCAGCGGCGGAACGGTCGCCAGCAGCGCCACCGCGCCGACGGATGCCGATCGCTGTGCGCAGAATGGTGGAACCTATGCCGACGGCACATGCGCCATCGATTGCAGCGCTGTCGGCGCCTGCGGATCCGTGGTCACTTGCCCATCCCTCATCTCGTGCCAGATTACCTGCGGGCAAGATGGATGTGCAGGGGGGGTGGATTGCAGCAAGGCAGCCGGTTGCGACGTCGCGTGCACAGAATCCGGGTCGTGCGCGGGCTCGATCAACTGCGCGGGCACTTCGTGTGCGGTGAACTGCGGCGGAAACAGTGCCTGCAGCAGCGGGGTGTCCAGCGTCGCGGCCAAGTCCCAGATCACCTGTGGCGGCGACGGCGCCTGCGCCTCTGATGTGGTTTGTTCGGGCGACTTGTGCGCATTGACCTGCTCGGGGTACGGATCTTGCGCGGGCGCGGTGAAGATGTACGCGAGCACGGCAAGCGCCAGTTGCACGGGCCCGACGTCGTGCCAGGGGGCCGTGGCCTGCGCCGCCTCAAATTGTCAGATCGGCTGCACAGGCTCACAAAGCTGCCCGAGCGGCGTCTGTTGTTCGGCTGGAACCTGCGCGCTTCAGCCCGCCACGCTCACGTGCGGGCAGTAGCCTCTCATAGCGGCCCCATGCTGTCTGCGTCCCGCCACGCTCTCATCATCGGAAACTCCGATGGTATCGGCCTGCACAGCACCCGGCGGCTGCTCGATCGCGGCTGGCAGGTCACCGGCATCTCGCGCCGGGCAAGCCCGGTCGCGCACACCGGTTATCAGCACCACGTGCTCGACGTCAGCCAGCGCGACTACGTCGAGAGACTGGTCGCGATCCTGGGCCCGAGGTCAGTCGATACCTGCATCTACTGCGCGGGCATTGGCGGCTCGTCCGATCCGAAGGATGTGGGCAGCGACGTCCACGTCTTCGAGGTGAATCTGATGGGCGCTCTGCACACGGCGGCCGTGCTGGTGCCTGTGATGGTCGCGGCCGGTCGCGGGCATCTGGTGGTGCTGTCCAGCCAGGCTGATGGCTTGGTTCTGGCCCGTGCGCCGTCCTACGCGGCCTCCAAGGCGGCGCTGTCGAGCTACTTCGAGAGTCTAGGCCTGGCCCTGCGGCCACACGGCGTAGCGGTCAGCAACCTGCGCCTTGGATTCGTCGATACAAAGATGGCGCGCGCCACGCTACGGCCATTCATGTACACACTCGACCAGGCGGTGGACGCGGTTGAGTGTGTACTACGCAAACGTCCTCTGCGCCTGACCCGGCCTCTTGCCATGGCGTTGCTGGTGCGCCTAGTCGCGTGGCTCGGTCGTTGGCGGGTGTTTCTCACGCGCGGCCCGACCTCGCCTCGGGCGTGACCCTATTCTTTCGCCTAGTGCCGCCGGTCAGCTAGCGCACCGAAGGCTCGAGCACGGTCAAACGGGCGAAAGAGGCGCGGCGCACGACATGACTGTCAGAGTTTGGTCGCAGGCGTCCATCCGGCTGGCCGAGTGATCGCAATCGACGATCGGCAGGTGCTGTTCCGGCGCCTTACGAGCCGACCACCTTGAGCATCGTCACGCCGTGCGATGGCACCGTGGCCGTGTACTGGGTGGCCGTGGAACCGAGATCCGTGTGGGACCAGAGGTCGCGCACAGTGGCGGAGGTGGAGGTCATTCCCAGGCTGGCCCAGGTCACTGTGATGGCGGCGCTGGCTGTGGTCCGATTGAACAAGACCACGGCATAGGTCTGATCTCCCGAAAGCTTTTTCGACCACACTTCCAGCGTCGTGCTGGTGCTAATGGGCTTGCCCTGGATACCAAGCGGATCTTGGTCGACGGCAATGACGTCGGCATTGGTCAGGATGTTCGCGGTTGACGCTGTCATGCTCCTGATGTCGTTGCCGGCGATCAAGGGCGCGGCCATGATGGCCCACAAACTGAAGTGAGACTGGTACTCCGCGTCGGTCATTCCTCCGTTGCCCACTTCGAGCATGTCGGGGTCGTTCCAGTGCCCCGGACTGGCATACTGGGCAATCCCGGGTGAACCGTAGTTGGCATCGCTGTAGCGAGGCGTCCAGCCGCCGTTCGCGTCGAGGTTTGCGGTGAAGCTGGCCCAGGTGTCTTTGATGTCACCGGTTGTCCGCCAGAGCTGACCGATGCTTGTTTCCCAAGTGTAGAACCACCAGGCGCAGATGCTGAACACGATGGGACGCCCCGACGCTTTCAGGGCATTGGACATGTTTGTGTAGTCCGTCTGCATGTTCGAACCCGTGGCGGGACTGCAGTTGTCGTACTTCAGGTAGTCCACGCCCCACGAGGCGTAGGTCTGCGCATCCTGTGTCTCATGACCATAGGAGCCTGGACGGCCGGAACAGGTCTGCGTGCCGCGGTCGGAGTACAGACCAAGTTTCAGTCCCTTGCCGTGCACATAGTCGGCGAGGGCTTTCATGCCGTTCGGGAACTTGGTGCCGTCGGGCACGATGTTGCCGCTCGAGTCGCGGCTGGTGGCCTGCCACATGTCATCGATGTTGATGAATTGGTAGCCGGCAGCCTGCATGCCGGTCGATACCATCGCATCTGCGATTCCCCTCACCAGGGTGTCCGTGATGCTGCCGCCGAACTTGTTCCAGCTATTCCAGCCCATGGGAGGCGTGGCCGCGAGGGCGCCACTCGCGGCCGTACCCGCCGAGCCTGCGGTGCCTCCGGTCGCGCCTCCGCTTGCAGTTGTGCCGCCGAGGACCGTGCCTGCGGTCGCGGTCCCGCCCGCAGCCGAGCCGCCGGTCGCTCTGCCGCCGGTGCCCGAGCCTCCGGTTGTGCTGCCACCGGTCGCCCTGCCACCAGGACCGGAACCACCGATTGCGCTGCCGCCAATCGCGCTACCGCCGGTGGCCCTGCCGCCGGTGCCAGAGCCGCCAGTCGTGCTACTGGCCGTCGTGTCGCCTCCGGTGGTGCTGCCCCCCGTGGCCTCGCCGCCTGCTGGCCTGCCGCCAGTACTGGACGCGCCGCCGGTGCCCGTGCCTCCTGATGCCTGACTCGTACCGCCGGTAGGAATGCCGCCAACCGGTTCACCGCCGGTGGCACTTCCGCCGGTCGTCTGAGGAGTGCTCGTGCTACCACCAGTCACGGAACCGCCCGTGACACCGCCAATCGTTGCCTGGGGAGCGCCTGTGCTGCCGCCAGTCCCAGCACCTGACGTTCCGCTGCCGCCGGCCGGTTGCGTGCCGCCGGTGCCGACACTGGCCGGTGTTCCGCTGGAACACCCAGCCGCCAACAGAGCGCCTGCCAAGCAGACCAGAAGCCCTCCGCGCAAGAGAGAGTCGCATTTGTGCAGCTGCGAGCCCTGATGATGCTGGGGAAGCCCGCCTCGGTGAAATGTCATGTCCTGCATGTCCTTTGTGGCTGGCAGCCAATTGTCACGGCGAGAAGCCCTTCTAGCGAGCGACGGTGCTCAAATAGTCTGCCTTGTTGCAGAGCAGCAAGTCAACCGACTCCGGCGAACAGTGCTCGCCTCTGCTTTCATAGGGTCCAGGGCGGCCAATAGCTTCAACCGAACCTGGTTGAGTTGCCGATCTTGGAGCATCGCGTCTTGGCCTCGCTGGACTTCAAGGATCCAAACGGCTCACGAAACTGAGCACGAATCTTCGGGAGGCGATTGAGCCGCGCTGCCCCGGGCATTGCCCGCACTTGACCCAAGCGACGCTATCGGCGACGCTGACGCCCGGATGAAGGCAAGGCATGTTCTGGGCAGAAACAGCCTTCTGTTTCCGCCTGGGATGTCCGCAACCGCGTTGCCGAGCTAGCGGAACGAGAAGAAATGGTCGTCGACTCTCATCATCACTTCTGGCGTTACAACTCGGCCGAGTACGGCTGGATAGACGACAGCATGGCAGCGCTCCGGCGCGATTTTCTGCCCGCGGACTTGCGGCGAGAGATGGGGGCAGCAGGCGTCGACGCGGTTGTGAGCGTGCAGGCCCGCCAGAGCGTCGAGGAGACCCGCTGGTTGCTCGATTTTGCCGCACAGAACCCCTTCATCGCGGGTGTGGTGGGCTGGGTGCCCCTGGTGTCGCCGACGGTGGACGCGGATCTCGCGCGGTTCGCTGCCCATCCCAAGCTGGTAGCCATCCGTCACGTGCTGCAGGATGAACCTGATTCGCGCTTCATGCTGCGCGCGGATTTCCAAACGGGGATCCGGGCGCTGCGGGCCTTCAACCTGACCTACGACATTCTCATCTATGATCGACACCTGCCCCAGACCATCGAGTTTGTGGACCAGCATCCCGCGCAGCCCTTTGTCGTCGATCATATGGCCAAGCCTTCCATCAAGCAGGGCCTGATCGAGCCCTGGGCGCGCGGCATGCGCGAATTGGCGCGACGGCCTCACGTTTACTGCAAGCTGTCCGGCATGGTCACCGAGATTGGCCGCCCGCACTGGAGCATCGCGGACTTTCGCCCCTACGTCGATGTCGTGCTGGAGGCGTTCGGGCCCGGGCGCGTGCTGTTCGGCAGCGACTGGCCGGTGTGTCTGGTCGCCTGCGGCTACGCGCGCTGGAAGGAGATCGTGCAGGAGATCATCGCGCCCTTGTCGTCCGGAGAGCGCACTGCCATTCTCGGTGACAACGCCCGTCGCGTGTACAGGCTGAGAGACTAATGAAAGCGCTCTTCATCACAGCACCGGGAAAGACTGAGGTGCGGGAGGTTGCGCGGCCCGAGCCCCGACCCGGCGAGGTACGCGTTCGTGTGCGCTATCTCGGATACTGTGGCTCTGACCTCAATACCTTTCGCGGGCTCAATCCCCTGGTGAGCTACCCCCGCGTGCCCGGGCACGAGCTTGCAGGCGCGATCGATGCGGTCGGCTCTGAAGTGTCGGACGCTTTCGCGTCGGGCACTCCGGTGCTGGTGGTCCCCTACACGAACTGTGGCGACTGCTCCGCGTGCCGCAAAGGGCGTCCCAATGCCTGTCGCAACAACCAGACCCTCGGCGTGCAGCGCGACGGCGGCCTGGCGGAGGAGATCGTGGTTCCCGCGACCAAGTTGCTCACCTCGCGGCGACTGTCGTTGCGAGACATGGTTCTGGTCGAGCCGCTGTCCGTGGGCTGGCACGCCGCCCGGCGCGGTCGGGCCGCCGCGGGCGACACGGTGGTGGTGTTCGGTTGCGGGATGGTCGGCCTGGGCGCCATCGCGTCTGCCGCTGCGGCAGGGGCGCGGGTCGTCGCTGTCGATGTCGATGATGGGAAGCTCGGCATCGGGCGCGCTGCAGGCGCCGCCGAGACCATCAACTCGAAGACCGATGATCTGCACCGACGGCTTCAGACGCTGACCCACGATTGTGGTCCCGATCTGCTCGTCGAGGGCGTGGGCCTGCCCGAAACCTTCCGCGCCTGCGTCGAGGAAGCGTGTTTCGCGGGGCGCGTGGTCTACGTCGGCTACGCCAAGGAACCCGTCGAATACGCCACCAAGAACTTCGTGATGAAGGAGATCGACATCATGGGCTCGCGCAACGCGACTTCTGATGACTTTCGCGGAGTGATCTCGCACCTGGAGGCTGGACGTTTCCCGGTAGACGCGGTCATCACCCACGTGGTTCCCTTTGCCGACGCCGGCGCCGCGCTGACCATGTGGGACAACAATCCAAAGACTGTCACCAAGATCGTGGTCGATTTCGGAGGATGATGGCTGTGCCAAAACTGTTCCGCGGCGAAAATGGTCGTAGCCATTTCTTCACCTTTCTGCTGGTCTGCTCGCTCTTTCTGCTCTGGGGATTGTGCAACGGCATGATCGACGTGCTGAACAAGCACTTCCAGAATTCATTGCACGTCTCCAAGGCCCAGTCAGCCCTGGTGCAGTTCTCGAACTACATGGGCTACTTTCTCATGGCTATTCCGTCCGGGATGCTGGCCCGGCGCTTCGGCTACAAAGGCGGGATCATCATTGGCTTGGCGCTCATTGCTATTGGCGCCTTTTGGTTCATTCCCGCGACCCAGATCGGCACGTTCAGCGCTTTCCTGGTCGGCCTCTTCATCCTGGCCACCGGTCTGACCTGTCTCGAGACGGTCGCCAATCCCTACGCGACGGCGCTGGGCCCGCCGGAACTGGGCGCGGCCCGCATCAACCTGGCGCAGAGTTGCAACGGTGTCGGCTGGATGCTCGGTCCTCTGCTGGGCGGGCATTTTGTCCTCTCCTCCACCGCCGAGGTCAATCGCAGCAATGCGACGCTCTATATGCCGTATCTCGGCATTGCCTTGGTGGTGACGGTCTTGCTGGTCATCTTCCTGCTGTCCAAGGTGCCGGAGGTGGCAGCGACGTCCGAGCAGAATTCGGAGGGCGGGGCGGCGGACCCGGGACGCTCGATCTGGCGGCGGCCGCACTTCGTGCTGGCAGTGGCGGCGCAGTTTCTCTACGTGGCCGCGCAAACCGGCGTGTTCAGCTTCTTCATCAACTATGTCGTGTCCGACATGCCCAGGCTCAGTGCTTGGGCCGCCGGGCTGTTACCTAGCGAATGGACCTACCCGAAAGACGGAGCATTTCAGATCACCGAGCGCGCAGCGTCCCGGCTGCTCGCTTTCGGCGGCTTCGGGCTGTTCCTGCTCGGTCGCTTTACGGGCAGCCTGGCGCTGGGCTGGTTCAAGGCAGAGAAGACCCTCGCGCTCTTCGCGGCGGTGAACGTCGTGGTCATGGGTTTGGTGATGGCGCCGCTCGGCTGGATCTCGGTGGGCGCGCTGTTTGTCAGCTTCTTCTTCATGTCGATCATGTTCCCCACCATCTTCGCGCTCGGCATCCAGGGGCTGGGCCCGCAGACCAAGAAGGCCTCCGCGTTCATCGTGATGGCCATCGTCGGTGGTGCCATCATGCCCATGCTGATGGGTTGGTTTGCCGACGTCACCTCCATGCGCGTCGCCTTCGTGGTGCCTCTGTTTTGTTTCGCGGGGATCGCTGGCTACGGCGGGCTGTGGCCGCGCCTGGCTGCAGGTGGCGCGGGCGGCGCATTGGCAGAGCGGCGATAGGCTACCGCGTGCGCCATTGTCGGAATGCGAATTGGGCCATGCAGGACCTGCCGAGAAAGGGGTTGCCGTGAAACTGCACGCTTCGCTCATGACCGCCGCCATCGCGATCGAGGCAGGCTCACCTGCCAGCGCCGAGACCGCTTACAAGATTCCTGCATTCAGCGGCCAGCTTGTCGGCCAATCCTCGGCGCCCGCGGAGCCGCTGTCGCTCTGGTACCGGCGACCAGCCATCGAGTGGGAACAGGCATTGCCAGTCGGCAACGGCCGATTGGGCGCCATGGTCTTCGGTGGCATCGTGCAGGAACACCTCACTTTGAACGAAGACACGCTGTGGAGCGGAGGGCCCTACGACCCAACCAATCGCGAGGCACTCTCGGCGCTGCCCCAGGTGCGCGCGTTGATTTTCGCAGGTAAGTACCGCGAGGCACACAAACTGGTGGAAGCAAAGATGATGGCTCGGCCACTCTGGCAGGCTGCGTACCAGCCTGTCGGAAGTCTGCTGCTGACCTTTCCCGAGGTCGCCGCGGTGGACAATTACCGGCGCGATCTCGACCTGGACAGAGCCATCGCGCGCGTCAGCTACCAGGTCAATGGCGTCCATTTCGTGCGCGAGGTTTTCGCGAGCCCGGTCGATCAGGTGATCGTGGTGCGGCTGTCAGCGGACAAGCCGGGCCAGATCGGGTTTTCCGCGCGTCTCGCCACGCCGCAGACCGGGACGGTGACGACCACAACCGACGACACCCTGGTCTTGGCCGGGCGCAATGGCAAGAGCCCGGCAGGCCCCGGTCAACTGAAGTTTCAGGCGCGCGTGCGGGTGGCCGCGCTCGGTGGAAAGACAACAGTTGGCAAAGATGTGATCAGCGTCGCAGGCGCGGACTCGGCCACTTTGCTGGTGGCCATGGCCACCAGTTTCAAGAGCTACAAGGATGTCTCGGGCGATCCCGAGGCGCAGAGCACGCGCCAACTGGCGGCTGCCGCCGCGAAGTCCTACCAGGATCTGCGCGGGGCCCACATTGCCGAGCATCAGCGGTTGTTCCGCCGTGTGACCCTCGATTTGGGGACCGGCCAGGCGGCGCGCTTGCCGACCGATGAACGATTGCTCGCTTTCGGAAAAGGGAACGATCCCCAATTCGCCGCGCTCTACTTTCAGTTTGGCCGCTACTTGCTCATCTCCAGTTCGCGGCCGGGCGGACAGCCCGCCAACCTGCAGGGACTGTGGAACCATCACATGGAGCCGCCTTGGGGCAGCAAGTACACCATCAACATCAACACCGAGATGAACTACTGGCCGGCCGAGACGACCAATCTGAGTGAGTGCAGTGAACCCCTGTTCCGCCTGATTGAAGAATTGTCCGAGACCGGAAGCCGCACCGCCAAGGTTCACTACGCCGCGCGCGGCTGGGTCGCGCATCACAACACCGATCTGTGGCGTGCATCGGCGCCCATCGACGGCCCGACCTGGGGCATGTGGCCGATGGGCGGGGCGTGGCTGTCGCTGCACCTGTGGCAGCACTATCTCTTCAATCCTGACCCGAGTTTCCTGGCCAAGGTCTATCCGCTCATGCGCGGGGCTGCGCAATTCTTCCTGGACACGCTCATACCGGAGCCCAAGCACGGCTATCTGGTGAACAATCCGTCGCTGTCACCCGAAAACGAGCACCCATATGGGGCCAGCGTGGTGGCGGGCCCGACCATGGACGCGCAGATCCTACGGGATCTGTTTGCCGCGTGTATTCGCGCTGCGGAGATCCTGGGCGTCGATGCAGAGCTGCGTGAGCAAATGGCCGCGACGCGCGGGCGTTTGCCGCCCAATCGGATCGGGGCGCAGGGGCAATTGCAAGAATGGCTCGAAGATTGGGACCAGGCCGCGCCCGAGATCCACCATCGGCATGTCTCGCATCTCTGGGGCCTTTTCCCTAGCACGCAGATTTCCCTGCGCGACACACCGGCCTTGGCCGCGGCCGCGCGACGCTCGCTGGAAATGCGCGGCGACGACGCCACGGGGTGGGGTCTGGCGTGGCGGTCTGCCCTGTGGGCGCGCCTGCACGACGGTGAGCACGCGTACAAGATCTTCACGGCTTTGCTGCAGCCCGAGCACACCTATCCCAATCTCTTCGATAGCTGTCCGCCCTTCCAGATCGACGGCAATTTCGGCGGGACCGCGGCTATCGCCGAGTTGCTGCTGCAGAGCCGCAACGGCGAGATCGAGTTGTTGCCCGCGCTGCCCGCCGCCTGGTCCGCCGGTGCGGTGAGAGGGCTGCGCGCGCAGGGTGGATTTGAAGTCGACATTCGCTGGAAACGCAAGCAACTGGAGAGCGCTACCCTGCGCAGCCACGTCGGCGGAAAGGCCGTGGTCCGCTACGATGATCGCCAGCAGACAGTCGAATTGGCGGCAGGCAAGAGCAAGACACTTTCGATGAAATCCTTTGCGACACGGCTTCCTGATGGGACGAAGGGGAATCCACAATGAACCGATCGAACCCACTGTGTGCGATGGGCATTGGCGCCGCGCTGGTCCTCGTCGCGAATCCGCCAGCGGCTTTCGCCACGGTCCGGGTCGCCACACTCATCGGAAGTCACATGATGGTCCAGCAGAACCGGCCGATCCGGCTGTGGGGGACAGCCGCCCCGGGCGAGTCGGTTCGGGCCACGCTGGCTGGCGGGAAGGCGGCGAAGCAGGCGGATGTCGGCCCCCCGAACACCCTGAGAAACCAGGCCGACCTGCCGGCGGCGCCGTTTCGTAGCGACGAGTGGCCAGCCCCCTCGTCCGACGCGGGACCGTGACGAAAGCCGGGATCACGGTCATACGGAATTCGACGTCACGATCCAAAGGGAAGCTTATCTTTGGGCCGAGCATGCGGCACGATGGCACGTGCAGGATTGAGCATGGCAACCCCACTTGATTCACGTCTGCAAAGGCGAGTTGACGACCAACTCCGTCTGGCGCAGCAGGCGCGGTTGCTGTCACCCGATACGGCGGCCCCGTATTTTTCGCACATGCGGCTGGAGACGGACGGCCGGGTTCGCGACGTGTTGCTGGGTGCGCAGACGCGAACTGGCGGCGGTTTGGTCATCATCGACTGGCGAGATGCACCGCTGGCCGAGGTCTTTTTTTCATGCGCCGAGGGCGACGACTACGAGATCGAGGTCGGCGAGCGCACCCTGACCGGCACGCTCACCGAGCGCAATCTGGTCGGTTTTTCGCACGGCGAGCTTGACGAAATCGAGTGCCCCGAAGGGCGACTCCGATCCCAAGACGGTGAGTGGCAGGTTGAGGCAGCGCGCAGCCTCGGGCTGGCGCTGCGGCCCGAGGCTGCACGCCTGCGCTCCAGCTCACCCGCGGACGTGGTGCTGGATGCAGCCCAGCGACGAATCGTCGAGCTGCCAGCCGGAAAGCCGGTGCTGCTCTTGGGCGAGGCGGGATTCGGCAAGACCACGGTGGCTCTGCATCGGCTGGCGCATCTGCGACAGCGGACCGAACCCGGGCTGCGCGCCGCCGTTATTGTGCCCACCGAGGGCTTGCGCCGTCTTTCGGCCGCGCTGCTCGAAAGACTGGGAGCGGGCGGCGTCGAGGTCTGGCTGTACGATCGCTGGGCAGGGGCCGAGGCCCGGCGCGCCTTTCACAAGCTGCCCGAGCGCGAAAGCCAGGACGCCAGCGCCGGGGTCATCCGCATCAAGCGCGATCCGGCGCTGCGGGGTGTGCTGGCGGAGTTGGCGGCGAAATCGGCCACCCGGCCGCGTGGCGGGCGACGGACGCGGCGGCGGGATCTGCTGCACCTCTTTGGGGACCGCGTGCTGATGCAGAAGCTGGCTGCAGCTTCCCAGCAGGGTATTGGCGCGGGTATGGTGGCCGAGATCCTGGAGCACACGCACGTGCAGTTCAGCAACACCGCCGAGGAGGAATTCGAGCACGTGGACGCTGAGCGTTTGCTGACCGTGGACGGTCGGCCCATCGACGACGGCACACCCATGGAGGATGCGGGCACCCTGGATACCGAGGACTACGCCGTGCTGTTCGAGATGGATCGGCTGCGAGCCGAGCGCGCGGGCGAGCGGCCAGCGCAGCCGCGCGCGTACGACTGCCTGGTGCTGGACGAGGCCCAGGAGTTTGCCCCGCTGGAACTGGCACTGATGGGCCGTGCGCTGGCGCCGGGTGGTAGTTTGATCGTCGCGGGGGATGCGGACCAGCAGGTGGATCCCACGGCGTGTTTTTCCGGCTGGGCCGGGAGCATGGCCGAGCTGGGGTGCGCTGCCTACGAGACCGCCGTGCTGGAGATCAGCTACCGCTGCCCACCAGACGTGACTGAGCTGGCCCGGCGAATCCTCGACGGTGGCAATGTGTGTTGGCCGCCCGGGCCGGCGACGGTGTGCAGGGAATTCGCCAACCAGTGCCACCAGGCCGATTGGCTGACCCGCGAGCTGCGCACGCTGCAGACCAGCGATGCGCGAGCGTCGGCGGCCATCATCTGTCGCACGCGCGAGGCAGCTCGGCGCATGGCCCAGCACCTGCGGCGCGGGCTGGGCTTGCGACTGGCACTGGACGGCGACTATCAATTCGTGGGCGGCATCAACGTCACCAGCGTGCAGGAAGCCAAGGGACTCGAGTTCGACTACGTGGTGATCCCTGATGCCTCGGCTGCGGTCTATCCCGCCACGCCCGTCGGCCGTCGCGCCCTGTACGTGGCGGTCACGCGCGCCTCGCACCAGCTAGTCCTATCCACCGTCGGGCCGTGGACGCAGATGTTAGGCCACTAGTGCCGGACTTGCGGTGCGGGACGTACCGGTCGGACCCTGCACCAAGAGGAAGGCGCGCGAACCTGCTGGCTATCGTCTACTGGGTGATCGCGGTCAGTCCTTCGATACAGAAGTCCCAGGGCACCGCTGTCGGAGGAGCAGCCGGGATCTGGAACTGAAGGAGGATGATCGTGGTGGGATCCCAGGTTTCCTTGGTCTCCCACGTTGCTTGTCCAAATGTCGGGTCCGTGAAGAGAACGGTGTGCTGCCCCATCGTGGTGACCGCCTCGAAATAGGCATTGTCGTTGTTGTTCTGTGTGGTGAACGCGACCCGGAGGCCGGTTGATGGGGGGATCTTTGTTCCCGTCAACTGGAAACAGAATCCTTTGACCCCGTGCGAGGTCGCATTGTACGGTTGCTGCCCACCAGTGTCGTTCAACTCGAACCCGAGGCCGGCACCCCACGCGTTTGTGGCCGTTCCGGTCGATCCCGACGTACACATGTTGCCGCCGACATTCGGGAAGCTTGTGGTCGTGGCAGGAGCGGTTACGGTCGAGCAGCCAACATTCTTTAGATCGACGCAGTCGCTATAATAGAACCAGTTGCCATTGATCCCGGTGGTCCCAACGGAACCCAGGGCCACGTGGCCCGTGGCGTCTGGGATGATCGGGATACCCGGACAGCCGGTCCCGGTGCCTGTCGAGCCAGCGGCCGCAGTTGAGCCAGCGGCCGCAGTTGAGCCAGCGGCTGCAGTCGAGCCACCGGCCGCGGTTGAGCCAGCGGCCGCAGTTGAGCCCCCGGCCGGGGGGGAGCCCCCGTTTGCCGTCGAGCCACCGTTGGCAGTGGATCTCCCATTTGCCGTCGAGCCGCCGTTGGCAGTGGAGCCCCCGTTTGTCGTCGAGCCGCCGTTTGCGGTCGATCCACCGTTGGAAGTGGAGCCGCCGTTTGCCGTCGAGCCACCGTTGGAAGTGGAGCCGCCGTTTGCCGTCGAGCCACCGTTGG
>Ga0181523_10001442_pt1 | contig 25199 bp, 22 predicted proteins | sample PEATcosm2014_Bin_43_FD_119752 | JGI IMG/M metagenome (GOLD analysis project Ga0181523, IMG submission 119752) | Peatland microbial communities from MTU Mesocosm Facility, Houghton, MI, USA - PEATcosm2014_Bin05_30_metaG | ecosystem: Environmental > Terrestrial > Soil > Wetlands > Peat | place... | reverse complement strand
GGTGATCGGCCGAGTCGAAGTCGTTGCTCGACTCGAGGACAACGACGCCGAGCGAGTCGAGGTAGGCGAGGATCCCGGCGGCAAAGGAGGAGTAGCCGAGGTCGGCTGTCACCGAGACGATGACCTTGGCACCCGACTCGGCGGCGAAGAGCCAGGCCTTGGCGAGCAATTCGGTCGAGTCGATCGCCTCGTCGCCGGCCTTCACAGGCAGGATGAGGCACGTGGGGCAGACGCGGTGGATGACGTTCATCTGGTCGTCGGAATGGTCATAGGAGCCATCGGTCGTGGCCGGGTCGTTCTGGTTGTCGTAGAAGTCCCAGCCGCTGATGGCGTCCTGGTAGCCCGCCGGAGACGCGTGTGCCGGCCGGAAACCGGCGCCCGAGAAGGCGGCGATGAGATCCTCCGGATCGAGGATGCCGTTGTGGTTGGCGTCGTGCACGCGGGGATCGTGCGCCCAGTCCTGCACGGTGACGTCGTCGGTATCGGCCACGGTCTCGTAGTCCGAGATCCGGCTCGAATACGCCGTGGCGCAGGCAACGCTCTTGCCGTCGAGCGTCATGGTGGCCGTGGCGACGGTGGCTCCCACGCAAGGCACGGGCGTGTCCCGCCAGTTCACCCACATGGCGTTGGCGAGCGCCTGCGAGGCGTCGAACCAGTTGGGGCCGCCCTCGATGTAGGCGACGAGCACGTGGGGTGCCGTCGTCCCCGTCGAGTGGCCGGACAGGTAGGCCTGGGCAGCGTCGACGTTCATGCCCGCCGGGCCGTAGGGGTCGATCGTGCTTGCGGTCGCACGGCCAGTGCCGGCGACGTGGGCGGCGAGGGCAGCGCTCGCCGGCGCCCCGGCGGTCGCTCGTGCCGCCGCCGGCAACGTGGAGGCGGCCACCACGACGGGCACGACGACAACGGCCGTCATCCAGAGCAGGCGCCACCTTCTGCCGAGTCGGGTGAAGCGCTCTCGTGACGAAGGGGCAGCCATTGCCGGAGCCTACCTACGGGTGGAGATCGAGCCCTGAGACGGCTCGCCTACGCTCGAGTCGATGCCACGCCCCGTCGTTGACACCCGCACGCGCCTTCTGGAGGCGACGTACGAGTGCATCGCCCGCGACGGTCTTGCGGCGACTTCGCTGGAGGACGCCGCCCGCTCGGCTGGCGTGTCGCGGGCGACCTTGTACCGATACTTCCCAGGTGGACGCGACGAGCTGCTGGCGGCCGTGATCACGTGGGAGACCCTGCGCTTCTTCCTGCGGTTGGCCGACGCCGTGGCGGCGGCGCCCGATCTCGAGGCCGTGCTCGTCGACGGCATCCTCTTCGCCCACCGCGCCATCGAGGAGCACGAGGTGCTGCAACGCCTGCTCGGGACCGAGCCGGAGCTGCTGACGCCGCAGCTGACCCTCGACGCACCTCGCATCTTGAACCTGCTGCGGACATTCTTCGCCGGGCGCTTCGGTGATCACGAGCTGCGGGAGGGCCTGTCGCTCCTCGAGGCGGCCGAGTACGTCGCCCGCATGACCCTCTCGTTCATCTCCTCGCCGGGCCGCTGGGACCTCTCCGACCGCGATCAGGTCCGCACGCTCGTGCGCAGCGAGATCCTCGCCGGCGTGCACCCCTACGAGGTGGCCGGCCCGCACGCTGGGGCGCCGCCAGCGCCCTGAGGGGCCGCCTTGGTGGTCGGAGGGATCCGATAGCCCGGGCGCTCAGATGCTGAGCGCTCAGATGCCGAGCGCTCAGATGGCGGTGTAGCCGGGGATGCCCACGCCCCCCTCGACCGGCCCGACGTACATGAAGATCGGGCCGTTGTTCTTGCAGGCGCCGATCTGCAGTGGGACGAGCACCGAGGCGTGCTGGCCCGGAGGAGTCAGCCGCAGCACGCCCGCCGTGGCGGCATGACAGGTGGCAAGGAAGCCCGGGTCGATGGATCGCAAGATGACGTGAGCCGTCCCGCCGGCGGCGGCGAGGGTCACGAGGTGCGGGGTGCTGCCGGCGAGGTGAGCTGCGGCGCTGCCGAGCTGGGGGCCGCTCACGCTGAGGGCGACGAGTCCCGGGAAACCGTCCAACGAGCAAGCGTGGGTACCCACGTTGCTGAGCTCGATGTCCCAGTACGTGCTTCCGGCGGCGCCGTTGCCGGGCTCGCCGTACCAGACGTCGAGATGGCGCGTGAGGCAGCGAGCCGCCGTGGCGGGGCGGGCCGGTTGCGCCGAAGCGGCCCCGGATGCCGTCGACAGCGCCACGACGGAGATCAGCGCCGCTGCCGAGCTGAGTACGGCAACTGCGGCAGCGAGGCGCCGATTGGGACGACGTGTCAGCTTCATGAGCGTGCCTCCTTGCGGCTCCGCCCAGGTGGGGCGGATGAACCAGGTGTCGGTGACCCGACAGCTCAGGGTAAGGGATGGGAGAGCCAAGGCCAAGGCCTCGACGACCCAGGCTGTCCGGGGCCGGCCACGGACGGGACAACGGCCGAGGTGGCCGTACGTCGCCTCTCGCCTCGTGCGGTGAGGCCCGTTGACACTGAGACAGATCAAGGCGTATTGTCTCAGCAATGGGCATCGCCCTAGCCGACCGCGCGCTGATACCCGATCGCACTGCGATCGGCGAGGCAGACGCGGCAGGTTTCGAGCCCGGAGTCGTCGCTTCCGGCACTCCCCCCTCGCCGCGGGCGGCAGACTCCAGGGCTCGAGTTCTCGGCGCAGCCGTCCGCTGCGTCGCTCGCTTCGGCATCTCGAAGACGACGGTCGACGACGTCGCCCGTGAGGCTCGTCTCAGCCGTGCGACCCTCTACCGGCTCTTCCCGGGCGGGCGCGACGAGATCGTCGAGACGATGGTGGCAGCGGAGATCGGAGCCTACTTCGGCAGCCTTGCGGCCCGCCTCGAGGGCGTCGAGGACTTCGAGGAGCGGATCGTCGTCGCCATGACGGCAGCGGCAGCAGAGCTCGTCGGGCACCGGGCGCTGGGTTTCGTGCTGGCGCACGAGCCGGAGCTCGTGCTTCCGCACGTCTCGTTCGCCCAGTTCGACCGCGTGCTCGAGGTCGCCTCACGCTTCTTCGCCCCCTACCTCGCCGGCCTGCTCGCCCCGGAGGACGCTCGCCGCGTCGGCGAGTGGGTGACCCGCCTTGTGCTGTCCCACGTCGCCTGCCCCGCCGACTCCCTCGACGAAGCGTCGTCGGGGACGACGGCGAGCTCGATCTCCGACTCGGACGGCGAGCCGTTCTCCTTTCATCCCGAGCCCATGTCGCCCGAGCGGGCGAGATGGCTCGTGCGCACCTTCGTCATGCCCGGCATCCGGGCCCTGACGGCTGCTTCAAGTTCTGCAGGTCTTCAACCGACAACTCAGTCACCATCCGCCGTCACGGTGTGACCGGATCTCATCGAGGGGGAGCCCCAACCATGGCATCGACGACCGACCAAATCATCGGCCGCGACAACGTCGACGACATCGAGGCGATTCTCGCCGTCTCGAACACTGACGTCGACGAGGTTCTCCATACGGTCCGGTCCAACTACGACACGATCTTCACGTGGAACTACGACAAGGGCTCCCGCCCGAAGCTGAACCGCCTCTACGAGAAGGCGAAGACCTCGATGTGGAACGCCCAGACGGATCTCCCGTGGGAGACGGAGGTCGATCAGGAGAAGCTCGTCGAAGAGCAGAAGCTGCTCATGGGGCCGCCGCTCCACACCTACGCAGACTTGAAGGGCACGGCCTTCGAGAGCTGGGGCGACAAGGAGTGGGACCAGCTGGCGATCGAAAGCCAGAACTGGACCTTGTCGCAGTTCATGCACGGGGAACAGGGCGCGCTCGTCTGCACGGCCAAGGTCGTCGAGTCGGTCCCGTGGATCGATGCCAAGTACTACGGGGCCACCCAGGTCATGGACGAGGCTCGCCACGTCGAGGTCTTCGCCAAGTACCTCGACGAGAAGCTCTCCGGCCACTACCCGATCAACGCCCACCTGAAGCTGCTGCTCGACGACATCATCGCCGACAGTCGCTGGGACATGACCTTCCTCGGCATGCAGATCATGGTGGAGGGATTGGCGCTCGCCGCCTTCGGCTTCATGCACGCCATGACGACCGAGACGTTGCTCAAGCAACTCTTGCGTTACGTCATGTCGGACGAGGCACGCCACGTCGCTTTCGGCGTGTTGGCGTTGCAGGACTTCTACACCGAGCTCTCCGGGCCTGAGATCCGCGAGCGCCAGGAGTTCGCCTTCGAGGCGGCCGTGCGGATGCGGGACCGTTTCCTCCAGCAGGAGATCTGGGACCGCATGGGGATCCCGCCCCGCGACGTCCTGCCCCTCACGCTGGCGGCACCGGACCGTGCCATGTTCCAGGCGATGCTCTTCTCGAAGATCGTGCCGAACCTGAAGAAGCTCGGACTGCTCGATGCCGGTGACGGCTGGTTGCGCACCAAATTCACCGAGCTCGGTGCCATCCAGTGGGAGAACCTCTCGGACACCGAAGAGGAGTACGCCGCATTCCAGCTGGCAGAAGGCGAGCTCAAGACCGCTTGACCTCGGTGTCGCCTCCCCCACCCATGCGGACCTGGAGCGACGCGGTGCCGGAGCGAAGTGTCGAAAAAAGGTCCTCGACAGCGGCGAGCCCCTGTGACACCATTTCTATCGCAAATCGTATCCACCAACGAGAACGGCCCGGTACGCAGCCTCGTGCCGCGAGGCCCGGAGGGTGACCATGAGCGTGACCGACGAGCTGCTGACGAACAACGACGCTTACGCCGCTGACTTCGACAAAGGCGACCTGCCCCTGCCGCCCGGCAAGAAGGTGGCGATCGTTGCCTGCATGGATGCCCGCCTCAGCCCGTACTTCGCGCTCGGCCTGCGGGAAGGCGACGCCCACGTCATCCGCAACGCCGGCGGTGTCGTCACGGCTGACCAGATCCGTTCCCTCGCCATCTCTCAGCGCCTGCTCGGAACCGAGGAGATCGTCCTCATCCATCACACGGACTGCGGCATGTTGACCTTCAGCGACGACGAGTTCAAGCGCCAGATCGAGGAGGAGGTCGGCATCAAGCCGGAGTGGGCGGCCGAGTCCTTCGGGGATCTCGAGGTCGATGTGCGCCAGTCGATCGCCCGCATCAAAGCGAGCCCCTTCGTCCCGAAGAAGGACTCGATCCGCGGCTTCATCTACGACGTCAAGACAGGCCGCCTGAACGAAGTCGTCTGAACGGGCAATCTCCGGGCGGGGCGTCAGGCGAGAAATTCACCGCCGAAGGGGCGGCGCCCGCAAGGATCCGGGCCGCTCGAGCGTCAACGGTGCATGAGGATCCGGAGAAGGTGCAACGTGTCACGGGCGGTCGCGGAGTGGGCGGCCGGCGAGTGGGCGGCCGGCGAGCGGGCGCATCGTGCCCGCACCGTCGGCGCCCCGGCAGGCATCGGCGCCCTGCTCCTGGCGTCGGTGACCCTGGCGGCGTGCAGCGGGACCGGTCCCTCCGGGGCCCCGGTCACGGCGAAGGCGACGACGAACGCCAGCCTCGTCGCCAGCTCCACCTCACGTTCCAGCTCAACCCGCACCTCAAACCCCACTGGGACGGGGGCTTCGTCGACGGCGACTCCTGGCGCCCCGGCGCTGCCGGCTGGATCCTCGGTACCGGGCGGCTTCGAGCCGAGATCGGCGACGTTCGTGTCGGCGGCAACCGGATACGTCCTCGGCGTCAGCACCTCGTGCCCGAGCCGTCGGTGCGTCTCGCTCCTTCGCACGACTGATGGAGGCAGCCGCTGGATGAGCCTGGCGGCGCCTGCGGGAATCTACGGGAGCCAAGTGAGCGAGGTTCGCTTCGCTGACCCCCTCGACGGCTGGCTGTTCGGTCCTGACCTCTTCGTCACCCACGACGGTGGACGCACGTGGCATCGCGTCGCCACATCGGGCTCGGTGAGGCAACTCGAGACGTCCGGCGGCTACGTCGACGCCGTCGTGTCTTCGTGTGCGCCGAACGGGTGTAGCGGAAGGCTCCGCCTCGAGCAAGCCGCCGCCACGGGTGGCCCGTTCACGACCGTGCTCGTCAGCACGGCACGGCACTCGAGCTCGCAGCTCTCCCTGCAGGCCGACGTCGGCTTCGTCGTCTTCGGCGACTTCCAGTTGTATGCAACCGAGAACCTCGCCAACAGCGCCGGCTGGAAGCCGTTCCCCAACCCGTGCGCCTCGCTGAGGAACTTCGTGTTGGGTCCGATCGTGGCCCCCAACACGACGACCTTGGTCTCAGTCTGCTGGGGCAACGGCGCCGCAGGTAGCTCGACGAAAGACGTCGTTGTGACGCGTGACGCCAAGAGCACCGTCGTCGGCCGCACCCCCCTCGGCGGCCTCCCCGTGGCGATCGCGGCGACGCCGTCGGGCCGCACCATCGTGGTGGCGTGCTCGTCGGGCGCCAGCATGCTCTACCGATCGAGGACCGGCGGCCGTTCCTGGTCGACTGTCGCATCCTTCGGGGACGGCGGCTACGGGTGGAACGACCTTGGCTTCACTACGGCGACGCAGGGCTTCGTCATGCGGGGTGCAGCGTCGATCTGGCGGTTCGCTCACTTCGACGAGATGCTCATGACCCACGACGCCGGCGCCAGTTGGCACCGAGTGCGGTTCTCCTGAGGCGTGCGACGCCCCGTCGTGGTGCACGACCTCATCGTCACTGACGACGAACACTCACGCAGCGCCTACGGTGGGAACGACACTCGAGCCGGGAGCCCCGCATGGCCGTTGACTTCACGCTGCTCGTCGGAGACCTCGCCGCCGAGAGCACGGATCTCGTCGCCATGCTCGACGAGCGGCTGAGGTCCGACCCCGCCATCGTCGAGAAACCGACCCCGGCCGAGGGCTGGACGGTCGCCGACCAGCTTGCTCACCTTGCCTACTTCGACGAGGCCCTCTTGCTCGCCATGGGCGACCCGCTGGAGTTCCGGGTCGAGCGCGACCTGTTGATCGCTCGCGGAGGCGAGGTGGCTGCCCTGGCGCGGGAGCGTCATCAAGCCCGCGGGGGATCGCTCCTCGGCTGGTTCCAAGAGGCGCGCGCCGACCTCGTGACGACGCTTCGGGGCGACGACGCCCGCCGCCGCGTCCCGTGGTACGGCCCGGACATGAGCCTCGCCTCGGCGGCGACGGCGCGGCTGATGGAGACCTGGGCGCACGGTCAGGACATCGCCGACGCCGTCGGCGCCTGGCGGCACGCCACGAGCCGGCTCCGGCACGTCGCCGATCTCGGCGTCCGCACCTACGCCTTCAGCTTCACCGTGCGCGGCTTGGCGGCTCCCGAGGTCCCCGTCCGCGTCGAGCTCATGGGCCCCCATCTCGAAGAGTGGTCCTGGGGGCCGCCCGATGCCGCCGACGTCGTGAAGGGCTCGGCGGAGGAGTTCTGCCTCGTCGTGACACAGCGGCGCCATCTCGCCGCCACGTCGCTCGTGGTCGAGGGCGTGACGGCACGAGCCTGGCTGAGCATCGCCCAGGCCTTCGCGGGCGCCCCGACGACGACCTCGGCGGGGCGGGCACCCGCCTGAGGCGGAGGGGCGGCGGGCATCGGCGCCACAGCGGCTCGAAAGCTGCCCGGTCGTTCGAGGCGGCGTGCTGGTAGTTTCGTCGTGATGACCAAGCGCACTCCAGGTCGCTTCGGCGCCGTGTTGACTGCCATGGTGACGCCCTTCGACGAGGCGGGGGAGCTCGATCTCGACGGCGCCCTCGGTCTTGCCAAGCATCTGGCAGACAACGGCACCGAGGCCGTCGTCCTCGCCGGCACGACGGGCGAGGCACCCGTTCTCACCGACCCCGAGCGGTTGGATCTCTTCCGGGCGCTCGCCGAATCGCTCACGATTCCCGTCATCGCCGGTTCGACGACGAACGACACCGCTCATTCCGTACAGCTCACGAAGGCGGCCGAAGCCGCCGGCGTCGCCGGCATCCTCGCCGTGACCCCGTACTACAACCGGCCGTCGCAGACGGGCCTCGGGCGGCATTTCACGGCCGTGGCGCAAGCGACGTCGCTGCCGGTCATCCTCTACGACATCCCCATCCGGACCGGGCGGAAGATCGCCACCGAGACGATGCTTCGCCTCGCCCGCGAGGTCCCCAACATCGTCGGCGTCAAGGATGCCGCCGGGGATGTGGCCGGCACGGCGAGGTTGCTGGCGGAGGCGCCGGAGGGTTTCCAGTGCTACAGCGGTGAGGACTCCATCACCTTGCCGCTCCTGTCGGTCGGGGCCGTCGGCGGCATCTGCGTGGCTTCCCACTGGGTGGGGCGCGAGATGGCCGAGATGATTGCGGCCTTCCTTGCCGGCGACGTCGAGGGGGCCCGTCAGCTGAACGCCGCCACGATCGACGCCGTGGCGTTCCAGACGAGCGACGAGGCGCCCAACCCCATGCCCGCCAAGGCGATGCTGCGGGCGATGGGCCTGCCGGCGGGTGAATGCCGACTGCCGCATGGGCCAGCACCGACGTGGCTGGAGGAACGGGCAGAGGGCGTGCTCGCCGACCTGGAGGAGTGGCGGGCCTCACGTGGCTGACCGTGTCCGGGTGTCCTTTCTCGGCGGTCTCGGCGAGATCGGACGCAACTGCGCAGTCATCGAGCAGGGCGGCCGCCTCGTCGTCCTCGACTGCGGCATCATGTTCCCGAACCCGGAGATGCCCGGTGTCGACCTCGTGCTGCCGGACTTCGGCTGGCTCTTCGAGCGGGCCGGCGATGTCGACGGCGTCGTGCTCACCCACGGGCACGAGGACCATGTCGGTGCGCTCGCCTACCTGCTGCGCCAGGTACCGGTGCCTATCTACGGCTCGCCGTTCACCCTTGGCATCGCCCGCAACCGCCTCGAGGAGGCGAACCTCGCCTCCTCGACGACGTTCGTGCCGGTGGCAGACGGCGAGCGGCGCACGATCGGCCCCTTCGACGTCGAGTTCATCCCGGTCACGCACTCGGTCCCCTTCGGTTTCGCCCTCGCCTTCCACACCGCCCAGGGCGTCATCCTCCACACTGGCGACTTCAAGCTCGACCTGAACCCCGTCGACGGGCGGCGGACGGATCTGGCGAGGATCGGCCAGATCGCCTCGACCGACGGCATCCGCCTCCTGCTGGCCGATTCCACGAACGCCGAGGAGCCCGGCTACACCGGCAGCGAGTCGAGCGTCGGCGCCTCCCTGCGGACGATCTTCATGGGGAACCGCACCTCGCGCATCATCGTGGCGTGCTTCGCCAGCCACATCCACCGCATCCAGCAAGTGGCCGACGCTGCCGTGGGCAGTGGCCGGCGCATCGCACTGCTCGGGCGTTCCATGGTGAAGAACGTCGGCGTCGCCCGTGAGCTCGGCCTCCTGCGCGTGCCCGACAGCGCCTTTGTCGAGATCGAGGGCATCGCAAACATCGACCCCGGCCAGCTCTGCGTCATCTCGACGGGCTCGCAGGGCGAGCCCATGTCCGCCCTCTCGCTCATGGCCGAGGGCGAGAGCCGCTGGCTCAACATCACCGATGGCGACGTCGTCGTGCTGTCCTCGCACGCCATCCCGGGCAACGAATGGGCCGTTGCCAAGGTGATGGACGGCCTCGCCCGCAAGGGCGCCGAAGTCGTGCACGGCTCCATCGCCCACGTGCACGAGAGCGGCCATGCCCGCCAGGGCGAGTTGGCCACGATGCTGTCGATCGCCAAGCCGAGGTCCTTCGTGCCCGTGCACGGCGAGTACCGCATGCTGCTGCGGCACTCCCGTCTCGCCATCGAGATGGGCGTTGCCGCCAGCGAGGTGCTCGTGTGTGAGGACGGCGACGTCATCGCCCTCAGCGACGAGGGGATCGACTTCGCCGGCGAGGTCTCTTCCAGCTACGTGTTCGTGGACGGCCTCGCTGGCGACGTCGGCGTCGGCGTCCTGCGCGACCGTCGCGTGCTGGCCGAAGAAGGCGTCGTCGTGACGGTCGTGACGGTCGACCGCAAGAGCGGGGAGCTCGTCGGCCCACCGGAGATCGTCAGCCGCGGCTTCCTCTCCGAGCCGGGTCACGAGGACCTCGCCGAGGAGCTCCGCGTCGCCGTGCAGAAGGCCGTCGAGGCGGGCGCCGGGCAGACGAGCCGGGATCCGGACGCCATCCGGCGGGTCGTGCGGCGCGCTGTCGGCCGCCTCGTGAACGAGCGGACCCGCCGCCGCCCCATGATCGTGGTGGTCGTCGTCGAAGCCTGAGCAATCGGCCTCCCGCCGTTGTCACCGTTGTCTGGTGAGGCTGGTGTTACCGTTGTTGGCACTGTGGCAGTGACGAAACCAGCTGCTGGCACCCGTCCCTCGGGGTCACGCAGCAGCTCGGGTACGGGCGCGCACACGCGCGGCTCGGGATCGCGCCCCAAGACGGCCACGTCGCGCTCCTCCGGGCGTCCGGGCGGCAGCGGCCGGTCGGCCCGCTCGGAGCGCCGCGGTCGCCCCACCCAGACAGGCCGTTCGAGCGCCCGGTCCTCGCCGGCCCGCCGCCGTCCTCCGAAGGGCCCCTCCCTCCTCGAGCGTGCGCTCGACCGCCTCATGGCTCTCGTCGGGGCGCAGCCGGACGACGCCTGGGGCCTCCTCCTCGTCCTCGTTGGCGTGCTGCTGGCACTCGGCATCCACTTCGGCGTCCTCGGCCCTGCCGGCACGGCCATCCGCCATGGAGGCGGCCGTCTCTTTGGTTGGGGAGAGGACGTCATCCCGGCCAGCCTCGTTGTCGGCGGCTGCCTCCTTGTCGCCGAGCGCTCCTGGTGGGGCCTGCTCGGGACGTTCAACTCCGCTCTGCTGCTCACGGTGGCCTCGGCCGGCTTGGCGGACCTGGCCGGCGGAAACCCGGCCCTCCGCTCGCCGGCGTCTCTCCTGGCGGGCGCTGGCGGCCTCGTCGGCGCCGGCGTCGGCGGAGGGATGGCGAAGGTGATCGGCGTCGCCGGCTCGGGCGTCGTCCTCGGCGTCGTGGCCTTCACCGCCATCTGCTGGCTCCTCGGCGGCCGCGTCGTCGAGGTCCTGCGCGGTGCCGCCGCCGTCCTCAGCCGGGCGGGGCGGGGCGCCGCCGCCACGTTCCGGGAGTTCCGTCACCAGACGCTCACGGGCGCCCAGCTCGAGGCTGCCCGCCTGGCCGCCCTGACGGCGCCGCCCCTCCTGGAGCCTGCAGCCAGCCGGCGTGGCGTCCCTGGCGCCGACGAGGGACCGGGCCTCTCCGGCTTCGAGCCGATCGCCCCGCCGCCGATGGAGCACGATCACGATGCCGAGCCGGCTCACACCGCTGTGGGCGCCGAGGCTGGCGAACCCGCCGTCCTGCACGCCGCCGGCATGCTGGACGCCTCCTCCGCCGACGGCAAGCCCGAGCAGCTGACGCTCCCCGTCCCCCTCCCGAACGCCAATTGGCGCCTGCCGGCGATCAGGCTGCTGAAGCGCAGCAAGGACCAGGCCCACGACCGAGCCGAGATCGAGTCGCGGGGCCGCGTGCTCGAGCGAGCTCTGGCGGCTCACGGCGTCGAAACCCACCTCGTCGGTTTCACCGTCGGCCCCACCGTCACCCGCTTCGAGCTGGAGCTCGGGGCCGGTGTCAAGGTGGCGCGTGTCACGAACCTCGCCAAGGACATCGCCTATGCCATGGCGTCGGCCGACGTGCGCATCCTCGCCCCCATCCCGGGGCGCTCGGCCATCGGCGTCGAGGTGCCGAACCAGAACCGCCAACTCGTCACGCTCGGCGACGTCCTCTCGACGAACGACGCCCGCCGAGCGACCCACCCGCTCGAGGTGGCCCTCGGCCGCGACATCGCCGGCCGGGCCGTCATGATCAACCTCGCCGAGATGCCCCACCTGCTCATCGCCGGTGCCACAGGGGCGGGCAAGTCCTCCTGCATCAACTCGGTGATCACGTCGATCCTCATGCGGGCGACCCCGGACGAGGTCCGCCTCATCCTCGTCGACCCGAAGCGGGTCGAGCTCGGGCACTACAACGGCCTCCCCCACCTGCTGACGCAGGTCGTCGTGAACCCGAAGCGGGCGGCCAACGCCCTCAGCTGGGCCGTGACGGAGATGGAGCGACGCTACGACCTCCTCGCCGAAGTCGGCATGCGCGACATCACCGGGTACAACGCCGCCGTCGACCGCGGCGACCTCGACGTGGCGGCGACCGAGATCGAGCTCGAGGACGCCAGCGACGAGGGGGAGGGCGCCGAGCTGGCCTACCTGGCCGCCCTCGGGGACCTCACCGAGCTCGGGGACGATGACGAGCTCGGCGGGGACGAGCACGACCTCGCCGCCGACAGCGCCCGGGGCGCCCCCGCCGGGGAGGCGGGCCCGAGGTTCGAAGGCGTCGGGCCCGGGAGCATCTCGCTCCTCGGTGGCGTCCCCGTGCCGCCGGCAGCGCCGCAGGGCGTCGCCGAGCCGGCGCCGCCCCGGCCGACCTCGCCCGCCGTCGCGGCCATGGTGAGCGAGTCGCGCACCCGCACGCAGGCTCGAGACGGCGTCGTTCACGGCCGCCTGCCCTTCGTCCTCATCGTCGTGGACGAGCTGAACGACCTCATGATGGTGGCCGCCCGCGATGTCGAGGAGTCGATCTGCCGCATCGCCCAGATGGCACGAGCCGTCGGCATCCACCTCGTGATCGCCACCCAGCGCCCCTCCGTCGACGTCATCACGGGCGTCATCAAGGCGAACATCCCCTCGCGCCTCGCCTTCTCCGTCTCCTCGCTCGCCGACAGCCGCGTGATCCTCGACCAGCCGGGGGCGGAACGCCTCATCGGACGGGGCGACCTCCTGCTGCTCTCGGCCTCCTCCAGCGTGGCCCGCCGCCTGCAGGGACCCTGGGTGGGCGAGGACGAGGTCCGCAGCATCGTCGCTCACTGGCGGCGCCAGAGCGGGCCGCGATACGTCGAGGGCGTCGAGGGAGAGGAATCAGCCGGCGGTATGCCCGGCGGCAGCGACGACGACGACGAGCTGCTCATGACGGCAATGGAGCTCGTCGTCCGGTCGCAACTAGGCTCTACCTCCATGTTGCAGCGCAAGCTCCGCGTCGGCTTCGCACGAGCGGGACGGTTGATGGATCTGTTGGAGCGGCGCGGCGTCGTCGGCCCCTCCGAGGGCTCGAAAGCACGGGCCGTCCTCATGACGCCCGAGGAGCTCGATCAGATCGATCGGTGACCAGGGCGACATGAACCCTCACCGTTACCTAAGTTTGTAGCTATGACGGCTGCGAACCAGACGCCAGCGGGTCGGCCGCGGGTGCCGTCTCATCTCGCGGGGCAGCAGCCGGGCAAGCACGCTCGCAGTGCACCGCCCCGAAACGCCGCGGAGCGGGCAGCCCGCTTGCAGGCAGCCCGCCGGCGGGGACGGCAGCGGCTCGCCGTCATCGTGCTGGCCTGTGGCGCCGTGACCTTCCTCATCGTCTCCCTGGCGGGCTCGGCCACCCCCGCCCGCAAGAAGGACGCGGCAGCGACGCTCGGCGCCCCCCACACGAGCGTCCTTGTCAGTCCGCATCTCACGTCGAGCCTGGCATCCTCGTTCGTGGTCCCCGGCAAGCCGCTCGCCCTCCCCTTCCCGGGCACGGGCGAGGGGGCGGTCCTCGTCGACGGGATCGGCCTCGTCGCCGCCAGCGAGGACGAGCGCTCCGTGCCGGTTGCCAGCGTCACCAAGATCATGACCGCCTACCTCGTGCTGAAGGACCATCCCCTCACCGGCAAATCCGGCGGACCGGTCTTCACCATGACCTCTGCTGATCACGACGCCTGGATCGAGGCGTCCATGCAGGACGAGTCCAACATCGAGGTCAAGGCCGGCGAGCGCCTCGACGAGCGGCAACTGCTGCAAGCCCTCATGATCCCGTCGGCCGACAACATCGCCGACTACCTGGCGGCCTGGGACGCCGGGAGCATCAAGGCCTTCGTGGCGAAGATGAACGCCACGGCGGCGGCCATGCACCTCACGGGCACGCACTTCGCCGACGCAAGCGGGGTCAACCCCGGCTCCCGTGGGACGGCCATCGACATGGCACGCCTGGCAGCCGCTGCTTTCTCGAACCCGGTGCTGCAGTCGATCATCGACGAGCAGTTCATCAGGTTGCCCGTCTCCGGGGAGATCTGGAACAACTACGACCCGGCAGTTGACGTCGACGGGATCATCGGGGGGAAGTCGGGTTTCACGGATGCGGCGCAGACGAACCTCGTGACGGCAGCCTGGCGCACCGTCGCCCGCCACCGCGTGCTCGTCATCTGCGACGTCATCAATCAGCCGAACTCGTTGTCCGGCGACGCCGAGGAAGACGAGTCGCTTCTGAACGCCGTGACGGGCGAGCTGCGGCTGGCGCGGATCATGCCGCGCCAGGCGAGCGTCGGCGAAGCGACGGCCGCCTGGAACCACGGCACCTCGTTCCTGCGGCTCGACGCCCCGGTGGCCGTCGTCGCCTGGCCGGGCCTCGTTCTCAGGCCGGCCGTGGCGGCCGTGCCGACTGCGGCGAGCGCCGCCCGACACGGTTGGCCGGCCGGCTGCACGATCGGGACCTTCGAGCTCGACTATCCCGACGGCCCGGCCCTCAGCGCACCCGTCGTGCTGCAGACGGCGATCGGGCCGCCTCCTGCCGGCTGGGCACCACCGGGCAACCTCCGTTGACCGGCCGCTGAGGTGCGGGCACGAGTCCCGGCTTCCTCCTCGAACCTCGGGCCCGGCTATGACGTGCTCGGGCTCGCCCTGCGGATGTACGTCGAGGTGGAGGTGCTACCGGCCGCCCGATTGCACATCGTCAGCGAGGGCGAAGGGTCTGATCTTCCTGCCGACGAGTCGCACCTCGCCGCCGCCGTCGTCCGCTCCGTGCTCGGGCACGACCGCGTGGCGCTCCACGTGCGTTCGTCGATACCCGTCAGCCGCGGTCTCGGCTCGTCGGCGGCCCTGGCAGTGGCCGCCGCCGCTGCCGCCGGAGGCGGCGATCCGCTCGCCGTCGGTGCCGCTGTCGACGGCCACGCCGAGAACGCCGCCGCCTCCATGCTGGGCGGTCTCGTGGCCGCCACGATGATCGACGGCGCTCCCGTCGCCCGGCGGCTGCCGCTCGACGGCCGCCTCGGGTTCGTCATCGTCGTGCCCGACCGTCACCTCCCCACCAAGCTCGCCCGTTCCGTCCTGCCCGCCACGGTTCCCCTCGGCGACGTCATCCACAACCTCGGGCGCATGGGCCTCCTCGTCGCCGGCTTGGCGGACGCCTCCTCGCTCCTCGCCGGCGCAGGCGACGACCGGCTCCACCAAGGACCGCGCGCAGCCTTGTTCCCAGAGGCGCCCGAGCTGCTCGACCGCCTCCGCGCAGGGGGTGCCACGGTCGCCTGTTGGTCGGGCGCCGGCCCCGCCATGCTCGCCATCTGCGCCGACGGCGAGTCCGCCCTGAAGGTGGAGTCAGCCGCCGTTCGGGCACTCTCGGATCTCGGGCTGCCCGGCCAGGCCGCCGTGATCGAGCCGGACCTGGAGGGTCTCGTCGTCACGAGTTGAAGGCGGTCGATGAGCGCTCGGCCATCACTCCGGGCGTCGCTCCGGCGGGTGCAGGCTCCACCCCGGCAGGCTCCGGGATCACCCCGGCAGGCTGGGGCGGTCGTCGGTAAGGTTTGCCCGAGCCAGCAGGAAGCCGGCCGGGAGGAACCGAATGCGACTGTTCAGCTTTCACCTGATGCCCTACCCGGGCCTGCCGCCCGACTACGACGGCCCAGCCTGGATCAAGTGCCCGAACGAATTCTTCGACCCGTCGATCGGCACCGAGATCTACAACCGCTATCTCGACGAGCTGATCCTCGCCGACGAGCTCGGTTTCGACGGCGTCTGCGTCAACGAGCACCATCAGAACGCCTACGGCTTGATGCCCTCGCCGAACCTGATGGCCTCCATCCTCGCCCGCGAGACGACGAACTGCCGCATCGCCGTCGTCGGGAACGCCCTCCCGCTCTACGACCCGCCGACACGGGTGGCTGAGGAGTTCGCCACGATCGATTGCATATCCGGCGGCCGCCTCATCGCCGGCATGGTCGTCGGCGGCGGCCCTGAGTACTACTCGTTCGCCATCAACCCGGCCGAGGCCCGCTCCCGCTTCGCCGAGGCGCACGACCTCATCATCAAGGCCTGGACCGAGCCCGGTCCCTTCGAGTTCATCGGGAAGCACTACCGCATCCGTTACGTCAACACCTGGCCGCGGCCCGTGCAGCGGCCCCATCCGGAGATCTGGATCCCGGGCGCCGGCTCCCTCGAGACGCTGGAGTTCGTCGCCAAGCATCGCTATGCCTACATGGGCATCCCGTACTTTCATATCTCGGTCTTCGAGCGCATGTTCCGTCTCATGCGGGAGGCGTGCGAGAACGAGGGCTACGAGGCCGACCCGCTCCAGCTCGGCTGGCTTGTCCCGATCTTCGTGGCCGAGACGGACGCCGAGGCGCGGGAACGCTTCGAGGAGCACTTCTGGTACTTCGTGAAACGCCTCCTCCCCGGCATCTCCATCTCGCCACCCGGCTACACCTCGGTGCGCTCCCTCGAGAACATCATCAAGGGCGGCCACACCTTCGCCGAGTTCCTCGAGACCTGGGAGCAGGTTGTCGAGGGTCAGTACGCCATCGTCGGCTCGCCCGAGACGGTGCTCGAGAAGCTGACGGAGAACGTCGAGCGCCTCGGGGTCGGCAACCTGCTGGGGCTGTTCCAGCTCGGCACGCTCGGGGCCGACGACACTCGCCGCAACCTCGAGCTGTTCGCGGCCGAGGTCGCCCCGACGTTGCGGGCGCGCTTTCCGGGCACCGAGCGGCGAATCATCAGCGGGGCGGTGGCGTGAGCGCCGCCCCGCTCGAGACGGGGCCGTTCGAGACGGCCGTCGGCAGCGTCGTCATGACGAGGAGCCCTGCAACCGTCCCGGCGGGCGACGCCGGCCCGCCCATCGTCTATCTGCATTCCTCCGGAGGCGAGACGGGGGCCGACTCGGTGGCGCCCTTCCTGGAGCTGCTGGCCGAGAGCTCCGAGGTGTACGCGCCGATGTTCCCCGGATTCGCCGGTTCTGCCGGGCTCGAGCAGATCGACGACATGGAGGACGCCGTCTACCACTGCCTCGACGTCTTCGAGCGGCTCGGCCTCACGGGCGAACGCCGGCCGCACGTCGTCGGGCTGTCCATCGGCGGTTGGATGGCGGCCGAGATCGCCTGGCGCTACCCGGAAGCCGTCCGGAGCCTCACCCTCGTGAGCGCCCCTGGTATCTACGTCGCCGGCCATCCCATGAGTGAGCTCTTCGGGCGGCGTTTCGACGAGCTGGCAGAGGAGACCTTTGCCGACCAGAACCATCCGGTGGCGGCGATGATGCACCAGATGGCCGCCATGAGCCTGGCGGGCGCCGGCGTCGACATCCCCTTCGAGCTCATCCGGCCGTTCTTCGAGTCCATGGCTGCGGCTGCCAAGCTCGCCTGGAACCCGTACTTCCACAATCCCAAGCTGCCCCGCCGCCTCGGGCGCGTGACCGCCCCGACGCTCGTGATCGCCGGCCGCCTCGACGGCTTGGTGCCCTTCGAGACTTCGCAGGAGTACGCCCGCCTCATCGCCAGCGCCCGGCTCGAGATCTGGGACGACGCCAGCCACATGATCCCGCTCGAGCAGCCGGCGCGACTGGCCGGTCGAATCAGCGCCCACGTGAGCGAGGCGCTGGCAACGCCGCAGGCGGATCGGGGATGATAGAGGCGTGACGAGCGAAGGCGTCGGTGCTTTCATCGGCGCCGGGACGATCGAGGCGCTCGTGCGGTCGTTCATCCACACGGGCCAGCTGGCCTACCTGGCGTTGCGAGCCGACGGCGTCGTCGTGTTCGCGAGCGAGTCCAGCAAGGACGTGACGAGCTGGGAGCCCTCGGCCCTCGTGGGAGCCAACGCACTCGACTGGCTGCACCCCGACGACGCCGAGCGCGCCGTCCTGCAGCTCAGCGAGCTGAACGTCGTCGGCTCGACACCCGGCACGAGCTTGTTCCGCATCCGGCGAGCCGATGACTCCTGGGTGCCGCTCGAGGTGCTGGCGTCGATGGTGAGCGACGGCGAGGAGTCGCTCATCGGCTTGTGGATCCGCAATGCCGAGCACCAGCTGTTCCTCGAGGACCTGCTGCACCGCATGGTCAGCGGCGTGAAGCGGGCCGAGGTCCTGCGCCTTGTCTGCGACGCCGTCGACTGGCAGCAATTCGGTTCGAGCGTGGCCATCTCCTGGAGCGACGACGACGGGCTCCGGCAGGTGAGCACGGGCCTTCCCGACTCGCTCGGGGGTGCCGACCCGGGCCACAACACGCCCTGGGATCTCACACGGCGCGAGGGTGTCGCCCACCAGGGGACGGCAGCCGAGCTCGACGCCCATCGGCGAGAGCTCGCCGGCGAGCTCGGCATCGGTGCGTTCTGGGTGGAGCCGGTCACCTGGAGCGCGAACCGTGTGCCGGCGACGATCACCATCTGGACCGAAGCCGGCCCGCGGGCGCCCGGCATCCATGCCTACGGGATGGGTCTCGTGCGCAACCTCGTCGAGCTCGTGCTCCGCTGGACCGAGCAGGCCGCCCGCCTCGACGAGGCAGCCCACTCGGATTCGCTCACCGGCCTTGTGAACCACCGGGCCTTCTACATGACCCTCGCGGAGTCGGCCGTCGGCGGCGCCGTCCTGTACTGCGACCTCGACCACTTCAAGCCGGTGAACGACGAGCACGGACATTCCGTCGGCGACGCGCTGTTGCGGGTGGCGGCCAAGCGCATCCAAGGCTGCGTACGGGAGGCAGACGTCGTCGGCCGTCTCGGCGGCGACGAGTTCGCCGTGCTGTGTTACGACGTCACCGACGACGACGCCCTCGAGATCGCCAAGCGGATCCTGCAGAGCCTGCGGGAGCCGTTTCGTGTCGGTGACGACAACCGCGTCGTGCACATCGACGCCAGCATCGGCGTCGCCGTCAGCTCATTGCCGATGACCGAGGATCTGCTGAAGGCGGCCGACCGGGCCCTCAGCGCCGCCAAGGGCGCCGGGAGGGGCAGGGTCATCCTGGGGACGCCGAGCGGGTTCAGGGAGCAGCCGGGCTGAGGAAGGCTGGTGAGCGAGCCGGGCCCCGCCGGCGGCGGGCGTCGCCGGCTCGCCAGCGTCGAGACCCTCAGGCCTCGCTCGGGACCCCGGCGTCGATCTCGTCGAGACCCTGCAGGAGCGTGTTCCACGAGAGCGTGGCGCACTTGATGCGCACGGGAAACTTCACGACCCCTTGCAGGGCGGCAAGCTCGCCGAGATCCTGATCCGAGAGGGCCCGGGCCGCATCGGCCACGTCGCCGGTGTCGGATCCGTCTGCCTCGCCGCCGATGCTGTGCTCGTGGATCGTCATCATGGCCTTGAAGGAGTCGATGAGCTGGCGGGCCTTCGCCGTGGACTTGCCCTTCACGGCGGCCGACATCATCGAGGCCGACGACTGGCTGATCGAGCAGCCCTGCCCGCTGATCTTGAGGTCCTTCACGGTGTCACCATCGACCTCCATGTAGACCACGACCTCGTCGCCGCACAAGGGGTTGAATCCTTCCACGCGGTGCGCAGGCGGCACCTCCAGCTCGCCCCGGTTCCGAGGCGAGCGGTAGTGGTCGAGGATGATCTCGCGGTAGAGGTCTTCCAAGCCCGTCATGATCGGCTGAACATCTCCTTCGCCTTTGTCAACCCGGCGCTGAGCGCCAGCACGTCATCCTCATCGTTGTACAGGTAGACGGACGCTCGGGCGGTCGCCGGCACCTCGAGGCGGCGCATGAGGGGCTTGGCGCAGTGGTGTCCCGCCCGCACGCAGACGCCTTCGGCGTCGAGCACCTGGGCGAGGTCGTGCGAATGGATGTCCCGATAGGCGATCGAGATGGCGCCGCCGCGAACCGCCGGATCTGGCTCCGGCCCGAAGAAGCGCACGTCAGGGCCGTGCTCGTTCCGCAACGTCTCGAACGTGAATGCCGTGAGGGAGGCCTCGTGCTCGGCGATGCGGTCCATGCCGACGGCCTCGAGGTAGCTGACGGCGGCACCGAGGCCGATCGCCTCGGCAATGGGGGGCGTGCCCGCTTCGAACTTCCAGGGCAGATCGTTCGTCGTGAAGCCGTCGAGGCGGACGTCACGGATCATCTCGCCGCCACCGAGGAACGGCGGCATTGCCTCCAGCAGCTCCTCACGGGCCCAGAGGACCCCGATGCCGGTGGGGCCGAGCATCTTGTGGCCCGTAAAGGCGAGGAAGTCGACGCCGAGGCGGGCGACATCGACATGGCGGTGGGGGACGAGCTGCGACCCGTCGCACACGACGACGGCGCCGTTGGCGTGCGCCGCTTCCACGATGGGGTCGAGGTCGTTGATCGTGCCGAGGACGTTCGACATGGCCGTCACCGCAACGATGCCGGCGCCGTCGGTCAGCTCGTCGAGGTCGCGCAGATCGAGCTGGTAGCCGTCGGTGATGGGCAGGTAGCGCAGCTCGACGCCGCGCTCCTCGGCGAGCATCAGCCAGGGGACGATGTTGGCGTGATGCTCCATCTCCGTGAGCACGATCGCCTTTCCGTCCGGCAGACGCCGGCGACCGTAGGAGTGGGCCACAAGGTTGAGCGCCTCCGTGGCGTTCTTCGCAAAGACGATCTCGGTCGCCGGCTTCGGCGCACCGATGAAACGGCCGAGGTGATGGCGCGCCTCCTCGTACTGGCGGGTGGCCTCCTCGGCGATGGCATAGACGCCGCGGTGCACGTTGGCGTGCGTCGTCTCGTAGTAACCGTCCATGACCTCGAGCACCTGGCGGGGATGCTGGGAGGAGGACGCCGAGTCGAGGTAGGCGAGGCGATGGCCCGCCCGCTCCTGCTGGAGGAGGGGGAAGTCGGCGCGCAGGGCGGCGGCATCGAGCGGGGACGGCGCCACCGCGACGGCCCGGGCGGCGAGCGGCGCCGCGGCCGGATCGGTGCTGCCGTCGTTCACCACGTCGTCGGCCGTGGTGGTCGAGGTCATGGGCGCCACCTCTCGTACCCTTCGGCATCGAGCCGCTCGGCCAACTCCGGGCCGCCCGAGTCGACGATGCGGCCCTCGATGAAGACGTGGACACGGTCGGGCGCCAGCTCCTCGAGGATGCGCCGGTAGTGCGTCACGATCACGATGCCGAGCTCGGGCTGCATACGCCGCACCTCGGTGACACCTTTGGCGACGATCCGCAGGGCGTCCACGTCGAGGCCCGAGTCGGTCTCGTCGAGGACGGCGAGCAGCGGCTCGAGCATGGCCATCTGGAGGATCTCGTTGCGCTTCTTCTCCCCGCCGGAGAAGCCCTCGTTCAGGTACCTGGAGGCGAAGCTCGGATCCATCTCGAGTCGCTGCATCCACTCCGTCAGGGCCACGCGGACCTCCAGCACCGAGAGGTCGGTGCCTTTGCGGGCGGAGACGGCCTGACGGAGGAACTGGCTGACGGGCACGCCCGGGATCTCCTCGGGGTACTGGAAGGCCATGAAGATGCCCGCCTTCGCCCGTACGTCGACGGGCCAGAGCGTGATGTCCTCGCCCTGGAAGACGATGCGACCCTTCGTCACCCGATAGCCCGGGTTGCCGGCGATCGTGTTGGCGAGCGTCGACTTGCCCGAGCCGTTCGGCCCCATGATGGCGTGCAACTCACCGGAGGCGACCTCGAGGTTCACGCCACGCAGGATCTCGGTGTCCTCGACGGCGACGTGCAGATCCTCGATCGTCAGCAGGGGCGTGGGGGCAACGTCTGGCACCGTCTCATCCTACCGCCCACGCCTGATTTGCACTACCGCCGTAGGAGAAACCCAAGGTGTCGCCGCCAGCCGGCAAGCGGCAGCGTTACCAGCCGCGCGCAACCCATTCGTCGAGATGGGGAGCCTCCTCGCCGATGGTCGTGTCCTTGCCGTGGCCGGGCATGACAATCGTGTCGCTTGCAAAGGGCGCGAAGAGGCGGCGCTCGATGGACTCGATGATCGTCGGGAAGTTGCCACCGGCGAACTTCGTGTTGCCGGGACCACCGGGAAACAGCGTGTCGCCGGAGAGGAGCACGGGGGAGCCCTCGATCGAGAAGCACATCGAGCCGGGCGTGTGGCCCGGTGTGAGGATCGTGTGGATGCGGAGGCGCCCCACCGTGATGAGGGCGTCGTCCTCGAGGACCGTGTCGTAGGAGGGCAGCATGGCGGCATCGGCGGCGGTGACGCCGACGTCGTAGCCGGCGTCACGCAACTGGGGGACGGCCTGGATGTGGTCCCAGTGCCCGTGGGTCTCGAGCACGCGGCGGACACCGAGCGTCCTGCACAGCTCGAGCAGCTGTTCGTGCTCGTTGGCGGCATCGATGAGGACCGAGTCCCCCGTCTGCTTGCAGCGGACGATGTAGACGTTGTTGTCCATCGGCCCGACCACGGTCTTGTGGATCTCGACTTGGCTGTCCTCGTAGTGCACGGCTTGCCTCCTTGCGGCGCTCTTCGCCTGTCGCCGGCGGTCGCCTCCAGACTAAGGTTCCGCCGTACCTAGGCCCGCGTGGGAGGCAGTTGTGAATTTCGGATTCTCTGAGGAACAAGAGGAGCTGCGCAAGGCTGTGCGGCGCTTCCTCGACGACAAGTCGCCGAGCACGGAGGTGCGCCGGCTGATGGAGACGACCGAGGGCTATGACGCCGCCGTTTGGTCGCAGATGGCGAACCAGCTGGGGCTGCAGGCGATCAGCATCCCCGAGGAGTACGGCGGGGCGGGTTTCGGGTACGTGGAGCTCGTCGTCGTGCTCGAGGAGATGGGCCGCTCCCTCTTGTGCGCCCCGTACTTCTCGACCGTCGCACTTGCCGCCAACGCCCTGCTCAGCTCGGGTGACGAGGGAGCCAAGGCCGAGTATCTGCCCGGCATCGCCAGTGGTGAGACCATCGCCACGCTGGCCTTCACCGAAGAGAGCGGTCGCTGGGATGTCGAGGGCATCGCCATGGTGGCAAGCCGTGCCGGCGACGGCTGGATGCTCGACGGTACGAAGTCCTATGTCATCGACGGCCACACGGCCGACCTCATCCTCGTCGCAGCTCGCACCGGCAATGGCGTGAGCCTCTTCGCCCTGCCTGGTGACGCCGAGGGGCTGACGCGCACGCCGCTCGCAACAATGGACCAGACTCGCAAGCAAGCGAAGCTGACGTTCGCCGCCACGCCGGCCCGCTTGGTCGGCGAGGAAGGCGGTGCCGGGCCGGTGCTCTCCAAGACGCTCGACCTCGCCGCCGTAGCACTCGCCGCCGAGCAGGTGGGCGGGGCGCAGCGGGTGCTCGACATGAGCGTCGAGTACGCCAAGCACCGCATCCAGTTCGGGCGCCCCATCGGGAGCTTCCAGGCCATCAAACACAAGTGCGCCGACATGCTCCTCGAGGTCGAGTCGGCGAAGTCGGCTGCCTACTACGCCGGCTGGGCGGCGGCGGAGGACAACGACGAGCTGCCGGTGACGGCCTGCCTGGCGAAGGCCTACTGCTCGGAGGCGTACTTCCACGCCGCCGCCGAGAACATCCAGATCCACGGCGGTATCGGCTTTACCTGGGACCACGACGCCCACCTGTACTTCAAGCGGGCAAAGTCCTCCGAGCTCATCCTCGGAGACCCCTCGTACCACCGCGAGCTGCTCGCCCAGCGCATCGGTATCTAACACACGGGGCATCGACGCTGCCCACGGCCTGAGGTGCCGGCGTCTCAGAGGCCGAGGAGGCCGGGCAGCTCCGACATCTTGTTGAAGACGATGGCCCCGGGCAGCTGCAGCAAGGAAGCCGGCGTCATCCCGCCGGCGAATCCGTAGGCGGCCATGCCGGCGGCGAGGGCCGCCGCGAGCCCGAACGGGCTGTCCTCGATGACGGCGCAGCGAGCCGGCTCGACACCGCTCACCGCCGCAGCGTGGAGGAACAAATCCGGCGCCGGCTTCCCGTGTTCCACCTCGTCGGCGCTGAACAGGCGCCCCTCGAAGCGGGCCAGCAAGCCCGTCAGCCCGAGCGTGAATCTCATCTTGTCGTGGGTGCCGCTCGATGCCACGCACATCGCGACGTGCGCCTGAGCGAGGGCGTCGAGCACGGCCTCGACGCCGTCGACGGACGTGAGCTCGCGTTCGAAGGCTTCCTCGTATCGCCGGTCGATCTCGCCGTACAGCTCGGGAGGCAGTGACCGGCCGATGTGGGCCTCGATGTCCCGGTTGCAGTCCTCTGCCGACCGTCCGACAAAACGCTCGATCACCTCCTCCTCCGTCATCGGCCACCCGAGCTCGGTGATCACGGCGGCATCGATCGGGATGGCGATGCGCTCGGTGTCTACGAGGATGCCGTCGCAGTCGAAGATGACGAGCTCTGGATTGGTGAGCAGCACGGTCTCACCGTAGGCGCCGGCCGTCTTCCTCCGAGACGTCCGGAATGCCGCCACGCGGCCCCGCGCGCTCGATATTGTTTGTGCACCAGAGAAAGGAGGTGGTCCAATCACATGAGTAGTCAACGCATTGGGACCCTGGAGGTGGCTGGCCGCTAGGCGGCTTGCTGGACCACCTGGTGACAACCAGTCAGACACCCTTGGCTCGCTCGGTCGGAAGCCGGTCCCATCCGATGTAGTCCGAAGAGTCAAGCCTTTCAGCAGTTGCTTCGTTGGTCGTGGGCGGTCCATGTGGGCCGCCCACGACCGCGCTCAGGGTTCGGTGCGCCCGACGGCTCCGTCAAGGGCGGCGGCCAGCTGGCGGGCGGCACTCTCCGGCTCGGGCGACTCGGTCAGCCAGCGCACGACGACCACCCGCCGAGCTCCCGCCGCCACCATGGCTCCCACTGTGTCGGGTCGGGCGTTCCCCGTCACGAAGAACGGCATCGGCGGCGCGCATCCGGCGGCCAGACGGCTCGCTATCCGCACGTAGTCAAGGCCGGTTCCCGGTCGGCCGGGCTTTGTCGGTGTCGGCACGACCGGCCCGACCGAGACGTAGTCGACAGGTTCGAGAAGGGCCGCCTCCAGTTGGGCAGGCTCGTGTGTCGAGAGGCCGACGATGCCTCCTTCGCCGAGGAGGCGCCGCGCCTCGACAGCGGCGACGTCGTCCTGGCCGACGTGAACGCCGTCGGCGCCCATCTCGGCGGCGAGATCGGGACGGTCGTTCAGGATGAAGGGGACGCCCAGATCAGCGCACACCCGCTGGGCGAGGCCGGCCCGCTGCACGATGCCGGCATCGTCGAGGCGCTTGTCGCGAAGTTGGACGACGTCGACGCCACCCGAGATGCAGGCCCGCAGAAACCCCTCCAGATCCTCGCGGTCCGAGGTACACAGGTACAGGCGCCGACCCTG
>Ga0181523_10001440_pt1 | contig 25236 bp, 17 predicted proteins | sample PEATcosm2014_Bin_43_FD_119752 | JGI IMG/M metagenome (GOLD analysis project Ga0181523, IMG submission 119752) | Peatland microbial communities from MTU Mesocosm Facility, Houghton, MI, USA - PEATcosm2014_Bin05_30_metaG | ecosystem: Environmental > Terrestrial > Soil > Wetlands > Peat | place... | reverse complement strand
GCCGGGGCGGAACCGTTCACCGATTTCATCATCCAACAGGAAAATCGCGATGCGGCGCTGGCCCATTTGCGCGATTCATCGTCCACCGTGGTGCAGGAGTTGTTGCGAACCCGTGCCTTGAACAAGACCGTTCTTTTCCCGCCGTCGTCATCAGCCTCGGGACAGGCCTTCGATGTGGCGCTGTTGGAATGCGGTTTGTTGCTGGATGGCGGGCATTTGACGGCGGGCATGAGCGACGACATTTTTTTGTCGGCGGCGGCAGCCAACCGCGGCAGCAATTCGGAACCGCTGGAGCGGGTGCTGATGGATTTCATGTCGTTGGGCGACCGGTTCAACTGGGACCAGCTCGCGGCGTTTGTCGCGCAAATTCAAGATGCCGGGACGTTGCACCAGCTTGCCGGCCAGGCCCGCAATGCCGGCGAACATTTGCCCGTACTTTTCGCCGCGGTGCAACTGTCGGGCAAACCCGCCGCGGTTGCCAAATATCTCGTCAAATTCAACCAGACCGGACTGGAGGATCTCGGCGTGAGCCTGCATTCCGGCGCGGGCGGGGTGAGCGAGCTGGCGCAGCGCGGTCAACGCCTTTTCAATTCGAATCTGGAAAAGCAGGTGACCGCGTCCAATCCGTTCGGCGCGTTTTTTTACCTTGCGGCGGACTGTTCTTTTCAAAAGCCGTGGCTGGCGCTGGCGCTGAAATGGTTCTGCTATTTGCTCGGCGGATTTTTCCTGGCCGGGGCTTTGCATTTTGCGCGGCCTGCCGTATCCTCTTTGGAACAACCGTTGCAGGTGCGCGGATTTCATCTGTTCCGCGAGTTTTTATTTTCGCTGGGTTTTCTGCTGGTGGTATTGATCTTGAGCGAGCCGTTTCTCGCGCGAGAGAGCCAGAAGGGGGGATTCCCCTTTCGACCGCAACTGCCCATGTTGGGCGGTATGGTCCCTGTCGGAATAGCCGGCATTAAACAAACCATTATGAATCCGATCATTCTACTGACACTGCTGGTGTTTTTCGCGCTGCAGGCGCTCCTTTACATGGCGTGCCTCGTGAAGCTGGCGGAAATCCGCCGCCAACGGGTGCCGCCGCGCATGAAACTCAAGCTCCTTGAAAACGAAGACCATCTGTTCGACGCCGGCCTTTACCTCGGTTTCGTCGGCACCATCATCTCGCTGATCATCGCCTCGCTGGGATTGGTCAAATTCAGCCTGATGGCGGCCTATTCCTCCACGTCGTTCGGCATCATCTTCGTGGTCATCTTCAAAATTTTTCACCTGCGCCCGGCGCGCCGGAAGTTGCTGCTCGAAGCTGAAGCCGGCGCCAACGCCGCCGATGCCCCGGCTTCCGTGCCAATGCCCGCCCTGCCGTCATGAATCGAAGCATCCTCATTGTCATCTGCGATTTCCTGCTGTTGAGCCTGCTGACGTTTTCAACGGACATCAACCGGATGGCCGACGAGAACACGCAGCCGCCCACCAATGTGACGATTGCGACCAATGACGTGGCGGACACCAGCAAGGATCTCGCGGCGGTCATGAAACTGGCGCTCGAAGAGGAACGCAAAGGACACGTGCAATTGCAGCAGCAACTCGCGACGGCCCGCGACACGGCGAACCAGCGGCAGGCGCAATTGAGCGCACGCGAACAGGAAAACCAGCGGTTGCAGCAACAGTTTGCCGCTGCCCGGACCAATATCGAAACCCTGAACCGCCAACTTCAGGACATCTCCGCGCAAGCGCAGCAAAAGCTCGCGGCGACCGAGGCCGAAGCCCAACGGCAATCAGACCTCGCCGCCGCACTGCGCCGGCAATTGGACCTGCTTTCGAGAAGCAATCTGCTGGCCCAGACCGAGAAACAGCAACTGGCCCAGCAACTCCAGTTGTCCGAAGTGGAGAAGCGCGCCGCCGCCGAGCGCGCGGCCATGATGCAGCAGGAAGTTCAGGCCGAGCAGACTGAAAACGCCCGTTTGGCCGAGGGATTCAAGACACTGGCGACCAACTCCAGCCAGTTGACCCAGGAACTCCGGGCGAACACTCCCCTCGCGCCCAACACCATCTTCAGCGAATTCGTTTCCAACCGGATCGAGGCAAACTTTCTGGCCTCGCGCTCCGGTTTTCTGGGCATGAATTCGAGCAAAAACAAGGAAACCAAAACGGTTTTGGTGACCGATGGAACCAATACTTTTGCCTTGTGCCACGTGCAGGACACGCCGTTGACCTTGTGGGACCCGGGCACGGATTGGGACACGCTTACGGGCACCCTGGCCGGCAATGCCGCGCCGGTGGACATTCGTTCGATGTCGTTTCATCAGGCAGACCCGCGCGTGGTGATGATGCCGGTCAGCCCGGCGGAAGTCCGCCAGCTCGGCGGCAAGGTCTATCGGATTTCGTCCGACCCCTACAAATTCCAGGATGCCGTGCTGGTAGGCGCGGACGAAGGTTATTACGGCGAGTGCAATTTCCAGATTGATTTGGACACGCCGCAATATGTCAAAGTGGACCACAGCCTGTGGCGCCCGTTGTTCGGGAAATTCACCTCTTCGCGCGGCGATCTGGTCTTCAGCCGCACCGGCGAGTTGCTGGGCATCATGGTCAACAGCACCTACTGCCTGGTGATTCACAATTTCACCCCGGCGGCGGTCCTGCAATTCGGTCCGGACGTGCGCAGCGAACACACCGGATCAACCCTTTCGCAACTTTATTTTTACATCTTCCAGTTGCCATCACGTTTGCAGTAAGTGGAATTCCAGTCCTCCGCAAACAATTAACTTCGTCCACCAAAACCGGCTTCGGCCGGCGCGGTTGGCAGAGCGACCGCGAAAATTCAGGGTGCAGTTCTGTGGAACTGACCTCGGTCTGTTTGACGTTCTGGCCCTGGCGAGCGGCAGTTTGACGACGAATCGGCAAAATAGTTGAAACTTTTGCGCAGTTCATGGGTATTTATTATATGGCCGTGTTTTTTCGTTGCGCCTGACCCTTGTAGCACACAAAGATATTGTTTAATCATCATGAAACTGACCTTGTTCCTGCTGGCCCTGACCTCCTGCGCGGCGCTCGCCGTGACTGAGGAACAAACAAATAAAACCTTCCAGGTCTCACCCGGCGGCACGCTCGTCGTGGACGTTGACTTCGGCTCCATTGACGCCAGCACCAACGCCACCGATGCCGTCGCCATCCACGTGTGGCGGAAAGTCACCCGCGGCAGCCAGGAGAAGGAGCAAAAATTCCTCTCCGAGAATCCCGTCGTTTTCGTTCAGGAAGGAAACACCGTCACCGTCCGGTCCCATCCGAAGGTCAAGGAGACGTTCCATTGGTTCTTTGGCTTCAGGAACCGCAACGAGGCGAAATACACCATCCAGGTCCCCGCCCGGTTCAACGCCCGGCTCAACACCTCCGGCGGTGGCATCGCGGCCAGCGACCTGACCGGCGAGGTCAAGGCGGACACCAGCGGCGGCGGACTCCGGTTCGCGCGGCTGCATGGGCCGCTGAACGGCGACACTTCCGGCGGCGGCATCCACGTCACCGATTGCGAAGGGCCGATCAAAATTGACACCAGCGGCGGCGGAATCGAAGTGATGGGCGGGTCCGGGTCGCTGGACGGCGACACCTCAGGCGGCAGTATCACCGTCAGGACCTTCAAGGGGCCGGTGTCCGTGGACACCAGCGGCGGCGGCATCACCATCGAAAACGTCGCCGGCAAGGTCAATGGCGACACCTCAGGCGGCTCGATCTACGCCGTGCTGCTTTCGCCGGTGCCGGGTGACGTGAGCCTTTCCACGTCCGGTGGCGGGGTGACGGTGAAAGTTCCCGCGGACGCGGCGTTCAACCTGGACGCCGAAACCTCGGGCGGCGGCGTCAGTTGCGATCTGCCGGTGACCGTGCAGGGAAAACTGGAGAGCAACCGCATCAAAGGCCCGGTGAACGGCGGCGGTCCGCTCCTCCGGTTGGGGACCAGCGGCGGCGGCATTCACGTGCAGAAACTGTAAACCCGGCGACAGCGGCTGGCTTCAATTCCATTGTCCTGTCAGTGTGAACGCCGACCAGAAGTAAGGATTGGAAAAATCTTTTGAGTGCAGCAATTCCAATTGTGCTTCACGCCATGCCTGCGCTCGCGGCTCGCCCGCATGCCAACGACGCATGAATTCGGTCATCAACTGACTTGTCGCCTTGTCGCTGATATTCCAATGGCTGGCCAGCACAGTCTGCGTGCCAGCAATGAGGAAAGCACGACGCAACGACATCACACCTTCGCCAATTTTCACATCACCTTCGCCAGAGTCGCACGCGCTCAAAATGACCAGTTCTGTTCCTTGGAGATTGAGAAGCGATGCGTCCAAAGCCGTAAGCAAACCATCCTCGGCCAGCGCGTTTGTGATTTGCATGGCATGGTTCGCGCCAGCCAGTGCAATCCCGCAACGCACCATCGGATTTTCCCAATTATTTCTCTTGGCATAGAGCAATCGTCTCGTCTGATTCGATTTGGCGGACGAATTTGTCGAGTTGAATTCCTGATCGGGAAAATAAAAGCCATGCGTCGCCAGATGCAACACGCGCGGCGATTGCACAGCCTTTAATTCCGCTTCACGCGCATCCGCGCCCAAATACAAGATGGCGTCGTCGCCAAGCAACTTCGCCACGCTGCGTGCCTCGGCTTCCGCGCCGGGCAACGGCTGGAATTTTAAGCCATCATAATCCCGGCTCAACGAACGTAACACTGACGGCCCGCCGGCAAGTTGAACGGCTGGATTCAATGGACGCACGTTAGCGAGGTCGAAATTAAAATCTGGATTGCCCATAACAACTGACTTTGAATTGCGGACCTTGGCGGCGGAATTCGCAAGCCGCACAACCTCACGCCCGCTCGTCACGTAGCTGATGGTTTTTTCTTCCACCAAAAAATTGTTGCCGACCGGCAGCATTTCAAACGGCACGCGGCTCAATTGGCCGTCAGGACAGATGATAAGGTGCGAAACGTTTGTCAGACGCCGGGCAAGCGGGGAATAAACCAATCCACTCAATTGCTCCAACGCGCCGGCCAAATCCTTGGCTGCAAATTGTCCGGCGGACATCCGCTTGCATACCAGGGCAATGGCTTCATTGATAGGCGCGGCTTCGCCCAAATCCTCGCGCTCGACAACCACGTTGGTTGAACTGTTCATCAATGGGAAAGTCAAATATGCAGCATAGCGTTGTTCCCTCCATTGGTTTGTCCTGGCGGCAAAATCGTAGCGGCGATATTGAATGAAATCCACCAGCACGGATTGTGACGGCAGGCTGCGAGCAATGTCATTCAACGTCAGGTTCCGCTCACGAACGGCTTGTGCCACCAATCCGACGCGCTCCGTTAATTTGGATTCGATTTGGCTTAACTCATCCTGCAATTCGCGGCGCTTGGTTTCCAGTTGCGTTTTGGGGAGTCCGCTCTGGCCAAGATGTTCCCACTCAAATTGCGTGGAGCGGTATTGTTCACGGAGTTCTTTGGTGGCTGTTCGCGGATCAGCTTCAAATTCGGCTTGGGCGGCGCGGACTTCTTCCAAAAGTGCCTTGTTCAAGGCTAACTCTGTCGCACCGGCGATGCGTGTTTTGTCCAAGTTGTCTGCCGAACCTTCAGCGCATACGGAATGAAAGGACTCCGCAGATTCAAATGATTTTTGAACCAGTCGCAGCGAGTCGCGATCAGACGACGCAAGAATTTGTCCGACGAAATAGCGCCGCTGCCTCTTGAAAAGTTCGACGTAAGTGGAAATGCTCTGATCAAGTTCGTGCTGCTTTCCGAACAGCACAGCCAACTGGCGTAAGCAGTCAAGAACATCAGGATGGTCCAAACCGGAAATCTTTTCGTCAATGGCCAACGCCCGGTGGAATGCCGACGACGCTTCAGAATAGTTTCCGAGGTCACACTGGATTTGTCCCAGAAGAAACAAATTATCCGCGACCATCGGGTGTTCAGGTCCTAAATGGCGTTCCCCGATTGCAACGCTCTGCTGACATAGGGTTAAGGCTTTCTTGTAATTGCCAAGCTCTCTGTAGATCGATGCCAACGTATAAAGGCTGTCTGTTATGTCGGGATGATCTGGGCCGAGCGCCCTTTTCCTGATTTCCAAACCTTTCAGGCATAGTGGAAGTGCTTGCGAATAATCTCCCTCCTCACAATAAATGTCAGCCATGCCGGTAAGGGTTGTGGCAATCCGGTAATCTTCAGGGCCGAACAACTTTTCCGTCATCGCAATGCTGCGCCGGAAAAGTGGCAGTGCCCGTTCGTAGTCATCCATACTTCGGTATTCCCATGCAAGATCATCCACCACATCTGCGACTTTTTCGTTTTCTGTTCCCAGCAGTTGCTCCAGAATTGCTAGCGATCGTTCGTCAAGGGATGCCGATTGGGCATAATCACCTAAATCGTCATAATATCCTGCCAGATCATTGAGCAAGTCAGCGAAATTTGTGCTGCTGCTACCAAGCGTTTTTTCTGTGTCAGCCAGACGTTGCTCGGTCTCCTGAATCGAATTGGTCAACTCGGTGTAACTCTTGGACTCCTTGTAATCGAATGTCGTGCGTGAGAAGTTGGTAGCCTCCGTTTGTGCGCGCAAACCTTGGCATGAAAACACGCCCACGATAACTGTCACCAGTATCACGCTTATGTTCTGGACGCAGCGCATAATTAAAATCTTGCCAGACTGCAAAAGGATGGTCGAGACAACAGTTGGTAGTGTCATATTTGGCACCTATTATTAAATGACGGCCAGGCCCTGTTCGTTAGTCAGGAACAGTTTCATCTCATCAGCGTCTATCACTTCATTGGGTTGTCTCATCGCCCCTGCAAATTTCTCAAACTCAACAAACAAGTCTTTGGCTTCCTTGTGCAGCTTTCGCTCATGGTCAACGTATGCCTTTGTAGCTTCCCACCATCTACAACCGTGGTAGCTAAAAGTGTCGTAAGCCAGCTTTTCGTCAATGAATCCGCCGCGATAGGCGGTTCCTACGTCTTCAAAAAAGTTCATTACTTTTTCGGAAATTTTATTATGTTTAGCTGGGGTGTAAGCCCGAATCACTTTTGCGAGTTCTGCCCTCGCTTTGAGCATTTCTTCTGAATCAAACCTTTTCATGAATTCAAGCCAGATTTGAACCCTAATTTGGCGAAAAGATGCTTCGCGCGATTCCTTTGCCAATTTGAGTGTTGCCGAAGCCATTACCGCCGTGAACAGGGCCAGCAAAAACGTTGAAGCAGCCAATATAATATTCATAATTTCTTGACGCATATATGCGACCTAGTCGGATTTGAAAATCAGTGTGGCGGAATGCCGCCATAGGAGGAGCAAAGCCATTCGATCTTTGTAGGCGGCGACGGAGTTCCTCCCCGTCTCCATGCCCGGTATCCATTTCCATCGCCGACCATTTCGCCACTGGAATTACTTGTCGGCTGCGCGGAACTGGTCGCCCCACTCCGGCCATTCACCCAATAGCCCACCCACCAAGTTGTCCGCCCATCATAATTGCCCCAAGCGGCCTGGCGGCTTTTAGGTTCAGGCATGATGTATGTCCAGCCGGTGTGTTTGAGTTCAATTGCTGTTTGGATTGTTGATTTGTCGCACGCAAAATCTCCAGACCGCAATTCGGGCGGAATTGAATTTGTCGTGTCCGCCGCAGGCGTGCATGAAACCGCACCAAGTATCAGCACGACTAGAGTAAATAAATATTTAATGGAATTCACTGCTTTCAAGCGGAAATGGTCTGTTACCAGCCGTTCGAGTAGCGCGGAACACGAATCGTCCCGTAACCGCGATAGCTCAAATTGTCGGTCAAAGTGTTATTTGGAGGCGTACGGTAGTAAGGCAGAACCGTCGTACCGTCGGCACGAGTGTAGCCGTTCACATGCACGGAGGGATACGCGGCATAGGGATTGCGATACACATAATCGCGGTCGGAACCGGAGTAGCTGGAATAGCCGACGAGGGAACCGTAGTCAGCCCGATAATATGGCGCAACGTAGGTGCCATTGCTGCGGTAGTAGCCACTTACCCATCCAGATTGGGCGGCGAACGTGGTGGCGAGAATCAAGACGGTGAGGGCGAGTTTGGTCAGAATTTTCATATTTTTCGATATTGTTGTTTTTGTTGATTTTGGCGTTCGTTCATCGAACAGCCTTCACCCACTGCATCGCAATCGGCTTCGGGTTTCTTACAACTTTTTCAGATGCTTTGACCACAGGCGTGACTTCGGGCAATCTGAAGTGGTGAATCCGCCAGACCTGCGCGCATTACAACAGGGCGACGAAACCGCCTGGGATGCGGCGTTCGGCTGGTTGTGGCCGACGGTGTTTGCGGTGGCACAATTGAAACTCCATCCATTTCTGCCGAATGAGGTCGAGGACATGGCGATTGAAGCGTTGGAAGAATTGGTGAGTAAGGTGCGCTCGGTCAAGTCGGTGGAAGAATTGAAGCCGTTGTCGGCGAGCATTGCGCATCATCGCGCGGTGAGCCTGCTGCGGGAGCGTTTCGCCCAAAAGCGCGGCGCGGGCAAAACGGAATCACTCGACGTGCCGGCCGATGACAGGGAGACCAAACACGAGCCGGCGCTGGAAGATTCACCGTTGGACTCGTTGGCGGAAAAGGAGCTTGCGGCGCGGCTGCAAAAATCGCTCGCGGAATTGAAACCACCACAGGGCGAAATACTTTCCGATTTTTTCCTGCACGGATTGCGTTACGAGGAGATTGCCAAGAAACGAGGCATGGCCGTTGGCTCAGTGGGTGTTTATTTGAAGCGCGGATTGGAAGCGATGCGCAGAATTTGGGGACGAGACGAAAATAGTTGAAAGATGCGAAAGGCTTTTTGCGATGAACTCAATGAACATGAATAAGGAACGTTTTTTTGATCTGGCCATGAAGGTCATCGCCCGTCAGTCCACGGATGCGGAGCGCGCTGACCTGGACGCGATGCTTGCCAGCCAGCCGGATCTGCGGGCGGAGTTTGCGCGGTTGGAGGCAGACGCTCGTGTGGCAAAGGATGCGCTGCCGCTGATGGATGCAATGGCAGCAACGGCGGGTGAGCTTCCCGCCTATGCGCGCGGACGTTTGCAAACCAAGGTTCGCCAAACGCTCGGTCGGCCTGCGGTGGAAAAGCAACCGGATCGCAGTTTTGCATGGGGCTTGCGCTGGTGGCTTGGTCTGGCGGCAGCAACAGCGGCGGTCATGCTGCTGGTCTTGCCAATTTTCCACGCGCCGAACGCGCCGATGATTCAACTGGCAATGCTGGAAAGCGGCGGCACTCGAGGTTCGGCCACGGACGAGGTCGCGTTGCTCAAGCAAACTTGGCAAACAACGGTGGTTCATTCTTTTTCTGACGCCGAAGCACTGCGCGTGTGGGAGACAAGCCCGGCGGACGAGCGAAAGCAACCAACCATCAAAATCATTTACGATGCGACCGCCGGCGAAGTTCGCGTATTGGGACGGTGGAAAGAGAAGCCGCTGGACAAGACTTTTCTGGTCGAGCGCGACCTCGCGACGACGCTGAAGCTGGTCAAGGATTACGTTGCTGAACAGACGAAACGGTAAGGAAATCCTTCGCGGCATTCTGTTGAAACACCGCCACGTTGCTCAATCTTCCGCAAACGGATATTACAGATCCGTCGTGGTAAAGCTGCGGGCAAAATTTTTAGGTCGCAAGCATCACGCTTGTTTTGATGCCCAGGCCCTCGCAGATCGCCTTGGTGATTGCGAATAAATTGCGCGTGGTGGGATTGCCATGACGGCTCAACATGCGATGTAATGCCTTCTCGCCAAAACCGGTCTGTCGCGACAATTCCTTGAAAGTGATGTGGGCATGAACAAGATCGCGCAACATCGAAAGTCCCTCTTCAGTTTCGCCTTCAAGCAATGAATTGACTGCTTCGGCATAAAGTGCTCGCGCAAACTTCGGATCGCGTTTGATCCGAGCTAGAACTGTTTCTTTATATTCTCGCGTCAAGGCCATGTTAATTCTTTGACTGTTTATGTCGCTTCCAGCGTTCAATCGCGGCGGCGATGTCGGCTGATTGTCGTCGCTTGCTGCCGCCGCCCAGTAAAATGATTATCGTTTTGCCGTCGCGTCCAAAATACAACCGGTAACCCGGGCCAAAATCCATTTTCAACTCGTAAACGCCTTCTTGAAGGGTTTTGGCTGAACCAAAATTGCCGTATTCAAGTCGGCGAATGTATTTGTCAACGCGTGCGGCGGTTACAGCGTCAAGCGAATTAAACCATCCTGCAAAAGGTGAAAGTCCGCCTTCAGTGAATTCTTTGATTTCAAATCAGGTTTCCATATAACCTTTCTACTGTTGTTGGTTTTCATAATTTGCCTTTCATTAGTTGTTTTCCCGGTGGCGCCGGGTCGCTGCGGTGTGTATTTGCCGCACGTTCACGCCGAGAAGGTATCATTTGTGTTACCATTGTCAAGCGGCTTTTTATAACCGTTAAATAACACGTCCTGAAATGCTTCCGACTCAATCTTCCGCGAACAGATATTCCAGATCCGTCGTCGTGAGGCTGCGGCCGAAACCTTCCTCGCCGAGCACGTCGGCAATCGTCTGCGCCTTGCTCTGCTGCAATTCCCAGATTTTTTCCTCGACCGTGCCGGGCGCGATGAGCCGGTAGGCGTTTACGGTCTGCGTCTGGCCGATGCGATGCGAACGGTCAATGGCCTGCGCCTCCACCGCCGGGTTCCACCACGGGTCATAAAGCACCACGTAGCTGGCGTTCGTCAGATTCAAACCCGTGCCCGCCGCGCGCAGACTCAACAAAAAGACGCCGGGCGTTGAGTCGCTTTGGAACGCACTGACGACCTGTTGCCGGTCTTTGGTCTGGCCGGTGAGAATGTGCGTGGTGATTTGCCGGTCGCGGCATTCCTTTTCGAGCAGGTTCAACATTTGCACAAACTGGCTGAAGACCAGAACTTTCTGCCCTTCCGCAATCAGCGGGTCGAGCAGTTCGAAGAGCGTCTCGGTCTTGCCCGAAGCGGTGTCGCTGCCGACGAGGCGCGGGTGGCAGCAGACCTGGCGCAACCGCGTGAGCGCCGCCAGCACGTGCATCTTGCTCTTGTTCAGGCCCTGCTCCGCCACCGCGTGCATGATCTGGTCGCGGCTGCGGCGCAGTTCGGCCAGGTAAAGCTTCCGCTGCTCGTCGCCGAGCGGACAATCGCGCCGTTGTTCGATGCGGTCGGGCAAATCCTTCGCCACGTGTTTCTTCAAGCGGCGGAGCAGCAACGGACGCAGCCGCGCGGAAAGCCGTTTGCGCGCGATGCGCTGGACGGATTCGGTTTTCTCACCGCGCGCCGGCGGTTCCACCGGCGCGGTTTCGTCGGCCACCTGGGCGCGCGGTTCGTAAGTTTCGGCAAATTGTTCCTGATTGCCGAGGTAGTTTGGCTGGATGAAATCCACGATGCTCCACAAATCCAGCAGCCGGTTTTCAAGCGGCGTGCCGGTGAGCGCCAGCCGATGCTCGGATTTGAGCTGTTTGACCGATTGCGTGACCTGCGCGCCGGGATTCTTGATGAACTGCGCTTCATCCAGAATCGCCGCGCGGAACGCGAACTTTTGCAGTTCCTCCAGATCGCGCCGCAGCAGCGCGTAGTTCGTCACAATCAAATCGTGCTGCGGAATCTGTTTGCGCAAATTATGCCGCGCCGCGCCGCTTTCCAGCACCAGCACCTTCAAATTGGGCGTGAACCGGTTCGCCTCGCGCTGCCAGTTGTGCAGCACGGACGCGGGGCAGATGACCAGCGACGGCTTGGGATTTTTCGTGTGACGTTCCTTCAACCACGCCAGCCACGCCAGCGCCTGCAGCGTTTTGCCCAGTCCCATGTCGTCGGCGAGAATGCCGCCGAGCTTGATCTGCGAGAGGTGGCAGAGAAAATCGAAGCCGTCCTTTTGATACGGCCGCAATTCGGCCTGCAAACCTTTGGGCAGGTTCACGGACGGAACCCCTTTAAAATCGCGGATGCGTTCACGCAACGCCTTCGCTTCCGGTGAATCGGCGAACCGCGTCAACTCGCTTTCGTCCAGATGCGCGACGTGTTCCAGGCCGACTTTTTGCGGCACGGCGATGAGTCCGTCCACGCCCATCTCGGCCATCGCCTCGTGCGCGCCCTGCACGGCGGCGGTGTCCAGTTCCACCCAGCCGGAATTCGGCAGCTTGACGAAGCGGCTGGTGGCGGCGGCGAGCCGTTCGAGATCGGCCTTGGAAAGTTTAATCCCCTCGGCCTCCCATTCGGCGGAAACGGCCAGCCAGTCAATGCCGCTGCCCTTGACGATGAGCCGCGGCTTGAGCTGGCGCGGTTGCAGGAACAAACGGTGAAACGCCGGGTTGCCGAGAAAATCCGCTTCGCGGGGACGCTCGGCCCAGGCGCCGGCCAGCGCGCCGAGAAAATTTTCGTTCGTGTCGCCGACCCACAATCCCGGTCCCTGCATGAACCAATCCAATTTTTGCAACCATTGCGTCGCCGGTTCGAGGCGCGGGTCGTCGAGAATTTCCGGTTTGGTGGCACAGGCATCTTGCCTGTGAGTTTCCGGTTTGTTCTTGTCGGAACGCACGGGCGGAACGCCCGTGCCACTATTTTTTTCGTCCCGCACCCATTCGTTACCGTTCCATAACCAGACGCTTTGGTCGCGCTGGCTCCGGGCGAGCAACCGCAGTTGCACCGCGTCGTCGAGCAGTTCAAAAACGAACTGCGGTTTGGCCGGATGCGCCACGCAAAGTCGCTCCCAATCCACGCCGTGCGACGATTGCGTCTTGCGCAGGTGCAACAGCAGGCGATGACTGAGCCTGCGCACGGGCACCGACGGCATCCGGGCGAGATATTTCAGCACCTTCGGCGGCGGCGCGTTGCGCACCAGGTAAAAGGTGTTGTCGAGGAGCACGAGCGGTGACTGGCGGTTGAAAAATTTCGCGTCGGCGATGGAGTGATGTTTGCCGCCGGGCAATTCGATCCGGTGCGTGAACGAAAGTTCCTTGTCGCCGTTGTCCAGATGCAGCGTCAGCACGGCGATCTGTCCCTGAAACCGGAGAGGCTTGCCGTCGCATTCGAGGCGCGGCGTGTGGCCCCAGCGCGCGAGCCATTGCAGCAGTTCGGCGTCGGACAAAACCAGTGTGTCCGCGCCGTCGGCGTGGTGACGGTAGGTATCGGTAATCCATTGGATGAACTCCCAGTCGGCGGGCGGAAAAAGCTCCTGCTCGTGCGTGGCGCGGACGACGAGGTCAACCAGGTCGCGCAGCGGACGCGCCTTTTCGCCGGTGCGCGGACGCAGCAGAAGAAATTGGACGGCGAGGCGGTAACGCGACGGTTCCTCCTCGTCCGGTTGCGGACGGCAGACGACGCGGAGTGTGGCGCGCGGCGTTTCGAGCAGCGGCAGGGCGGGCGGCGACAGCCAGTTTTCGAGTTCCTTGACGTAGTTTTGTTCCTGCTCGGCTTCCTCGGCCCGGGCAAAACGGTCGGGGCTGGCGTAGGGCTGCAATTCCGGCGGCACGGAACGTTTGGCGCGGAGAAAGAGAAACGCGAGTTCCTCGAGGCGCGCCTTGCCCTGCGTGTTCAGCAGGCGTGGCCACCAGTTCGTGTCGGGGAAATCGCGGCGCGAGAGCGACAGCTTTTCAAAATAATCCTCCAGACACAGCCACGCGCGCTGCGAATCCGGGCAGGCCGCGAAGCTTTTCAGAAGCTCCTCGCGCCCGCCGACGGTTTCCTTCGAGTCGGAGAGTTCGCGGCGCAGGTCGGCGAACGCGCCGTAGGTTTGCGACAACACCTTGTGATGCGCGTCGTATTTCGTCGTGCCCGCTCGCGAGCCGTTCCCGTTTCTGATTGAGACTTTAGGCATTCAAACAACTATGGCCTATCATCTCGTCAGAAGTGCCTGCTTTGGTCAACCAGAAATCGAAAATAATTATGCACAGTTGGTGACAGGTTATTGACGCGCCTGCTGTTTTTGGTACAATCCGCGCCTTTTATGAACCGTAATCCGCACGTGGCCGTGGTCGGCGCGACGGGCGCCGTCGGCATCGAAATGATCAAGACGCTGGAAAAGAGGAATTTTCCGGTGGGCAAACTGACCCTGCTCGCTTCGGCACGCTCGGTCGGCAAAAAACTCAAATTTCGCGGCGAAGATGTCACGATCCGGGAGACGACCGAGGATTCATTCACCGGGATTGACATCGCGCTGTTCAGCGCCGGCGGCAGCATCTCGAAGGAATTCGCGCCAATCGCGGCCAAAGCCGGCTGCGTGGTCGTGGACAACTCCAGCGCGTTCCGCATGGACGACAACGTGCCGCTGGTGATTCCCGAAATCAATGCCTCCGACGTGAAGTCGCACAAGGGCATCATCGCCAATCCGAACTGCACCACGGCCATCACGCTCATGGCGTTGTATCCGCTACACCAGGCGTTCGGCTGCAAGCGCATTTTCGCCTCCAGCTACCAGGCCGTTTCCGGCGCGGGCGCAAAGGCGATGGAAGAACTGAAGCGGCAGGTGGGAGAAATCGTTTCCGGCAAACCGGTGACGAAGCAGGCTTTTCCGCATCAGATTGCGTTCAACGTGTTGCCGCAGGTGGATGTCTTTTTGCCGACCGGCTACACCAAGGAAGAAATGAAGATGGAAAACGAAGGCCGCAAAATCATGCATCACCCGGCGTTCAAGGCGAGCGTCACCTGCGTGCGCGTTCCGGTCTATCGTTCACATTCGATTGCCGTGAGCGCGGAATTTGAAAAACTGGTGAGCGTGGAAGCCGCGCGCGCTGTCTTGAAGAAAGCGCCTGGACTCGACGTCGTGGACGAGCCGGAGAACAAAAAATATCCGATGCCGCTGTTCGCTTCCGAGAAATACAACTGCGAAGTCGGCCGCATCCGCAAGGATTGCGCGCTGGAGAACGGGTTGTGCTTCTGGGTGAGCGGCGATCAACTGCTCAAAGGCGCGGCGCTCAACGCGGTGCAAATTGCGGAAGAGTTGCTGAAATAGAAGCACCAAGCACCAACATCCAAGCTCCAGAGAAATTCCAAATCAAAAGCTCCAAACATCAATCAGATGCGGCTTGAAGTTTGGAGCTTGAAGTTTCTCTGGAGCTTGGTGCTTGCCCGCCTTTACTTCGTTTCGGCGCGGTCGCGCCGAAGCCAGAGGCGTAGGCGGAGAATTTGGAGCTTTTCTTCACGGCGTCTTGAGCCGGTAGAAGCCGCTGCCGTTGGTTGACGACAGAACTACTTTATCCTGCAAATTCGTGAGATTGAGCGCAGGCGGGTTCGTCACGTTCGTCCAATCCGTCGTCGTCAAATCCAAATTTTGCTGCAACACAAAATTCGTCGAAGGAATAATCCAAGTAGCAGTAAGATTGCTGCCCGACGGCGTGAGGTTCAACTGTGGCGAGGGTGTGGTTTGCGAAGCGTAAATCCCACCGTACAACACTATCACTGCCCCGTCGGAAACTCCGGAGCCAAACAACCCCACCAATTCGGAACCATCCGCCGAAGAAGCGACGAACCCCCAATAATTATTGCCGCTTGCGTTCAACGTCCACGTTGTTCCTGAATTTGTTGAGACGTAAATCCAACCAGCGCCACCCGAGCTATCGTTACAAGCTGCTGCCACTAATTTGCTGCCATCCGCCGATGACGCAATGGAAGTCCATTGGCCGGCGGGTAAGCTGTTTGACACCCATGTTGTTCCTGAATCAGGTGAGGTATAAACCAAGCCGCTTTGCGCTATCGCCGCCAATCTGGTTCCATCCGCTGATGAAACGATGGCTTCCCAGTTTGTGCTGGGCACGCTCACCGCAGTTGTCCAAGTTGTCCCCGAATTTGTCGAAAGGTAAATCATGCCCTGATAGGCAGCTATCGCCAGTTTGCTTCCATCCGCCGATGAAGCAACAAAATGCCATGACTGGGTATCCATTACCGTGGTGTTTGATGTCCATGTCGCTCCCGTATCGGTTGAAGTGTAAATCAGATTGGACGAAGCCACGGCGACTAATTTGGTTCCATCTGCCGACGAAGCAACGGAATTCCACCATCCCATTGACGGGCTGTTTGACACCCATGTTGCACCTGCATTGGTCGAGGTATAAATCTGACCCATTCCAGCCACGGCTGCTAATTTAGTTCCGTCCGCTGATGAGGCGATAGAAAGCCATTGCTGTCTATCCGTTACCACGTTGTTCGATGTCCATGTCGTTCCTGAATTTGTCGAGGTGTAAATCCCGGCGATGTCAGGTTCAACTTGACAAGCCACCAATTTGCTGCCGTCTGCCGATGAAGCAATGGAAGACCAAAGGCCATAGGGTGCGCTCGTGTTCGTCCATGTTTGGGAAAAAACGGGATTCAGCGCACCGAACAGGCTGACCCAAGCGAACAAAACCAACAGCAATTGTTTTGGTTTCACAATCATATTTATGTGCGTGAATGTCTTGTTTTGAAATTAAATCATCGGGTCGAAAATCGGCACTAAAAAAGCATGGTTGATGCCAATACTGCCATCGAGAATGCCATGTGGCGAATACATGAAAACGTATCCTGTTTCCAACGATTTGCTAACCTCCCGATAAGGACGAACAAACCTACCCCACCAGCCCCTCGTTTTACCCATGTTCAGAAGTGAATGCCACACCATGGCGGGTGGGTGGAGGATAATGTCAATTGTATGGCGGAGGGAATGACACCGGATGGCCAGCGGCCCACGCACCGATAGCAGCCAACCACGCGAGCCAGTACCATCCCCAACTGCCATTATTACCTCCTTGAGGAAAATCGGGAGGCGGAGCTTCCCTGAGCCAGCCATTAACAAACAGCGTCATAGGAGAATCATGATAAGCACGCGTTTGTTTCGGGACGGCAGGAGTGACTGCGGCTGCCTGTTGCCCTTGCGATGATTTTAAACTCGAACAGCCAACACACAAAATCAAGCAAGCTGCCATAGCCAGCCAATTGACCATAAGTCGTTTCATGTGCCACCGCGCTAAACCTGAACCCCAATCGCCTTTAAATCAAGGCAAGAGGCCAATGCTTTGGATACCAACTCACGGCGTTTTGAGCCTGTAGAACGCGCTGTTGTTGGTTGGTGTTAGAATCACTTCATTCTGCAAATTTGTGAGATTGAGTGCAGGCGGGTTCGTTACGTCCGTCCAATTCGTCGTGGTCAAATCCAAATTTTGCTGCAACACGAAATTCGTCGAAGGCACAATCCATAATCCCGCCACTCCGGGGATTCTGCACCTCACGTTGCGCTGGCGCCTACAACCGGGACGTTTGTTTTTTGTTCAAACCAATTTTTTCAACTTTGCATCTTCGCCAAGTTTTTTAACCAGTTCCTTGACCTTCTGCGCCTGACTTTTGTGCGCCAGCAACACCGCGTCGTCGGTTTGAACGAGAATTGAATCGCGCAAACCGACCACGGCGATCGGCGTGCGCCGGTCTTTGGTGCGCGCGTCGTAGATGATGTTCCGCGCGCCGTCCACATGGATGAAATCCGCCACGGCACAATTGCCTTCCGGGTCGGCCTTGAGATGCCGCGCCAGTGCCGTCCAGGAACCGAGATCGTCCCATTCGAACACGCCATCGGCTACAATCACGTTTTGCGCGTGCTCCATCAGCGCGTAATCAATCGAGACTTTTCTGAGGCCGGGATATTCCTTGGCCAGCGTCCTGGCGAGTTTGGCCGGGTGGTTGGCCACTTTGAACCAGCGCTGGCACGCGGCATACATTTCCGGCTGATGTTTCTGCAAGCCTTCCGTGATGGTCACGAACGACCACACGAACATCCCGGCGTTCCAGCGATACTGGCCGCTGTTGACGTATTCGAGCGCCCGGTCGAAATGCGGTTTCTCGACAAACCGTTCCGCCCGGTAAAAAGTGGTCCTGGTCTTTTTCGCGCCTTGCGCCGGCGGCAATTCCGGGCCGACGTGAATGTAACCGTAACCCGTGTCCGGTCCGGCCGGCTTGATGCCAATCGTAATGATGGCCTGACCACGACCGGCCAACTCAAACGCGTCACTCAAAACCTGTTGGAACTTTTTCGCGTCGGGAATGACGTGGTCGGCGGGCAGCACGGCCATGACGCCGGTCGTGGAACGCGCGCCAACGAGTGCTGCGCCAAGCGTGACGGCGGCGCACGTGTCGCGGCCAATGGGTTCGGCGATGAGATTTTGTTTCGGAATTGTCGGGAGCTGTTTGCGGACTTCCGGTAATTGCGCCTCAGTCGTGATGACAAAAATATTTTTGACCGGCACGAGCGGCAGCACGCGGTCCACGGTTTCCTGCAAGAAGGACTTTTTACCGGGCAGGGCGAGCAATTGCTTGGGCATTTTCTCGCGGCTCACCGGCCAGAAGCGTTCGCCGCGTCCGCCCGCCATGATGACGACGAACCGGTCTTTGATGTCAGTTTTGCTTTTCATAATTCTTTGACACGGATTTCACAGATTTTGACTGATTAAATCCGTGTTAATTCGTGAAATCCGTGTCTAAACTGCCTTCACTGCGCCGGCCAGCGATTTCACGAATTCACTCGCGCGCCGCACCAGCTCTGGCGATTTGCCGTGCTGCGCGATTTGATTCACCACGGCGCTGCCGACAACGACCGCGTCGGCGACGGACGCAACTGTCCTCGCCTGTTCGGGCGTCGAGATGCCGAAACCGACGGCGATGGGCAATTTCGTGTGCGCGCGGATCCTGGCGACCTGTTGTGCGAGGTTCGCCGCAACCTGTTTTTGCATCCCCGTCACGCCCTCACGCGAGACATAGTAAATAAATCCGCTGCCGCGCTTGACGATGAGTTCGATGCGGTCCTCCGTCGTCGTCGGCGCAACCAAGTAAATGTGACACAACCCGGCCCGGCGCATGAGCGCCTCGTAATTGGCCGATTCCTCCGGCGGCAAATCGAGCACGAGCAAACCGTCCACGCCCGCCTTCGCCGCATCTTTGATGAACCGTTCCAAACCTGCTTTGTGAATCAGGTTGAAATAAATGTAGAGAATAATTGGAATTTCCGAGCGCTGGCGGATGGCGGCCACGGTTTCCAAAACCTTCGGCGGCGTGGTGCCGGATTCCAGGCCGCGTTGCGCGGCAAGCTGGTTCACCAGGCCATCGGCGAGCGGGTCGCTGAACGGCACGCCGAGTTCCAAAATGTCCACGCCCGCCTGGTCGAAGGCCAAAGCCAGTTCGCGCGTGGCGGTGAGATTCGGGTCGCCTGCGCCAATATAGACGACAAACCCCTTTTTGCCCTCGCGCTTGAGTCGCGCAAAGCGTGCCACAATGCGATTCATGTGGCGGAAAGTTTAGTTGGGAGGGACGAGTTATACGAGTCCCAAACTGTCAGAAATTCGGATGCAAAAACCGTCTGTCAAAACCGCTTTGGGACCACATTTCGTCGTTTTTTGCCTCAGATATGACTATGAAAACATCGAACTCCGATGGACCGCGAGCAGGCATCCAACCTGAACTCCGACCGGAGCGTCGGGGCGGGTGCTGAACATCGAATCAGTAAAAAGCGGACGGCCCGGCAAATGGAATCGAGGCGGAGAGGGAAAGGGGACGCGGCCCGGGCTTCCGAGGTCGCTCCGTTGGAGCTTCGGTTGGAATGGGGACGCGCAAAGCTCGCCCTTCCGAGACAAACCTTCGGATTTCGGAATTTTCAGTTCACCGTCGGGACGGGATAATTGGAGATGGCCCGCATGTATTGCGCGCGCTCGAATTCGCCGGGCGCGGGACAGTTCTTCTGGCTGAGACTGCCTTTGAGCTGCGACACGGATTCGTACTCGTGCTCTTCCAGCCACGCGATGAGGTCGCGTTCAATCGTCGCGATTTGCCGGACACCGTGCCGGATCAGCACCGAGCAAAGCATCGTCACATCCGCGCCGGCCATGAGCATCTTCAACACGTCCGTGGCGCGGTGGACCCCGCTGGTGGCGGCCAGGCTCGCGCGGACGTGGCCATAAAGAATCGCAATCCAACGCAGCGGCACGCGCATGGCCATTGGCGTGCTCAACAGGATGTTGGGTTTGACTTCCAGCGTTTCGAGATCAATGTCCGGCTGATAAAACCGGTTGAATAACACCAAGCCGTTCGCGCCGGCGTCGTCGAGCCGCTTCGCCATGTTCGCAAAATTGCTGAAGAACGGGCTGAGTTTGACGGCGACGGGAATGGTCACTTCCGATTTCGCCGCCTTGAGAATGTCCAGATAAGTTTGCTCCACCGCCGTCCCTGTCAGATTGAAATCGGTCGGGATGTAATAAATGTTCAATTCGAGCGCGTCCGCGCCGGCCTGTTGGATGAGTTTGGCGTAATGCGTCCAGCCGCCGGTAGAGGAGCCGTTCAGACTGGCGATGATGGGGAGGCGCGTTGCTTTTTTCGCCTTGGCGATGTGCTTGAGATATTCCTCCGGCCCGAGATGAAATTCCTCCGGTTCCGGAAAATAAGTGAGCGATTCCGCGAAACTTTCGGTGCCCTGTTCCAGATGATGCGCCAGTTCGGCGCGGTCCTGGCGCAATTGTTCCTCGAACAGCGAGTAAAGCACCACCCCCGCCGCGCCGGCGTCTTCCATGCGTTTGACGTTGTCAATTTCCTCCGACAGCGGCGAGGCCGCCACGACGAGCGGCGTCCGCAGTTTCAGGCCGAGATAAGTTGTGGTGAGATTCATGGGATTTATGATTTATGATTTATGATTTATGATTGCGGGCCGTTCGTCGCGTGGCGCTGAAAATTTTAATCAACTCGACGGCTTCCCCCTGCAATTTTCCGACCCGCTTTGGTGAAACCAGCGCCCCTCGCTTCGCAATTTCAATCCACAAATCCGTTTCGTCAGCTTCCTCCAGAACAATGGTGATTTTGTTGATGAAATCCGCGTGCGATTTCCCGCGAAGCGCCGCGCGATAATTCGACGCCACCGAACAACCGCTGCGCGCAATCTGAGCGGCAATCGTTCTTCCTGACGGTTTGTTCGGAAGGGCGTCAGCAAATTTGAGAACCCGAACGGCGAATTGAATGGACCTTTCTTTAAGTTCGATTGCGTTCATACGCGCTCCGGCGTTGATTGGTGAAAAAAACCATCAATCATAAATCATAAATCGTAAATGATTTCACGGTTGTTGGTCAACGGTTGCGGCCGGTGTCAGCGACGCCGGCTGGCCATTGGCCGCCTTGGTGTCGCGTCCGGACATAAATTGGTAGAATTTCCAACGGCGGTCGGCATCCACCTGCGCCTGGGCGAAGAGCTTCTTCGCCTCCTCCGGTTTGCTCTTGGTGAGCATCTTGAAACGGTTTTCTGAGAGCAGATAATCCTGCAACCTGGTCTTCGCCGCCTGGGAATCCAGTTGCAGCGGGTTCTCGCCGGTCGCGGCGCGGCGCGGGTCGAACCGGTAGAGCAGCCATTGGCCGGATTCCACCGCGAGCTTTTGCTGGCGCGCGCCGACGCCCATGTCCACCGCGATGCCGTGCGCGATGCAATGGCTGTAAGCGATGATGAGCGACGGGCCGGGAAAGGATTCCGCCTCCACGAACGCGCGCAAGGCCTGCTCATCCTTCGCACCCAGCGCCACGCTCGCCACATAGATATGACCATAAGTCATGGCGATGAGGCCGAGGTCTTTCTTGCCCATCACCTTGCCGCCGGCAGCGAACTTTGCCACCGCGCCGCGCGGCGTGGATTTGGACATCTGGCCGCCGGTGTTGGAATAAACCTCCGTGTCGAGCACGAGCACGTTCACATCGCGGTCGCCGGCCAGCACGTGGTCGAGGCCGCCGTAACCGATGTCGTAGGCCCAGCCATCGCCGCCGACAATCCACACGCTCTTTCGCACCAGTTGATCGGCGAGGCCGAGCAGCAGTTTCGCTTCCGGCGAATCGAGCTTCTGCAATTTTTCTTTCAACGCGGCCACGCGCTCGCGTTGGTCGTAAATGCCGGCTTCGTCGGATTGATTGGCGTTCACAAGGCTCGTCACGAGGTCGTCGCCCAGTTGCGGCGCGAGTTTCCTGACCAATTCGGTCGCAAATTCCTTTTGCTTGTCAATCGAAACGCGGAAGCCGAGGCCGAATTCCGCGTTGTCCTCGAAGAGTGAATTGCACCACGCCGGCCCGCGCCCGGTTTTGTCCACGCAATAGGGTGTGGTCGGCATGTTGCCCCCGTAAATGGAAGAACAGCCGGTGGCATTGGCAATCACAGCGCGGTCGCCAAAAAGTTGCGACAGCATTTTGATGTAGGGGGTCTCACCGCAGCCGGCGCACGCGCCACTGAACTCGAAGAGAGGCCGCAGGAGCTGTTGCTGGCGCAGTTGGGTCGTCTTGACCTTGCGCCGGTCCAGTTCGGGCAGGGCGAGAAAGAAATTCCAGTTCTCGCGCTCCGATAATCGCAGCGGCGCCTGGGGCCGCATGTTGATGGCCTTGAGCTTCGTTTCGGTTTTGTTGCGCGCCGGGCAGATGTCCACGCACAACGAACAGCCGGTGCAATCCTCCGCCGCGACTTGCAGCGTGAACTTCCAGCCCTTGAACTCCGGGTTGCGGCTGTTCGTGCTCTTGAAAGCGGCAGGTGCGCCATCGAGCGCCGCCGGCTCATAAACCTTCGCGCGGATGGTCGCGTGCGGGCAGATGGCGACGCACTTCAGGCATTGGATGCAGACCTTTTCGTCCCACACCGGAATGTCGAGAGCGAGGTTGCGTTTTTCGTACTGCGCGGTGGCGGTCGGGAACGTGCCGTCCGCCGGGAACGCGCTCACCGGCAATACATCGCCTTCGCTCACGGCGAGGCGACCGAGGACTTCCTGCACGAATTTCGGCGCGTCGCGTGAGATGGGCGGGAGCAAACCGCCGCTGCCGTTCACGCGGTTCGGCACCGTGACTTCGTGCAAATGTTCCAGCGTGTTGTCCACGGCCTTGAGGTTCATGGCGACGACTTCCTCGCCTTTTTTTCCGTAGGTTTTCTTGATGGAATACTTGATGGCTTCGATGGCCTTGTCGCGCGGCAAGACGCCGGACAGCGCAAAGAAACAAACCTGCATGATGGTGTTGATGCGCCCGCCCATGCCGCTGTCGCGCGCCACCTTCGTCGCGTCAATCACATAAAACTTCGCCTTCCTGGCGATGAGCGATTCCTGGAGCGGCGTCGGCAGCCTGGACCAGATTTCGTCCTCCGAGTAAGGCGTGTTGAGGAGGAACGTGCCGCCGGACACCAGTGGCTTGGCCATGTCGTATTTCTCCAGGAACGTCGGCAGGTGGCAGGCCACGAAATTCGCGCGGGTGATGAGGTAGGTGGAGCGAATCGGCTCCGGCCCGAACCGCAGGTGCGACACCGTCATGCTGCCGGATTTCTTGGAATCATAGACAAAGTAGCCCTGCGCGAAATTCTCGGTGCCTTCGCCGATGATTTTGATGGAATTTTTGTTGGCGCCCACCGTGCCGTCCGCGCCCAGGCCATAAAACAGCGCGCGAATCACGTCGTCGGGTTCGGTGGAGAATTCGTGATCCACCGGCAGGCTGGTGTGGGAAACGTCGTCGGTGATGCCGACGGTGAAATGGTTTTTGATAGTGGCACGGGCATCTTGCCCGTTCGGTCCTGACGGGCGGGACGCCCGTTCCACCAGATTGTCGAACACGGCCTTGACCATCGCCGGCGTGAATTCCTTGGAAGACAGGCCGTAGCGGCCACCGACGACTTTGGGAAGACTTTTCAAATTTCCCCAGCCGTTGGCCATGCCTTCGAGAATCGCCGCCACGCAATCCTGATACAGCGGTTCGCCCGTCGCGCCCGGTTCCTTGGTGCGATCCAAAACCGCGACGGCCTTGACCGACTGCGGGAGCGCTTCCACAAAACGTTTGCCGTCGAACGGCCGATAGAGCCGCACCTTGACCACGCCGAGTTTCGCGCCGCGCTGGTTCAAATACTCGACGGTTTCGTGCACGGCTTCGCAGCCCGAACCCATGAGTACAATCACGTGTTCCGCGTCCGGCGCGCCGACGTATTCAAACAGTTTGTAGGCGCGGCCAACCAGCCTGGCGAAATCGTCCATCACCTGTTGCACAATGTCCGGGCAGGCGGCGTAAAACGGGTTGCAGGCTTCGCGCGCCTGGAAGAATGCGTCCGGGTTTTGCGCCGTGCCGCGTAGCACCGGATGGTCGGGCGACATTGCCCGCGCGCGATGTTCGGCCAGCAGCTTGTCGTCAATCAACGCCCGCAAATCGGCTTCGGTCAGCATCTCAATTTTCTGCACCTCGTGCGACGTGCGGAAGCCGTCAAAGAAATGCACGAACGGAATCCGCGAACGCAGCGTGGCCGCCTGCGCAATCAGCGCGAAGTCCGGCGCTTCCTGCACGCTGGCCGACCCGAGCATCGCCCAGCCGGTCGCGCGCACGGCCATGATGTCGCTGTGATCGCCGAAAATGGAGAGCGCATGGGTCGCGATGGAACGGGCGGTGACGTGGAAGACCGTGGGCAGCAGCTCGCCCGCGATTTTGAACATGTTGGGAATCATCAGCAGCAGCCCCTGCGACGCGGTGAACGTGGTGGCGATGGAGCCGGTTTGCAACATGCCGTGGACAGCGCCGACCGCACCGCCTTCGCTTTGCAATTCCACGATGGACGGGATGGTGCCCCAGAGGTTCTTTTTGTTTTCAGACGCCCATTGATCGCAGAACTCGGCCATGGGAGATGACGGCGTGATGGGGTAGATGGCCATAACCTCGTTGAGGCGGTAGGCGACGTGGGCGACGCCTTCATTGGCGTCCAGCGTTAGTTTTGGTCTGGTGCTCATTTTATTGAAAAATTCAAAGTCATTGCGGCGTTAAAACGGCCATTTCGACGGCGACACCCAACCGGCCTTCCTCATCGCCGACGGCTCTGGAATTAGAATAGATTGAGGCGGCGCGACCACCCCCACTTATTTTGGCAAACAAACAACATCCGTTGCTTCCGATGCCAAAACCCAAATGCCGGACCTAAATTAAAAACTGCGAATTTCGCTGATGACGCTGATTTTTTTGGCCGCAACTTGTCGCGCCGTAGTCCGACGAAGGCGGAAAAAGCACAAAAGACGCAAAACTTTGACCGCGGATGAACGCGGATGGACACGGATTATTTGCCGCAAAAAAACAAAGAAACCTTCAACTCCCTGTCGCGGCGTAGCCTTGGCAAAGACTGGTTCCTCGCCCCCTTGGCGCGTCGAAGCAGAGTGAAGACGGCTCGACATATGGTTGCGGTTCAGCATACTCTCAATGTCATGAGCAAAGCCAAAGTACCGGAGACCGGGGCGGGTTATCTTG
>Ga0181523_10001436_pt1 | contig 25277 bp, 21 predicted proteins | sample PEATcosm2014_Bin_43_FD_119752 | JGI IMG/M metagenome (GOLD analysis project Ga0181523, IMG submission 119752) | Peatland microbial communities from MTU Mesocosm Facility, Houghton, MI, USA - PEATcosm2014_Bin05_30_metaG | ecosystem: Environmental > Terrestrial > Soil > Wetlands > Peat | place... | reverse complement strand
TGGGGTGACGTGTCATACCCCCTCCCCATGCCGAAGGCATGGCTCTTCCGGCGCTCTGCGGCGCGGCAAGAAAAATCGATCTCTGATCGTTGGTCTTGGTCGGGAACTCAGTATTATCTGGTCAGGAGGAGTCAGATGACCCCAGACCCGAAGCAGAACAAGAAGCCGTTACACGCCGCACAGGCTCGCCAGCGCCAGCAGCTCGCCAAAGAGAAGATTAAGGCGGAGATTGAGGCGCTCGGCACCGAAGCCGACCAAGCCCCCGACGAGGATACCCGCCGTGCCTTGGTGGACCGCATCGCCAACCTCACGGTCGAATACCAGGCTGAGGACTAGCGGCTAAGGGGAGTGCTCCCCTGCCTTCGGCCCGACCCAGCCCTTGCTGGAGCTATCGGCAGGCTGTGGACCATCGGCCACATCTCGGAATATCGCCGAAGGAAAATGCTGCGCCAAGAACACAAGCTCCAGATGTGTCAGGGCAAACAGCAATGCCAGTTTCTCAGCCGCACCTGCGTCAGGAGATTCGGCAAGATGCTCGAAACCCCGTAGGAACCTTTCCCGCAATGCTGGGAAATCCCAACGCGCATGCGGCTCAAAGGCCCAAGTATCTCGCCCTGTGTTGATCACCTTGCAGATGTAGGCGAGGGAGAAGAATTGGTCTATCCCAGACCTGATTGTGTCACTTACGTAAGTGACTTCTCCTGCGGGAGGATTGTCAAACTTCCCGAGGAAATCATAGAAATCCTGCGCGACACCAATAGTCGCACGTAAGTCCTTGCGAATATTCGGGTCGTCAAAGAAGTCCTCGGAACCCGCCACGATTTGATCTTCAATACGCTTGACGAAGTTCACAGTGCCTCCCGTAGGCTCACAGAATCCGAATCACGGAATAACGGGAACTGGAACTGGAACAGGTATAGGCACAGGTGGCAGGAACGGGGGCATAGTAGGCGCCTGGCCTGGCATCGGCCCATATATGCTCGGCCAGTTCTGCCGCGGGTCATTGTTTAGCCAGTTCCAGATCTTGGTTCCTAGATCCACACCGAGCGATTTGAGCGAGTCCAATATTTTCTTAATATCTTCCGCCGACAAGCACCTAGCAGCCTTAGCAACTGCATTTCGAACGCGGTTCTTGGCTTGCTCGATTGCCTTGCCGTGTTGCCCCGGGTCACACGCATCTCCTCCATGGGCCGCATGCTCTGCCTGACGCTGAGCGAGTTTTGCTAAGGCAGCCGCTAACTCCTCCAACGCTGCGGCGCAATCACCGAAGCCGCACCCACTTGGGTCTACGTTGTCAATTGGATCGTTGCCTGCATAGGCATAGAAGTTGGCTCCGTTCCCACCAAAGCCCAGAGGGTCTTCCGAGAGGAACCTTCCGGCCTGCGGGTCGTAGTATCGGGCGCGGTAGTAGTAGAGATTGGTTTCGGGATCGAACTCCCGGTTTGTGTAGCGGAATGAGTTGGTGAGCGAGCCGGAGGATGCGGTTTGATTGCCGAACGAATCGAACGTGTAGGTCTGTGCCAGAGCTCCAGCCGTGTTGCTGAGCGAAGTAACTGAGCCAAGGCCGTCCTGCTCGTAGTAGCTCGCGGTGCCGCTGCGCTGCATCACCAATGGCTCATCAATGTTCCCGGTCTGGGCATAGCGGGCAACGGCTCCGCCCGCCGAATTGGTTTCCTCGATCACATCGCTATGATCGTAGGCGTAGATTGACGTGCCAGAAGAGGAGGTTTTGTAAATCCGCCTGCCGAGCGGATCGTACTTGAACGTGACCGTTCCACCAGGACCTGGCAGAGTCACACTCGTGAGCCTGTTGTCGTAGTCCCAGGAGTAGTTTGTCGTACCGGTCGAGTCGGTTTTGGAAGTGGTGTTGCCGTTCGCGTCTAATGCTGACCTTGCCGCACTTTTTCCGCTAGAGTTCTCCCATCCCCTACGCGAGTTTCCACTTAGCTGCCCCGTTGCACTAAAACAGTGCAGCATTTTTTCTCGCGAACCCCAGACGCGAGTTTTTGACAACGTGTCCGCGTCGCAACTGTAGGTCGAAGTGAGGCCAGCAGCTAAAGGAAGAACACATTGCCCGCCGAAGAGCACGGCGGTAACGTGCGGTTGGTCTTTAGGCCCTTGCAGCATTTGATACCTGATTGTACTTCGGGGGAGGCAACCTGCGGAACAGATTCGCTGACGGCTGTGGCTAGAGTTGCACCACCGATAGGCCGGGGATTTTCTGGAAGTGACGCAGATTGGCGGTCAGCACGGAAAAGCCGAGGGACAACGCGGTTGCGCCGATGAGTAAGTCTCCGAACGGAATGACCACACCCTTACTCTGTTGCTCTCCGTCGAGTTTCCCGGCCAGCATCGCCGTTTCTTTCGTGTATGGGTACACGGTCAGGTCTGCCAGCAGTTCATCGAGGAAGGTTTGACGGTGGAGACGTAGGGCCGGAGTTTTCGCCCGATAGAGTCCGTGGATGAGTTCCGTCAGGCCGATTGCGGAGAGCGCCGCTTCCTGATCGCCTGTTGCGGTTACCACGCGCTCGATCAACCGCTCGACGGTTTCCCCGCGCCGTTCGGATGCGATGACGACGCTGGAGTCCAGGATCAGTCCCATGCGGGCGGGTCGAGCGGTTCGCGGTGGCTCTCGATAGCGGCCTCTACATCTTTGGCGAAGTCAGCATCCATGACCGCCGTCGAGCCATGTTCGCGGGCCAGGCGAAGAGATTCCGATAACAACCGGACATAAGGTTCGGCGGGACGCACCACGGCAACGGGCCGAGCGTTATCTTCGATGACCACTTCGGCACCAGAGCGCACGCGGGCCATGAGCGAAGCGAAGTCGCTCGCTGCTTCCGCTTCCGAGATGTGGATCACTTCCTTAGCCATGAGCTGATTATACATCGGCTACTCCTCCTCTTCTTCCGCTTCGGTTTCGAGTGCCGCCAACAGCTCAGCCTTCTGCTCGTCGTCATCGGGGCCAGTGTTTTCGGGACTCACATCGGATGGTTTGCGCTCCAGTGTTGCGCCGGGATGTGTGGCCGCGTGGATTTTTTGCAGCTTGCGGATCGCCACATGCGTGTAAATTTCCGTGCTGCTGAGTTCGGCGTGCCCGAGCATTTGCTGGATGTAGCGGAGATTCGCGCCGCCTTCGAGCATCAACGTTGCCATGGTGTGCCGGAACGTGTGGCAGGAACCGGATTTTCCAAGGTTCGCCTGGGCGATTAACTCGCGCGTCAGATTGCTCAGCGCGTCGGGATTGAACGGCTCGCCGTACTGCGTCAGGAACAGCGTGGCATCATCCGGCTCGACGGCCAGCAGCGGGCGCGCCTCGCGCAGATATTTTCCCACCCACAAGAGCGCCCGCTCGCCGATTGGGATCATGCGGTCTTTCTTGCCCTTGCCTTCGCGAATCGTCAGCGTCGCTCGTTCGCGGTCCACGTCGTAGAGTTTCAGGTGCACCAGTTCTCTGCGCCGGATGCCCGTCGAGTAGAACGTTTCGAGCATCGCACGGTCCCGCAGTCCCACCGGCGTCTGGATGTCCGGCACCAGCAGCACGCGCTCGGTCTCTTCCACCGAGAAGATCGTGCGCGGGATGCGCTTTTCCATGCGCGGCAGGTCCAGATCGCTCGCTGGGTTGTACAGGATGTGATTGTTCCGCACCAGCCAGCGGAACCACCGGCAGATCGGCGTCAGCCGCGAGTGCTGCGTGCGGAACGTGAGCGGCTGTCCGTTTTTCTGCCGGTAGTAGAACAAGTAGCGCTGATAACTTTCGAGGATCGGGCGCGTCACTTCCATCGGGTGCTCGATGCCGCGCTGCTCGGCCCAGCGCACGAAGTCTCCGATGGACCAGCGCGCGTGATCGGCGGTGTCTTCCGAGTAGTTGCTGACCAGCAGCCATTCGAGATGTTCTTCCATCAAGTGACCCAGCGGCGTGCGCGGATCGGGCTGTGTCTTGCGCTTGATGACGCGGGCCATCACTTCGCTCCTGCGCTGACCGCGCCGTTCGATTTCACAGCTACGGGTACGACTACAACGGTTTTTCCGTCAGTGTCCCTAGTCGTGCTTTTTTCCAGATTTTGCCTAAAATCGCCATTTCGCCGCGCCAGTACTGGCGATTCCTCACCCGCACCACCCCCGGACACCCCCCGAACTTGGGGCAGACTTGACCCGGACTTCTCCCCTTGAAGGCCAGACTTCTTTGCGTCGTAGCCGCAGCCGGAGAGCTTTTCGATGTCGATCAGGCCGGGCAGCGTGGGCTTGCCGCTGTCGCCCTGGCCCTCGAACACCAGCTCGTAAACGAAGCTCTGCCCGCGCCCTCCACGATGCACCAGGAGATATTCGAGTTCCTCCAGACGATGCAGATGTCTCTTTAGCTGTGAGTCGCTCCAGCCCGCGTACTGGCGCACATCGCGGCGGCTGAAACGAAAGTCGGTGCGCTCGATGTTCTGCCGTTCGCATTCGGCGCTCACCATCTCGTCGATGAGCAACAGCAACCGCCGCGTCTGTGGTGGAAGTTCGTCGAGCGAACGGCCCAGCACTTCATGCGCCAGCCGGTTCGCCATCGCGATATCGTCGAGTGTCACCTCGATGTATTCGAGTGCCTGGCCGTTGTGCGTGGCGGTTTTTCGCTGCCGCTGATACTGGTGCAGTAGCGCGATGGAACGAATGAGCGCGAGATATTTCATGTGGTCGCGCCGCGTGCGCGTCTGGTTGTCGAGGAACGTGAGTTCCCGCGCGTAGGGATTCGCGACGAACAGCGGCTTGAGCAACCGCTGCGCGTTCTGGTGCACGCGAAGGATTTCATCGCGCTCCTTCCGGGCCAGCAGACCTTCGATGGTCTGCGCTTCGCGCTGTTTCTTGTGGATCGCCTGCGTCTGCGCGCGGCCCTCATCCACGGTCAGCACCATGCAGCGATTCAGAAGCTCCTCGTCCAGATCGATGGCCGTCGTCGTGAGGAACAGCATCACCGGACCTTCCACACGATACTGGTGTGTGACCAGCCGCCCGGTCGCCGCATCTTTGCCCGTCGAAGCGATGCTCAGCACGCCTTCGCTCTGCAACAGCTTTAACGCATAGGCGGCGCGGGACGCTCCCTCCTCCTCCACGATGGCCAGCACTTTGTGCTTGAGATCGGTCTCCCCCATGTAGAACAGAGATTGTCCGGTCATGGCCGAGTACTGCACGCGTTGCTCCTCGGGCAGCGTCGCCAGCACCGCTTCCATGATCGCGCTCTTGCCTGCGGCGGAACTCGATTGCACCAGCACCGCCAGTGGCGCTTCCAAGAGCCGCGAAGTCACCGCCAGATAGCTCACCAGCTTGTTGGTCTCCTCGCCCACTACGCCGCAACGCTCGAAGTCCGCCAGGATGCGTTCGAGCAACTGCGGATCGCGCAAGAACTCGAGCGCGGCTGATTTCTCCTCCGCCGTTATCTCGATTTCTTCTTCCTGCGGCTTGAGCATTTTTTCCAGCCATTCGTGCTGCAAGTCTTCGAGTTTCAGGATCAGCGTGGCCAGCTCGCGCTCGATGCTCTCTTCTTTGTGGCCCAGCTCCTTCGCCGCCTGCTTGGCGAAGATCGCCCGCAGTCGCGCTGCATACAGGTCCAGCGTGTCCACGTGCAAGCGCGTATCCCCGCGCGCGTTGGTTCCCGTGACCATCACGTTCACGCGCAGAGTGCCGGGAGCGGTGTTCTTCCCGAGACCCAACACGCGGTAGCGCCGCTCTCCCTGCGAGACGTACACCGTCTCGCCGTTCACTTCCACTCGCACTTCTCTGACCGGTACGACGGTTCCGGTCGGCAACGCAGCGATGGGCGGCTCGGCGGTTAAAGGAAGATCGGTTTGCTCTTCCACAGTGGGAAGGTTTTTCTCTCCGGTGTTGGCCTCGATGCTCTCGGAGATTTTTTCTTCCGCTGCTGGTGTGGTTGTCGGTTCGGTGATTTCCTCTTTAGCTGCTGGTTTTTCTTCGATGATTTCCGGCTCGCTCACCGGAAGAGTGGGCCGCTGGCCTCTGCCGAGCCACGCCGCTTTGCCCAGCAGGATTCCCAGACTCTTCGACGCTGGTGTCACCTTCAACGCGAAGTCGTTCGCGTCCATGCCCTTCGGGAACTGCACCCGGTAGCACTCGATGCCCATCGCCATGAGTTCTTCCGCCAGCTTCTCCGCCGCCTGGTCGCCAGCGTCGTCGCGGTCGTAGGCGATATGGATTCTCTTCGTGCCGTGCTTCTTAAACGCCTCTCGATGATCGTCCGTGAAGCCGTTCACGCCGTAGCTCGCTGTCACGTGACAATAGCCCGCGCACCAGAACGTCAGCGCGTCGATGAGTGCTTCGCAGAGGATGATTTCCTTCGAGGCGATGAGCGCCTGCTCGTTCCATACTCCGCGATGCGGCCCTGGCAGGTACGAGTGCAGCGGCGTGTTTTCCCGCAACGCTCGACCGATCTTCCGCCCGTACATCTCGACCACTTCGCCTTCGAGATTGAACACCGGGATCACCAGCGAGCCGTTGAAGTGCTCATGGCCCGTGTCCCGCAAGATGCCCAACCGCTGCAACCGGCCTCGCAGGTCCGCTCCTGCAACACGATTTTTCTCCGGCAGTCCGTAACCGAGTGTGCGGTTGGCGAAGCCAAGCTGGAACTGCTCGATCATCTCCAGCGATGTGAGGCCGCGTTCCTGGAGATATTTCAGGGCGTCGGGAGAGTTTTTCAGCGCTTCGTGGTAGTAGTGCGTGACCTGCAAGAGCAACGCGCGGTCGTCGGCATCGCGGCTCACCGGCGCGGGCAGTTTTGGTGTTGAGGAACGCTGGGGCGGTTTTGCTCCCGGTCGGGCAACTAAAGGAAGATGCTCCCGTCGCAGCAGCTCGACAGCGTGACGGAAGCTGACGCTCTCGGCGCGCATCACCCAGTCGATCACGCTGCCGCCTTTCCCACACGCGCCGAGACAGTTCCAGAGATTTTTCTGCGGACTGATGACCAGGCTCGGTTCGTGATCGTCGTGGAAGGGACAGAGACCGATAAGGTCCGCGCCGTGACGCTTCAGTTTCACTCCGCGCGCTTCGGCCAACCGTTCGAGAGAGACTTCGCGTTTCAGCCGCTCGATCTCGCTCTCCGGGATTCGCGCCATCGGTCTCTCCCTTCCGTCGCCCTGTCAAGAGCATTGTTGCTATTCTTTGCTTCCTTCAGACCGTAGCATGGTGTACCGTAAGTTGCTATGTCAAGAGCATTCTGTAACCAGGCCGATTTGGGATGCCACCCTTACACTCGGCCTATGGCGAAAAAATCCAGATTGAAGCTGATGCCGGTGAACTTCGACAAGGAGTCCCTGGGAGAACGCCTGGCGCGCATTCGCAAGGAACGCGGCCTGACGCAGAAGGAAGTGGCGAAGCGTACCGGTTTGATTCAGACCCTCGTCTCCGACTACGAACGCGGCAGGCTGCGCCTCGCGGCGGACATGATTGTCCGTTTCGCCGTGGCTTTGGGCATCACCACCGATGAGTTGCTCCGACCGAAAGCGCGCAAGGCCACACCGCCTCGCAAGATCAGCCGCAAGGTTTTGCAACGGCTGGAGCGGATCGACAGTCTGCCGCCCTATCAGCAGCGCGCCTTGCTCACCACCATTGACAGTTTTCTCCGTGCCAGTCGCTAGGTCGCGGATCGAAGGGAGTCCCCGTGAAGTTCTCAGAGATTGCGAACCGGCTCACCGGCATCTCCACACCTCTCGGCGGAGTCTCCTGGCAAGCGCCTGAGCTGGAAGTGTCGGGGGCACGGCGCGTCATCACGTTTCTTGAGGATCGCCGCGTGCTTTACGCTCCCGATTCTCTGGAAGTCCCCTCGCATTGCGTGCACTCCGTGATGGAGATTCGGCACTTTCTGAGCGCCGAGTTGGGCAAGCTCGATGGCAACTCGGAGTTGGCCGCGAGTCTGCGTGCCATGCGCGCGTCTTGCCGGAAGTTCCTCGACCGTGTTGGCAGCAGAGATGGCCGGGACGTGGTTCGCTACGCCAACCATCACGATAGTTGGGCAAGCTGGACGTTTTACAGCGCCCTTGGCGAGATGCGCGGAACCTTCGGCGTCCACCTGGCGCGGATCGCGGCACAGTTTCGGCTCGACATCGAAGATCAGCTCGCTTCGATTCTTCCCGCTGAAGTCCAGGACAAGGACGATTCCGATTGAGCGCGCGAGACGAACTCGACCAACTGCGCGACGCCCACCGTCGCACCGCTGTTGCGGTTGCTTGTCAGCTTCTCCGTGATGACCCTACGCTGACTCGCGGCACTCTTCTTTTCCGTCTCCGCGCGAGCATGCGCCATAGTGAGTGGTTCGAGTTTGAGAGCAACATCCAGCGCGCTGCCGAAGTGATTGTGGACGAAGCCTTGCAGATCACTGCCGCACACGGCTTTACCCCCAGCACCAAGCTCGATCTCGCTATCTCCGCTGCCGATTTTTCCGCACTCCGCGCCCGGTAGTTTTGGGCGCAGAGAGGCCAACGCCTCTCCTAGCCAGACCATTCCCGCAGCGAAGCCGCAGTCCAGGGCGACCGTAGGGAGCCGCGCCAGCGGGCCTGCCCCTTGACTGCGGCGAGAGCGAAGGGAAGGCAGTTGACTTCCTCTATACTATCTGCTACACCGTAGCAGATGTCTACTTTCTCCACACGCGACGCTGCCAAGCAACTAGGTTTGGACCCCACCACACTTAGCCGCTACATCGCCGCGAAGAAAGTACCTGCACCGAAGACCGTCTCAACGGGCGGCATCACCGTTCACCTCTGGACCAAGCGCGATATCGAACGGGTTCGTAAGCTGCTGCCGAAGATCAAGAACGGTCGCAAGCACAGATACAAGAAGTCGAGGAGGAAGTAGAGCATTTGAAGCGGGACGCGCCGGTGGTTGCACACCAGAACGCGCCCCTGTCCACCATCACCTGTTAAGGAGGCAACGATGGCTGTTAACGAAGTTATCCGGTCCCCTCTTTCCACGCAACCGTCCGCTCGTTCCCCGAAGCTCCGCATCTACGAAAGCCTGTTCCTGTTTAACCAGGGCGTCGATCACCTCGTCGCCCTCTTGCGCAGCATGGAGAAGTTCTCGTTTGCCGACGGGGAGGAGCTACAGTCCTTCATCGTTGAGGTCGAACTGGTTCGTTGCGATTTGAACGCCGATTTTGCCGAATATCTAACGGATAGCGAACGCTTCGACGAGGGCCGCTTCTCGAAGCAGCGCCGCGATTATGAAAAGCAGTGGCGAGACCCTGACGACGTGTATCTCGAAGTCAAGCGCCGGGAGGAAGAACGCCAGAAGCAGGGATTGCCACCGCGTCTCGGTATCCTCCCGCACTCCGCAGTTGCCGAAGAGGAACAACGCTGGGAAGCAGAGCAAGAGCGGAAGAAAAAGCAAGCCACGAAACGCCAGAAGCCCACTTCGAACGCCAAGAGCGCCGCACGGGAGAAGAGCCATGACTAAAAAGCGCGCGACGAAAAAGCCGAAGATCGTGTGGGTCGGAAGCACGCCCGTAACGCGGCTCACTCCTCAGGAACTCAAGAAGCTCCACAAGCTGATGAAAAAGCGCCTCGCGATGCGGCGTAAGAAGTACCCCGAAGTGCGCGGCAAGGTTGTGGATTACATCACGCATAGGATCGACGACGGAACGCTCTACTTTACCGTCTGGTTCAAGGACAAGACCGCCTTCTCGCTTCGCTACGCGTGCGACATGTTTGTCGTCGGTGCCGACTTCAGTGATTGGAAGACCGGAGACGACCACATCATTCGCCAGTACATGAAGCCGATTCCGAGGTAGCGACGATGGGCGAGTGGAAAGCACCTCTAAGTTTGCGCGTCACACAGGCTCTCCGCGCGGAGATGGAACAGTTCGCAGCTCGTGAGCGGCGTACACTAGGCAACTTGAGCGAGTTGCTGATTGAGTGGGCTTTCGCTCAGCTCAAGGTCGCTGGCTCGATGGACCGTTTGTTGAAGGTCTCCCTCGCGCCGCGCACCACGAAGCCGAAGAGCTAACGCCCGATGCTCTGCGCTGGCGCGGCCACTGCTTTCGCCTGGCTCGGCGCGGGAGTTGTCTGTTCGATCTTCTGCGCTGGGGGCTGCTGCGTATGGCTCGGTTCTATCGCAGATCGCTGCGATACGGCGCGCGAGAGTTGCTCGGTCAGATGGCCCTTGTCGTTGGTGTAGACCTGCGCATCGTAGCGGCCACGCGACACCGCCACATACGCCAACCGGCGATTCACCAGCTTTTCTCCCGCCTGCTCCGTGTCCACGTGCACCAGCACGCGGTCGGCAGTCTGCCCCTGGCTGCTGTGGCTTGTCACCGCATATCCGTAGTCGAGATGCGGATTCTCTTTCACGTTGAACGCAACGCTGCGGCCTGAGTCGAGACGCAGTTGCAGATTGCCGCTCGCATCCATCTTCTCGATGGTCCCCAGCTCGCGGTTGGCGATGTGCCGCTCTCGATCCGGCGCTGTGAACTGCACGCGGTCGCCTGCGCTGAACGCGCGCTCCGTCTCCCGGTAGAGCGTCACTCCTTGCAACCGGCGCGGATCGTAACTCACCTGCTCGCCGTTTGCGCGTTTCACCGTCACCTGATTTTCTTTCTCGTTCACACGCTCGATGCGCGCGTATTCTCCCGCCTCGATGCCATGCGCTTTGCTGCCTCGCGTGTAGCGCACCACGTCGCCCGGCTCGTATTGCCCGGCCCATTGCCGGTCCGCACCGGTGATTTCTTGCCGCGCTACCAGCACGCGGTATTTTTGTTCGTGTGCCTCCACCTGGCCCGCGCTTTGCATCGTTCGGTGGATCGCTTCGTTGATCTCGCGGCGGGATTGATTGTCGGGCGACACCACCAGCGTCCCTTCCGGTTTCGTTGCGTACTCGCGCGCGATTTCCTTTAGCCGCTCGTCGCGGTCCACGATTTCATGCACGCGACCCTGGGCGTCGAGTTTTTCCATCGCATCACGCACATTGCCGCGCGAGAGATGCTCCACCACTTCTTTCAGCGCCGGGTCTTTCTGCCGCACGATCTCATCGAGCCGCGCCGTTTCGATTCCGGCTTCCTGTAGCTGCTGATACGGTTTCCCCGCTTCGACCGCTTCATGCTGCCGCGTGTCGCCCACCAGCAGCACGCGGTCCTGCTCGTGCAGGCGATGCAAGAACTGGTTCATCTGTTTGGTGCTGGCGAGACTCGATTCGTCGAGAACGTACAGACGCTTCTGTTCGTCGCGTGGCTCCTCGTTGTGCGCGAGATGCCGCTGCAACGTGCTCGATTCGATTCCGGCCTCTCCGAGTTTCTGCGCCGCGCGCGACGTTGGCGCGAAGCCTTCCACTTTGTAACCCTCGCGCTCTGCGGCTTCGCGGATCGCGGCTAAAGAAGTAGTTTTCCCCGCGCCGGCGACGCCTTCAAGCGCCGTCACCTGGTCGCGGCTCGATAGGATTTGCTCTACCGCCGCCCGCTGGCTCTTGCTCAAGTGCTCGTGCTCCCGCTCGATCTCCCGGCGCACGTCGAAGCTCGCGATGGGTCCGTGCTGCTTTTGTCCTTCGCGCATGGCGTTGATGGTGTCGCGCTCGTAGCCGATCATTTCGCCGGTGGTGAACGCGCGGCCTGGCGCGCGATGACTCGCTTCGATGAACTCGCCGGATTGCACGCGCTTCTCGAACTCCGCTTTCACTTCGCCGAACGTCGCCTCGCCCATCGAACGTTTCAACGCATCTCGCAACAACGCGCGTTCGTCGGATACCGCTTCGCGCTCCAGATTTTTCTCGCGCGAGTAGTGAAGCGCCTGACCGATGGCTTTTTCTGACGGTTCTTCCTTTAGCTGCTCTCTTCGCTGCTGCGCCGCTTCGATCACGCGCTCCGGCTGATGGTCGAACTGCGCAGCCATTTCCTTGTGCCGCTCCTGCATCTCGTCGTGCGAGAGTTCGAGTTTTCCTTCGCGCGTCTGGTGCGCGGCGATCTGCGCCGCTCCCGCGCCTCGCTGATTTTCCTTCGCCAGATGCTCTTCGATCTGCTGGCGGCGCGGACTCGATGCCTCCAGATACTCCTTGCTGTAGCCCTTGATTTCCGGCTGGCCGCTCCCGCCGCGCTCGATCTCGTAGCCGAGTTCTTTGAGCCGCGAGGCCAACTCCGAGCGGTACACCGCCGTCGCGTATTGCTGCGTGCGGTAAAGTTCCTGCGGTTGCAGCGCCCGCGTCTCTCCGTTCGCCGTCTCCGTCAGATTGAAAAAGACGACATGCGTGTGCAGTTGCGGCGCCGCGTACCCGTCCACGGGCCGCGCGCTGTCGTGCTCGAACTTCGCCGCTACCCACTTACCCGTTGTCTCTGCAGGAAGCATTCCGCCAAGCCGCGCCTGGACGTATTTCTCCAGCTCGTCGAGCGCAACGCCTACGCTCTCGCGATGCGCTTCCCGCACGCGGTCATCGCCGCCCACAAGCGCCGTCAGTGACACGCTCTTCGGCGCGGAGAACGTCGCATCCCATCCCGCGCGATGCTCCATCGTTTTGATTTTCTCGCCGCGCTCGTTCACGTATTCCCGCACGGCCTGGCGGCCCACCAGTTGCTCGCCCGTCGCCGGATGCTGGCCTTCGCTGAGCCGCTGAAAGTTTTCTTCGCGCACTTCGCCTTTGAGGGCCCACTGCTCCGCGAGTTTTCCGTGCCATTCTCCGATGATCCGCTCGCCTTCGGTGTAGTAGTTCTCGCGCGCGTTGCTGAACTCTTCCGCGTGATACGCGCGGGCCTGGCCTGCACTTAACGGTTTCGAGATGGTCAGCATGTTCTTTGTTCCGTTAAACGATTCCTACCAGCGAGCCGCTTTTGCGAAGTTTCGCGGCACAACGAGTTGGCTCATATTGCTGAGGCGCTCTTCCGTTTTTGGCAAGAACACCACAACAGACACTTGGAACTGATCGGCGGTCGTGTACACAGCGTATTTGGTGCGATATCCAGTCGCTTCGATTTCGTGCACCTGGCCCAGTAGCAAGCGGCAGGATTCCAACCGCTCGGTATGCGAGAGATCGTCGTAACAGTCTCCGCAGTCCACCAACAGGTCTCTGAACGCAGCAACTTTCTCTGCGAGATCGATGCTGACATGCTGATCGTTAACGATGTATCCGTGCTTGGCGAGTATCGCGTCACAGTCTCGCTCGGTTGCGAAGTCGCTCGCATCGATCACCAGCACTTCAGAGAGCATTTTTTCAACGTCCGCTGCCGCTTCTTCCGGTGTCGATACGTAGCGCGGACCCAGGAACGCATCTTCCTTCATCCCCAGAACCTTCGCTACTTTCCGCAACGTGTCTTCGTTCACTCTCTCGCCGCGTTCGATTCGCTGCACCGTTCGCTCATCCACCCCAGCGTCCAGCGCCAGTGTGAGTTGCTTCATGCCCAGCATCTTTCGGAACGTGATGACCGCGTGGCCGATCTCCTGCGGCGTTAGATCGCGATACTCGCCTTGCTGTTTCGTTTCCATCATTTGTTCGACCTCCTGCTGCGAGGTTCACACGAAGAGCGCACAGAGCGAAGCTTTTTCACCCGACAGCAGCACGACAGCTACTCGAAAAAGTGCTGCTGCTTCGGCGCGGTTCGCTGTAGCTGCTGCTCGCGCCCCTGCTTGATTTCTTGCGGCGGGATTTGCGGCGCGATTTTCTGCTCCGGCCCTCCGCTCGCTCCCGCCGCGGCCGCCAGTGTTTTCAGTTCTTCCTTTAGCTCCGTCTTCATCACCCGCTGAATGAACTTCGGTTGTCTCTCCGGCAGTTCGATGTACGGGAAGCTCATCCGCACCACTTCATTGCCGCTTTTCAGATACCCGTGCAGATCGCGCAACCCGGTGATCTCCGAGGCCATCACCAGCGGCCTGACCTCGCGCTCCAGATTGTAGCTCTTCGATTTGCGCGTCTGCGGATACTGCCCGCTCGAACGGCTCTCGCGTATTCTCTCGATCTCCTGCTCCCCGATCGTGTCGCTGATCCATTTCGCCGATCGCGGCTCGCTCGAGCGCAGGAAGATTTTCGTCGCGGGCTGCGACAGCATCGCTTCCGCTTCATGACCGTAGCGCACTTCGAGCTGGCTGCGCCCCTGAAAGCCCAGCACCACGGGATTGTTGGACTTCCGATTTTCCGTGATCGCCGTGTGCAACTGTGGCAACTTTTGCAGGCTCGCCAGTTCGTCGAGCACGAACCACACCGGAAGTGGACTCGTCCGCGCCTGGTTCATCAGCCGCAACACCAGCGTGTCCAGCCACAAGCTCGTCAGCGGCACCAGCCGCTTCCGCGTCTCCGGCGTCGATGTAATGAACAGCCATCCGCGCCGCTCCCCGCTCCACGTCCGTGCATTCCAGCGTCCGCTCGTTTCTTTTTCTCGCGGCAACAGCTTCATGGCGTCCGCAACCATGTTCAGCGAACCAAGCACGCCGCTGCGCTGCGGCGGCGATTGTGGATCGATCATCGCGGCATACGGCGTCCCTTTCACTCTCCGGTCGATCTCTTCCGGGTTCGACATCCACCACACCAGCTCCTCCGGCGTCGGGCGGAACGTCAGCAAGTGCGCGAAGATTTTCCTCGGGCTTTCCACGAAAAACACATTTTCGTTGTGCCGGTCGGGGAACAGCGAAGCGGCTAAAGTGATAGCCTCCACGTCGTGGCCGAGTTCGTCGCTCGGACTCCAGTACGGCATCCTCTCGTCGAGCGGATTCAGGATCGCGTCGCCGCGCTCCGGCGAGTAAAACTGCGGCGTGTATTCGAGCGCCGGATCGTACACGATGGCCGCTTCTCCGCGCACTTCCACATCGATCAGGATTTTGCGGATCAGCGCGCTCTTTCCCGTGCCGCTGTCACCCATGATGAGGATGTGGCTCGATTCGGCCCGGCGCGGAAGATTCAGGCTCTCCACCTGGCCGAAGAGTTTTTGTTTCAGCGTGCGCTCTTGCTGCACGAAGCCGATGCCGTCCGTGCGGTTGCGGCGATTAAATTCCCGCACGCTCACCAGCTCCGGCCCTTTCAGCCGCCGCCCTTCTTTCCGCTCGCGCTTTCGCGCCGCATCTTTCGGGATCGCTACCACCAGGCCAACAAGAAGCACACCAAGTCCGCCCCACAGCGCGGGCTTCACCAGGTCCAGGAAGTTTTGATCGCCGTATATCCAGTGGCCGAGATACGCGTGCATCTTCGCGTTGTCGAACTGCCCGCGCTGCCATTCAAGCCGCTGATCGCCCGCCTGCACCGCTTCGTCGGTCAGTGCGTATCCGCCGTTGCCGGTCTCCGTCACTTCTTCGTCGAGCGCCAGGTGGCTCCCTTGTTTGTTCACCGCGTTCAGCAACAAGTAGTGGCCGGTGTTTTTTCTCAGGTTGGTGTCGCTCGCCAGATATTGCCCCAGGTAAAAGCGCTGCATCGGCGTCCACACCCGCTCGTAGCGATACACGTAGATCGCCACCACGCTCACGAGAGCCACGAAAAAAGCCGCGATGGTCCACACCCGCCGGTCACTCGGCCAGTCGCCCGCATACCCCTCTCGTCCCCACTTCTGCTTCATGGCTCCACCCCTTATTTCCAACACCGCACGGGGAAAACAGTGTCAGGATTTCTCTTTAGACGCCGCTTCCAGCCGCTCTGCCGCCTTCTTCGCTTTCCCGGCGTCGGCCCGGTCGATGATCGCCTGCATTCCCTCCGCCGTGATCGCCTCACCCTTCGCCACCGTGAAGTGCACGTTGAGCAGGATTGTCCGCAACGCCAGCACCTCGGCCAGCAGGGTCTCCTCGATCACGCTCGGTTTGCGTCCGTCCGCGCGCTCCAGCAACACCTCGCGCACCCACTCGCCCAGCGTCATGCCGTCGCCTTCGGCCACGGCGCTCAGCCTCTCATACTCGTTGTCGGTCATCTTGCAGCCTACGGTTCGCGTGCGCGGTTGGTCGGCAGGCATCGGAAAGGGCCTCCGGGGGGACAGGTAGATAGTTTGCTACTCTGGCTGGAAAATCAACAAGTTAACGGACAGCGCCCTGGAGCGCTCCAGAGCGCCGAAGATTTTATAACTGGCGCGACGTGAGGAAGTTAACCGAGAGCGCCGTCCGGCGCTCTACAGCGCCCAAGTTGGGGTGACGTGTCATACCCCCTCCCCATGCCGAAGGCATGGCTCTTTCGGCGCTCGGCGTTAACGCGCTGAGGGCCCCAAAACGACGGCCATCAGCCGAGTCTGGCCTTATGGCTTTGCCCCACCCGGCGTCCGATAAAAGAACCCGCGCCCCTTTGTCCAATCAATCGCGAAGAGAACGAGGTCGGTACTGGACTGCACGTCAGGTTCCTCCGCAACATAAGCGTCGAAGCCGCTCCCGTGAAACCTTGCAACGTCCAGGTCGCCCTTCAGAAAATCTGGCCACCATGACGCGCCAGGACCATCCACACGTTTCAACCGTTGTGGCAAGGCATCAACACTGGTGAGGTTCTTTTTGAGGCTCTGGGAGTCAGCCGGAGAGAACTCAAAGGCGCACCACGTCCTCGGTGAGGATGGATCATAGACTATGTGGATTGCATGAGAACTCGTGGGCAGGTAATCCGGGATCCAACCACGACTGACCTCGCCCGCTTTCACCGCATCGGCAAGCGCGGAGTAGGAATATTCTTTCCTGTCGCCACACCCCTGAAGAAGGGCACTCGCTGCAAAGCACATTCCCAGCAGCACAACACGCGCTCTGAAACGATTCTTCGCGGTCCTGATCATGTCGTTGGTTACCAATGGAATTGTGGTTTCCCTGGTGAATACTTCGGGACGAACGGGGCACATGTCTGGTCGCAGTTACCCCCTTGCTGGCCGCACGTGTTTGCCACCTTGTCATTCTTCCAGTCGGTGGGTTCTGTGATTCGCGAACGCACATCAGTTCTGAGAAAGCTGATTATTTTTGCTGCGACCGCTCCGCCTGGCCCGGCATTGGTGGCCTCGCAGTTTGCTATGCAGTGGTAGTACTTATCCCCTCTCACCCATTTCGTTTCTTCCATGCGTTTGTAGTTCTGCCACATCAAGGCAGCACCCGTCCCAAACTGATTGCACCATGGGCACATCAAGATCGGAACAATTGGACTTGTCACCACCGGAGTCTGGGGCCAGAGGCCAAGTGGATCGATCAGGTTAAGGGGATTGTTCGTGACGTACGAATAGAGATTCTCCCAACCTTCGTTGTACCTGAATGGGTCCTCGCTGACGAACCTTCCTGCTGCTGGATCGTAATATCTGCTCCGGTAGTAGTACAGGTTGGTCTCGCTGTCGAGTTCACGACCCGTGTAGCGGAAGTTGTTCACGATGCTGCCGGACGTGGCGACGAGATTGCCGAACGAGTCGAGCGTGTAAGTTTGCGCGAGCGCTCCCGCCGCGTTGCTCAGCGACGTGATGGAGCCGAGGGCGTCCGCCTCGTAGTAGCTCGTGGTCCCACTGCGCAACCCAGCCAGCGGTTCGTCCACGTTCTCACCTTGCGAATAACGAGCAACCGCCGCGCCTGCTGCGTTGGTTTCTTCGATCACGTTGTACCCGTCGTATGCATAGACCGACGTGCCGCTCGAAGAGGACTTGTAGACTCTCCGCCCCCACGGGTCATAAGCGTACGACACGGTGCCGCCACTTCCGGGCAACGTAACGTTAGTCAGTCTGTTTTCAAAGTCCCAGGTGTAATTTGTCGTACCGGTGGAGTCGGTTTTGGAAGTGGTGTTGCCGTTCGCGTCGTAGGTTTGAAAGCGCTGAGCTAGAGCGTTCAGCATACGGGGCCAGCGTTATCGCTGAAAGCCCCTCTGAAAACCATGGAACGTAATTCCTCAAAGGTCCAGACCTTCTTCCGGGCTTCCCCGATCCAAAGAGCCTTTCTTTGAGCGTAGTCGATCACAGCCAAACAGGAGGAAGGGTACATGGCGCCACCGCGCTCGAAGTAAACGAAGCAAGCCTTCGAACCCAAGCCTGCGAACACTAGTCTCCGAAAGGGCAATCCCCCTTGAATGGCATCAGTGGCTTCAAACTCTTGTCCGGGATCCGCAATAACCACTTGCTCTGGAGACGTGCCAGCGGCGGCCGGGCGAACAAACGAAGATTGCAAGATGCCTCGACACTCCTCGGAAATTTCTGACATCCGCTTCACCACAGTGATGTTCCCCTCGAATACATAACGAAAGTCCTTTTCGCTCGCCGATGTCAGCACCATGTGAATGGCGTCGGGGGTCTGCGATGGTGGGGCTTGCGGCTTTCCCGAAAGCTTTGGCTCTTCTATAGTTGCCCAGAGCGTCTTTCTATACGTTGCTCCAAGAACTGCAACCAACGCGACTATAATCAATACGCTGGCGATAACAATTGCTCGCCCTGAACCTCGATGGAAACTTCCCTTCAGTGCGTCTCGCATCCGCATTCTTTCTTGCTTCCGGTTGGTATGGACATCGGCCATATTGGATCTTTCTTGCCTGCATCAGCGTAATTCAGGCGAATCGGCTCACCCAATTGTTTGGCCGCTGGGTTAGTTAGTTGTACGGCCTGCTCCTCATTCGGAGGCAAATTGTTTTTCCACTGCCACGCATGTTCCATTTCATGTAGTAGCTGGATTGCTGGTGATTGGACGCCGTTCTTCACACACAAGGCCTGATGTGGGTTCCAGAAGATCGTCCCCATGCCTATTTCGACATCGCGATGGTACGCATCAGATATGTTAATCACATATACATTTGAAGATGCCTGTAATTCATTAATTAGCTGGCAGGCCGCAGGAGACCCGCAAAGATAGACGAGTGTAATCGGCCAGATCGTGGGATCGTTACTGCGAACGACAATAATGTTGCCTGATGGGTCCGTCAGGTTTAGTGGCGAGTTGGCCGTGTATGAAAAGAAATTGACGCCACCATTAAATCCAATTGGGTCTTCGGAAAGAAACCTGCCGCTGGCCGGGTCGTAGTATCTGGCCCGATAGTAATAAAAGCTGGTTTCAGAGTCCCATTCGCGCCCGGTGTACCGGAAATTGTTCGCGATACTGCCGGACGCGGCGGTGATGTTGCCAAAGGAATCGTAGCTGTAATTGGCGGCTACCGCTCCCGCGGCATTGCTCAGCGTGGTAATCGAACCAAGTCCATCCGCCTGATAGTAACTCGTCGTTGCGCTGCGCAGTTCCGCGAGCGGCTCATCGATGTTTAGCCCCTGCGAATAACGGGCTACCGCACCGCCAGTGGAATTTGTTTCTTCGATCAGGTTGTCGGCGTCGTAAGCGAACATGCTTGTGCCCGCGCTGGATGATTTGTAAATCCTGCGCCCGAACGGATCATAGCGGTACGACACAGTCCCGCCAGAACCGGGCAGAGTTGCACTCGTGAGCCTGTCGTCATAGTCCCAGGTGTAGTTTGTCGTACCGGTGGAGTCGGTTTTGGAAGTGGTATTGCCGTTCGCGTCGAAGGCATAGGAGGCGCCTGGACGCGAGTTCAACTCATTCGAAGTGTTGTAGTTCCACGCGGCACTGCCCAGTGCTGTCAATCGGTTGCCCACGGGATCGTAGGTGTAGCTCTCCGTGGTGCTGCCGCCTTGCGTGGCGTTCAGCAGTTCGTAAATGTTGTCGTAGCCGTAGTTGGTCGTCACCCCGGCGTACAGATCGCTCTTCGCCGTGCGGTTTCCCGCATTGTCAACGGTGTAGGCCGCACCGCCCAGCGTGGCACCGCCCTTGGCGTGGGTCACGCTCAACAGCCGCGAGAGAGAATCGTAGCCGTAGCTTGTGTTCACGGTGTTCGGACGCGTCAGGCTGGTGCGCCGACTCAGCGCATCGTACCCCAGCCCGAACGAGCCCGCGCCGTAAGCTGTTGGCGGCGTCAGCGTCTGCAAGCGGTTCAGCGTGTCGTACACGTAGCTGCTAGAGCCATTCTCCGGGTCCGTAAAACTGGTGCGGTTCGACGCCGCGTCGTAGCCATAGCTGGTGGTGAACGTCCGGCTGGTGAGGAACGCATACTGCGTGGACGTGCCCGTCAGCCGCCCCATGTCGTCGAACGTGAATTGGTACGTGCCCGTGGGATCGCTCACCTGGGTTAGCCGCGAGTCGTTATCGTAGGTATAATTCACCGTCGAGGTATCAGGATACGACTTCTGGGTCAGCCGGTTCAACTGGTCGTAAGTGTAGGTTATGAGCTGGTTCTTCCGGTCGGTTTTGCTGGTCAAATTGCCTACGTTGTCGTAGCCATAGGTTTCGACGTAGCCAGACGGGAAGGTGGTCTGGGTGACGCGGCCATACGCGTCGTACGCAAAGTTGGTCGTGTTCTGATTCGCGTCCTTGATACTGGTCAGGTTGCTTTCGGTGTCGTAGCCGTATGTGGTTACGTTATTCGCGGCATCGGTTACAGTGATGAGCCTATCCGCATCGTCGTAGGCATAGGTCGTGGTCTTCTGGTTTTGATCGGTTACGGAAGTCCGCCGCCCGCGAGAGTCGTAGCCGAACTGCGTGGTCGTCGAGTCAGGATAGGTGATCTTCGTCAGCCGGCTCATTGCGTCATAAGTGAAGGCGGTGGTGTTGCCCAAAGCGTCCTTCACTGAGGTGCGGTTGCCCAGCAAATCATAGCCGTAGGTGGTCACGTTTTGCTGAGCGTCAGTAATCGTCTGGATCAGCCCGGCCGGAGTGTAGGCAAGGATGGTCTGATTGTTCAGAGGATCGGTGATCGTTGTCAGTTCACCGAGCGGGTTGTAGGCAAACTGCGTAACGCTTGCCGAGACCCCATTCCCTGGAGCCGGCGTGGTCACGCTCAGAAGGTTTCCATTGGCGTCGTAGGTGTTTGTCATCACGTTTCCGAGGGGATCGGTGGCTGTCAGAACTTCGCCGAAGCTGTTGTAGGTGTATGTGGTTGTGGCAGAAACGCTCGCACTGATCGGAACCGTGACCGTCAGAACGTTTCCCTGGGAGTCGTAGGTGTAAGTGGTTGTGTGCCCGTTTTCATCCGTCCTTGACAGCACATGACCGTAATCATCGTATTCGTAGGAGATATTTCCACGAATCGAGCAAGTGGAGCAGCCAGAACCCGTAACGGCGTAGGGAACCCACACTCCGCCAACCATAACTGACGAATAGAGGGTTTGATTGCCTTTTGAGTCCGTAACATCAACCCAGGTGGTCATATTGAACTGCATTCCATACCAAGTTACCCCTCCTACCGAAACATCCACAGTGCCGGTGCCAGCGTTCGCTGGCACCGTGGCCACAATCTGCGTGTCGTTCCAACTCTGGACGGCTGCCATAGTTCCATAGAAGTCCACAGTGCTGTTGCTCTGCGTCGTTCCAAACCCAGTGCCAGTTATGGTTATCGAATCCCCTGCTTGGCCGATGTTTGCGGAAATGCCAGTGATGGAAAGAGCCTCCACTGAGAATTGCATGCTGTTGCTTATGACCCCACTCTCGGAAACTGTAACGGGGCCGGAAGTGGCTGTCGAAGGAACCGTCACGGTGATGCTGGCGTCGCTCCAGAAAGAAACTGTAGCACTCACTCCGTTGAACATCACGGAACTGCTCCCCTGGCTAGGTCCGAAACCGGAACCAGCCAGAGATATAGTGGCGCCAGCCTGTCCAACTGGGGGTGTGAGACTGGCGATCACGGGATTGATTACCAGGAAACCGAAATTCGTATTGCTTTGTACCGAGTTCACAACTACGGTCACCGGCCCAGTAGTGGCCCCGATGGGAACCGCGGTGACAATTTGATTGTCAGCCCAACTTGTGAAGGAAGTTGCCGGCGTTGTGCTGAAATTGACCGCGCTCGACCCCTGTGAGCTGCCAAAATTCACCCCTGTGATCGTCACTTGGGTCCCCTGTGGCCCCGATGCCGGAGTGACATTCGAGATGATTGGAGTTGTACCCAAAGTTATGGAAACGTTGTCAAACGTGGCTATGGTGGTTTCCGAGTTGTTGTCGCTGCTGAGCGCCAAGCCGATATAGGCATTTTGCGCCATAGTGATCGAGTCGCTCGTTCCGATCTGCGTCCAATTCACTCCATCAGGACCCGTGTAAGCTATAAACGTACTGCCGTTGCGCACCAACTTGATCCAATAAGGTAACGCGCCACCGGTCACACTCTGATAGTTGGTGCCGCCACCTGTGGTGCTGCGATCCCAGAACCACGCGTTCTGATTTTCCATCGCCGAGAACGCGTGAGTGGAGCCGTCGGTCAGGGTCTCTCGGATCATGACCCCGGCTTGTGGATTGGTTCCACCCGTTATGCTCACCAGGCGGGCGACGATTGTGCCGTCACTTGCCAGAGGCTGGTAGACAAAGTGCATAGCGTCGGCGTAACCGTTGATGCTTGTACCCGAGGCCTGAACCGTAAACACGTCACCTGTATAAGTGGCGCTTCCCGCGATGCCTACTTGTCCCACATCCGTATCTAGCCAGCCATTGGGTAGCGGTTGCGATGTCACCGTGAAAATAATTGCGTTGCTAGTGAGCATGCTCGGTGCAACTGACACCTGGAGCGGGCCGGAGGTCGCGCCGGTCGGGATCGTAATGCCAATCGCCGTCGAGCTCCATGATGTTACTGACGCTTGTGTCCCATTGAGACTCACAACGCTGAAACCCTGGGTCGTACCAAAACCCGTTCCATAAATGGTGACCTGGCTGCCCACCGTCCCGGTCGTGGCCGAGAGGCTTGTGATCACAGGCGGGGCCAATATGCTCGAACTAACTGACACGCTGTCAAAGGTCGCTGTCGCCAGGTTGGAGTTGTTCTGACTCGTGAGCCCCAATCCCACAAAAACGTTTGGTGCCATGGTCACAGTCTGGCTCGTACCGACCTGTGTCCAATCGACACCATTGAAAGAGGCGTAGCCGCTAAGCGTGTTCCCGCTTCTGACAACCATTAGCCAATATGGCGTCCAGGCACCGAACCCACCTTGGACAGTTGTGTTTGCGCCTGTCGTAGGTCGAGTTGAGAAGCCGACTGATCCCGGGCGATAGGAGGTGAACGCATTCGCGGAGCCGTCGTTAAGGGTCTCGCGAATCATTACACCCGGCTCAGGGTAATTGCTTCCTTGTGCGCTGAGAACGCGAGCGATTATCGTTCCGTCTCCGGAGAGAGGAAGGAATACGAAGTGCATCTCGTCAGAACTGCCATAAATAGATTGCCCTGAACCACTGATCGTAAAGACGCCATTCGCGTAGGTTGCGCTCCCTGCTATCCCTACAAATCCTATGTCAGCGTCCAGCCATCCAGATGGCAACGCGTTTGTGGTAACAGTGAAAACGATCGGATTACTATCAACCATGTCCGGAGCGACTGAAACCACAATTGGGCCAGAGGTGGCTCCAACCGGGATCGTGATTGCAATGGACGTATCGCTCCAACTGTCAATAGTTGTCTGGACATCATTTAGAAAGACCGCGCTGTTTCCTTGCGATGCGCCGAAATTGGCCCCAGTGATGACCACTTGGGCTCCTATCTGCCCCGTTGTGGCAGAAATGTTTGTAATTACTGGAGCAGAAGAAGCGAATGAGTTGATGGAAACGCTGTCAACCGTCGCGGATGAGAGAGGGGTCTGGCTGGAGCAGGTCAACGCGAGCCCGACATAAACGTTTTGCGCCATAGTGATCGTCTGGGTCGCCCCAACCTGCACCCAGTCGATTCCGTTGGACGAGTAGTACCCGCTGAAGGTGCCCACACTGCGAACCAATTTCACCCAGTAAGGTGTCCCTGCTCCTGATAAACCGAGCGCGGTGCTGGGGCTACCTCCAGTCGTCGGACGATAGGAAAACTCAAGGTTCCCGTTCTGGAAAGCCATGTATGCATTTGTTGAAGTTGGACTCAGAGATTCACGAATCATGACTCCGACGAACGGATAGTAGCTGGCAACTGTTGATGCGCTCACGATGCGTGCAATAATGGTCCCGTCGCCCGACAGTGGTTGATAGACGAAATGCAGCGCGTCGAAGCTGACGTTGTTAATCGACCCACCCGCTTCATTGATCGTGAATTCATCGCCCGAAAAGGTCGCAGTCCCAGCTATACTGACCGCTCCAATGTCAGTATCGAGCCACCCGCTTGGCAAGGGGTTTGCCGTAACTGTGAAAGTGATGGCATTGCTATCGTTCATGTTTGGAGCAATTGAAACGAGAAGCGGCCCTGATGTTGCGCCAGCCGGAATTGTGATGTTTATGGAATTGGAGCCCCAAAGACTGACCGGAACCGGTGACCCGTTCAGGAGAACTAGGCTGCTCCCCTGCGCGGTTCCGAAGTTGGCGCCAGTGATTGTTACTTGGCTTCCCACATTTCCAGTAGTTGCTGAGAGGTTTGTTATTACTGGTCCCGGATCTGTTGCAGATGTTACGTACACATTATCGATGGTGGCCCAAGAGAGAGGGCTTTGGCTGAAGCAGGTCAACGCAAGCCCGACATAAACGTTTTGTGCCATGCTGATTGTTTGGTTGGAACCAGCCTGTACCCAATCCACACCATTGGCCGAATAATACCCGCTGAAGGTGCTCCCACTGCGAACCAACTTCACCCAGTAAGGCGTCCATACTCCAGACAAACCGAGTGCAGTGCTTGGACTACCTGCGGTCGTCGGACGGTAGGAAAATTCAAGATTCCCACTATAGAAACTCATGTAGGCGTTCGTTGAAGTTGGGCTCAGGGACTCCCTGATCATTACTCCCGCAAAGGGAGGGTAGGAGGCCACAGTTGGTGCGTTCGCAATGCGCGCAATAATTGTCCCGTCGCCGGAAAGTGATTGATAGACGAAATGCAGCGCGTCGAAGCTGACGTTGTTAATCGACCCACCTGCTTCGTTGATTGTGAAGACTCCATTTGAAAAAGCTGCACTCCCGGGCAATCCGACCTGGCCGATGTCCTGGTCCAACCAGCCCTCAGGAAGCGCAGTAACCGCGAACGGGGAGCTGTTCGCAATCTGGCTATTGACCGTTATTGAAAAAGGACCCGATGTTGCTCCGACAGGCACTACTGCAACTATGTTGGCGTCGCTCCAGCTTACTGCCGCGGCGTTTGTCGAGTTCAGTGAAACCGTGCTTGTGCCCTGAGTAGCTCCAAAACCTGATCCTGAAATCGTTACCTCAGTGCCGACGGTTCCGGTTGTCGGTGACAAGCCGGTAATAACAGGGTTCGAATTGTTCACCGTCTGCGTCAGAGTGGAGGACGTGCTGCTGTTGTCGTTCGTGTCTCCACCATAAGCAGCCGTGATCGAATGCGATCCCACCGCCAGCGTCGAAGTGGCGTACGTGGCGCTCCCTCCGCTCAGTGTGGCCGTCCCCAGCGTCGTCGTGCCATCTTTGAACGTCACTGTTCCCGTCGCAGTCGAGGGTGTAACTGTAGCCGTGAAGGTCACC
>Ga0181523_10001433_pt1 | contig 25322 bp, 23 predicted proteins | sample PEATcosm2014_Bin_43_FD_119752 | JGI IMG/M metagenome (GOLD analysis project Ga0181523, IMG submission 119752) | Peatland microbial communities from MTU Mesocosm Facility, Houghton, MI, USA - PEATcosm2014_Bin05_30_metaG | ecosystem: Environmental > Terrestrial > Soil > Wetlands > Peat | place... | reverse complement strand
GTTGTCGATGGAGTCGAACGAACGGAACTTGATCTTGGGGTTGTTCTTGCCCAATACCTTGGTGATGGCCGCCGTCAGCGTGGTCTTGCCATGATCGATGTGCCCGATCGTGCCCACGTTCACATGCGGCTTGCTGCGATCAAATTTTTCTTTCGCCATAATCTATACCCTAGTAATACCGATAAAGTTTGCTGTACTTTTCACGCAGAGGTAGTGCAACTTCCTCCAGCGCGGTGAAATAAAACTCGCGAATCTGCGCCTGGTCGCTCACCGTGACGGCGTCATATAACTGCTGCGCTGTCTTTCCGCTCTTCGCCAGCGCCCCGTCCGCCTGCTCCACTAACTTCTCGCGGAGCACTCGATCGAAATCGCGGATTGGAACTCCCTTACTCCGCAGCAGCCGCAGAAAACCTTCCACGGCGCCTGGAGCAAAAATCCCCGCCAACGCCGAACGAAGCTGCTCGAACTCCTCCGGCTTGTCGACCGGAATGCCAGCCCGTTGAAACGGGACCCTTGCTTCCGACTGCAACATATCCTCAAAGAACCACTGGAGCCGATGACCAGGATTGAACTGGTGACCTCTCCCTTACCAAGGGAGTGCTCTACCAACTGAGCTACATCGGCCCGCGAACTCTGGAGCGGGAGACGGGAATCGAACCCGCGACCAACAGCTTGGAAGGCTGTGACTCTACCACTGAGTTACTCCCGCCCTGCGATCACCGAGCCCTTACTCTCGATCCTGCCGGTCGCGCTCTTCGCGGTCTTGCTTCCGGCTCCACGACCAGGTGCGAATGGCAAACATGGCCAGAATCGCCAAGGTAGCCAGCTTGAACTTCTGGTCAGCGATCGTCGTTGCTGCCAGAATTGCCAGCACCGCGTACGCGCCCAAGGCCACCCACAACCGATTCATCGAAAACCTGGTGCACAGGGGAGGATTCGAACCTCCGTAGCTCGCAAGGAGCGGCAGATTTACAGTCTGCTGCCATTAACCACTCGGCCACCTGTGCACGCCTTCGACCGAGCATCCCGCTCTCAGCCCGTTCCTGAGAGCCCAAACGTGGGCCCGGAATCGCCAATCCCTGCTGTCAAAGAACACCGCGCGCCAAGCGCATCGCAATCCCGGCAAGTCTCCACAACGGCCACGCGTCCATACTTCCGCGCGCGATTTGCGATTCAGGAAGCTGCTGCTGGAATCAGTTCTTCTCTAGGAGAGCTGCGCGTCCCGTTTGGCTTGCTCCTGCTACGCCTTCCGGCGCGCTCAAGGTCACAATTCTGGAGCTGGCGAAGGGATTTGAACCCCCGACCCTCTGATTACAAATCAGATGCTCTACCAGCTGAGCTACGCCAGCCTGCAGCCCGGTTCAACATCCGCCGCGGGCGGACGACGAACCAAGCTTGATTCTTCCTGCCAGCCGGGACAAACACAGAGGTTACCACGAACGGTACTCTACGTGCAACCGGACTGCCCGCTGGACCCAGCGTCGATCTGCAAATAACCGTGGACCAACAACTCGCCACTCCCGCGGGCCTCGTGGCTGGGGATTCTGCGGAGCGCGTTCGCCATTCGGCGAGCGCTAAAATGCGGTCGACCCATTCTAACCAATTTCCGCCAAGTTCGCCACCACACCTTGTTTTCTCGTAGTTTTCTCGTATCATCGGGAGTCATCCATGCGAACTCGCCGAAAGCAGTTGTGGGTCGCCTTCGCGGTTGTGCTGGTCCTGGCTGGCGCTGTCCTCACCGCCATCCTGCTGCGAAAGCGCGCCGCGCCTGATGCTGCTCGCCTCCTGCCAGATTCCGACGCGGTTTTCTATATCAACCTCGAGCCCATCCGGCTGCTCACTGACCTTGGCAAGAAACCCCCGAAGGACCGCGATCCGCAGTACGAAGAGTTTGTTCGCCAGACCGGTTTCGAGTTTGAGCGCGATCTGGACAAAGCCGCCTTCGCCATTCATTACGGTGTCGCCGCCAACGGCAAACCAGCGGAGACCCGTTATAGCGAGATCTTCCAAGGGCATTTTGACAGTGGGCGCGTGGGTGACTATCTCCGCAAACTTGCGTCCAGCATCGAGCGTTATCGCGATTTCGACATCTACATCATTCCGCTGGAAGGGCGGACGGTTCGTGTCGCTCTGCTCGGAATCGATATCGCGGCGGCCTCAAATACCGCAGGCACGGACGTGATTCACGGAATGATAGACCGCTATAAGCAAGCGGCCCTGCCGTTCGCCGGCCCTCCCCTGGTGAGCGAGTATTACGGCCGCGTCCCGCTGGGTAGCGTGATCTGGACGATCGCTCGCCCTCCGGCTGCCAGCGGGTCGCAAGAGCACGGAGAGCTTCTTCTGCCGGGCGGCTGGAGCGGTCTGCTGCCGGCCAATAGCGTGGTAATTGCCTCGGCGCGTCCGCTCAATGAAATCCACCTCCGAGCTCAGGTCCTCACCAGCGGCGAAGCTGAAGCTCGCAGCTTTACGGAGCGGGTGAATACTTATCTCGCCCTGTTCAAGTCGCTCGACATCTCGATGGACGCCGGCGGTCCTGATCCCGATGTGAAAGCCGCCTTCGAAAGCCTCGAGGTCCATCAGGACAAGAATGAAGCCATACTGACGGCCAAAGTCCCGTATGCGTTCTTCAAGAAAGTGTTGAGCGAGCCGGCCGTTGAACTCAGCCCTGACGCGCAAAAGCCGCCAAAGCAGAACGCTCCGGCGGCCAAAACGAAATCTCGAAAGTAATTCTGTTATGTCCCCGGAAACTCTCCCGGTTTCACGGTAGTGCTGCGCAGGAACTTGTGCGGATTCACGGGCACATCATGGATGCGCACTTCATAGTGCAAATGCGGCCCGGTACTGCGTCCACTCAGACCGACATAACCGATCACCTGTCCGCGCCGAACGCTCTGTCCGTCTGCCACCGCAAAGGCTGACAGGTGGCCGTAGCGGGTGGCAACGCCGTTCCCGTGGTCAATCTGGATCATGCGGCCGTATCCGCTGTAAAAGTCCGCGTAAGTCACCATGCCATCCGAAGGCGCCAGCACCTGCTGTCCGTAGTGACACGAAATGTCCACACCCGAGTGGAACGCGCCTTCACCATTGAACGGGTTAATGCGTTCACCGAAGGAGCCGGTAATCGGTCCCATGACCGGCCACAGCGTCGGAGCCATAGTCGCATTCACCCAGTCGGTGAGAGTGGCTTGATGTGTCAGCCCCATTCCCAATCCAGCCGTCGCCGCGCCGGTCAAAGCCGAGCTGCGCAGGGCGTACAACTGGTCCATGGAGTAAGTCACTTCTTCCGGTTTTACTGGCCCGTCGCCACCGTGCAGCAGCTTCCGATTGGGCTTCAACCCGTAGATGACCGAGACCTCATTGGCCAGCGAGCCGAGCGAAGCAACCTGAATGTCCTTCTCGTGATTGACCTGCTCCAGTTGTGTGTAGCGGGTCTGCAACGCCGTCTTTTCCGAACGGAGCTGGTTGAAGCTGGCCACCTTCCACAGCATTCGAGTGTAGGAGCCAGCCATGCCCGTGATGGTAAACATGCCGAGCAGAGCGCCAGCTAGGAAGACGTACAGATAATGAACAGGGATGGGAATTTTTCGTAGCTGACCTTCCGCGTCACGAGCTACAAAAAGAATATAAAAGCGTTTTCGCAAAACTCTAACCCTCAGTTAAAAATGGTTCCGGTTTGCGCTGTAACAACTTATGAAAATCCGGAACGCTGGGCCTTGCTGGTCCGAACTGCTCGTTACGGGTCCCTGGAGATGCGTGGGTTAACGCTTCTCCGCCCCGGCAGGGAACACAATCTTCACTGCCGGGCGCTTGGCTGGAATGAAACGACTCCAAACCGTAACAGACCGACACACCGATGTCAATGGAATTGACACTAAAGTGTTAGCCGCGGTCAGCGACAGTTTGACTGTCTCTCGCGTCGCGTATATTGGCGAGGACTGCTTTGCCGAATGGAGAACGCCTGTGCCGCGTAATGAAAAGTTGCTCATCCAGCAGATTCGACGGGCTGCGGCGGGCGGTGAACGTCCCGGGCAAGGCATCGGTGACGACTGCGCAGTTCTGGCGATTCCGCGCGGGCACGAAGCGCTGATCACAACCGACTTCAGCCTTGAAGGCGTGCACTTTCGCCGCGAGTGGCATCCACCGGATTCTGTCGGACACCGTTGCCTGGCTCGCGGCCTCAGCGACATTGCCGCGATGGGCGGCGTGCCGCGTGCGGCTTTTCTCTCGCTGGCGCTTCCCGCCGAGCTCCCGCAAGAATGGGTAGACCGCTTCATCGCAGGGTTACTGAAACTTGCGGGCCGATTTTCTGTAGGTCTTGCCGGCGGCGACACGGCGCAATCGCCCGAAGGCGTGCTGGCCGATATCGTGGTTCTCGGCTCGATTCCCACGGGACAAGCCGTTCTGCGCTCGGGCGCGCGTGTCGGCGATTTCATCTACGTGACAGGCACGCTCGGCTCGGCGGTCGCTGCTCTCGCCCAACTCCGCGACGGAGAAAAGCTGCGGCCGAGGTCTAACCCGAAGCACTTCTATCCCGAGCCGCGGATCGCAGTCGGCCAGTTCTTGCGAGAGAAGAAGCTGGCATCCGCAATGATCGATATAAGCGACGGACTTTCCACCGATCTCGGGCACATCTGCGAGGAGAGCAAAACCGGCGCTGTGGTTCATGCCGAGTTGTTGCCTGCATCGCCCGGCAAAGATGGACTCACGTTCGCCCTGCACGGCGGAGACGAATACGAACTGCTCTTCACCGCCCATCCAAATCGCCGCATCCCGAGACAGATTGCTGGGGTTGCGGTCACGCGCATCGGCGAGATCACTGGTGGCAAGCAGATGAAGCTCGCCGCCAAGGGAAAAACCCAGGTCCTGAAGCCCGGCGGCTGGGAGCATTTCGCCTAAGGATCCCTGTACTCAACCGGCCCGAACCTTCGGCAAGTGCATCCGTCACACTGCTCGGTGAGCGTCCCAACGAAGAACACCTGCTGTTTAGCGGCACGCGCTGTTTATAATCACGCCCATGGACCTGGAACAGAAGCTGACCGAACAGAAGCTGACCGAACTGAAGCGCCGTGACTCGCTGGCCGACGCCGGCGGTGGCGAAGATCGCCGGGCTCGCGAGCACAAGCAGGGCAAGATGTCGGCGCGCGAGCGCATCGAATTCCTGCTCGACGAAGGCACCTTCGAAGAGACCGACAAGCTCGTCACTCACCGCTGCACCGACTTCGGCATGGACGAGCAGAAGTATTTCGGCGATGGCTTCGTCACCGGCTACGGACGCATCGAAGGCCGCCTGGTGTTCGTCTTCGCCCAGGACTTCACGATATTCGGTGGGTCTCTGTCTGAAACGAACGCCGCCAAAATCGTGAAGATCATGGACACGGCGATGCGCGTCGGCGCTCCCGTCATCGGGCTGAACGATTCCGGCGGAGCGCGCATTCAGGAGGGTGTGATGTCGCTGGCCGGATATGCGGACATCTTTCTGCGAAACGTGCTGGCTTCCGGCGTGGTCCCGCAAATCTCCGCCATCATGGGCCCGTGTGCAGGCGGCGCGGTTTATTCGCCTGCCATCACCGACTTCATCCTCATGGTGAACAAGACTTCGTACATGTTCATCACCGGGCCCGACGTCATTAAGGCCGTCACGCACGAAGAGGTTACCAAGGACGAACTCGGCGGCGCGATGACGCACAACGAGCGGTCCGGCGTGGCGCACTTCATGGCCAACGACGATGCCGAGTGCCTGAGCATGGTGCGCGAGCTGTTCAGCTTCATTCCGTCGAACAATCTCGAAGACCCGCCGCGCAAACCTTGCACCGATCCCATTGACCGCGTTGATGAGAGCCTGGACACCATCGTTCCCGCCGAATCGAACCTGCCTTACGACATTAAGGACGTGATCCACACCGTCGTGGACGACAGCTACTTCTTCGAGGTGCAGGAGCATTACGCCAAGAACATCGTCGTCGGCTTCGCCCGCCTGAACGGCAAGTCCGTCGGCATCGTCGCCAACCAACCCGCGTTTCTGGCCGGCGTGCTCGACATCAGCGCCAGCATCAAAGGGGCGCGCTTCGTCCGCTTTTGCGATTGCTTCAACATCCCGCTCATCACCTTCGAAGATGTCCCGGGATTTCTACCCGGCACGCAGCAGGAGTTCGGCGGAATCATCACGCACGGAGCCAAGCTGCTCTTCGCCTTCTCCGAAGCGACAGTGCCGAAGATCACCGTCATCACGCGCAAGGCTTACGGCGGAGCGTATTGCGTTATGGCGTCGAAGCACATTCGCACCGACGTGAATTACGCCTGGCCAACCGCCGAGATCGCGGTGATGGGACCCGAAGGCGCAGTAAACATCGTGTACAAGCGCGAAATCGAGAGGTCGGCAAACCCCGATGCCGATCGCGCTGCCAAGATCGAGGAGTTCCGCGAGCGCTTCGCCAATCCCTACGTCGCCGCTGAGCGTGGTTATCTCGACGCTGTGATTCGTCCGCGCGACACGCGCCGCAAGCTGATTCAGGCGCTCGACATGCTGGAGAACAAGCGCGCCAGTAACCCGCCCAAGAAGCACGGGAACATACCGCTGTGAGAAGCAGCAGTTAGCCATTAGCGATTAGCGACCAGCGCTTAGCAATCAGCAACTAGCTTTCGGCCCAGGCAGCATTTCTAGACACACCGCTAACGACGATCCGCTGAATTGTCATCCCGAAAGAGGACTTCAGTCCGAGTCGAGGGATCTGTTTTTCCCCCTCTTTTCGAGCGCAGGACCGACTGTTCTGCCGCTCCAGCGATCTTTATCCTGCTTTACGCGTTTAGATGCAGCGCCAGCTGTTCGGAATCCGGGCCTTGGAGCAGCCTGGTTATGGACGCGGAGGGCAATCTGTATGGAACGACATACTCGGACGGAAAGGGATATGGCGGCATCTTTGGATACGGTTCGGTTTTCAAGCTGACACACTCGAATGGCGGCTGGACAGAGAGTGACCTTTACGACTTCACCGGCGGCAATGACGGAAATTCTGCTTGGTGCCCAACCCTTGGCGCCGGGTGTTGGCGACAGGGTGGGTGAGCCAATCATCCCGTCACGCCTTCTTCCTCGTACTGCGCCCGATCCACTTGCCCCACGCACTCTCGCTCATCTCGCCGGCGGCGGCCCGGAGGACCATCGCGGTTTCTTCGGCTTGGCTGCACGCAAGCTCCCAGCCGTTCAGGTCGAGAAAGACCACCATTGCCGCCAGCGCGATACGCTTGTTGCCGTCCACGAAAGGACGGTTGCGCAGCAATCCCCAGCCATAGGCCGCGGCCAAGGCCGACACGGTGACATTGCGCCGGCAGGCAGCAAGATGTTGCGGGCGCGCAACGGCGGATTCCAGAACTCTCCCACCCTGTCGCTTCGCGACAAGGGTGGGGCACCAAGCCTCATTTCGGGAATCTTCACAAGTCTTTACAAGAAATCCTGTAACGCTTTTTCGTCAAATTGCGTTTGTTTGTATAGGACCGGTTGCAACTATTCTCCTGCCACCGTCATCCCGTCAATCCGCAGCGTGGGTGACGCTATGGCGCCGCGGAACTCGAGGTCGTTGCCGATCTCCGAGATGTTGAACAGCATGTCCTTCAGGTTCCCGGCGACGGTGATCTCCTCCACCGGAAACGTGAGTTCGCCGTTCTGGATCCACAAGCCGCTGGCGCCGCGCGAGAAGTCGCCAGTGACCAGGTTCACGCCGAAGCCGAGGAATTCGGTGACGAACAGGCCTTCCTTGATGTCAGCAATGATCTCTTGCAGGCTCTTGGCGCCGGGATGCAGAAAGAAGTTTCCCGGCCCGATGCCGGGAGTTCCGGCCAGTCCGCGCGAGGCGTTGCCGGTGGTCTGCAAGTGCAGCTTCTTCGCGGTGTAGGTGTTCAGCAGATAGGACTTCAGCACGCCGTTCTCGACGACCACAGTCTTGCGGCTGGGTACGCCTTCGGAATCGAAGGGGCTGGTGCCGAAACCGCCGCGCATGGTGCCGTCATCCACCACGTTGATGTTGTCACCCGCAATCTTTTCGTTGAGCTTGCCGGTGAGGAACGACGCGCCTCGGTAAATCGAGTCGCCGTTAACTGCCTCGAAGATGTGGCCGACCAGAGCGCCGGCGACAGTGTGCTCGAAGACGATGGGAACTTTCGCGGTCTTGACCTTGCGCGCGCCAATCCGCCGCAGGGTGCGCTGCGCAGCGATCTTCCCGATCTCCTCCGGCGATTGCAGCTTCTTCAGCGTCATCGCGACGGAGTACCAGTAGTCGCGCTGCATCGCCGAGCCTTCCACCTGCGCAATGGGCACCGCCGAAACCGAGCAGTAGGAGCGATGGTAGTCGCCGACGAATCCGTGCGAATTGGCCAGTACTTTGTAGCCGATGGCGGCGTCGAAGGTGCCACCTTCGGAGTTGACGATGCGCGGGTCCTCGTCGAGCGCGGCCTTCTCGGCGCGGCGCGCGTAATCAATACGGTCGGCCGTGGAGAGCGAATACACATCGTCGTAGTAGAGCTCAAGGTTGCCCTCAAGCTTGCCGAGTTGCGAAGCTTCGGGAATTCCGGCGAATGGGTCCTCGCTGGTGACCTTGGCGAGAGCGAGCGCCGAATCCACCATCTGCCGGATGCCGTCCGGCGTGAGATCGCTGGAATAGGTGCTGGCGGCGCGCCGTCCGAAGAAGACGCGCACACCTATGGCCTTAGAGCCGGATTCCTTCAGCGTCTCAACCTCGCCGAGACGAACGACGGTGGAGAACTCGCTGCCGTCCGTGGCGACAGCTTCGGCTGCGGTGGCTCCGCCTTGTATGGCGCGGCGCACGACATCGGTCGCGATTTCCGGCAGGTTGCTTGGGGTTGCTACGGCGTTCGAACTTTCCTGAATGTTGTTGCATGATGGCATTTCGATTTTGTCCTGAATTTCGTCGGGTGACTGCTTGGCTCAGCAGGCTTGTTAGCAGGATACGAAGTACTGGCGCGGTTGTCATCCGGCGGCGCAGATTCGACGAGCCCAGCACTTGTGCTCAGTTTGATGTAGAAGCGAGCGAGCGCACTTCCGCGTGATGTCAGTCACACCTAAAGGTGCAGTAAGTCACAGCCAGATGTTCTCCATATTTGGAATCGTGAAATGTAAGCTATGGCCCTCTGCTCTCACATCAGCCTCCATGCAACGGAGACGTCCGGACGATCCTGCCCGCCTCGGCGGAGGAAGTCGTGCGCATCTTCTGCGTTGTTCCTGCTGGTCTTGGTGTTGCTCCTGCCGCCGTGCTGGGCCGCGCAGGGACCTACCAGCGACGACTGCCTGGCATGTCACAGCGATAAGTCGCTGACCACCAAGCGCGCTGGGCGGACCGTGTCGCTTTTCGTGGACCAGAAGAAGTTCACCGGCTCCATTCACGGCTCGCTGCAGTGCACCTCCTGCCACGCCGATCTCGAAGGCAAGGACCTGCCGCACTCCACTCCTTTGGCGAAGGTCAACTGCGGTTCCTGCCACGGAGACGAGGCGCAGCAGCTTGCCAAGTCGTTGCACGGCAAGGCGGCCGCGCGGGGCGATGCTCTGGCGCCGCGGTGCGTGAACTGCCACGGTAACCACGACATCCTGCCGGTGAAGGATCCTCGTTCGTCGGTGGCGGCGATGAAAGTTCCGTTCGTCTGCGGACAGTGCCACCGCGAGGGCACCCCAGTCCAGACGAGCCGCAACATTGAGCAGCACGACATCCTGGAGAACTATACCGAGAGCATCCACGGCGAAGGCTTACTGAAGAAGGGACTGATCGTGGCGGCCAACTGCGCCTCGTGCCACACGGCGCACTCGATCCTGCCGCACACCGATCCCAACTCGTCCATTAACCGGCGCAATATCGCCGCCACCTGCACCAAGTGCCACGCGAATATCGAGCAGGTACATCGCAAGACCATACGCGGCGAACTTTGGGAAAAACAGGCCAACGCTCTTCCCGCCTGCATCGATTGCCATCAGCCGCACAAGGTCCGGAATGTTTTCTACTCCCAGGGCATGGCCGACGCCGATTGCATGCGCTGCCACGCCAACGCGAGCCTGAAGGCTGCGGATGGCCGTTCCATGCTGGTGCGCGTCGACCAAGTGGCCGACTCACGCCACGCGAAGGTGGCCTGCAGCCAATGTCACTCGCAAGTGAACGCCTCGCATGTGCGCCCCTGCGAAACCATTACTCACCCTGTTGATTGCACCGCCTGCCATGAGGAAGTGGGACAGCAGTACCAGCGCAGCACGCACGGGCAGATGCACGCCAAGGGCGATCCCAATGCTCCCTTCTGCAAGGATTGCCACGGCAGCCATCACGTGCTGGGCAAGCACAATCCGGAATCGCTGACGTTCGCGACCAATGTGCCCGATCTTTGCGCCAAGTGTCATCGCGAGGGCCAGAAGGCTGCCCTGCTTTATACCGGCACGGAGCACCAGATCACATCCCGATACACTGAAAGCATCCACGGCAAGGGCCTGCTGAAGAGCGGCCTGACGGTGACCGCTACCTGCACCAGTTGTCATACGGCGCACCGCGAACTACCGGCTTCCGATCCGGAATCGACGGTCAACCCCAAGAACGTTCCTAAGACGTGCGGCGCCTGCCACCACGGCATCGAGGAGCAGTTCGTACAAAGCATCCACTCGTCGAACATAACCAAGACGGACAAGGCGCTGCCAGTCTGCAACGACTGCCACACTGCGCACTCCATTCGCCGCACCGATGAGGATGGGTTCAAGCTCGACATCATGAACACGTGCGGGCGTTGTCATGGAGAAATCGCCAAGACGTATTTCGATACCTATCACGGCAAGGTGTCGAAGCTGGGTTACACCAAAACCGCCAAGTGCTATGACTGCCACGGAGCGCATGACATCCTGAAAGTGGCCGACCCAAATTCGCACTTGAGCCGCGCCAACGTGGTCGCAACCTGCCGCAAGTGCCACTCCGATGCGACGCGGCGGTTTGCCGGGTATCTCACTCACGCCACGCACCACGATCCCAAGAAGTTTCCGTTCCTGTACTACACGTTCTGGGGGATGACGATCCTGCTGGTCGGCACGTTTACCGTGAGTGGTGTCCACACGATTCTATGGTTCCCGCGCGCTTTGCAGATGCGTCGCGAATTGCGCGCAGCCGAAGCCAGGGAGGCTAAAGAGGCATCGTCGAAATCTGCCACTGGGCATGAGGCGAAGGATGGCAACGATGGCCAACAGTAAACACGAATTCACCGCAACGGCTGATTACGAACCTCAGCCGGTAGTCGTGCAGGAACCACCGCGTGTCGCAGGCGTCGCGTCCGCACCGGCGGCCGTGGACCGGCGCGAATTCGTCCGCTTTCCTCGCCTGTATCGGGCCCTGCATGCCTGCATGATCGTCAGCTTTCTGACTCTCGCGGTCACCGGACTTTCACTGAAGTTCTCCTACACCGCTTGGGCCGTCAGGCTGTCGCGCGTGATGGGTGGATTCGAGACCGCTGGATACATCCACCGCTTTGCCGCTGTCATCATGTTCGGAACGTTTACCGCCCACATCGTCGGACTCATCCGCCAGAAACAGCGCAGTCAGACTACCTGGAGTGCACTCTTGTTTGGACCGAATACGCTAGTTCCGACAAAGCGTGACGCGCAGGAATTCCTGGGCACCATGAAGTGGTTCGTGGGCCTGGGGCCGCGGCCCGAGTACGGGCGCTGGAGCTACTGGGAGAAGTTCGATTACTTCGCGGTGTTCTGGGGTATCGTGGTCATCGGTTCCACTGGACTTACTCTCTGGTTCCCGGTGTTCTTTACCCGCTTCCTACCGGGATCGTTCATCAACGTGGCCACCATTATTCACAGCGACGAGGCCCTGCTGGCTACAGGCTTCATCTTCACGGTGCACTTCTTCAACACCCATCTCCGGCCGGAGAAGTTTCCCATGGACACCACCATCTTCACCGGCCATATGCCTCTGGCGGAATTGAAGCGCGACAAGCCTCGGGAGTATGCAGCGCTGGTGGCCAGCGGCAAACTTGAGGAACACCTCGAAGAACCCCAGCCGGAAATTGTGGTGAAAGCGATCCGTTTTTTTGCATGGATCGCCCTTACCATCGGCTTCAGTGTCGTGGTCTGGATCATTTACGCGATGCTGTTCGCTTACAGATAGATATTCAGCGCGGGCAACAGGGCCGGTATCACCGGCCGCTGCAATCCGCTACTGGGAGACACTGACGCGGCAGCCCGAGGCCGGCACTGCCGCTGCCCCGAAGCACTGGCGTGCTTAGTGCACTACGCGCCGGTCGCCTGTTTTTGCCGCTCCGCCCACCTCTTCTTCATCATCTCAGACAGCTTCTTGCGGGCCGCTGCACTCATGGCAGGGCGAGCAGTGGATTTCTTGGGCGCAGCCTTGGCCGCCTTGGGCGCAGACTTACCCTGCCATTTTGCCCAGCGTTTCTTCATAGCCTCGGAGATGCGTTTACGGGCTGCTGCGCTCATCGTGCGTTGTTTCTTGCCAGGCGCAGCGGCTGCAGTCTTAGCCTTGGGCGGCCGGCCACGACGAGGTGCGGTTCCAGTAGTGAGGCCCTCAAGAGCAGCAATGGCGGCGTCAATACGGTTGCGTTCTGCTTGCAACTCAGACAATACATTTTGAATATCCATGTGATTCCTTTCGAGAGGCTTAGCCTCGGAATAGTCTAGCAGTAAACCTTCGCGAAGCTACTATAGTTTCTAACTATTTGCAAGGGGTAGGTCCAGCTTTGAGCGGCCAGACCAAATCCCTAAGCTAAGAAAGACAAGGTTCCTCATTGTTCCTCATGAATCCCGGGGTAGGGCAGGTTCGCCCTTTTCCGGGCCGGCGAAAATAAAGAACGTTCAGATACAAAACGGATCGGTAGACAATCCCGCCGGCTCGGATTAAAGAATGGAAATCTCGGCTAAAATCTATCCTGTGCTTAACCAACCTGCTATTCGCGAAGGTGTCAAACTCGTGTCGAATGCGCTGAGGAAGCGAAGCAAAGAAAAAGGAGAGGGATCCAATGCTAAGAAGTAAAGCAAATATGTGCTCGTCCGTACTCGCCGTGGGCGCCCTCTTATTATGTGGCTGGCCGCTGTTAGCGCAGGGCAACCCGAAACCGGAAGTGCGCCAGGCAACCGGATTTGCCATTTCGCCGCCGCTCCGCGAGCTGGCCAAGCTGCCAATTACATTTCATCTCGGCTTTCATCAAGCACCCCTGGTTCGCGGCATTGCAAAACGAAACTTTAGCGTCTCGGTGGATCCTGTGGAGCAGAGCTCTGTCCTCGCGGGAGCAAATTACTCAATCGGCTTGAACTTGCTCGGCTTAGGCAATGGCTTTCCCAACTTCAGCGTTGGTGGCGATCCGCCTGATGCTAACCTCTCGGTTGGCGACACCCAGGTGGTTCAGTGGGTGATGCCAGCCTTTGCGGTATTCGACAAGACTTCGGGCGCCGTCCTGGCTGGTCCGATCCTGGGTAACACGATCTGGAGCAGCCTCGGTGGGCCGTGCACGAACAACAACGACGGCGACAATCCAAGCGCCCAGTGGGACAGGTTTGCCCACCGCTGGTTCCTGGCCCAGAACACGTTCTCGAACCCGTACACTGCTTGCATTGCGATCTCCCAGACACCGGATGCCTTGGGCAGCTACTATCTCTTCGCATTTTCGCTGGGCAACGGCTTTCCTGACTATCCCACGTATGGTGCGTGGACGGTTAGTTGGGCTGAGACCATGAACAACTTCGGTCCCAACGGCAGCGGCTTCCAAGGGCCTGAGGTCTGCGTGTATGACAGAAACAAACTCCTGGCCGGCGACCCCTCCGCTGGGCAAGTTTGTTTCCAGCTCGCCCCCGACGGCGACAGCCTATTGCCGGCCGACATCGATTCCATCGCTCCTCCACCGAGTGGCGAGGACCAGTTTTTCATCGGCAGCCTGGATGCTGTGGATAACTCCCACTTGTCTCTGTACTCCGTCCACATCGATTGGTCGCAACCCCAGAACGCAACCATTACCGGCAACCATAACTCCCAACTCATTCAGGTGCCCACTTATACAGGGGCCTGCAACGGTCAATTCGGTGGCGCTTGCGTTCCCCAGAAGGGCGTCAGCGCTCAATTGGACTCGCTTGGCGACCGGCTGATGTATCGCTTCGCTTATTGGGATGATGGGCCACTCGCACACGTCGTTACACACGCAGGGCCGCTTCCCCAGCAGCATTGGTATGTGAACGGAGCCGTGGAAGCGTCGGGCGGTCAGATCGGGGAACGGTGGTACGAGTTCCGGGCGCCAGTGAAAGCGGTCCCCGTGACCAGCCTCACGCTCTTCCAGTCGGGTACGTACTCTCCCGATAGCAACTACCGTTGGATGGCTTCAGTTGCCCAGGATAAGATGGGCGACATCTTGTTGGGGTACAGCATATCCAGTGCTAACACTTACCCGTCGATTGGCATCGCGGGTCGCGTATCGAGTGATCCACTTGGATCGCTTGAAGGTGAAGTAGTGGTCGTAAGCGGCAACGGTTCGCAAGAGGGCAGCCTCTGGGGCGCGTTCAGCAGCATGCGGATTGACAACGATGGTTGTACTTTCTGGTACACCCAGGAGTATTACACGGTAACTATGCCGAGCGATTGGAGCACTCGCCTGAACTCCGCCAGCTTTGCGGATTGCCAGTAAGAAGCAGTTTGGAGTGTGAGGTGGATCGGGCAGGAAGCTGGGATGGGAGGCTGGGGTGGGTGAAGGGATTCGAACCCTTGACAGCCGGAGCCACAGTCCGGAGTTCTACCACTGAACTACACCCACCATGCACAGACGAAAATTATAGCATTCGGCGCGGCCTCACTTTCAGCGATCCAAAGCTCGCGCAGGGCTGACCCGCAGCGCTCAACCCCCGCGGATGAAGCGCCCGACGAGGTCCTAGTTTGGCTCGCAGCTGCCGTTCATCATGCAACAGTTTGATTGTCCGCAGCCCGCCGCCGGCGCTGCCGCGTGGCTGCTCTTGCTTACCGCGAATGTCGAGAGCTGCTTTTCCAGTTTTGCGGTGTGGCACTTAGGACATTCAGGTTTCTGCTTGCCGAAGAGGATGGCCTCAAACTTGTGCCCGCACTCTTCGCAACGGTATTCGAAAATTGGCATACTTACTCCAGGATTTCGCAGAAGGGCTCTCCGCTGCGCTGCTGCTTCTCTTATTCAAATTCAAAGCTAGACTGATGGTACAACCATTATAGATGCAGCATAGCGATGCCAACTTCCCAGGCGAAGCAGGGACGCGAGACCCGGCTGATCGAGAGCCGCCTCCGCATCGCGCCGCAGAAACAACTCGCGCGCACGATTTCTTCGGCCAGCCGTTCCGCCCGCGGAGGCCGTTTCTCGGCGGACACGCTCAGACCCTCGCCGGCAATTTCCTGCCTCGCCGCAACCAGTTGCCTGCGGCCGAAGAGCGTCTGTTCCACGTGGAACAGGGCGTCCAGGTCCTGTGCCATTGCCATTGGCAGCCGGGCCGCGCGCAGGCGATGACGCTGATTATCGTGCACGGGCTCGAAGGTTCGAGCGAATCGGGATATGTCATTGGCACCGGCAGCAAGGCGTGGAGCGCAGGCATGAACGTGGTGCGCATGAACGTGCGAAACTGCGGCGGCACCGAGAGACTGGGTCCGACACTCTATAACTCGGGCATGTCGGCCGACGTCGGCGCGGTCGCGAAAACGCTGATCGAGCAGGACGGCCTGCAGAAACTGGCTTTCGCGGGCTTCTCCATGGGCGGCAACATGGTGCTGAAGCTGCTGGGCGAGTGGGACGATCAGGCACCGCCGCAGGTCAAGGCTGGGGTCGGCATTTCTCCCGCCATGGACCTCGCCGCATCCGCCGACGCGCTGCACAACCCCGCCAATCGCGTTTACGAAATGAAGTTCCTCTGGAGCTTGCGCCGGCGCATTCAGCGCAAGGCCGCGCTCTATCCCGGGCATTTTGAACTCCGCCATTTGCACGGCGTGCGCAGCCTGCGCGACTTCGACAACCAGATTACCGCCCGGCATTTCGGATTTCTCGACGCCCAGGATTACTACACTCGCGCGGCTTGCACGCAAGTGCTCGACCGCATTGCCGTGCCGGCGCTTGTCCTGCACGCGGAAGACGATCCGTTCATTCGCATTCTCCAAGAGACGCGCCAGAAGCTGCTACGCAATCCGCATATCACCTATATCGAAACCGAGCGGGGCGGGCATTGCGCCTTCCTGGCGGAGGCCCGTGGCTATGACGGCCGCTGGGCCGAGCGCCAAGCCATCGCTTTCATCCAGCGAGTCGAGCGCGGAGAGCCGATTAGCGTTGGTTCGCGGTGAATCCTTAGCTTTGTCTTACAGAGTGGGATATAACCCGTGAGGGTTCTGCTTTGGCCGCCGCGGTCAACATTCGACGGGCGATTTGCGATAATGGGTGCGGCGGAGGTTGCATCCACCTTCTGCCTGTGGGCCCGTAGCTCAATCGGATAGAGCATCAGCCTTCTAAGCTGAGGGTTGCTGGTTCGATTCCAGCCGGGCCTACCACTTTTTTCAGCTAGTTAGCGCGACGTAGCCCAGTTCTTGCATCCGACTGCGGGGGAAATTGCGGGTACCCCGACTCAATTTCAGGGTTCTCCCGCGTGCTGATGCTTTCAACCGCAGAGCGAAGGTCCTCAATTCCGAAGTGTCCATAGCGGGCGGCCATCTTCGCCATCGTGCCAGCGGACCATCCGACGATCTTTGCAATGATCGGTAAGGGAGTGCGGGCTGCGATCATCCGAGAAACCGCGGTGTGCCGCAAGTCATGGAAACGGACGGCGACCAGTCCAGTTGGCAGTTCTGGGGTTTCCCAGTGGCACGCATCGCATACGTAACCCGCGGCTGGCTTTGGCTTGTTCGTTAGGATGCCATCACCGCACTGCGGGCAGTGACGGCGGGTGCGCCTCTTCGCCGCTTCCCACGCTTCCTTGATGTCTCCGATCGGCTTAGTTGGATCGGTACCGTAGACCTTCGTGTCGAATGCGTTTCCAGCCGCACCTACCTTCTCTTTCGGGAACACATAATGCTCGGGCAGTCGGTTGGGGAACTGCTGCGCCCAAAACGTCAGTTGTAGCGACAAAGGGGCTCGAGGGTTCAATCGGCCCAGATGCGCATTTGAGGCGTGTTGGACCTGCATACCAACATCGAACGAGTGCCGGGGACGGAGAAGCAGGTGAGTTCCGGCATCGAAAGCCGCGGTGAAATTGAACCGCGCCGTGGCACCCAGAGGAAAGTTGTCAGGACTGAAAAGCATGCCTCCACATAGTCCAACAAAGGGCACCGCCCTGGGACGAGTGCTGCTGAAGTTCCAGCGCGGGCCGAAGACCTCAAAGCCCACGGCGTGGTGGCTTCCCAGAACCCAGAAGATCTCAGGCGGGATGACGCTCACATCCCATTCGAATGTTCCGCGACCCAACCGCATCGGTACTCCTTCCTTCAGTCGCAATTCATCTCTTGTCCTTGACGGGGGAACTGTTCAAGAAAGCCAACAAGTGGCTCAGGTCACCCTCGTTCAAAGTGGGCCAGCCCAGACCCAGTTCCTCTGCTTTCGCGTACATGCGGGGTCCGTGAGACCAAAGAGCCAAGGCGATGTTCACCGGCGTGTAGACCTTACCGGCCTTCCTCAGGTTGGGGCCGACTTTTCCCCCACGCGCGTCGCTTCCATGACACTGACTGCATTTACGTTCGTCGAATAGCTGCTGTCCGATGATGGGTGAGCCTCCAAGCTCGAAATAGCGCACACTATAAAGGAAAGTGATCAGATCGGCCATCTCCTGTCCTTCAAAAGTGGGGCGTTCGATGCCCTTTGCCTTCATGGCTGCCCACATCTCCGGAGAATGATTCCACATCCGACCTGCCATCTGGGTCAGAGTGCGGGGCAACGGGCGATCCGATCCGAGGTCCGGGCCTACGTTTCCTCCTTCGCCGCGAATGGCATGACAGGAGATGCATCCCTTTTCGCGGAATAAAGCCCAACCTCGGCGCGGGTTCGCTGGAAGTAGCTCGAACTCCCGCTCGGGTCCTCCTCGGACGTAGCGCACAAAGGCCAACAAATCGTTCATCTGCTCCCCCTCAAACTGGGGCCAAGCGATGTTGAGTTCGCGCATGTGGGTTTCCATCGCCGGTGCATGGTTCCACATTGTTTGCGACCAGAAAATTGGCGTAACTACAGGACCAAGTTCCCTCAGATTGGGCCCGACGCTGCCTCCCTTTGTTTCCCCGATCGAATGGCAGCGGATGCACCCTTTCTGTGTGAACAGGAGCTCTCCGTGAGCCCGGTCTCCCGATTCGTCGTCGTAGCAGGTGACATAGAGGTAGGCAAATAGGTTTGCCATCTCTTCGGGCGTAAACTGCGGGAAACTCACATTGCTGATCTTTAATTGTTCCCACATGCGTGGCGCGTGATTCCACATCTGGATCACTAATTCGTTCATGCTGGATCCTGCCGCCCCACGCAAACCCAGATCGGGGGCTAGCTTCGCTCCAGCGCCGAGAACGGAATGGCACCCGCTGCACCCCTTTTGCTGGAAGGTTTGTGCGCCAATGTGTGGGTCGCCGACCAGAAAGGTGTTCCATCGGTCGGGTGAACCGCGCCGCTGCCAGAGGAGAATGCAGATGAGGAAGAGCAGAGCTACAGTACTTGCAACAATCAATGTTATCTTCTGCCGCCGGGAACTCATTCCTCCTCCTCCTCGATCGCTCTGGTTCTTCTTGGCCCGTATACCGCATGCGGGTCGGACTCCGACCGATTCATCACCCATTTCCGCTAACCGATCTATCTAGTACCAAGGCAATAAGCCGGAATTTCCGGTCCAGCGGGAATTTCCGACTTAGCGCCCATCCTCGCCCCCAAATTCCTTCCGGCCACTCTCCAGCACCTCACTTCGGTGTTGCGGGTGCGTTAAGGAAGCTCACCAGATCGCCGACGTCCGTGGGCTTCAGGGTGGGCCAAGGTATGCCCAACTCCTCGGCGCGGTCAATCATGCGGGGGCCATGCCGCCAGAGATCGGCGGTCAACGAAACTGCTGTATAAGCCTCAGCACCTGCCTTAAGTCCGGGCCCGTTTTGCGTGCCTTCGGCCATGCTGCCATGGCAGGTAGCACAACCGCGCTCAGAAAAAACCCGCTCGCCGACGAGGGGAGAACCGCCTGGCTCGAAGTAGCGCAGGCTGGCGAGAAATGTCAGCAAGTCGGCCATCTCGTTGCCCTGAAGCTGAGGAGCGGATATTCCGCTTTCACGGCCCTGCTGGAGCATGGCGGGGGCGTGGTTCCACATGATGCTGGCAAACTGCGCGGTTGTGAGCGGGAGGTTCCGCTCCGGCCCCAACTCCGGGCCCAGAGTGCCGCCCTGGCCGCGAACGGAATGGCACTGCATGCATCGGGCCTGAAACACGCTCCAACCGCGCTCGGCATTGCCCGGTACTTGGCTGCCGCTTGACGGCGGCTGGGGAGCGCTGTGGCTCACATAGGCGATGAGGTCATTCATCTCGCTGCCGGAGAACTGCGGCCATCGTCCCAACGTGCTGGTGATTGGACCAACCATTGATCCAGCGTGGTTCAGCATGGCTCGTGTCCACGCAGTGGTGTCGCCGGCAGCCGCGATGCCTGACAGATCGGGTGCTGTCTTGCCGCCTGTCCCACTCACCGAGTGGCAGCGGACACAACCCTTGTCGTTGAATACGCGCTGGCCGGCGGAGGGGTCTCCAGCCGGTTCAACGTTGCTCGCCTGATACAGGAACGCAAGGATATCCGCCATTTCCTGAGCGTTCAACTGCGGATAAGGCTTGTTCTTTCGTCGAATCTGCCGCCACATGCCGGGTCCGTGGTTCCAGAGCACGGTCACAATCCAGCCCATTGCGGGTGTGCCAGGATGCGTACCGGAGAGGTCAGGGGCAACGCGGCCCCCCGATCCATTGACGGAATGGCAGACGCCGCACTGCTTGTCACCATAAAACAGCTTGGCGCCCTTCTCAGGCACTCCGACGATATAGAGGGCGCGGCGTGTGGTGGGCGGTCGCCGGATCTGCATGTACACCGCAACCACCAGAGCTACAGCTGCCAATGCTGCAGGAATCCAGAAGAGAAGCTGTTTGCGTCCACTCAGTATTCCCATAGACGAGACTCCTTCCTGCTCTGGGCGCGTGAAATTGTGAGCCAGTGGGCTCCGGCCGACGACAAACGACAGATCGCAGCACGGAGGTCCTCACTTCTGTTCCAAGTTCCGGATGTAAAGCCCTAGTCCTACCAGCGCGATGGCGATCGCCACCACTGATAGCCCGAGGCCAACACGCCGGAATCTCCATTCCTCCATGGCCTTTTCGCCGGCAGCGTGCGTCTGTCGCGTAACCGCAAGTCCGGCATCGGTGTCCGGTTTCAGCTCGCTGTCGTTGAAGGCATGCACCGTGACACGCGCCTTCAGTAGTGCATCGCGCGCCTGTGTCGCCTGTAGCTTAGGCTGGCTGACTTCCATGCCCTGTCGTTCCGCCCGCCGCAGAAGCTCGTCAGAGGCGGCAATCGCTGCGGCCAGCGCCGTCAGTTGGTTATGCATCGCTTCCGCCTGCGTGGCCCCGGCATCCCCCTCGGTGTGACACTTGACGCACACCGCTTTCGGGCCGATGCCGATCATTTCGTCGGTGGGATGCTGGATTGCATGATTGCTGTGGCAGGTAACACAACCCGGAAAACCCATCGCGGCGAATGTGTCCTTGTGGGGGCTCGTATCGAACAGTTGCGCTTGGAAGACGTGGCAGTTTGCACAGACTTTCGTCACGTTGGCAACTCCCGGTGGTGTTGCTCCGTGGTTGCCATGGCACGTGGTGCAGGTCGGCGCGCTGAGATCGCCACGGACCATCATGGCCTCGTGATGGACGCTTTGCTGATAGTTAGCGAACTGGTCGGTCTTGATGCCGTAGGGCTTCATGTATTCGGCGTCGGCGTGGCAATGTGAACAGGTGGTTGCGATGTTTGTGGGATGCACATTGGAACGCGGGTCCGACGGCGCGCGCAGATCATGCACACCGTGGCAATCGGTGCACACCGCGACCTTGGTGTCGCCCTTGGCCCACTTCATTCCATGCACGCTGGTCTTGTACTGCTGGAACTGATCGACACGTAGGCTGGGGTTGTACTTCTTCATCAGCTCGGCATCGGCATGGCACGAGGCGCAAAGTTCTGGAACCTGCTTACGCTCGATCTTGCCCTTCCATCCTGCCGCCCGGCTCATCGCCTTTTCAGGATCGTCGTTGTTGGCGTCGCCACCATGGCACGCCGCGCATGTGAGCCCTTTCTGCGCGTGGATGTTCTGTCCGTAAGTCTCCACGCTGACACCCAGCGGCTCCGGCAAGTTGGAATGGCAATCGAGGCAGGAATTCTTGGTTTGCGCGACAGCTATCAGCCCGCTGCAAATCAGCCACGCAGCCACAACGACCGCGGCCCCTCGCATGAATGCCACCGAATCGCGAACCTTAACCATGCACCCTCACTTTGCCACCCAGCCGTAGACGGTCATGACGGCCATGTACCCCAGGAAGACACAAGCCAGCCCCGAGATCCAACGCCGGGTGTTGAACGGTTTTTCCCGGTCGAGGAAGGGCAGCAACAGGGCCGCGGCGCCGATCACTCCGAATGCCAGGATGCCCAGCATCTCGCCGTCCATGCCCAAGAGCTTCGCGGGAATCAGCTTCAGCGTCTGGAACATGGATAAGAAGTACCACTCCGGTTTGATACCTGCCGGCGCCGAGGCAAATGGGTCGGCCTTTACGCCCAGGCTCCACGGGAACAGCGCCGCCAGCGCGCCCAGCATCCCAAGCGCCACGTACCACGCCATCAATTCCCGCAGTACGAAGTTGGGGAAGAAGCGGATTTCCTTCTTCTCCGCGGGACGGGCCAGCCACTGCTTCTCAACACCGGGCGGCACGCTCATGCCGAACCATTGAATCAGCGCCAAATGCAGGCCGATCAGCAAGGTGGCCACTGCCGGCAAGATCGCGACGTGAAACCCGTATAGCCGCGTCAGGGTGCTACCGGTAATGTCTTCGCCTCCGCGCAGGAATAGCAGAACGGGACGACCGATGACGGGAATCTGCGCTGGTATCTCAGTGCCCACCTTGGTCGCGAAGTACGATAGCGTGTTCCATGGCAACAGGTATCCACTGAAACCAAACCCCAGCATCAGGAACAGCAGCAGTATGCCGCTCACCCACGTCAGCTCGCGCGGCTTTCGGTAAGACCGCAGGAAGAGGACGCTGAAAAGGTGGGCGAACGCCATGAAGACCAACAGATTCGCCGACCACGAGTGCACTGACCGGACAAGCCATCCGAACTGCACCTGGGTCATGATGAACTGCACGCTCTCGAAAGCTTCGTCGGCTCCCGGACGGTAGTACATCAACAGCAGCGCTCCAGTGAGCACCTGCACCCCAAAGAGGAACAGCGTCATGCCGCCGAGAAAATACCAATACGAGTAACGGTGTACCGGCACCTTCTTTTTTTGCGCCAGTGCCTTGAGGTCATCCAGGGGGAACCGTTCGTCGAGCCATGCGCGAACGCTTGTAACCGGGCTCGCCATCAAGCCTCCTGCTTACGCCGCACGAAGATTTCGTCGCCGCGGACCTGGACCTCGAACGCCTCCAACGGACGCGGCGGCGGCCCCGAGATGTTGCGGCCGTTCAAGTCGTACATGCCGTTGTGGCAGGCGCACCAGATCTCGCGCAGGTCGGGCCGATACTGCACTGTGCAGCCCAGGTGCGTACAGGTCGCCGACATTGCCCGATATTCGCTCGACGCCGTCTGGACCAGCAGCCCGGGACGAGTACCGAAGCGAAACGTTTTCGCCGTGTTGGGCTTCATCTCCGAGACGCGCGCCGCAAGAACGGCATCGCCGCCCGACTCGGGAAGCTTGGGCGGAACCAGGTAACGCAGGATGGGGTAGAGGAACGACGCTGCCGAGGCCAGCAGCCCAGTTCCCAGTAGGATGTTCACAAAGCGGCGCCGCGGTACGTTCGAAGGTGCAGATTGAGGCGCCGTGGCGTTCACGCCGGATGCCGTGGACATCAAGATCTCCTTCTATTTGCCGAGTTCCCGTATGTACTTCACCAGCCCATCTACCTGCTCCGGCGTGAGGCTCTTGTATGAAGGCATCTTCCCTTTGCCGTTCGTGATGGTGTTCTTGAGATCGGCGTCTGACTGTTTCTGAATATCAGGCGATTTGTAGCTCTTGACGCCGAGCTTCTGCCCCATCGCGTTTCCGGTACCGTCGGGACCGTGGCACATGGCGCATTTGGACTTGAAGAGGGCTGCGGCGTCGTTGGAATCCGCGAGGCAGGTGAGTGAGACGCTAACCGCAAAGAGCAGTAACACTGGCAACATCCGTTTCATTTCATTTCTCCCGAATTAAAGTTACTTGTGACTGATAGAAATGCTGATATGTTGGCGGGCTGCCGGCAGACGGAGAGCCAAACAGTTGTGGAGCCAGTACCGTCCACCAACGAAAGGAGACGCACGCGGACCGCTTTCTGCTGCCGCATCCAGGAGAACGACGGCAGCTCCCCTCGAACGAACGTTCTTTTGAAGGTAGCGGGAAAGTAACATCCGCGGTTTACGCTCGGCTGTGATGTCAATCACCAGCAGGTGTGACTAGCGGAAATACGAGGAAGCCGAGCGCCTTGACTTCCCGCAGGCGGCCTCCCAACGTGAGCGCCATAATCCCAGAACCCGGATCCAAGTCACGACGGTCAATTACGCGTGGATAAGTCGCTTAGGCATCGAGTGATTTCTTCTCAGAGGGGCGCCTTTGAAGATTGATTGGAAAAAACAACGGCTGCGGCGGCGGCCGAGATCGGCAGTCGATTCCATGATTGCGGATGTATTGTCGGTCAACCTGAAGTTGGCCCCAAACCGGCTTCGGGGAAGTGTCGGATTAAAGATTCCGTCGCGATGGTCAGCAATCCGAAGTGATGCCAAACTCCAACCTGGCAGGTGGTGAAAAATCGGCGTTGCACACATTGACCCGGTTGCGAGGCATTCTTGGCTTCGCATTCCCAGCGCATGTTCTGCTGATTCCAGACGATGTCCTTGCGGGCTATCCTCAGCACATCCCTCGTCCCCAACACAACCAGCGCCTCTTTGTCGCTAGTTTGCTCGACCACCGCGATTCCGCGATCGAGCACGGCCACGCGGTCGCCCTGTTTCAGGCTGCGCTCCCGTTGGCGGCGAATGTAGTACTCCGTGCGTGTCTTGATTTGAGGGGCACACTGATTGGCTTGCGCTGGAGTGACGTATGATGAAGTCAGATCAGAGAAGCAGAGGTAACAATGGCTGCCACGGAATCAACAATGCTCGCATTGGGGACGACGGCCCCAGAATTCTCCTTGAATGAAGTAACCACCGGCAAGCAAGTAACCCTGAAGCAGGCCGCGGGTAGCCGAGGCATGCTGGTAATGTTTATCTGTCGTCATTGTCCTTTTGTTAAGCACATTGAAGCAGAACTCGGAAAGCTTGGTAAGGACTACGAAGGCAAGGGGTTGGGTATTGTGGCCATCAGCAGCAACGATGCCGTGACGTATCCAGCTGATGCTCCAGCCAGCCTCAAAGAGCAAGCGCAGGAAGTGGGCTTTTCGTTTCCGTACCTGTTCGATGAGCGCCAGGACGTTGCCAGAGCCTACCATGCTGCCTGCACTCCCGATTTCTTTCTCTTCGACGAAAAGCTGCGGTTGGTCTACCGAGGACAATTTGATGACAGCAGGCCTGGCAACGGCGTCCCGGTGACTGGCAGCGATCTGCGTGGCGCAATGGATGCGTTGCTCGCCGGCGACCCTATCTCTCAGCAGCAGCGTCCGAGCCTGGGGTGCAACATCAAGTGGAAGGAATCCGTAGCGGTGTAGACGTGGGCACGACGCTCGAGTTCATCGAGCACGAGCGTCCGGACGAGCTTTAGCAGCCGCCTTGAAGCCGCGTGCGAACCGTATCCGGCGACGCACCAACTGCCTTCCCAATTTCGCGAAAGCTCGCCCCCCTGTTCTCGCAGTCGAATCATCTCCCCACCGTCAACTATCCGCCGTGGACGCCCCAGCGTCTTTCCCTTCAGCCAACAGGAAGGTGGCAGGAAACGTTAGTGCAAACCGGCTTCGAGGAGGTCAGAGCGGGAGCAGAATTCAGCAGCAGCACACTTCCTCGAAGCAGACTTGAACGAAGCCGCTTTGCGGCGGACGCTGTCGCGTGCCCGAACCGAGCGGCATCGGAGATTCCAGACCGGCGGTCTTGAAGAATTGTCCGTCCGGCGTTACGATGAGGCCATCGGGAG
>Ga0181523_10001431_pt1 | contig 25344 bp, 23 predicted proteins | sample PEATcosm2014_Bin_43_FD_119752 | JGI IMG/M metagenome (GOLD analysis project Ga0181523, IMG submission 119752) | Peatland microbial communities from MTU Mesocosm Facility, Houghton, MI, USA - PEATcosm2014_Bin05_30_metaG | ecosystem: Environmental > Terrestrial > Soil > Wetlands > Peat | place... | reverse complement strand
GTGTGAAAATGAAAATAATTGCGTTCTGTAGGGGAAATGACATCGGCAATAATGGGCCACCCCTTGCGATAACTGATAACTTTGTTTTGCAGACATGAAATTATGATTTGTGCAACAGGCTCTGTAATGGACAAAAACGGAGATTTTGTCCACTACGACAATTCTACTGGACCGTGTATAACAATTGCTATCATACAGTGCAAGAGGGCGCATGGCATATCATGTAGTCAAATATGTTAAGTTCACCAGCAGGAGCGTTCCTCTTGGGGACAACGGCGTTGGGTTCGACCAGCAATTTTCCAGGAAGATGCTTATGCCCTTCCATAGACTACATTCTGAATCGGCGTTTGAGGGCACCAGCATAGGACCGGCAATTGTTAATCGTATTATCCGCCTTCATGAAGGAAAAATCTGGGCGGATGACGCAGGGAGAAAAGGGGCGACGATCTATTTCAGTTTGAACTAATCTGTAATATCTCGCAGGACACCGTCCCTGCGGACACTTGCCAGCAGGTGATACGGATTGACAAGAGCCCGGCCGACAAGACCGGGCTTCTTTTTTGTGATCGTACTATCTGCCCCCGTTTGGAGCGTCTTCTCCATCCTGATGCATGTTTGGATTGTAGTCGGGCGGTACATTGCCCTGGTAATTCGGTTCGTAATCCTGTGGAGGCGGCGGAGCGCTGTAACGCCGTGCTGCCGGAGCCGTCATGCCTGGAAGCAGGTTGCCCTTGGCGTACATGCATTGCTGGTAAGCAATGTCGTAGCGGTTCTGGGCAGTGTAGCCGGACGCTTCGCTGGCGTTGGTTCCTGCAAGTGTGCCCAAAAGAAGTCCGCTGGCCGCGCCTATCCCCAGCCCCGTGCCCATGTGACCAGACGCAGCTCCTATTGCGGCTCCGAGTCCGGCTCCGACGGCGGTACCGACTGCCGCGCTCTTAACAGTGCTTGCATTGGCTGCTTCTTGAGCCGACTGCCCGATATGTTGTGATGCCCAATCCCTGCAAACGGCGTCGTCCGCCCTGAACGCATCGAATGATTTTCCTGGCGGAGGCATTACGGCTACGCTCGGACCGGAAGGGATGGTCGCGCAACTGCAGACGAAAAACAGCAGCGAAAATAGCAGGATTAAGATCGAGTGTCTTTTGTTCTTCATTGATCCCCCTTGTCTCAGTAATCGGACGGTGTGTTGGACGGTACGACCCTCAGCCAGCCAGACGGACATCTTTTGATATATGGATAGTATCCCTTCGGCTGCGTGCAGAAATACCAGTAATCCTGCTCTTCCGGTGTCGGCGAAGAGTAAGCCGGCTGTTGCTGGATCACTGTCGGTTGGGAGTAGTACGGATAAGGGTAAGAGTAGTACGGGTAATACGGATAATAAGGGTATCCCCACCCCCAGCCCGGACCCCACCAGCCCAGATTCACGCTCCATCCGCCGTGCCATCCGCCATGCCAGGCTGCGTCAGCGTTTCCGGCGATGCTTGCCGACAACAGCAGCAGAATAACGAAAACTATGACTATTGTCTTTTTCATGGGAACCTCCTTTTGCAATCAGTCTTATTACTCATAATTATAACCAGCTTGCATCAAACAGCAACGGCAGGGGAATTAATGATGGATGTGCAACTGAGGCTTGACTATCTGCTCAAGTACATTGACAAGTTAGATGAATACGAGTTTTGGGAAGATTGCTATCATAAAATAGCGTTAAATGCAGTGAGTGAACTAAGCAAGCTTTTAGATAAGTCATTTGAAGCACAAAATGAATCGATAAGGAACAAATACGACTAAGGCCTCTCCCAAAGCATATGATCTAAAATCTCACTTGCACCAAGAAAATAAAATTATCCCTGCCTCTCCTCCTGTCTCTTGATGAGCATTATCCGATTGCATCTTCGATATGTAACAAACCCTCATTTGGCGAAGGCGCATTAAAGCCTCCACCAAATGAACCTATTCAGAAATAATAAGAATTTCCACTCTCCTGTTTTTTGCCCGTCCCTCGGGATTATCTTTGCCATCCTTTGTCTTGTTTGGCGCGGTAGGTCTCGATTCACCGTAACCCTTGGCGGAAATCTTTGTCTTGTCAACAGCACCTTCCTTAATGAGGTACTGCTTCACGGCTTCCGCCCTTCTCTCTGAAAGTTTCTGATTGTATTGTTCTGTTCCCCTATCATCAGTGTACCCTTCCAGTTCCACGTGGGCACCACGGTATTTACTTATAAAGTCAACGGCTTTCTTGAGGTCAGCTTCATCGGCCTTTGTTAGATTTGACTTGCCGAAGTCAAAGTTGACGTGGATGGTAAGACGGTCGAGTACTCTTGCTTCATGCGTTGCTGCTGGCCGTCGGGGTGAAGGCGGCGGAACAGAAGAAGGAACTACCTTCAACCAGCCACTGGGACATTTTGTTATATACGGATAGTATCCTTCGGGACTAGTACAAAAATACCAATAATCCTGTGCGCGAGGTGTAGGTTGCTCGAATAAAGGAGGCTCTTGCTGCTCAATAGCCGGTGAATAATAATCTGGGTAATATGGGTAATTCCACCATGGTCCCCATCCCCAACCCGGGCCAATCCATATCCCTCCTCCCCAATGTCCACCTCTGTGTCCTCCCCAATGTCCGTCCCGAGCATCTGTAGTCCCAGGTATCAAGCCAATTGAAAATAGCACCAAAACGGCAAGTGCAAGAATCAAAACAATCTTTTTCATAGCCACCTCACTGTGCATATAACGTTCTCCTTCAATTATACGGAGATTCATGTAAATATCCTCTCTTACAGCTTATATTCATATTGTATGCATTCCTCGGTTCAATGGTATTATCTTACAAGTTCTCGGTGATCATTTCTGCAACAAGCATTAGTATCAAACCTGAATAGACCTAAAGGTTAGTCGAGAGCATGACGCCGACAGTTCCTACTTGGGAAATCTCCTATTTCCCGGTATTTATATAAATAAACAATTTCAGGTGCTGGCGATCTTTCCAGGTGAAGAGCGTCGTTCGAGAGGAGAGTAGCGCGGGGGAATCGCACCCCCGCGCCCTCGCAGGTAGGGTCGAGAACTGGCGCGCCGGCTTAGGTCGATGTTTGTGTCCACAGTTACTCGCCCTTTCGTATGCGAGTGCCACAATATCTCAACCATGCCACGTCTCCAATTCCCGCCTCGTCAAACGTAGCGTGCGGGTTTCCCGCACTACGCTTTCCTTTTGTCTTCACTCCAAGGGTTATGATGCCTATTGACTGGCAGCGCTTTCGAGTCTTTGAGGTCTCACCCTGTAATCGGCGTAAAGTCCCAGATTCCGGTAAAACCAATCTCTAATCCACCTGTCCTAGCCAAAGCCCTTTCGGTTACGGGCTCTCATAAGATGCCGTCTTATCTTTTTCTCTATCCAATCCTTGATGAACTGAAAACACCGGCTTGATTGACCTATCCGAAAGTAGTTTAACCATCCTCGGAGCTTTGGGTTGATAATATCTATCGCACGCTCCACTGGCTGCGAGATAAAGCGTTGGAAAACGTCCTTCAGATTATGCAGGAGTTTCGTCCTCGCCTTCATTCTCGGAGTGTAGAGCACTCCCCATTTACCACTCCGTGTTCTTTTTTTTTGGAAGTCAAATCCAAGAAAGCTGAATTTTCCCCCTTCCTTCAGGTCTACCAGTCGGATCTTTTCCTCATTAACTGTTACATCAAGCTTTACCAACTCTTCCAGCAGTCGTTTATAGACTCTTGCTAATAGCCAGTCCCATCGATAATACCCGTCTGCCAAGACCACTAGGTCGTCCGCAAAGCGGGCGTATTCAACATGGGTAAAGCCGGATTCGCACGTTACTTCCTTTGCCTTCTCAGGCATTTTATCCACCTCATTGAGGTAAGATGTTTGAAAGCAGTGGTGAAATGCCCCCCCTGCGGAACCCCGCGATTGCCGCTCGATTTTAGTATGAGTCTCAAGCCCCAACACTCTGTCATCATCGACCCTCTCAGCTACCTTACTCAGCAATATATCATGACGCACTGTATCAAAGTATGCCTTAAGGTCAACATCAATGACTCGTGTTTTGTCGCGAACTATTGCATCCGCCACCTTGAGTACTGCCTGATGTGCTGTCCGCTTCGGGCGATACCCAAATGAGCCTTCCTGAAAGTCAGCTTCAAAAATCGGTTCAAGAATAAGTTTCAACGCCCCCCTGCACTACTCGGTCTCGTATAGCTGGTATTACCAAGACTCGGACTTTTCCGTTGTCCTTGGCGATCTCCTTCTTCCGATTCCTCATAGGCAAGTACATCCCTGAAATTAGTTCGCCTTGTATGTCCAGAAGAAACTCCTCAAGACCGCTTTCTTCGATGCCCTCAACGTGACACCGTCAATGCCGGGTGCCCCGTCATTACCTTTGGCCATATCATAGGCAGACCTGATCGTCTCCATCTTGCATACATGAACGTACCATGCTGCCGTTACCACCCCGCCGAAGTGAATAATCGCGTCGGTCAGTTTGCGGTTATTCATGCTGTCTTCACCCTACGGTTGCGGGCTCGACCTTCAGGGCAATCACTTTCGGGGCCACCTATGCGTTTACTTTCGTTGCAGCCTGGCAACTCGTTATCATCCTTTTTGATGATAGTGTCGATAGGCTTCAGAATATTGGTTTCCCTTTACTCTGCCATCCGAACTACATGGCGTCTGACTTTTGCCATGGCAGGACTGTCTACTGCTGAACACACCAGCCTTAACTGGACACACAACCGGACATGAACCTCTCGACTCATCTAGCTCCCAGTAGCCGACCGTTATAAAACAGCGTTGTTTTATCCGACGGCTCCTCCCATCTCTGGTTGACCATCAAAGGATGCTCCGCGGGCTGAAGCCCGCGGCTTCTGCGACATAATCGGAGACGGCATGGCCCTACCGCGCCATTCCATCTCCGACTTAAAAGCCTCCGCTGCGCAGGTGAAACTTGCTCCGCTCCGGACAGCCCATTCATCCCAAGGGTTAAAAACCTCGGGTTTTCCCGCAGTTTTGATAAGTAGTTAGCGCGAATCGGATTTCGATAGTTACGTTTGGCTATACAACATCCCGGGTAAGATGCCTTAGTATGGATAATAAGGTGCGGGCATTTTCCGGTAGGGTCTCGGAAGAAACCAACACTTCAGAGCAACGTTTCTACTTTGTTTAAGCTCTTTTATTGCTATTCTTTGCTTGTAAGGTGGGTGTTGCCTTGCGATTATGATTTATCGTTCGAAGACGAGAAGGAGGAGCTATGTTGGTGCAATTCAACATTTTGCCTGTCGGTGTCGGTAGCAGCATTGGTGATAAGGTGGCCGAGGTATTAAAGATCGTTGATGCAAGCGGATTGCCTTACAAGGTAACCCCCATGGGAACGGTCATTGAGGGAGAGTGGGATGAGGTCATGAAACTCATAAAAGCATGTCACACGACAATCATTAAGACAGAGGAAAGGGTGATAACTTCTATGACCATTGATGACCGACCGGGTAGGCAAAACAGGATTGAAGAAAAGGTAAAATCCATTGAACGAAGGCTGGGAAAGTCATTGAAACAATGATCTCTTTCGAAAGGGATTGCCGCTAAATTTTTCTCACATTCATCGATGCGTCTTGCTACAATCTACTGAGTACAACCAAAAATAATAATGAGTGATCATTACAGCAGTTGTTGTCATTTCTTCAGCGGGCGGGTTACCATGCTGGTATTCAGATTCGGATGGGTTCTCAGAGCACAATGATTGCCTTGAACGACGTGAGGAAGAGTCGCTTCGGGTTAAACGAGTTCATCTGACGAGTCTTAATTTCAACGGCAACTTGCCGATCATTTATGGGAAAGAGCAACGCTGGATGTATGTGAACACGCAGGGCAAGGTTGTGGTGGCGGGCGTTCAGCACGTCGACAATGGCCCAGACAATTTCCGTAACGGCTTTGTTCGCTTTGAGCGCGGAGGAAAATGCGGTTATGCGACGGCGGATGGTCAAGGCACTATCATTCCGCAGTTTGATGGATGTGAATCATTTGACGAGGGAAAGGCTCGTGTGTGTAACGGATGCAGAACGGTACCAGTAGATTCCACCGGGGAGTATCATGAACTGAAGGGCGGCAAGTGGTTCTGCATCGACACTAAAGGTAAGCGGATAGTTTGTGCGCCATAACCAATTATTGCTACGGATGCAGCGCCGCAGCACCGTAGAATTATTCATCGAGGCTGTAGAAAAAGCATAGGATTTCATGCATTCAAGCATGGCTCTCCAGAAACACCATTGATTGCCAGTTGAAAGCTTTACCCGCACCCAAGGCTGAGCAGAACAAGGTTATGAGTAGTATCACTCAATATTTATCTTAATTATTTTCTGCATTCGCAACTGTGATTTGCTATAATCTTGTGAACGCAAATAACCCACAAATGGATACCGTGACCAGTATACCCAGGTATTTGTTACCCCCTCTATTCGGAAAAAGCAAACCTGCTGATGCGATCACTCTTTCAAGAAAAAACACGTTCTTTCTTGAAAGAAAATAGCAAGTAGTTCTTACCGTTTGAGTATACTTTGCTTATTCCCTGCATCATCAAGACAGACAAAGGTCACGTTTGTTGAAAATACTCTTTCTTCAGCACTAGCTTTTGAGGCTTCGTTGAATACATTCACAGTGTATTGAACTGAAGTGTTTCCAGTTTTCATTTTTTCCGCGATGATTCTGAGGATACTGCCTTCTTTTATACTCTTTCGAAATTCAACTTTATCCATTCCGATAGTAACGAACTGACATTCCGGAAAGTCCAGGCTTGCAGCTATCCAAGCCACTTCATCAACCCATTTTAACAGGTAGCCGCCGAACAAGTAGCCAAAATGATTAAGATGTGGTGGAAGAACTAATTTATAATTTTCCATATAATATGGTGTCACATTTAATCTGCTAAAGTAAATTATATCATTCTATCTGATGACTTCTGTATTCCATAATCGTGCCGCTTTTGTAATGCATTGATTACTATTGCAAATTTAGTCCGCCGTACCTCTGGCCCAAGACCTGTTCCTGTTCCCTTCTCTTTTGTCGTAAAGAAAGGCTCAAAAATCCTTGCCGCCGTCTCCGCGCTTATGCCGACACCTGTGTCAGAGACCGAAATGAGAGCATACGCTCCAAGCTTGCCGCACCCGTGGGTTTGAATAAAGGACTTCTTCAGTTCTACGCATTCTGTACTTATGGCTAGCACATCCCCTGAGCATATTCGGTCGGACAATGGGAGCGAATTTACAGCTAAGGCAATGCGCAAATGGCTCAGCGATCTTGAAGTGAAGACTTTGTATAGAACCAGGTAGTCCATGGGAGAATGGTAACATCGAGTCGTTTAATGGGAAACTGAGGAATGAGCTTTTGGACAAAGAAATATTCACGACCCTGACAGAGGCCAAAGTACTTATAGAAAACTGGCGGCAGCGGTACAATCAAGTCCGGCCCCGCAGTTCTCTTGGCTATCGACCACCTGCTCCAAAGGCAATATTACCAGGGTATCAAACACTCAGTACTACTTTGACTGTGGTACAACGATTTGGGGCAGGTCACTGCCCGAAAAAAACAAGTCATTAAATGCCGGTTTATGAAGAAAAATTAATTAATTTTTAATTGAAATCACATAAATGAGTCATATCATTAGCTCAACCGTCCAAAAAAGTATGGCATTGTTCACGCCTATATTTCAGGGTAGCAGGCTGCACATAACAGAATAGGCGGTTTCTGTTAATCACGTTCTTTCTGATTCAGACATTTACTTATGCGTTCTCTTGTGGCGATTATCCCGTAACATGGGGCGTCATTTGAGGTGATTGCTCTGCAGGCTTGCGGATCGTCATCGGGCACTAATATCAGGTGGCGGCTGCTAGCATTAGCTTCAGAATACCTTTGATTGTATAAAACGGCGGCATGCTCAAGCGGTATGGATCATTGACATGCCAAACCTAACTAAAGCAATTGCTACCCAAACTTGTGTGAGGGACGAAAAGCCCGTAACCTTTTAAAGTAGTAGGCGGACCTCTTATGAATCGTGCTCACCCGTAAGGAGGTTTTATGGCACCTGACGGTTCTGTGAACAAAGGAAATTCTTCTGGTCCCGATGAAGCTGCTTTGGTAGAATCTTTGGCGCAATTAACTTACGGCTGGACCCCCGCAGCAGGTGTAGCGAAGGAGTCCCTGACTGTGGCACGCGCGGCGCTTGCCGGTAGTCTGTTAGCTGGCAAGACGCTCACAGAGCTACATCCCGTAACTGTTTCCAGTAATGCTGCCGCTCCCGTGGATCCAGAGTTTAAGAATGAATTATCGGGCATCGCATCAAGCGTACTGGCAGCTTCCAAGTCTAACACTATCGCGGTAGTGCGTAGTGAAATAGCAGCTACTCTGAACAATCCAACAGGTCGCCCGCAATGGACCAGTGGGGCTCAAGTGCTTCAGAGCTATGGCCCGTTCCAAGATTTGCAAGGGGTCCTCCACTGGGTGGAACTGCTTCCCATCACACGATCTATCCAATTCGCTTTTGATACATCAGCGTCCCCTTTTGGAGTCTTTCCGGTTCACTCTCTTATACTTCCACAGCCGCATCCAACATCACTCACACTGGGATCTGGCAGTGTATGGTTTTTGGCAAATATGCTTGCTTCAACGTTGCCAGTCGGAAATTTCACAGGGTTTACCATCGTGGGCGGAAAGTTGACTTCATCAGCTCCGATGGACCTTTCAAACGGGGTTTACGTGATTCCTGCCGGCGCAACACTCACCGCTACGCTAAGCCTTAAAGCCGCACCAGCTGTCACCGGAAATGCCGGACAGGACGCCGCCGCTTCAGCGTTCACACCGCCCTCTCACGTCCACATCATTTTCAGTCAGAGCGCTGCAAGCTTTCAAGCTGTTAACGATTGTCTTGCGACCGCTTATGGCACAAGCGTCAGCCTGCAGTGGAACCACAACTCTCCGTCCCAAGTAGATGCACTGCCGATGATTGTGGTTCCGTGTGACCCGACGCCGGGATCGTTTACTTTTGCCGCTGTGAAGTCAACTTTATTTATGCCAGCTGCATCGGCGTTAATCAATATGGCTGGTTGGGCGCTGCCGTTGGCGGCCACAGCGATCTCAAGCTTGCCGGAGGTCAACGGTTCTGGCTCTGGGTTGATCGAGTTTGGCACTGGCGCTACGCTCATGACACCTGTTGAACTGCAGGCCGTTGCGGTCACCAGAGGGTTAATTGAAATTTCCACTGGCGGCCTGTTCGAACTTTATTCAGGCTCGGCAAAACCAGCCAAGACGGTTTATCAGTTATGGCCACTGCCAGCACCATCTCAACTTAATACAACGCTCGAATTCACCACGCTCAAGCAATTCCTCTTCGCGTTTTGGTCCTCTCCGTCCGAGGAACTCTTCTTAAGCGAAGGATTGGTGGCTGCCCATCTGGACCGGCCCAAATCCGCCACCGGAACAGCATTCCCCTTTGTCACAGGCGGTCTACTGCTACTGACACATACGAACACTGCAGATAGGCTGTTCCTCGTGTCTCCGCGCGCGGATAATCCAAAAAATATCATCCCATTGTCGCTGACCAACGCGTTGCTTGGGGTGGATGATCCCACAATTCTAATGATCACGGGCCGACTAAATGGCCTCAACTTGCAGAACGCCGCGGTGGGCTGGTTCTTCAACCTCCGTTGGCTGCTTGCTACACTGCCTGATCCGTATGCCGCCAATTTTGATCTGACGGTGATTCCCCGGGAGCTTCCTTCTACTATCGGCATCTTGTGGGCCCAGATTAGTTGGACCGGTGCCGGGGCAGACCCGAACCTCGGATTTGTGTGGCTTCCGCCGCCGCAGTCCCTACCTGTTGCGGCAACTCCCTTTCCAGAATCAATACAGATAGCTGCCGGTACTACTGTGGCAAGCAGAGTTACAAAAGGAGGACCTGCGCTGCTGGATCTGTCCACGCGGGTTGATCTGTTTGGAGTTGCTGTTGCTCCGGAAATAGGACGTCTTGCGGAATCAGGAGGGGAGCGGAGTCTATGGACTGCCGGCACCGTTTCGACTGCACCGTCCCTTGCGCTCACTGGAATGTCGCTGTCATTGAACAGCGGCATCATTGCAACATTTGCGCTGCCTCAATCCTCCTGGGAGCCTATGGAATCTACGACCGAGCCTCCTGGGCCGATTTTCTGCGAGCCGGCTTCTGATGGTCTGCCGTTGCTGGTTTCCTCACCGGATTTCCAGCAGTTGATTCCCTTTAGCCCCGCCCCGGTTTTGATCAGCAATATCGAAAACGTAGCCTCTGGTCATCCGTTTGCAGCGCTGTTTAGCTTGCCGTTTGGGCTAAATGCCCTGATCATTCAGCCTAACCACCAAATCCTGACAAAGCGTGGGGTAGTCCAATCGAGCTTTTTATTTGAGGGTGGCCAATTCGGCCAAAACAGGCCACATTTTGCAGAATCGTTCGTGCCTAATCCGCCTCCCGCAACACCCGACTTGCAGGGCGCCTGGCAGCTCACTCTGAAGCCTGTCCAGCCGGACCGCACAGACGCGATGTTCCCAGGCCTTACGGAATTGGATATAGCTCACGGTCCTCACATCGGTCCAACTCCCAACGGCTACGGCTATACAATCATTGGTGCACAGAGCGGCGTGGGGACAATGTTTCAGGATCAGTTCGGGGGTGGGCAGGGCAGCGGAGTACCGCTACGGCGTATCGATTTTTCTGGCTATGGAGCAAGCATCTTTAGCGAGTGGAACAAGCCCGATCAGACCGTAGGCATTGTTAAGGTCGATTTTGAGACCTCTATTGGCCGGACCGGACACGAAGTGATCCAGGCAGTGAGCGTAATCTATCCATATTGCATCCACGTTGTCCGAACGATCACCATGACCCGCCACAACGCCGGCTGGGTGCAGCGGACTGATAGCGGCTGGAAGGCGGTTTCGCCGGGTGACTTTCAGTTCCCTCCTGACATCTCAGCCAAATGGACTAACGCTGTCCACCCTGGAGCATTTGCCGGAGCCTTGAACGTCCGCAACATTCGCGATCAGGCGGACATCATTAATATTGCTCCAAATTACCAGTTCCGCAAAGTGCTGTTCGACGCAGACCTGGGAATCAATTCAAGCCTTAACGTTATCAATGGCGGGTTTTCCGCTCCGGTGCAGGGAGTATCGAACCCGCCGGTGCTGGTTGCTTCAAAGGACATGACAGGGTGGGTGCAAATTACACCTCTTGTACCTCCCGGCAGTTCCCCTGGTCCGTACATTATGCAGGCACTCTTTGAGGAGACCGGTGCATTTACGCCGACAATAGCGAGCTCTATAGAGGTGGGACAATCTGGTTCTGTGGCAGGGACTATACTGCGGTGCTCGGCATTTGAAGTTAGCATCATAACGCAGTCCAATACCGGTGCGCCTGTACCGGCTATCGGCGTAGCGCTGCGCGGCGCACCGCAAATACCGCGTGGCGGCGGTTGGAGCCTTGGCCAGCGTAATTATGTCAATCCGGCACCCGCGGCTTTGCCGGGTGATTTTCCACTGCCATTGGTTCAGCCCTCCGGTGTTACGAATCTCTGGTACATTGCCAACGTCACGGACGTTTTACAGCTCAGCCAGCCTGATACATTTTACAGTCTTATGCATTCTACCGGAACTCAGAAGGTGCTATTTGAGTCGCCGCAGATCCCCGTGGCTGCGACTACGCCGGGCCTACAATTTCCGAAGCCGGGACCGGCGAAGAGCGGTGGCGCCCCTGCTAATTCTGGTTCGCCAAATTTAGGCGACATCGCTTCTATTTTGACTTCAACAGGACTGTTCCCCGATATAGCTAACGCCATTTCCTTAATCCAGGGGGCAATGGAACAGATCAATACCATCGGCCAGGGCTTCGTGTATTCGAAGACTTATTCCTTTGACCACAATCAAAAAGTCACTCTGATTGATCTGGGCATTATTAACATTGCCCTGCAGTACGCTGATGTTGGAAACGCCGCGCTCGGGGGGTTTAGCCCACCGCCTGCTCAATTGACTTACACCGTTGATTCGTCCAACTCGCCCAGTTGGACGCTTGGTGTCGGGCCTCTGTCGTTTCTGGTTACGGTGCCGATGTTCGGCTCCACACCGCTCCTGACTATAACGGGCGGATTCTATGCCGATGAGCACACAACTGCGGGACTCACCAATCTGAATGTTCAAATGGGTGATGCCCTGAGTGTTGTGAAAGACGTATTTAGCCGTCTTCAGACGCTGGCGCAGTTTCTGCCAGATGGCGCGGGCGCTCAACTGGACGTAGCGCTGTCTGACGGTAAACTCACTGTTAGTGACACCTTTAGCATCTCCGATTTGCCTCTTGGGGTGGGTGATCTGACCGATGTAAGTTTGGATCTCGGGTTGACTGTGACGCTTCAGCCGCTCTCTGTGGATTTCGCAGTCGGAATAGGCAATCCAGATAATCCCTTCAACTGGATCGTATCTCCGCTGGCTGGAAACGGCCTGATGGATATAGGTGTGCGGGCCAATCAGCCGTCTCTGACCATACAAGCCGGAATAGGCCTGGGTCTTGCGATTGATCTCGGTATCGCTTCCGGTTCGGCATCAGTGACCATAGCATTTCAACTCGATGCGTCCGGAAACACAATTACGCTGATAGCTATTCTTAGCGGGCAGGCCTCTGTGGATGTGCTTGAGGGACTGGCCAGCGCCTCACTTACGCTTAGCGCGGCCATGGGGCTTGGCCTTACTCCAGCTGTTCCGAAGCTTGATTTCAGCCCGCCACTAAAGCCCCCGCCAGCGCCGTTACCAACACAGGTCACGATCGAGTCTGAGACCATTACTCTGATTGCATCCTGCTCAGTGGGAATTCACATAAGCATATGCTGGGTAGTGAGCGTCAGCTGGGATGGCTCGTGGCAATTTAAACAGAATGTCAACACACCTCAGATTACAGTGGGCATCTAAAGGAGGGACTCCGTGGCACTCAACGATCTTGAACTTAGCCTGATGACTTTTCCTCAGCGTTGGGACGGCACAACCGGAACAATATCGCTCAACATTCTGATGCTGCCTGTTGGCGATCCGACTGCTCCGTTAGGCACGGGGCCTCAATTTGCGGGCACGACGGTAGCTTTGGTGATAAACCTGGCATCCGGCGTCGACTCCCTGCCTTCTACTGCTACAGCTCCTTCGTTTGCAAAAACATTTGTAGCTACCCCGCAGCCTGTGGCATCTGCATTATATACAACGCTGTTTAATCAGCTTGTAGCCAAGGGTATCACGGTGACCAGCGGAAAGCTTACCGTGGCACCTCCGGCCGCAGCCCGCATCAAGAAATCTCTGCCTGAGAGCTACAAGCTCGCGTTTCCCTTTGAGAAGGCCAGCTCAAGCGACATCGTAGAGGGTGACAGATTCGAATGTGCCCTGAGGGCCCAGGCGCCGGGGTTCAATGAGCCGAATTTGCCGCCTCCGGACTCTAAAATCTCCTGGGGACAAGTGATATCCTATGCGTTACGGCAGCCGGTTCTGGCACAGGCACTTGGGCTTATTTACCCGGTGACTCTGAATGTGTCGCCATCATTGGTGGCCAATGGGGCCTTTATCTGGGTGGCGCTTGATACGTCCAATCCGGCTAATCCCTGGGTGAAGGATTTCAAGAACAACCCCGATACCGTAAAGTCCTACGCTGCGAGGATCCCTGAACTTGATGCTGCCCAGGAGCGTCCGGTGTTTGCTGCCCGGCTGTTCCCAGTGGTAGCCCCGCCCACAGATCCCCGCCTGGCACAACCTGAACTGGAAGCCGAGCAGTACGATGACGGCTTCGCGCAGATCGTTCATGCCAACCAGCCAAAAACTATTGATACGGCCACTTTGGATCCAAATCAGATTGCACCTGCCACTGAGGCGGGCATTCAGCTTGGATGGGATGACGAGCAGGTGACCATCTGGCTGAACAGTCAGATCGATTTGCTCCGTGACCGCGTGCCTCCCGGTGGCAACAGCACCGCTGAATCGCCGCTTGGTGTGCAGGGCTACCGTGTGGATGTGCGTCAAAAGGGTACAACCCCGTGGAACTCTCTGTGCGTAGTCAATGGGAAGCTGCCGTTTGACAGCACTTCCGTGAGCGGCAGCACATCGATCAGCGGCAATGAATTCTGGAGCTCACCGGCGCCAGTGCGGCCGAGCGCTGCCAATAATGAGAACAATGCGGAGCCGGGCTGGCTGCCGCTTTATTTTTCACAATGGGCCGGCTCCAGCCTGGTCCTTCCCGATCCTACGGTACAGCTACTTGCGTTTGCGGCGTCCGTATCAAACCCACCGCAGCCTTTGCCTCCTGCGACGCTGCCTAACCCAAATCCCGACCTAACCGCGGTTCCCACATTACGCTACGGAGGCGATTATGAATTCCGCGTGCGGTTAACCGATCTTACCGGAGGCGGCGCGGCATCCACCGATTCGTTTTTGCATGCAGGCCCGGCGCCGACTGCCCAGGCGAGACTGCTTCGTTTTGTCCCCCCGAAGTCCCTTGAAGTGACCGTCGATCCTCCACCTCCTGCGTTTCCTGCGAAACCGGCCGCTATCGGTGCAATCAATGCCTTATCGGTAAGTCGGCCTCGCATTAACTATCCTGAGGCGATTTTCGCCGGGGTAAGTCCGGCAACATTTACCAGGCCGAATTTGGATACGCTGATTCAGAACGCCTGGGCCACTGGCCGCGCCATCGGAGTGCCTGACCCGGATGTGGATCGTTTTGAAGTCCGCGTGGAAGCGCGCATTCCGGCTCACGACACGGGAGATTCCGGTACATCGCCCGGCGCTCTGGATGGTATTTTCCGTGTGATCTACACTATCGAAGTTCCTTTTCCATCGGGGGCCGATCCGACAGTTGTCCTCACCCTTAATTATGTAGATGGCATTGACGACATCTTTACGATGACACCTCCTTCAGATGGTACTGTCAGTTTGCCAATTCCCACGGCAAGAGATGTTCGTGTACGCCTGTTGCCAAAGGCAGCCGTGAAATCGGATCACTATGGCAACAATGCGGCCACCACAGGTCTGTCATCGGACTATATTGTTCGCCAGGAGGCCGCTACAGAAGACTCTATTTTCCCCAATAATCCTGAAGTTCAGTTGCAGGCTTTCTATTTCCAGCCCGGCTCAAACATCATGCAGCTGCTTGCGCAGCAGTTGAACCTTAAACAGAACGGTCTTCAGCTCTCTGGCGTGGCTGGTGAGCGAACGGTGTTTGGTAGCTCAGGACATATCCGTCACAGCATATCTGCTGATGCAAGTACTTTTTCTTTTTCCAGCCCCAGCGAGCTTTTGGGACAGTGGATTGTAGCGCTGTCGCTGGATCTGCAACGGGACTGGACCTGGGACGGATTTAGCAAGCCGGCCCTTAGCTTCGATCGCGGGTCGTCAAACCTCGGTACGATAACTTATCCGCCGGTTGTCGCGTCAGGCGCGACCAGTACGCCCGGCGTGCCTCCAGATAGGTCGCATACCCGGGTAGTGTTCTTCGACGCTTTTAACCCGCAGCCGGCCGCTCCGCATTTTCCTCGCGAAGCTAATCTGAACTACGTTATTACAGCCACTTTTGATTCTGCTGCTTCGCAACAGTTCCCATATTCTATCCGGTTGCCTATCACTACGCCGCCGGCGCTGACGCCAAAGATAGTGTCGACAGGCATCGCAGAGTCTCCGTATTATCATTCTGCGGATTATTCTGAAACGTCGTTACGCAACCACTATTTGTGGATCGAATTTGATCAGCCTATTTCAGATAAAGACGACGGCTACTTCGGGCGAGTGCTGGCCTACGGTCCGGATCCGTTGCTTGCGGCCTCACTGCTGCCTAAATGGAATCAGTCCCATATGTTGCCTGAGGCAGTGGAGCCGCCCTTGCCTGTGGATCCAGAGCCAGTGCGGCGTATATTTTCCGGTCAGTCCGCCGACCAGTCGGGCCTGGACGCCATGACTCAGCTGATCCCTGGCAAGCCTGTAGGGGTAGGGAAGTCAGGCACGTTCTTTTTGCTGCCGCTTCCGCCCAATATAGACCCCGACGACCCGATGCTGTTTGGCTTCTGGACCTATGAGTTCCGGGTAGGCCACGCCAATATGTGGTCTACCGCGCAGGGCCGCTTCGGGCGTCCCTTACGCGTAAGCGGGATCCAGCATCCGGCACCGCAGTTAATCTGCATCTTACAAAGACAAAATACAGGTATAGCCGCCACGGCACCTTATGCGATTGCAGTGTACAATGGCAACCGGCTTTATGATCTGCGGGCTGGCGATCCGCAGACGGCGATCTGGTTTATGCTTTACACGCAGGTGCTTCAGGCCGACGGGGCAACATTCCGTAATGTATTGCTAAATCACCAGCTTGGACAGCCGGCGCGTTCGTTCAAGGAAAACCCTCAACACGGTCCTGCACTGGGACCGCTGGCTAGCGCGGTCTTTGATCAGCATCAAATGGAACTTCTGCTGGCCCGAATCGGGCTGCCGAAGACTTCTCCCCTTAGTGTGCTGGCCGTTGAGCTTTTGCCGGGTCCCTTTAACATCACAGATGAAGCAGGGCGGAAGAATGTTTCGGCTTCTGTGCAGCAAGGTGAAGATCCACTGCAAACTGGATTGGGCACCCGCCGCATCCTGCGCACATCGCCGCTTGTCGCTGTGCCGGCGATCTGTTAATTGCCTGCTTAGTTGTGGCTGGCTTCAGAAAGCTGTAGTCAAGATTGTGACGGCCTCCCCCGGTTGAAATCGGAGGCATCCCCTGAAAGACAACTCAGGGTTTGCTCTTAGCGTATTGGACATGCCGACGATTTGTGGCTAACGCAGCAACTTCGGTACTCGGAAGATGCACACTAGTCTTGCCTGCCACAGTAGCTTCCGCACCAGCGGTCCTTCGTCGCAAGGCCTGTGGAGGTAAGACTCAGAAGACAGGATGCTCTCTGACTCGCACAAGAGGCTTTCGCCACACAATGCTTTGCCCATCTCCACGTCTGATGAAGACCTGCCCGGCCTCCGGAGAGTGTGATCCCACTCCCAGGTAAGACTTGCTATCCCAAATGCGATAATCGACACGATGTTGGCAGCCACATGATCCCCTCCGGCAGTGAGTCCACATACCGGACAGAAAAAGCATGCGGATCGAGCGCGCATGGTCCGCCTGTCATTACAGTTCTTTCCCTGAATATCATGAACCATGAAATACCTGTTAAGCTCTTCTACAAACAATATTGCCGAAACGCACATCTTGAGAGTACCGAATGCTCGATTATTTTAGCGTTTCACATAGTGTCGGCTCTAGTCGCCTTAAGGAACGTTGGCAGATTTAGACCAGACTTCCAGCACATATTGTTTGCGGTTCTACCGAACAGTATCAGAAGATACTATCTGCTTTGAGAGAACTGGCAGCCATTCGAAACTCTTCAGTTAACAAACCTTCGGTTTGTTACAGAAGGCACTGAGAATCTCTTCTGATGGTACCAACAAGAAAACAAGACTTGATTATACAATGTCCATCAGGCCAAGTATTGGCAATTACAAATTAAGTCCAGTGTAATAATGATAGTCAGATGCAGCCATATTCACTTATGACGTCTTTGGGCAAATCGACCTGACAACCGGAATTGCTACATCTAATGATATTCAAACAACCGAAGTCCTGCCTTATTTTGAATAGATTGGCGAGCTGTACCCCTAAAAGATGACAGAGTATGAGCCGGTTAACGCCTGCATGTCCGACGATGACAATATTGCCGGTAGAGCAGCGCATTATGTCATCAAATGCCGCCGTCACGCGTTGACCACATTCTGCGAAGCTCTCTCCTCCTGCCACGCGATAATATGCAATATTTTCGCCGCGGGCTTTAAATTCTAAGGGAAAACGACGCTCTATATCAGCAAAGGCACACCCCTCCCACTCGCCCAGACTGATTTCTCTCAAATCTTTTCGAGTGATAATCCTGATATCCCTGCCTGCAGCAATTATCTCCGCTGTTTTCAATGTGCGTGAAAGATCGCTACAATATATGGTGCTGATTTCCTCGCCGGCGAGCCTTTCTTGCAAGCTACCAGCTTGTCTTATTCCTTCCTTATCCAACGGTAAATCAATCTGACCAATGTATCGCTTGTCGTTATCCTGCATCTGAATCTTCCCATGTCTTATCAAAAATATCTTTCGGTTTTCCATCTGAGTTAAACAGACTCCGTTATTTTTCTTTTAGGTGTTCCTATGGAAAGAGTACCGTCGCATCTCATAGCTTTGACGTTCAGCCTCAACTTGCCATCCCTGCGCGCCTGTCTGATCGACTCAACCGCGTCCAGAGCCTTTGAAAGAACAGATGCGACGATAAGCTGAGACTGATCCACTGTCACAACTTCAATATTCAATTGTGTTACTTTTCGCAAGTTGTCTACCGATCCTGTAAAGTCGATTACTCCGGGTAGTGCAAATATATTTTCATCTAGGTCGGACATATCGAAATGCTGATTCGCACTTATTGAAACCTGATTGTTCTTCCTTTTGGTTATTCGATCCAACCGTCTAATAACTGAGCCGCAGCTGCACGAACCCGGAATGAAGCTGGAAAAATCTCCAGTACGGTACCTGATCAGCGGCATTCCCTGCCGGGTCAGGGTAGTAAAGACGATTTCACCATCTTGTCCCTCGGATACAGTATTTCCTGCGGCATCTACGATCTCAAAATATAAATCTGCTTCGCGCAGATGATATCCCGTATGTGCTTCGCACTGAACCCCTCCGCCCAGACCCATCTCGGTCATTCCATAATGCTCGAATACCTGGCATTTCCATAAGCGTTCAACCTCCCGTACAATGACAGCCGGGACATGATCGGTACTCAACAGCGCGCTCTTCAGACAGAGCCGGATGCCGGCGACATCAGCGTATCGGGCCAACGCAAGCACCTGTACGGGAATCCCTACCACGGAAGTGATTTCTTCAGCACGCATGATGTTCAACGTTTCCGGGATATTCCTCACGACACCCTGCCGAACCGGCCAGACGTCTAACCGGGTAAGAGCAGCCGCGAGCAAATCGCCGACACTTCCTGCACGTTCGCACGGCAACAGGATCATCACCCTATCTCCCGCTTCAACCAATGTGGACATCCCCTGCCGGAAAAAATCAATGGTCAGCTCTTGGTCGGAAGGCGTGAAATACATGCGTTTCGACTTGCCGGTCGTGCCCGAGGTGTCCAGCGTCACCACCCGTCCGATTTCATTCTGTGATACACAAAGAAACTGCAGCGAGAGCTCCCTTATATCTTCTGCGCTTGTAAGCGGAAAACGCTGCAAGTCCGACAGACAGGTAATTTCAGTATCAGCAATATCCTTCAGTAAATTTTTGTAAAACGGGCTTCGGCCACATGCCAGCTGGATCGTCTTGCGGAGCTTTTGCAGCTGATAAGCTTCAATCTTTTGCCTGGTTAATTCCTGATTGTCTACGCCGATTTTACTTGCGATCCAGGCTTCCAACGGCGTCTCGTTAATCATCTTCACACTCAACATATCACCGACAGCCGCTTTGTGAACGGTATAGCGAATTGCTGTGCACATCGGTCAGGTTATAAACGCAGAAAGGGATGATCCTATTGTCCGAGCTGACCACATGGATGAAGCACTCTCTCAGACGCTCCAAGTCGATGTTCCAGGCATCCTGGAATGCCATGCCAGAGACGCAGAGTGAATACTTTTCGGCACGCTCCAAGAAGGCATCAAGGCTGTCGATCTTCATGAAACTTCCGCAATTTGCCTTATCTCCAGTTGCACCGTCCTTGCTTGCAGACCATTTGCGGGCAACGAACATTTGGGCCTTTCTAGCCCCGTCTGCCGCTGCTTGAGGCGTACAGCATCCACCATGCCCTTCCCTATTCGATGATTTCAACTCTCCGTCCTGCATCAGGACGAAGTTGCCACTGAACGAGCAATAGGCATTCTCCGCCGAAGGTGGATGAAAATCTTTGACTTTCATCCGTCCGCCGCTCTGCCTTTCAATTTCTGTGATGACTTCGGGAATTGTAATCCTGACGGAATCTGCGGGCTCCACGTCATACCTTCCGAAATAACTGACAGGTTGGAAATGGACTCCCCTTACCGTAGGCATCATCCTGACCGCAAACTCGATGATTCCTCCGATATCATCGGTATTTATTCCGGGCATAAGGGTCGGCACGAGAACTACTCCCAGATGATACTCGCCACAATTTAATATGGCCGCCTCTTTTACTCTCATCAATTCGTCACCGCGAATTTTCCTGTAAATTTCATCGTTTGTGCCGTCAAACTGAAGGAAGACGCAGCTGAGTCCGGCTTCTTTGAGCATGCGGACATAACCTGCATCTCCAGCCAGTCTCAAGCCATTCGTATTCAGCTGGAAGAAACTATAGCCCATAGACCTGCCTAACGCAATTATCTCAGGGAGGTCGTCACGCAGTGTCGGTTCACCGCCAGACAACTGTATATTGTATGGCCCTCCGCTCTCTATGAGCATTCGATACCAGCCTTCAATTGTCCGGATATCCGGATCGCGAGCATCGCCGCCGGCCCTCGCAAAGCAGATGGGACAATTCAAGTTGCATCTCTGGGTTATTTCGAGGAGGACACAGCAAGTGTGCTGACGATGTTCGGGACACAAACCGCAGTCAAAGGGACACCCGCGTTGCACATTCGTAGCGCACACAAGCGGCCTGGACGGGAGTTTCGGTACTGACCATGACTCATAAGACGGCAGCCCTCGCCAGATTATCGTCCTGAAATAGCCGTGGTCCAGGCAGGTCTTATCAAGATATACATCATTATCCACCTCAACCTGCTCTGCCGGTATGCGATCCAAACACACCGGGCAAAGGCTCTCCGTGATACCTATGATCCTCTCAGTGCGTTCACTCATCATGCTGCTCATAGACACGACAAATTTCCAAATAATCCTCAGGTGTGTCTATATCCATCAGAATGCCCGCGTCCCGCACTTCGACTTCGCATGCCAGATCCTCATGCTGCTCCAAAAGGGATTGCAGTCCACCTGGTTTCTGCCAAGCCATTATCTCCGGGAACAGATCCGAAGGAATGAGAGGTGGATGCCCCCTCTGCTTAAGATAAGTGGGATAGAAGATATGAGAGCCGAATCTACTATAGGCCAGCGTTATTTGTTGTATAGTGGAGCTCTTTATCAGAGGAATGTCGGCGGGCAGCAAAAAAAAACCTTTTATCTTCACCTTCGCTGGGTGCAGTCCCGAGACTCCCGATACGACTGAAGAGTACATTCCTTCGTTATATCTTTCATTGAGTATCCACCTGACATGAGAACGGCCTAGCAAAGGTTTGAGATCTTCGGCCCGGTATCCAAGGACAACCGTTATGTTGCTGATGTTGGCCTGCAGGAACGCACTGATCGCAGTTTCAATCACAGTCGAGTTCCCTAGTGGCAACAGAGGTTTGAGAGCGGCCATCCTAGACGAATAACCTGCGGCCAGTATGATAGCGGCTAAATGCTCCTCTACAGGCATTTCCCCTTCTCCGCCCTTACCTTGATCAATTCTCCGACTATGCTCACCGCCAGTTCTTCAGGCGTTTCTGCTCCTATATCGGTACCTATCGGTGAATAGATGCGGTCGAAATCATTTTTGCCGAATCCTTCTTCTGCCAGTACTTCGAAGATCTTGTCGCGCTTCCTCCTGCTTCCGATCATCCCGATATATCCGGCCTTTGTCTTCAGTGCCCAGGCTAAGATCGTCTTGTCGTGGAGATGGCCTCTTGTGACAATCACTATATAGCCATCATCGTCAATGGCAAGCGCTGGAAGGCGGTCGAAGGATTCCAGAAGAATGATTTTTGACGACGACGGAAATCTCTTATCGTTAGCATATTCAGCACGATCGTCGAGAACCACCGTTTTAAAACCGACTGTTTCACTCAGGGGTGCGATCTGCTGTGATACATGGCCGGCTCCGAAAATATAGACGGTCCCGGAGTTTCTGAGAGGTTCGATCAGACACCTCCACTTGTCGATTATTTCCGTGTGGATCGACATGCTTGCAGTTCCGGATGTAAGTTTTGACAAAAGTTGCGGTTCTCCGTCAAATCTTCCGACCAGGGTTCCATCCCGTTTTATCAAAGAGCGATGCGTACAAAAGTTTTGCCCCTCACCCATTGTCGTAATCAGCCAGCCCTTCCCCTTTGTTTCCAGAATCGCTAAAGCCTCTTCGTATATTATCCGGTTTGTCTCATCGGTACTATCGATAAAGTCCAGCAATACCTGTCCTTGCCCGCCGCAGATCATGTCCATGCTTGCAGCATCTTCCCCGCTAAGCTGAAATGACCATACCATGGGTCGCCCCGAGAGCAACACCTTCTGCGCTGCCTGGATTGCATCGGCTTCCAGACGCCCTCCCCCGATCGAGCCGCTAGTCATACCTTCCGCTGTGACCAACATTTTTGCCCCTGACGTGCGCGGGGCAGATCCTGATTGATCAAAAACGGTGGCCACTACAAAGTTTTCTCGTTCGTTCAGCAGCTTGGCCATCTCACGGAATATTATTTTCATGAAATATCTTCGATTCCTTTATTCAACGGGCCTGCACGAAATCGTAGTTGTTAGCCGCCAAGATTTCCTTCACCTTTCCGACCGTTGCTATCACCATTTGAGGACAACGCGACAGCCTGTTCCGGGGGTCGTCCTGCAAAATATCCGAACAGTTGATACCGCCATACGCAGATGTATATTCCTTTTCAAACCATTCCACAAGTTCGCTCATCATAAGATAGAGACGGCTGTCCGGCTGTTCCTCAACGGTCCCCTTTCCGGCGTAGAGCCCGATAAGACAGGCGCCGCCCGTCAGGGTTCCGCAGGTTTTCCCGCAAAAACCAATCCCGCCGAGGAGCCCCGACATGGCGCGAACGAGATCTGGATTGCTCTTCCCTTGCGCTTCCAGGGCCATGATTATCATGATCTGGCTGCAGTGAAAGCCCTGCTGCGACAATGCCATCATCCGCATGAATTCATCGGTCATCTCAACCATCCTTCCTAAACCTGTTTATTTCTCTTTATGTGCAATAAGAAGAAAATAGCCCAGACTCGCCTGTTTTAATGCCCTCATATTCGTCTGCCAATCTACAGAGTCCGGGGCATTGCAACTCCCGTAGGGCCACAAAGCAGCACCTTCCATTATCTGATTAATGATAAACTCCTTTAGCACATACGAATGATCTTCCCAGAGATCAATACCAAAGCCGTTTTTGCTCAAGCTGTCTGACAACCCTTTCTTTGTCATAATATCCGAAATATAGAAGGGAAGAGCATGATCACTGATCCAGTGTATAGCGTGAGGATCCCTTGTATAAACGTCGGTTACGACAAGCCTGCCGGCCGGACACAAAGCCCGGTTGAATTCGGCGAGTGCTCTGTCTTTGTCGGAAATCACCGACAGACTGCATTCCGCCAAGATACCATATAATGAAGCTGATGCAAACGGTAGCGCCTCACCTTTTCCGCGAACCAGAGACAATGCGGGATTACGTGCCATACCTCGCTTTAATGACCTGATATCAGGATCGATTCCGATAGTAGCAAGACCCGACGAGCGGTAAAGAAATTCAACGCTGGCACCAGCGCCGCATCCAATATCCACCACTAATGCACCCGTCCTGAATGAGCAGTATTCTGCCGCTTTGGCGGTTAGCGCCAATCCTCCAGGGTGCAAAACCTCGGCTGTCGGCCCGACATCAAGATCACGCATCATTTGTCTTCTAGTGCCTGTTCAACTTGCAGCATCTTTCCGGTAGCTAAATCCTCAGGCACGAATACCGTGCCGCAACTCGCACATTTCAACAGTTCCACAGGGAATTCACTTCCGAGGTAGGAAACAGTGACCTTACCAGGTGATAGTGGTATCCTGCATCTTTCGCACGTTAATTTCGGTTCGGGCGGCAGATTCTTTTCTTCGCTCATTTTGCCGCCTCCTCTATCACTTCCATCCGGTGGCTGTAGGCATTGTAGATATTGAACCCGGAATCATGCGGCGAGTATTCCACCCAATAAGTCACGCTCCCCGGCTTGTAATGTGCGATGAAATGCCCGGACGATACATCCAGGATTTTCTTGCCAGTACTTTCTGCATAGCTTATGACTTTTTGCAGGTCCTCCACCAGGATCATTCTCTTCTCCATCAGTATTGCCACTTTCTGATCCATGTAAAGTTCTATAGCTTCTTCCTCATCGGCCACTTTCTCCCCCCATATATCCTTCAAAAGTTGAGTCTTCAGTTTGGCCCTATTTTCATGACGCGCTGAAAAGCCAGGCCCTTTCCTTGCGGCAGGGTCCTCATCATCAGGCGCCCATATCAAATCCAGGATATGCAGCGCACGCTTCCCCCTGGCTGAAAAATTATCGCGACACATGGCGCAATATGTTACATAATCAATGTCGCTCTCTCCAATCCTGCGCTTGACAACCTTCTCAGCGACCTCGGGATTGGCGAAAGACATCAAACCTCCGTAACTGCAACATGTCGTCAGATGCCGATTATCGCCTAATTCCGTCACATTCACTCCGAGTTTTCTAAGGATGCAGCGGATATTCTCCTGTACCGATTCATCATATCTGGTGGAACAGGTGTCGTGCACTGCAACCGCCTGCATTAGTGCCTTTTGGCCGGACTGCGGCAGCTTGTTTACGGCCAGTATCGACCATAAAGTTTCAACTTCGGCATCTTTCAAGTAGTCTCTGAAAACTCGGTAACAGCTCGAACATGCTGTGATTATTCGAGGAGATCCCATCTGTCTCCATTTTTCAGCAAAAGCCTTCATGGTCTTTTCCATCAAATCCTTTTCACCTGCCCATTCCGCAGGAGCGCCGCAGCATCCAAGCATAATCCCGACACCGCCACTGATGCTTTGCCGCAGATATTCGTATGCCTTAGCTACCTGCCCGGGTGATGATGCACTCAACTGGCATCCCGGATAGAAAACTACACTGCTTGCAGAGAAACCGGGCTGATGTCGTGCAAGAACAAAAGCGTCGCTGTTGCTGAAGGCCATATCCCTCAGCGCGAAATCGTGGGCTGAAGGCGGCATTTTCCCTTTCTTTACCATGCTCTGTCTTGCATCCAGACAGATGTCTGCCATATTCAGATGCACCGGACATACGGCCTCACACAGACTACAGAGGGCGCATGTATTGACCATACGATTAGACTGGTGCATTCCCATGATTATGGAATCATTATTGTAGATTTCGCGCACGTACCTTTTAGGATATGAGCCGTAATGGGCCAGATACTCGCACACCTTCACGCACTCAAGGCATTGGCAAT
>Ga0181523_10001427_pt1 | contig 25361 bp, 19 predicted proteins | sample PEATcosm2014_Bin_43_FD_119752 | JGI IMG/M metagenome (GOLD analysis project Ga0181523, IMG submission 119752) | Peatland microbial communities from MTU Mesocosm Facility, Houghton, MI, USA - PEATcosm2014_Bin05_30_metaG | ecosystem: Environmental > Terrestrial > Soil > Wetlands > Peat | place... | reverse complement strand
TCGGCATGACTACGAAGAACTGGCCGTCGAGTTCGTCATGCTTCGCCACGAGGTTGCCGTGCTCCGTCGCCAGGTGGCCCGGCCGGCCTTGCGACCTTCAGATCGGGCGCTGCTCGCTGGACCGGGTCGGCTCCTTGGCCGTCGACGTCTGGGAAGGCTCTTCGTGCAGACCGACACCCTGCTCCGCTGACACCGGGATCTGGTCCGTCGTCGCTGGACCCAGCCCCACCGGACAGGTCCCGACAGGCTCGGTGGTCTCATCCACGAGTACAAACTGGCTGCGTGAGGCCTTCGGATGACTATATCGGCACCCACAGGCTAGTAGCAGGCGCTTCGAAATCCTCTGGGTCGAGATCACGCAGCCGGGAGTTCATGGATCCCCGTTTGGGCACTCCGACGTACCGCCCGGATGAGTCCAGGAAAGATGAAGCGGTGGAAGGGCAGGAATGCATACCAGTACAGGTACCCGGGGAGACCGTGCGGGTCGAAGAAAGCAGTCTGTTCGATCCGGGAACCGTCGACGTCGGGAAGGACCTCGAACTGCAGCCACGCAGTTCCCGGAAGCTTCATCTCGGCCCGCAGGCGCAGGAGATGGGGTGGCTCGAGCGCCTCGACCCGCCAGAAGTCCACGGGCTCGCCGACGCGGAGCTGGCGGGGGTGGCGCCGACCCCGTCGCATGCCCACCCCCCCGAACACCCGGTCGATGAGCCCCCGAAGCTGCCATAGGGCGTTGCCGGCGGGCCATCCGGCGTCGCCGCCGAGAGCGCACACGACGTCGAAGACCGCTTCGGGGAATGCCGAACAACGGATCCGATGGCGCTCGAACAGCATGCCCTCGTGCACCGCAAGCTGGCGGCCCGGGGACTGGTCCCCGCTGAAACTGGCCAGGCTGGAGGCCCACGTCGTCTCGATCTCGTCGCTCGCCACCCGGGTTAGCGCTCGCTCCACCGCGGCGCAGTAGCCCATCGGCTGGACCCTGAACTCGCGGAGGGCGCGGTCGTCTCGCACCACCATGTCGGTCTGCAGACTGGTCACCAACGACTGCGCGATGGCGTACGGAATCGGCGTGACGAGGTCGACGAACCGGCTGCTCCATTCGGGGTGGGGCACGGGGAAGGCGAGGATCAGCCGGCGGAGCCCGCGAACTCGGGCGTATTCGACCATCATCTGCCGGTAGCTGAGTACGTCCGCGCCGCCGATCTGGTAGATACCCTCGGCATCAGGATGGTCGAGCGCCTCGAGGAGGTACTCGAGGACGTTGCGGAGGCCGATCGGTTGGCAACGGGAGTCCACCCACCGGGGTGTGATCATGACCGGCAGACGCTCGGTCAAGTACCGGATCATTTCGAAGCTCACCGACCCGGAACCGACGATGACTGCGGCGCGGAACTCGATCACCGGTACCCCGCTGGCGGCCAGGATGCGGCCCACCTCGTGGCGTGAAATCAGGTGGTCGCTTCGGATCTCGGCCGGGTCGCCAAGCCCCCCGAGATAGACGATCCTGGTGACGCCCGCCCGCCGGGCCGCCGCTGCGAAGATCTGAGCGATCTGGCGGTCGCGTTCGGGGAAGGTCTGCCCGCTCGCCATCGAATGCACCAGGTAATAAGCGACATCGATGCCATCCAACGCCCGACGCGCCGCGTTCTCGTCAGCCAGGTCGCCTTGGACAAACTCCACGCCCGGCCACCGACGGCCATCCAGCCGCCGGAGGTCACGGGCCACGCAACGGACGCACACACCTCGGCTGCACAACCTCCCTACCAGCCGGCCGCCGATGTACCCGGTCGCGCCCGTGACCAGAACATGGGGTACCCCAGCGCCATCACCGGCGGCGGCGTTCACTCCTCCCGATCCCGACACCGGATCCGAGCCCCAACGCGTTCGCACACAACTCAATGTGACGCCCTCGGCGACGGGCGACGCCAGAGGCAAAGGTCCTCGGTAATCTGGCAGCCTCCCGTCGACCTGGGCTGAAGGGCGCCAATACCCCAATTGGGCCTCTGGACAGGCGCTCAGCATCGATGCTCGGGCATCATCGGCTGTGGCTTTCTCGCTCGTCTTCACCAATTTGCGCCATATTCGCGGCCTCGTTGTGCCGTACCAGCGAACCGGGTCGGACAAGGACATCGAGATCATCGTGTTCAGGCACCAGGTGCGAGTTCTCGAACGGCAGATTCACGCACGTGTCCGGTATCGGCCAGCAGATCGAGTGATCCTCGAGGCGCTCAGCCGATTCCTACCTCGATCCCAGTGGCGGTCCTTCCTGGTCACCCCAGACACGCTGTTGCGATGGCACAGGAAAGCAGCCAAGCACAAGTGGCGGCGATAGCGAAAGCGGCGCGGCCCTGGTCGGCCGCCGATGTGCGGCGAGCTGGTCGGGCTCGTCGTTCGCCTCGGTCGGGAGAGCCCACAATGGGGATGTATCCGCATCCTGGGAGAGCTCCGAAAGCTCGGGCTCCGTGTCTCGGCCAGTTCTATCCGACGGCTCCTGCGTCGACATGACCTCGGACCGTCACCACGGAGCGGGCCCACCTGGTCGGAGTTCCTGTGCTCTCAGGCAAAGAGCGTGTTGGCCACGGACTTCTTCACCGTGGACACCGTCTCGCTCAAGCAGCTCTACGTGCTCTTCGTGATCGAACAGTCGACTCGGGAAGTGCACATCCTTGGTGTCACCGAACATCCGACCGGCGCCTTCGTCACCCAGGTAGCTCGCAACCTGGTCGTCGATCTGGCAGACCGAGGTCGAACCATTGAGTTCCTCATTCGGGATCGGGACACCAAATCCACTGCCAGCTTCGACGAGGTGTACCACTCCGAGAGGATCCGGGTCATCGAGACGCATGTCCGGTCGCCTCGAGCCAACTCCCACGCGGAACGCTGGGTGAAGACCGCGCTCACCGAAGGCATCGACCACATGCTCATCTTCGGTCGCCGCCATCTCGAGCGGGTACTTCGGGAGTACGTCACCCACTACAACCAACAGCGACCGCATCGAGGCATCGAGCTCGAGGTCCCCGCTGGTGGGACGGCTGCCACTAACACGTCGCTCAGCGTCCACCGTCACGACGTGCTTGGCGGCCTCATCCACGAGTACCACCCTGCGGCGGCATAGCCAGTGCGGTGTCGAGGAACGGCGGTGGTTCCCCTGACTGTGAAATCAAATTGGGCACAGGGATCGGCGAGGTCGCTGCAAGGTGTCCCTTCAGCCCGACTTCTCGAGAACCGAGGCGTCCGTTCACTCCTCACAGGGGAGTATCCAGTAGTCACGGTCGGGACACCTTGGCGGTCATCTCAGCGGCAAGCGGGACTCACGTCAGGATCGAGGAACATGATCGAGATCTCGGTGCCCTTCATCCGAACCGCCGAGGCGATTCCCGGGGCCCGGTTGGTCTCGAACAAGGGAATGGGCCGACTACCCGCCGCACTACTGGGATCAGGTGGTGGAGTTGGTAAGCACTCACGCCGGACAGGTCTCGAGCTGAACCGCGAAGCATTTCGATCGGACGATTGCGGATGGGTGCCCGTGCCCCGACAGCCGGGTGGGTGGGGCGCGTCTCCGGAAGAGGCCAGGAAACGGAATCATCCCGCGCCTGTGCGGCAATTGCATTGACCGACGACCCTTGAGCATGCCCTATTCGATGTCTGCTCGGAGCGGAATGGCTTGAGGAGGCGGTCGGTTCGGACCGCCCGGTGATGCCCTCGCATTCGCCATCGGTCTGTGCTCGTCCCCGAGCATTGATATCCACGACAGCTTCCTCACAACGTATCTACGGTGAGCTCAGTCGGCTGGGCGATGCTTCGTGCTCTTCGCCGGTGATGAGATGGTCGAGCGCCTGCGTTTGCTGCGTTCGCTGATCGCGTCGGTCTTCGCGATGGCCTGCTCCATCTCTTGGGCCATGACGTATGCTGCGGACTGCCAAGCGACGGTTCGGAACAGTTCGAGGTTCAGCTCGAATTCCTCGCGAGTGGCTTCACCGGCGTAGAGGTTCCCGGCCTCCGAGATCCACATCTCCACGAACTCTTCGGCCAGTCGGCGCAGTCTCTTGCGGAGGAGGTCCGCGGCCCGTCCGCTCAACGCGACGTCAGTGCCGAATTTCGCCAGCTCGAGCGCCCCCCTGAGCTGGGGGACATTGGGGGCGTACCAGGCACGAGGTCGCCCCTTGTCCGCCCGGATCTCGAGGTACCCGGCCTTGACCAGGTCGCTGACAAGTTCGGGGTAGTCGTCGCCAAGGAGCTCCGCCAGCTCCCCTTCGGTGAAGGTGCGGGCCGACGTCTCCAGCCAGGCGCTGCCGGTCATGCCGGGGCCCAGCAGTTCGACCACGGTGCGAGAGGCTTCGAGCTGACCGTCGAGCATGTTCCGGATGATCTCCAGCCGGAGGCCCTGCTCCTGGAGCCGGGCGATGGCCTTCAGGCGTTGGAGATGCTCCTCGGTGTAGGCGGCCTGCTTGCCGCGACGCCGGGGGCGGGGGAGCAGGCCCACGGCCTGGTAGTAGCGGATGGTGCGGGTGGGCACGTTTGCCGCGTTCGCCAGGTCGCCCAGCGAGTACTCGGCCATGGCGCTCAGGGTAGTGGCCTTCACCGGTCGGTCTCCTCCGGGGGCGTAATCAGTGACAGTAGATACCGGTCGATGACAGTAACGTAAGATCTTTGACACACTCTACTGTCATCATTACGGTACCGGGACGTGCCGGCCCCTGCCGGAGCTCCAGCGGGGTCCTAGTCTGGGATTGCGACAGGCTCGGCCGCTAACCGATGCAGTGCGGGAGGATCACATGGCGCTTCCGAAGGGGCTGGACCCGGCCAGCGCGTATCGAACCATGGTGCGGATGCGCCTTGTGGAAGAAGCGCTGACCCAGGCGTGGGCCGACGGGCTGGTGCCCGGGGAGTACCACTCGGGGATCGGCGAGGAGGGCATCAACGCCGGGATCCTCGCCCATCTGAGCGGACGCGACTCGATGGCGCTCGACCACCGCAACACCTCGCCCTTGGTCGGCCGCGGGACCGACATCACCAAGATCATGCTGGAGGTGCTGGGCTCCGAGGAGGGCCTCAACCTCGGTAAGGCCGGACACATGCACCTGATGGACCCCGAATTGCCGGCTGCATCCGACGGGATCGTCGGCGCCAGCGGACCGTTGGCGGTTGGTGCGGCGGTCGCCAATCAGCGCCTGAATCCGGGCCGGGTGGCGGTGGCCTTTCACGGTGAGGCGGCCATGAACCAGGGGATGCTCATGGAGTCGTACAACCTGGCCGTCGCCTGGGGGTTGCCGGTGATCTTCGTATGCAAGGACAACAAGTGGTCGATCACCACCTACTCGGCCGAGGTCACCGGTGGTGACCTCACCGATCGCGCCAAGGCATTCGGGCTCCGCGTACGCCGGGCCAGCGGAGACCGGGTGGAGGACGTCTACGCAGCAGCGGGGGACCTGATCCGAAGGGCCAGGAGCGGTGCCGGCCCCGGGTTCCTGCACGTCTCCTGTCACCGTCCCGCTGGTCACTTCGAGGGCGACCCCATCGTGCGGCTATTGAAGAACCCTCGCGGTCAAGCCGCCGAGTGGGGTCCGTCAATCGCGGACAGCGTGCGAGCGCAGGGCGGAGGGAGCAGGAGTGAACGGGCGGCGGCACTGACCGACCTCACCAAACGCGGCGCCCGCGCTGCCCGGGATTACACGTTGCGCTCCCGCATGGATCCGATCCGACGCGGTAGGCGGCTGCTTGATCCGGCGTCGGCCGATCGTATCGAGGCGATGGAGGCTGCAGAGGTGGAGACTGCCATCACGGTGGCCCGTGAGGCTGTCGACCAACGGGCAACATTCGGTGCCACCGGTGGAGGGGCACGATGACGATCATGGAGTACGGGCAGGCCGTCGACTTCGCCGTCGGCGAGGCGATGGCCGAGGACGACCGGGTCGTCACGTGGGGTGAGGACGTCAAGCTCATCCACCGTGACCTGCTCGTTCGGTTCGGTCCCGAGCGCGTGCGCGACACTCCCATCAGCGAGTCCGCCTTCCTCTACGCCGGGATCGGTGCGGCGATGGCCGGACTGCGGCCGGTCGTGGAGATCATGCTCATCGACTTCCTGCCCGTGGCGTGGTCGGGGATCGTGAACGCGGCGTCGAAGTTCCGTGACTTCTCCGGTGGTCGCTGGGAGATCCCGCTGGTTGTCCGCGCCGGTTGCGGCGGGTGGTACACGGACGGCGGCCAGCACGAACAGGTGCTGTGGGGCCAGCTCGCGGCCTACCCGAACATCAACGTGGTCTGCCCGTCGACACCGGCTGACGCCGCGGGACTGATGCTCACCGCAGTGGAGACCGACGAGGTGGTGGTGTTCTTGGAGCACCAGCTGTTGTCCGAGCAGTGGATCGATTACCTGGCCGGCGGCAGCAGGTCCACGGTTGACTTCGACCGCCTGATCCCTGCCGACGGGGCGCAGGGTGAGGTCCCGCTGCCACTTGAGCGGGTCCCGCTGGGACGAGCAGCAGTGCGCCGGGAGGGCTCCGACGTGGCCCTGATCAGCCTCGGCGTCGGCGTCCACCGCTGCATAGAAGCGGCACAGGTGCTGGGCGGATCGGGCATCGACGCCTCCGTGCTCGACCTGCGCAGTGTCTCCCCGCTCGATCGCGACGCGGTCGTGGATCAGGTCCGCAAGACCCGGCGCGTTGTCGTCGTCGACGAGGACTACGTCCGGGGCGGTCTGACCGGAGAGATCGCTGCGGTCCTGTTGGAGGCGGACGTCGCCGCTGCCTACGCGAGGGTGGCGGTCGAAGGCACGATCCCGTTCGCCCCGCATCTGGAGTACGCCGCCCTTCCCAACGTCGAGCGCATCGTGGCCGCTGCCGCAGGCCTCGAGTGACCGACCGCAACGGAGGCCCGCCCATGAACGAGCTGCCGCTCAACCAGATCGCCATCAGCGTCGCCGACGTCCAGCTCTCGCACCGGTGGTACCGGGACATCTTCGGTTACCAGGAGGCCGGCGGGACGTCCATGTTCATCCCTTTGCTGGGCTCGGACAAGGTACAGGGCGTTCCGGACGCCACCAGCGTGTGCTGGTGGCTCATGGACCAGCAGGACTTCTTCCAGATCGAGATGTTCCAGTTCAGCAAGCCGACGGCCAAGTCGCTTCCGGAGGACTGGCGCCCGTGCGACATCGGGTACAGCACGATCGGGTTCCACGTGGCCGACTTCGACGCCACCCTGGACCGGCTCGACGGCCGGCGCGTTCGGTTGTTGAGCGACCCGATCGGCGAGCCGGGGTCGCGGCGGGTCTGCGTCCGTGACCCCGACGGCGTCCTCCTCGAGGTGATGGAGGATGACCCGCGCTCGGGTAAACCACGGTCCCGCTCGTACGAGGCCCCGGTTGTAACCCGGTTTGTCACGCTGTCGGTGCCCGACCTGGAGGAGGCTCGACGCACCTGGGTGGGGGTGCTGGGCCTGACCGAGCTTCCGGAAATCAGGCTGCACGGTCCCGAACACGAGGAGCTGTGGGGACTGCGCGGCGCCACGCGGGAGTCGTTCGTGATGCGCGCCGGGGACATGTTCATCGAGGTCGTGCGCTACCTCGACCCAGTCGGCCGTCCGTGGCCGGATGGGTACCGGATCAGCGACCACGGCCTGCTCAACGTCGCCCTGGGGCTGCGCACCTACGACGCTCTGAAGGACCTCGTGGCCGCCTGTGAGACAGCCGGGATCAGGCCGAACGCCCCTCCGCCGACCACGTTGAAGCCGGTGTGGTCGTGTTCGTACGTCAACGACCCGATGGGGTTCAGCATCGAACTGCTGTATCTGGCCCGGCCGGGCGAGAAGCGGTTGGTCAACCCCTTCAACCTGATCGAGCTGGGATTCCGCCCGACCAAGGCACCGGTGCACCGCACCCAGGCGTCCCAGGTCGTCGGGGCGCCGCCGGAGCGGGTCTGGCAGGTGCTCCTCGACCACGCGGCCATGTCCACCTGGTCGCCGTACCAGCAGTCCGAGGTGGTTGCGGACCCGGGTGGGCATGGTGGTGTCGGCACCGTGCGCCGGCTGTCCGGGGGCCCGGTCGGGATGAGCCTCACCGAGAAGATCGTCGTTGTCGAAGAGCCCTACCGGCTGGAGTACACGTCCGAAGGCGCACCGGGACAGGACTTCTACCACGGGTTCATCACCCTCGAGCCACTGCCCGGCGGCGGCACCCGTGTGACGTGGGAAGCCCAGTTCCACTCGAGGCTGCCCGGGATCACAGCGGCGACCACCCGGGTGCTGCGCGCCCTGGCGCAGGGCCTCGCCCGGGCGGCGGAACAGCCCATCGTCGAGGAGGTTCCGGCGTGACCCCCGACGTATCTAGACCAGAAGTGGCGGAGCCGATGAACGTGTTCATCACCGGAGCCAATGGATTCATCGGTCGGTCCCTGGCCACTCGACTGCGCGACCTGGGCTGCCAGGTCACCGGCGTCGACCTGAAGGCCGACCCCGGCCACGGCGTCGCCCCCGGCAGCACCACTGAGCCGTCCGGCTGGGCCGACGCTCTGGACGGGGTGGACGTCGTCATCCACACGGCGGCCATCGTGTCCAACGCTGCATCCCGGGACCAGGCGTGGGAGGTCAATGTCCGCGGCACCCGCCGGGTACTGGACGCTGCCGAAGCCCATGGCGTACGCCGGTTCGTCCACCTCTCCTCGGTCGCCGCGTACGGCTTCGACTTCCCCGACAACGTCGATGAGACGTACCCGATCCGGGTCAACGGCTTCAGCTACACCGAGACGAAGGTCAACTCCGAAGCGGTCGTCCTGGCTGCGCACGCGGCAGGCGAGATCGAGTGCACCATCATCCGCCCCGTCGACGTCATCGGCCCCGGCTCGGTGCCCTGGGTGGTGCTCCCGCTGCAGATGATCAAGAAGGGGCAGATGCTCCTGCCCAACGGCGGCAGAGGCATCTTCAGCCCCGTCTACATCGACAACTTCGTCGACGGCATGGTCCTGGCGATCTCCTCCGACGGCGCCGCGGGCCAGATCTTCATCCTCGGCGACGGCTACGGCGTGTCCTGCTCGGACTACTTCGGCCGCCTGGCGTCCATGGCGGGAGGCAAGGTCCGCACGTTGCCGACCGGCATCGCCATCGCCATCGCCAACGTCATTGGCTTCACCCAGCGCCGGCTGGGCCAGGCAAGCGAGCTCAATACCGCAACGATGCTGATGCTCAGCCGGCGGGGTACGTACTCGATCGACAAGGCCCGCAAGGTCCTCGGATCCGAGCCTCTGATCAGCTACGACGAGGGCATGCGCCGCGTCGAGACCTGGGCCAGAGCCGAAGGTCTCATCTAGCTCGAAGGAACACCCACAGGGCCGGCGAGGATTCAGTCGCAGCCCCCGACCGATCCGGAGGTACCAACCCATGCGCGCCGTTCTGGCAGACCTGTCGACCCAGCGCTACCTACTGACTGCAGCGGCCCAAAAGCTTCCCCGGGGAGCCGGCAAGAACGCCGGGTGGAGTCGCGGCGGCGTGCTGCGGCTGACCGAGGAGGCCACCGAGCCGAAGCTGCCGCACGCACGGGGCTGGGTCCGACTGCGTCCGGAGCTGTCGGCGATCTGCGGGTCGGACGTGGGCCTCGCCCACGCCAAGCTCTCGATGGTGCTCAGTGCCTACTACATCGAGTCCCAGCAGATCCCCGGCCACGAGTTCGTGGCCGTCGTCGACCAGACCGGCCCCGGCGTCACGCGGTTGAAGGAGGGCGACCGGGTGGCAGTCGACGTGGTCATCAGCTGTGCCCAGCGCGGATTCGACCCGGTTTGCCGCAACTGTGCGGCGGGGATGCCCAATGTCTGCGAGCGATTCGACCAGCCCGGGATCAGTGGGTGTGGAGCGCCGTCACTGGGTTTCGCTCTGGTCCCCGGAGGAGGCTGGGCCGAGATGGTGATGGCCCACGAGTCCCAGTGCTTCCCGATCGGGAAGATGCCCTCCAAGCGGGCGGTGCTCACCGAGCCCGCCTCGGTGGCGCTGCATGCCGCCCTCCACTGGCAGGGCAACGGCGAGCGCGCCGTGGTCATCGGTCCAGGGGCGATCGGACTGCTGACGGTGGCCGCACTGCGTCGTCTCCACCCCTACCTCGACATCGCCGTCCTCAGCCCGAACGAGTTCGGCTCGGAATGGGCGATGAAGGTGGGGGCGAGCCGGACCCTGCCGTCGGGCCCAGCTGCTGTGGAGGCGCTGGCCGCCGATGGTGGCGGTCGGGTCCTGCGACCGAGGATGACCAAGATCCCCCTCCTCGAACAGGGAGTCGACCTGGTGGTGGACTGCGTCGGCTCCCCCGACACCATCGATCTGGCCATGCACATCGTGCGAGCCAAGGGGATGCTCGTGCTCGCCGGCACCGCGGGCCGACAGGAGGTCGATTGGTCACTTGTGTGGAAGCGCGAGCTGACCGTCCAGGGAACGACCGATCCTGGCCCCGAGCCGAAGTTCGGTGGCAAGCGCACGTCCGAGCAGATGGTCGAGTGGCTGGGGGATCCGTCCTACCCCGTCGACGGCCTGATCACCCACGTCTTCGACCTGACCGAATGGAAGCTGGCGATCGAGACCGCATCGAAGGGACCTGGAGCGTCGGCGGTCAGGGTGGCCATGCGGCCGAATCCCGACCTGCAGCTCGTCGGAGACTGAGCCGGTCAGCGCCGGCGCGATGTCGGGTCTTCCGAGGGGCCCGGACAAGATGGAGGAGGAAGCTATGCGTCCAATCGACCGGAGCCAGGGACGACCGGAGGCCGTCCCTCCGGCACGTCGGATCGGCACGGCAGGCGAGGAGAGGCCATGAGCAGTTCGCACCAGTGGGACGTCGTCGTCGTCGGATCCGGCTTCGGAGGGTCGGTCACCGCCCTGCGCCTGGCCGAGAAGGGGTATCGCGTCCTTGTCTGCGAGGCCGGCCGCCGGTTCGCCGACGAGGAGCACGCGAAGACGTCCTGGGATCTCCGCAACTACCTGTGGCAGCCGAGCCTCGGCCTCTTCGGGATCCAGCGGTTCACGTTCCTCAACGGCCTGGTGGTCCTGTCCGGTGCCGGTGTGGGCGGGGGATCGCTCAACTACTCGGGCACGCTCTTCCAGCCCGGGGACGTCTACTACCTGCACCCGCAGTGGGCCCACATCGCCGACTGGCGGTCGGAGCTGGCGCCCTTCTACGACCAGGCGCGACGGATGCTCGGCGTCAACGCCGACCAGCCGCTCACCAGGGGCGACGAAGCGCTCAGGCGGGTGGCCGAGCGGATGGGCGCCGGCGACACCTTCGCCAAGGTGCCCGTGGGCATCCTCAACACCCCGATCCCGGGCCAGCCTGTGGCCGACCCCTACTTCGGGGGCGCCGGACCGGAACGCCAGGGCTGTATCTACTGCGGCGCCTGCATGACGGGCTGCCGCCACAACGCCAAGAACACGCTGCCGAAGAACTACCTTCACCTGGCTGAGCGCGCCGGTGCCACGATCGCGCCGATGACGACCGTCAAGGCGGTGCGGCCGCGGGCCGGCGGGGGGTACGCGGTGGACACCGTGCGCTCGGGGCCGGTGCGCCCCCGGGACACCCTCACTGCGGCGCAGGTGGTGTGCGCTGCCGGCGTGCTGGAGACCCAGCGCCTGCTCCAACGAATGAAGCTCGAAGGCCATCTTGCCAACCTGTCCGACCGGCTGGGCACCCTGACCCGCACCAACGCCGAGTCACTGGGTGGAGCAACGGCTGGGAACTCCAGCATCGACTTCTCCTATGGCGTCTGCCAGGGGACGTCCTTCTTCCCTGACGAGCACACCCATGTCGAGATCGTGCGCAATGGGAAGGGCTCCAACACCACCAGCCTGCTGATGACGGTGATGACCCCGGGCAACCGCCAGGGTGGACCGGAGCTTCCCCGGTGGCGTCGCTTCCTGACGGAGGCGATCAAGCACCCCGGCACACTTGCCCGGTCGTTGTGGGTGCGCCGCTGGTCCGAGCGGGGACTGATCACTCTCACCATGGAGGATCGCGACTGCTCGCTCACGGTGACGGCGCACAAGAACCGGCTGGGCGGGGTCTCCCTGCGGACCCAGCCCGGTCCGGATCCGCCTCCGCGCTGGATCCCGATTGCGCAGCGGGCGACCGCACTGCTGGCCGAGGAGATGGGGGGCGAGCCGTTCGGCACGTACCCGGACGTGCTGGAGATCCCGGCGACCTCTCATGTGCTCGGCGGGTGCGTCATCGGGGCGGACGCCGATTCCGGGGTCATCGACGGGTACCACCGGGTCTACGGGTACCCCGGGCTGCACATCGTGGACGGGTCGACGGTCACGGCCAATCTCGGCGTCAACCCTGCCCTCACCATCACGGCCCAGGCGGAACGGGCCATGGCCATGTGGCCCAATGCCGGCCAGCCCGACGCCCGGCCGCCACTCGGTGATGAGTACCGACCGGTGGGCGCAGTGGGGCCCCTTCGGCCCGCCGTACCGGCAGGCGCGCCGGGGGAGCTTCGATTACCCGTGACGTGACAGCACACGTCGCGACCTCACGGGACGAAACGCCAGGGCCGTGCGGCAATCGGTCAGATGGCACCGGGCCCAGCCAATCCCTTGTGCGTAAACCAGAAGCCGAAGACCTGTGAGTGCCGAGGCACGAGTCTGATGCCCCTTTCATCAGCGAGTTCCTATCGTTCATTGGGCGAACAACAATGTGGGATACCGAGACCCATAGCGTGGGAAATGGCTTCAGACAGATGGTCGACCCTCCAGGTCACCACGGTTCTGTCGGTAGTCCACCAAGGGGGCCGACAGAACCGGCGGGCTCCTGTCGTCAAGAACCGGATTCAGAGTGGATGCCGGTAGGGGGCAGGTCATGACCGCTGGTAGGGGACTGTGCGTGCCGAAAACCTCATCCGTGAAGTCCCACCCGGTCTTACGAGCAGCGAGGCGGTACACGCAAGGCAAGCACAAGGTCCGTCAGTTAGCATTTTCGTACTCAGGTCTCGCACTACACCACCTAGACCTAGAGTGGGGGTCCCATGCCGTACGCCGAAGGCCGAGAGGTTCACGACGCCGACGCCCACATCATGGAGACGCCGACCTGGCTGCGCGATCACGCCGAGGCGAGGTTTCGCGACGACCTGCCGGTACTGATGTACGCCAGCGGCAACGAGTTGCGCCAGACGGGGAGCCCTGAAGAACAGCAGCGCGACCTGGTCGCATCCTTCGATCGACTGCGGGAGCGGCACGCCTCAGAGGAGTACCGTGCCGTCGAGGACACAGAGATCATGACGCGAAAGAACTTCGCTGCAACCGGCGGGTTCATCGCTGAGGACCGACCTCGAGCACTCGACCTCCTCGGGTTCAGCAGTCAACTGATCTTCAACACGTTCCACAACAGTCGACTGCACGATCTCGAGCACGCAGGCGACCTCGAGCTCGCCTACGCCGCAGCCCGAGCCCACAACCGCGGGATCCTCGACTTCTGCTCGGTTGATCCTCGACTGCTCCCAACCTGTTACGTACCACTGGTCGATCCTGACCGAGCGATCCAGGCGACCACAGATGCTCTCTCGCAGGGTGCAGCTGCTCTGCTCATTGCATCGGGTTGCCCCCCGTCGCTGTCACCGAGTCATCGTGACCTCTTCAGGGTGTGGGCCCAGGCCGAAGAGGCAGGTGTTCCCATCGTGTTCCACGTGGGAGGCACTGGTGCATTGATCGATCCGAATTACTTCGTCAATGGCCTCCCCGTCCCTCACGACTTCCACGGCGGGGATGAGAACTTCCGCTCCGTCGATTACATGGCAATCCCTGTCCCCCCGGCTCAGACATTGGCCACGCTGATCTTCGACGGCGTGCTCGAGCAGTTCTCCGGGCTCCGCATCGGGGTGATCGAGCAGGGTGCTATCTGGGTTCCTTCCTGGCTTCGCCAGATGGAGTCGGCTTTCGAGGCTTTCGCCCGCCACGAAGTGCGGCTGCAGGCGCTTTCGATGCGGCCGTCCGACTACGTGCACCGTCAGGTCCGTTTCACGCCATATCCAACCGAGGACGTGGGGTGGATCATCGAACAGGGTGGCGCAGACCTCGCGATGTTCTCCTCCGACTATCCACACGTCGAAGGCGGCCGCAAGCCGATCGAGCGGTTCGAAGCGTCACTCGGGGATGCCAGTGAAGAGGTGCGTCAGAAGTTCTATGTCGACAATTTCCTCTTTCTCATGGGATCCGCCGGCGCTCACCTCGGGAAGTCTGGGGCCCGGTGAACTGCAGTGCGGGACCACGAGTTCGAGCTTCCACTCCGCGGTGCAGCCTGTGGGTGCCGAAACCTCATCCGTCCGTTGAGTAGGAATTCTCCAACATTGATTGCATGAACAACGATGTGGGAAATCGAGTGCAATGGCGTGGGAACTGACTTTGCCCAGGTGTGGATGTCGAAAATGTCATCCGGATGTCCTGAACAGGACTTTCGTGGAACTGCCCCGGACGAGGAAACTGAGCCATGGCTCTGTCGTTTCTCTAACCGTGCCTTTGTCGGAATCCTCCAATTGCTCCGTTTGGTTCGGCACAACAACGAAGAATTGGCCGTCGACGTTCAACTTCTCAGCCGGACATCTTCGTGGCCACATGGCGAGCTTGCTCAGCTGTGCGCGGCACCCCTCCAACTTTGGCCATCTCGATGAGGAACGTGGTTGCAGCTCGCACACCACTCAGGAAGAGCGCGTCCTGCTGTTCGGAACTCAGGTCGAACTGCGTAGCGCTCAAACCTAGATTGTCAATGAAAATTGTCCTTGCGGCGGTGGTCTGCTCGACGTGGTAGCGGTCCCACTCGTTCATCATGGTTCGAAGGCAGCGGATCGCCTCCTGGGTTGAGTCATGACTCGCAATGGTCTTGGGCATCTCCTTCGCCTGGGCAGAAAGTTTGATGCCGATGGTGGGCCAGCGAGGAGGTTTGCCGTCGACGCGATCAAAGGCATCGATTGGGAAGTTGGCGAGCATGCCACCGTCAACCCAGGTCACAGACCCACCGTCGAAGTGCTCCTTGGTCGAGGTATCACCGGGCCCTGGGACTGTGACGTCGGAGGGATTGGTCCGGACGGTGACCGGCTCGAAGAAGAACGGGATCGACATAGAGGCCCGCACAGCTCGAACGACTTCCTCGTTATTGGGCGTGAGCCCGTAGTAGTCGAAGTCCCATGGAATTCGGACAAGCACGGCCCGGGTGATATCGGAGGCATGGACCACGAGTCGGTAGCGACGCTCGGGAGGCAGGCTCATGCCCGGGTCGTCCTCTTGGTGGATGACCAAGTCCCCGAAGGTCTTGACACCCAGATCTTGCAAGAGCGGATCCAGCCATTGTTCCAGGTAGTTCCCCGAGTAGATGCCCATGTGGCGCATGAGCTCACCGGCATCGACGACTTTCGCTCCGATACTGCCGATCTTCTGGATCCAGTCTGTCACCGGGCCGATCTGCATGAACTTCCCAAAGTCGAGGCTGCGAAGGTATCCCCTGAGCGTTGTCATGTCCTCGTTGGCCTTCCCAATGGAGGCGACGAGCGTGGCCGCTATGGCTCCGGCACTCGTGCCCGCCACCCGAGGGAAGCTGTACCCGGCCTCGCTGAGCACGAGCACTGCTCCGACCAGCCCGATACCCTTTACACCTCCACCTTCAAGCACTAGGTCGGCAACGAGCTGCTCGTTCCCGTTCGCGTCTTTCCACGCGTCGACACTCCGCAACGTGTCGACGGCTGCCGCGAATTCACGCTGCACCGAGGCCGACCGGCGATATCCAGAATTAGTGGCATCGTCGATGACAACATCGGGAGTCGCGGCCGAATGACTGATCAATTGGGCCATAGGCACCTCCGAACAATTGAGACCCACGCTATTCTGGTTTCTCCATCTTCGAGCTAGTTTCGCCGTCAGGCCGAGCTTGTTCGAATTGAAGTCTGTGGAATCACCCAGAAGTCCGATGCGAGGGAGGGTGACGTCACATAAAGGTAGGGCATCTCAAAGTATCCACCCTGCCCCCAACTGGTGCCCCACGAGTTGCGGACTCGAAATCGATCGACGGTGTCGTCGTACCCGGCGAGGACGACAGCATGTCCACCGACGACATTCTCGTTGGGACTCGGCATGGGAACGATTCCGCTCGAAGCAACTTGCTGCGACTCGAACGTCTCATAGACAGTGAATCCAAATACGATGACCGTGCCCTTGGCCAATACGCTTTTCAGCGCGAACAGGTCATGGGGCACCGCTTGATACGTGACGGCTCGGTCCTTTAGGGAGTCGGCGTAGTCCTTCTTGGCAGGCGCAGACGCGAAGGTCGAGATGTCATAGGGCCAATCGGTCTCTGGACAGACACCAAGCCTGGCGACCGCCTTGATTCCATCGCGAATCTGAGCACCCGAGTCCTGGCTGACAGTATTCTCGATGACCCGCTCCTGATAGTAGATCCACAGTCGACTTGGTGTCAGGAACGTCCCTTCCTGACGATGGTTCTCGAAGTCCACCACACCAGCAATGGCATTACCGGTACAACTCCCCAGCTGACCTTGGTCGTAGATGGGAGGCATGTTTGTCGTTGAGCTCAGATCGATCGAACTCGGCAGCGACGTGACAGGCTCGATCTGCAGCTTGGCATCTCGGAGATCGGGTAGCTGGGGTATCCAACCGTAGGGGGCGATCTTGCGTTCGGTCGGCATGGCGATTGCCTCCTCGTCGGATCCTTGGAAATCTGCGCTGCAGGCTGACGGTGAATCGTTCAGGCGTTCTTGCAGAAGGCGATGTAGTCGTGCAGCGGATCGGGGGCGCTGTCTCCGGTTGTGAGGAGGACGTTCACATTCAGCTCGACCAGATAAGCGCAGGGCGGGAGAGACCCCATCGACCAGCCGTCCGGTACGGCGTTGCCATACCAGTTTCCGGCCGTCTCGGGAGCAGCTGGGGAAAGTGTGAATGCGTACGGCCCACCCGGTCCGGTCAGCGCCACGGTGACCCCGCTCGCTGACGTGTCGAGGTTTGGATGAGCTGCCGTGAAAAGCACCGTCAGGCTGTCGCTGAGCTCGGCGCACCCGGCAGAGACAAGTTCTTGGATGCCGACGGAGCACACGGCCAACTCGCCTGCGCCGACCGAGCCGTCCCAGTAGGTGTGGTGGGAGACATTGTTGTACAGCGTGTTGTCGATTGCCACGTGGGTACAGGTACCGGCGTCGGTGCCGTCGCTCAGGTCACCAACGTTGCGGACCCGCATCCTGATCCCGTAGTAGACATCCTGGGCCAGGGGCGTGTTGGCCGAAGTTCCGGCCATCACGCCGGTCTCGTCGTCCGCTGGCCACAGTCGGAGCGTCTCCGACACGAGCATGACCAGATCCGATCCGGGGACGAACTCCCACCCGGGGAGTGGGAACATCTGGGGGACCTGGATCCAACCGTCGGCGCTGGGCGTGATCACGATGACATGGGGCCCGGGGGAGCCGTTCACCCAAACCTCCTCGAAGAACGGCGGGGTGGGTCGTACGTAGGAGCCAATGTTGGTCGGCGCGATCTGCGAGGGCAGCACCGGTGTCCATGAACCAGTGGGATTTCCGTTGGCGTCGGTCGGTACCGTCTCGAAGCGGTATTCGATCTGGGGTGCACTGGCAACCAGAGCGAAACCGCCATTGAGGCGCATCGTGTCGAAGAATGCTCGGTCGTCGTTGGTAAGGCCGCTCGCACCGAGGCCGCTGGCCACATCGAAGTCGTAGTAGTACCCCCCGATCTTCGTGAAGACGGCGATGGAGGTCGGTGGGCACACGCAGATGCAGAACTCCTCGCAGACCCCCGAGCACACCCACCGGCACAGCTGGACGCAATATGGCTCGAGGCCAATCTGCTTGAGCACGTCGGCGAACTGGCCGGCGTCACCCGAACGCACGGCGTCCGCCATGGATTGCAGCGTCGCGATCTCCGAGTCAAGCCGCCCCACCACCTGAGCGAACGAGAACGCCTCGGCACGGACGTCAGTGATCTCGGGTGGGGGGACGGACCGACACAGCTCCAAACACATCCAGACGCAGCGCCAACTGCAGAACCACTCGCAGATCACCTGGCACCCAGCCTGCAGACCGGCGTCGCTGATCACAACTCGCAGGTCCTGACAATCCACGGCTCGGGCAGCCGCCGCAGCGGCCTCAAGAGCGGTGCCGTCGGCGGAAAGCTGGGCGATCACCGCGGCGGCCGCCCGGACCGTTTCGACCGGGTCCGGCATCGTTACGCGGTCTGGAGCACAGACGATCTGGCACACCCGCTGGGAGAGGACCGAGCACAGCCACGAGCACACGTAGTGGCAAATGTCGCCGATGCCGAGCTGGCTCACGACTGCGGTGAAGTCGTCGGCGTCCCGCTGGTCGACGCCCTCCACAACCCGGACGAGCAGCGTGTCGTCGGAGACGATCCGGGCCACGACCTCGGCCAACCGGCGAATGTCTACCGGCTCAGCCGCATCCACCGCCGGCGGCCCACACAGCTCAAGGCACGTAAAGACGCACCACTTTGTGCGCAGCCACTCACAGACGAGATCGCATTGCTGCAGGATCCCCTGCTGGCCAAGCACGTATCGAAACCCCCGGGCGTCAGCGTTGAGAAATGCGTCCACGGCCGCATAGAAGGCACCATCATTTTCGGCGAGCGCCCCGATCGCCGCCGCCTGGTTGGCCAAGTGCTGCAAAGTGCCGTCGGGCTGCTTCGAGACATCGTTCATAAAGGCACCTCCGCAGTGGGGAACGCATCCGACAGGCGCCCAGCTCCAAATGCTTCTAGGCGCCTGTGGCCACGCATTGTGGTTGTATCCTCACTGTGAGCGCTGAGGTCGCTCGTGTCAAGAGGTGGCGAATCAGCGATCCTGTGGGTGCCGAGAACCTCACCCTGGTCCATTCATCAGGGCTTTCGTGCAGAGGAACCCAGTGACGAGACTGGAGCATGGCTCTGTCCTACTTCTGCCTTGCCTTCGTCCGAATCCTGGCACTGCTCCGCCGGCCTTACGTGCTCTTCTTCGTCGAGCTCGACACCCGACGGGTCTACATGACCGGGGTCAACGCCAACCCGACTGGATCCTGGGTGGTCCGACAGGCCCGCAACCTCAGCATGGTGCTCGCCGAGCGGGCTCGTCCCGTCAGGCTCCTGTCCGGTGACCGAGATGCCATGTTCAAATCCAGCTGCGACGAGGTCTTCCGGTCAGAGGGCATCCGGTTCATCCTCACGCCGGTCCGAGCACCACGGACCAATGCGTTCGCCGATCGCTTTGTCGGCACCGTTCGTAGCGAGTGTCTTGACCAGCTCCTTATCTTCGGTCGCCACCATCTGGAGGAAGTGCTGGCCGAATACTCAGCGCACTACAACGGACACGGACCGCATCGCGCTCTGGATCGGCAGGCTCGGATCACGGTGGAAAAGAGGCCACTGCCAAATCGCGAACCGGAGCCGGCGCAGCTGCGACGGAATGACAAGCTCGGTGGCCTGGTTCACGAGTACCGCCTCGTGGCCTGAGCTGCTCCACGTCTATCGGTTATTTCGATCGGAGCACGAGTCCACCCAAGCGGAAGATCCGACGATCGCCTCCGACGGGGGCCTGGATGAGCTTGAGCTCGTTGGTAACAAATCCAAAGGACAGTCCGGTGGCCGGGTCCGCCCAACCGCCCGAGCCGCCGAAGCCATAGTGCCCGAAGGCCGAGTCGCCCCGGTACCGCTGCGCCCCGGCTCGGTGATATCCCATGCGCCAATTCATCCGCATACCGATGACCGCGTCGTGCGCTCTGGTCTGGACCTGGCTGATTGTGCGAACCGTCTCCGGCGACAAGAGCCGGACGCCCTCCACCTCGCCGTCGTTGGCGATGACCGCGTAGAGCTTGGCCAACCCATGGGCAGAGAGAAGGCCGTTCACCGACGGCATCTCCGTGTTCAGCAGCGACGGCGACGGACCGGTGAAGAGCTCGTCGAAATGCGGGACATACAGCGCCTCGAGAAATCGGCGGGTGAGCTCTACCTTGCGGAGCGTGGGCATAGACCAGGCGCTGGCGCCGGCAAAGAGGGGCGGCGTGGAGCGCACGGGCGGGGTCCGGCCTAGGAGCGGCGCTACTCGCCTCAAGCCGTCGGGCGGCATCCCGATGCCCAGGCCGTTGGTCTCGAGCGGCTCGGCGAGTTCGGTGCGCACCAGTTCGGCCATGCCGAGCCCCGTGACCCTCCGGGCCAGCCCGGCCACGAGCCATCCGTAGGTGATGGCGTGGTACCCGGGATGCCCAGGCCAAGGGTCGGGCGCCCGGGCCGCCAGCTTCTCCTCTAGGGCGAGGTGATCGAGCAGGTCCTCCGCGGAGCCGGCGAGATCGGTCATCGAGTGCAGGCCGGCCTGGTGGCTCATCAGCTGGCGCACAGTGATTGACCCCTTGCCGGCTTCGGCGAACTCTGGCCAGTAGCTGGCCACCGGAGCCTCGTAGTCGATCAACCCGCGATCGGCCAGGAGATGGACGGCGGTCGAGGCCACGCCCTTGGTAGTCGAGAAGCAGATGGCGACCGTGTCCCGCTCCCAAGGGCGCGTCCGGCCGAGGTCGGCGAATCCGGCCCATACGTCCACCACCGGCCGGCCGTGCAACCGGACGGACAATGCTCCGCCACCTCTACTGCCGGCGTTGAACAATCGGCCGAAATACGACGCCGCGTGCGCGAACGCCGGATGCACGTATCCGTTCACGTCTCCCATGGGCGGCTCGCTGTTGGTCACCCCGTGAGCTTGCCCGGTCGAGGTCGCCGCCGCCATACCACCGCTGAAGAACCGGGGCCTCCGCATGATCGGTGCCACATGAAGATCCTCCCGACCCGCCGGACCGACTACGGCATCCGGCGCCTCGTCTTGTGCGTGCCGAAAGCCTGTGGGTGCCGAATTACCCATCCGATCCCGCCGACCAGGAATTATCCCCAACTAGTTGTGTGCGCAATAATATGGGAAACCGAGAGCACTGACGTGGGAAATGGAGCCCCAAGCTCTCTCATCGGCCCTGGGTAGATGGGCTCTGTCGGTGGCCCACCAAGGGGTACCGACAGAACTGTGCAGGTCATGTCGACGAAACTCAGATACAAGATGGTTGCTGGCCCGATGGGTGCCGGAAATCTCATCCGGGTGGTCTGACCAGGACTTCCGTGGAGCAGCTCCTTGCGACGAACTGGCGATCGAGGTCGTCATACTTCGCCACGAGATCGCCGTCCTTCGTCGTCAGGTGGCCCGACCGGTATTGCAGACCTCGGATCGAGCACTGTTCGCCGGGCTGAGTCGGCTGCTTGATCGTCGACGTTGGGAGAGGTTCTTCGTCCAACCCGGGACCTTGCTCCGCTGGCATCGGGACCTGGTCCGTCGACGCTGGACCGAACCCCACCGACCAGGGCGGCCTGGCATTCCCGATGGAACCGTAGCGATCATCCTCCGGTCGGCCGGCGAAGACCCCACCTGGGGCTATTGCCGGATCCCGGGTGAGCTGGCCAGGCTGGGAGTCCTCCTCGCCCATCGAGTGCCTGGCCGATCCTTCGTCGGCACGACATCGATCCCTCGCTGATGCCAAGGGGCCCCAACTGGTCCGAGTTCCTGCGAGCCCAGACGCCATCGATGCTGCTTGTGACTTCTTCTCTGTCGTCACGGTGCTGTTCCGCCGGCCCTACGTGCTGTTCTTCATCGAACTCGACTCCCGACGGGTTGACGTGACCGAAGTCACCGCCAATCCGACTGGATCCTGGGTGGTCCAACAGGTCCACAATCTGTGCATGGTGCTGGCCGACCGGACGCATCCCGTCCGATTCCTGATCTGTGACCGAGACGCCAAGTTCACGTCGAGCTTCGACGAAGTCTTCCAGGCTGACGGCATAAAGATCATCGGCCACCCAGTCCGGGCGCCACGGGTCAATGCGTACGCAGAGCGATTCGTCGGCACCGTTCGTCGTGGGTGCCCCGACCGGATGCCGATCCTCGGCCGCTGCCATCTTGAGCAGGTGCTGGCCGACTACGTGGCCCAGTACAACGAACACCGGCTGCACCGGGCCCTGGATCAGCAAGCCCCCACGACAGTGGGCCAGCCACTGCCGATGGACGATCCGGAAAGCAAACACAGCTACGACGAACAAACTCGGTCTTCGGTCTGATTCACGAATACAAACCTGCAGCTTGAGCTGCCCGGATGGGATTTACGGCACCCGCGGGCTTGCGCCGCAGAGGGTAAGCGCGTCTTGGTCCACTGCGTCCGAGTGGAGAACCGGACTCTCGCCATTGCTGCCGCCTGTCTCGTCTGCGCTCAAGGCAAGGACCCGACAGTTCCCAGGATCAGATCGGGGACTCACGGGATCGAGGCCGCAGGACTTTCTGTCCGCCGGCGTGCGGGCCTCGGCCCAATGTCCACCGGTCCTGTAGGACCGCATTACCTGATGTTCAGTTCCGTCGGGTGGAAAGCACCTCGTTGGATCGACACCGCGAAACGCTGCTCTCTCCGTCGGACAGGTGTTCGTCACACATTTTCGGACGTTGCCGTTTGGAGCCAGTGACGTCCAATCGGCTTTGTCTTCTCTGATCAGGAACTTGGACGCGTCATATATGGATAGTCGCAACGGTATCCGTAGGTGCTGCTACTCACCGGAGGATCATCGTGACGTTGGAACTGACCGCTCGTCACCTCACCGATCAGGTAGCAGTTCGACCCTGTCTTCGCCGCGGGATCGGTCGGTGCGATGATGTGACCGGCGTCGAACGTCGTGATCTTGGAAAGCGCGCTCAGAATCGATCCGCGACTTGGATCGGATCCGGCATTTTTCAGTGCCTGAGCAAAAAGACTTCCCGACACCCACCCGTACATTGTGAAGAGGTCGGGCTTGAACCCTGGTGACGCCACGTTCACCCAATGAAGGAACATTGCCACCGCTGGGATCGTCGACTCGTCCCCACCGAGGAAGAGCGAGGCGGTCTGATTCAGATAGGCGCCGTCTACGGCGGACGGCCCACCCGATGCCGCTACCAGCTGGCTGCTGTAAGCAGACGGTCCGAGGACGACCTGGGGATGGAAGTTCTGCTGGTTGAGATCCTTCAGCAGCGACGAAGCATAGATCTCCGGCATCTGGTCGATGAAGAGCACCTTGACACCTTGGTTCCTCATCGTGATCACGTTCTGCGTGAAGTCGACCTGAGATTCGTCATACGTCTGGTCGTAGACAACCCTGTACCCGACCTTCTGCATGACGTATTTCTCATTCTGCCATTGCGTTTCGGACGATGGCAGGTCGGCCACGAGCACGCCTACCGCCTTCACCCCGGCCGGGAACTTCTTCTTGAAATACTGAAGTGGACCCTCTAACCAGCCCTGACGCAGAGGAACCGGGCTGAATACATTGGGAAGGCCGTTGGTCGTGTGGTCCAAGACCACCGATACATCGGGAACATCGGGATTCTCAGCTAGTAGCACTCCACCAAAACTGTCAAAGGTCGAGAAATCACCGACCAGGGCAGCGTCGCTGGATATGGCTTCTTGTGTGGCCTGTTTGTTGCCGGCCCCGGTGTAGTTGTCATTGCCGCTGTCGACAAGGATGTTCCGACCGTTGATTCCGCCTACTGAGTTGACGTAGTCCGCATAGGCCTCTGTGCCCACCAGCGCCCCTTCGAAGAGACCGCCGAGGGCCAGAGTGGACACGTTGCCGATGTGGACGGATGTCGTGGTAATCCCAGTGTGGTCACCATACGCACTGGCCGGAATCGCCGATCCATGGCCTCCTCCCGCAGCTGTGGTGGTGGACGACGAGGTGGTGGAAGCGCACGCCATGGCGCCAACGCCCACCAATGCCACGATTCCTAGCGCTCCGATACGTGCCTTCATCAATTCAGCACACAACACTCCGTGTAACTCTGCATTACAGAGCGGACGCCGATACTGGTCTAGGAAAGGCCAGGCTGACCGCTGTCTTTGAATGGCTGCCAAAGATTCTCACTCTTGTTTAGCACCTGCACAAGTTCGCCGTACGCACGGGTATGAGCAGCTCTTCTTCTTACAAGTCCATTTGTGGCAGACGGTCTCACGATCCGCAGGGGCGGTGTGGCGTCCCGTTCCAATGTGCGCAGGATGTCCCTGGCCGAGTGCGTCTTCTCCGGCCGCGACGTCGGGATGGCGGTGACCGCCCCCAGTGCCGCTGCCCCGGGGGCGAGGGCCGACGGCGCGTCCGGGCAGGCCGGAGTTGCCGGGCGTGAACCCGGAGCGTGATGCCCTGTTCACAGCCTCCACCGGGCGCGACACTGAGAGACAGGGAGGAAGCGCGATGGCCAAGACGGACCGCAGTGCCGGAACGGATGAGGGAGGGATCCTCGCCCCGCTGACCGAGGCGATCGCCCATCGCATCGATGAAGAGCGGCACGGGACGGTGGTGGCCCGGGACCCCGGCTTCGTACGCCGATTCGTACCCCACGTCGAGCAGTGGATGCGTTACTTCTCTCCCGAGGTGCGGGGTATCGAGAACCTCCCCGTCACCGGGCCGGTGCTTGTGGTCAGCAATCACTCGTGTCTCTTCTACATGCCGGACACGTGGATGGTAGGTGCGGCCATCACGGAGCGCCGTGGGGCGGACGCGCCGGCCTACGCCATGGTCTACGACCTGTTGTTCGGAATTCCCGCGGTCGGTTCCAGCCTGCGAAGGCTGGGTGCGGTGCCGGCCAGTGGGGGCGAGGGTGAGCGACTGCTAGCCGAGGGTGCCCTGATCCTCGACTACCCCGGTGGGGACGCCGAGGCGTGTCGGCCATGGGCTGAGCGCGACAGGATCATATTCTCGGGCCACATGGGGTTCGTGCGTCTGGCCCTGCGTGCCGGCGTCCCAGTCGTCCCCGTGGTGGCTTACGGCAGCCACCACGCCGTCGTGGTGCTCTCCCGGGGGGAGACCCTCGCACGTGCCCTCGGCTTGGCCCGTCTGCGGATCAAGGTGTTCCCGATCCTCCTCGGGCCGTTGGGCGTCACGTCGGCACTTATGCCACCGCTGCCCATGCCGGCCGAGGTCACTGTCGAGTTCATGGCACCGCTCGACTGGAGCGCCTTCGGGCCGGACGCCGCCAATGACGAGGACGTGGTCCGGGCCTGCTACAACGAGATCACGGGTGCCATGCAGGCCACGCTCGATCGGCTGCATGCCGAGAAGCCCCACCCGGTGCTGCGCGGCTGGTCCCAGCTCCTCCGCAAGGGCGGCAGGCCTATGAACTTCGGTTCCGAGTAGCGACGTCATCCTCCGAACTTGGGTGAGGCCTGCCCGTCACGGCGTCAACTGTCGGACATCGGCTTCCCTCAGGGCGATACCTGGACCAGCAGAATCCCGGACGGCTCAAACCCCTCCGAGAAGAGTCGTGCACGGCCCACAGTGCGCACCGCGCATGATCTCAGCTACGCCGG
>Ga0181523_10001426_pt1 | contig 25366 bp, 29 predicted proteins | sample PEATcosm2014_Bin_43_FD_119752 | JGI IMG/M metagenome (GOLD analysis project Ga0181523, IMG submission 119752) | Peatland microbial communities from MTU Mesocosm Facility, Houghton, MI, USA - PEATcosm2014_Bin05_30_metaG | ecosystem: Environmental > Terrestrial > Soil > Wetlands > Peat | place... | reverse complement strand
GTCGACGGGCGGCCTCGTCGGTGGACTTCTATCGGCGGGACCGGGTGATGCGGCAGGTGGAGTCGATCGTGTTCTCCTAGCGCCCTCCCGCGCCGGACGCCGTTCGGGTGGGCCGGTGAAGGGCTCAGGGTCGAACGGCGGCCCGGCCCCGCTCCTCTGCCCTGCAGGGTCCGACCCGGTACAGGCGGAACCGGGCGGCGGCGCTCCGGCCGCGCTCGCCGGGGACGAGGAGTGCACGCAGGAGGGCCCCGGCCAGGACACCCGTGCGGAAGAGCCACCAACCCGTGGTCCCGTAGTGCTTGCGCATGTACCGCTCGAGGGACGCGTGGAAGTGGGCTTCGCGCTCGGTGGTGGCCCCGCCGGTCCCCGCTCCCACATGGGTGGCGGTCACGCTCGGGCAGAGTGCGACCCTCCACCCGAGGTCGCGGGCGCGCTTCTGCCAGTCCGTCTCCTCCGCGTAGAGGAAGAACCGTTCGTCGAACGGTCCTACCTCGTCGAGCGCCGCGGCGCGGAGCAGCAGCACCGAACCGATCAGGAAGCCGTGTCGTCGACGCAGGCCGCTCAGCCCGACGGCCTCGATCCAGGCTCCCCACGGGGTGGGGAACGGCCAGGCCACCCGGGCCTGGTTGCCATCCGACGGGTCGATCTGTGACGGTGCCACGGCAGCCAGATCGGGCCGGGTGTGGAGCAACGTGTGCAGCTCCGTCACATCCCCGGGAGCGATGGTGGCGTCGGGGTTCAGCAACAGGACATCGGACCGGGTCTGGCTGCGCCGGCGGAGACCGAGGTTGACCCCGCCGGCGAAGCCCAGGTTGCTTCCGGCATCGACGTAGGTCGCCCCGTGGCGGGAGGTGACTGCGCTCACCGCCCCCTCCGAGGAGTTGTCCACCACCGTCACGGGCAGCGCCCCGCCGAGCGCCGCCAGGCACCGGTCCAACAGATCGGAGGCGCCATAGGCCACCACGAGAACCTCAACCGCCTGGGGCATCAGGCGACTCCGCCGAAGCTGGGCGCCCGCTGCAGGTCCGGGCGCGGATGCCATCCGGAGGCGGGGTGCACCGGGAGCACCAATTGCGGTTCGGCAAACGGCCGACAGCGTCGACCCGCTGCCGGCGGCATCATTGCCTGTAGGTGTAGGACTGGTAGGTGTCCGACGAGGACCGACGGACACGGTTGAGAGCGAGGCCCAGCACCCGGCAGTTGGTCGTCTCCAACCGATGGATCGTCCGCTCCAGGTCACCGCGATCGGTACGCCCCTCCGAGGCGACCACGATGGCTCCCGAGGCCATGCTCCCGAGGATGGCGGTGTCGGGCACGGCGAGCACGGGGGGGGTGTCGAACAGCACGACATCGGCCAACAGGGGGAGCTGGTCGATGACCGGCTTCATCCCGGGGCTCCCCAACAGCTCGCTGGGACTGTCGAGGGCGCTCCCGGCCGGCAGAAGCTGGAGTCCCCAGATCCCCGTCTCGACCAACAGCGAGGACACCGAGTGACCGTCGGGGGACGGGATGGCGTCCCGCTTGGAGCGGGAAGGTGCCGGGCCTGTCCCCCCGGCCGTCCGTCGACTGCCCGCCCTGGCTGCATAGCCACGCACCTCCCGGGGCGCGCTCGGTCGGGTGTCGGGCTCGGGGACCTTCCAGTTCGCCTTGATGAGATCGGCGAGGCCCGGCAGCCCGGTGGGCTGGAGCCCGAAGATCTCCTCGAGCCTCGGCCGCCGGAAGTCCGCGGAGACGACGATGACCTTGCTGCCGCTCATCGCCCACGCCGCGGCGAGGTTGGCGGTGACGAATGTCTTGCCGTCACCGGCCTCGGGGCTGGTGACAAGGACGAACGGACACGGGGCGTCGTCGAGGATCACCCGCACACTGGTCCGTAACTCGCGGACCGACTCTGCCATCTGTGACTGGGGCGCCTGCACCATGGCGATGGTGACCTTGCCGGAGCGCACGTCGGGATCCAGTGGGAGCTCGGCGAGGACGGGTGCCACCGAGGCGTCCTCGAACTGGGAGTTCCGCCGGACCCGCGTGTCGAACTGGTCCCGCAGCAGCGCGATCCCGATGCCGACCAACAGCCCGGCGATCAATCCGATGGCGATCAACTTGCCCTTGCTCAGACCGGTCGGTGACACCGGGGTGTCTGCGGCCACCTGTATGGACGCGTAGGGCTCACCGGCCTGCATGTTGTACTGCTCGGACTGCAGTGTGCTGTAGGTCTGGGTCAAGGCTGCGATCTGGGTGGTGATCAGCGGGTTGGCGCTGGTGCCGGTACCCTGCTGCTGTTGCAGCGCGGCGATCTTGGCGGTCAGGCCGGCCAGGAGGCTGCTGATCTTGGTGATCTCCACCTGGACGAACGCCTGGATCTGATCGACGAAGGCCTGCGAGTAGGCCGTGGCCACTGCTCGGGCCTGTTCGGGGCTCGAAGCCGTGGCGGTGATGCTCAACGCCCCGGAGGTCGGGTCCACCGTGCCGGTCACCTCGGAGGCGACGCTTTGTGTATCCGGGTTGCCGAGGATCTTCGCCGCCCCGAGTTGCACCGCAGTGCTCCCGAGCTCCTGCACCGGGTCGGGCAGGGTGACAGGGGCCGACGTCTGCCCGGTCTGGCTCACGCCGTTGATCTGGATGAGCGCAGTGGATTGGTACTTCGGGGTCTCGATCCTCGAGTAGGCGAAGGCGGCGGCACCGGCGACGACCACACTGACCAGGACGGTCAGTCGTCTGCGCCAGAGCGCGGAGAGGAGTTGTTGGAACGTCAGTGGATGCTCTCTTTCATCGGTCGTGCCTCAAAGCGAGGATACGACGTCGCGAACGCACCGAGCGGCAAGGGTGTGCCCACGCGCCTTGGTGGTACCGGCCCCGCGGCGGGGGCGGAGCCGAGGGAGAGGCGGCAGGAGGTCATCGCTGTGCCCCTTGGAGGCGAACCTGGGCCACGACCGAGGCCATCGTCTCGGCCCGCTGCCGCCACGAGGGGATCTCGGCCTCGCCGGGTGTGCCGGGGAGGCCCTCCGGCCCGGCATCCGCCAGTGCCGTCGTGGTCGCCTCGACGAAGCGGGAGCGGTCGGCGACGACGACGGGTGGACCGAGGTGGCGGAATCCGGCCACTGGCGTGGCGACAGTGGGGCGGGCGGCGGCGAGGCACTCGTAGGCCTTGATCGGATCGAGGCTCTCGGTGAACGGGTTGACCAGGTGGGGGATGATCACCACGTCGGCATGCTGGAGGAATCCCGGAATCCGGTCGTAGGGTTGGGAGCCCAGGAGGTGGATGTTGGGGACCTGCTCCAACTGTGCGGTCACCTCGGCCGGGAGGAAGTTCGGTCCGACCAGGGCGACCTGGAGCTCGGGCCTGGCCTCGGCCAGGTCGAGGATGAGCGGTATGTCGATACGCCATTCGTGGACGGTCCCGACATACACGGCAACCGGTGCCGGTGGGAGCGATGAAGGCCGGGGCTGGGGGGTCCGGAAGAGTTCGACGTCCACGCCGTTGGGGATCAACTCGACCTTCCGGTCCCGACCACGTGTCCGGGCCAGGTCCGGGGAGCAGACCACCACTGCCCGGCTGTGCGTCAACAGGAGCGCCTCGTCGGTCATGAGCCGGTTCCGTTGGCGCGGTGCAAGAGGAGCGAGCAGCCAGTCGTCGGTGACGTCGTAAAGGGTCGGCCATCCGGTCCGGAGGCTGAACTGCGCGTAGGAGGCGTCATTCACCCACAGCACGGGCCGGTCGAGACCGAGCTGAGCGACCGCATGGAGGACCTGCCGGCCGAGCGATCGGTCTGCGAACGGGCCGATGAACCGGGGCAGCCACTTGCGAGGCCGGAGCACGTGGATGCGGGGATGCACCTGTTCGAGTCGCGGTCCCCGGAGTTCCTTGAGGCCTCCCCGCTTCAACTCGTGGGGGATGTCGACTGCGGGGGCGACGAAGAGCACCCGCAGGCTCGGGTCGAGGCCTACGAACTCGTCGACGAGGATGCGAATTCGCCTGCGGACAGTGCCCCAGGGCTCGAGGGAGCACACCACCAGCGACGTGCCGGCGGATGCCGGTACCGCCGTCATCGTGTTGCTGTCCCCTGGGCTCTGTGCTGCCATTTCCGTTCCTCGGTCCCTCGTGGTTGATCGTCGGTCACCTGTCTGCCGCTCCGGTTCGTTCGTGAGGGCCGAGATCCTAGATACCGTCGTCACCGTACCGGCAGATCTTGAGGTCCGATCCCTATGGGCGTGAGTGAGCGAGAGGTGGAAGCTACGCTTCCTGGGCTGCCTACAACAACCCATCCGAGGCCCGATGAGCCAGAACGCGACCAGAGCATGAGCGGGATTCCCATGAACGATTCCGAACGGGTCGGCGGCCGGTGGCGTGCGGCCGGGGACTGGGCCCGGATCGGAGCGCACGCGGCAGGGTGGTCGGCCGTCGTGGTCGTGGCCGCCGCCGTCGGGGCCGCCGTCGTAGGGAACCTCCGTCTCGGACTGGCCCTTGCCGCCCTGGTGCTCGTGCTGGGGGTGTTCGTCGCCGATCCGGTCCTGCTGGCAGTCATCGTGCTTCCCGCCGCGCTCCTCGTGCAACGGGTCGGCGGGGCAAGCACCAACCTGAGCGTGGCCGACCTGTTGGGCTTCCTCGGTGGCCTGGTGTGTCTCTTCCTCGTCCGGTGGAAGGACGCGCCGTTCCTCCGGCAGTTCCTCATGGGCATCATCTGGTACCAGGCCGTGCTGATCCTGGTGGTGGTCGCCCATCCGTACCGGTTCAACATCGTGGAGTGGTTCCACCGCCTCTCCTATCTGGGGGCCAGCGTCCTGGTCGGTTGGGTGATCGCCACGCATGGCCGCACCCGGCAGGCCTTCCGCCTGTTCCTTTGGGGATCGGCGGTGCTGGCCCTCGTGGCCATGGAGCACGCCGTCACCCTGCACTTCCAGCCGGCCCAATGGGGTGTGTACCAGAAGAACACCATCGGCTCGATGATGTGGGTGGCCATCGTGGTCGCCCAGATCAATCCCCCCTGGGCGGGCATCAGCCGGCAGGAGGCTCGGATCCCGAAATACCTCTGCATCGGGGGTCTGCTCGCATCGCAATCGAGGCAGTCGGTCATCCTGCTGATCCTGGCCATCGGAGCGGCGGTCGTACTGAATCCGGAGGTGCGCCGGCGCTCCAAGCTGATCATGCTCGGAGCGGTGCCGTTGGTGGTCGTTCTGTACTACAGCTTCTCCCTGGCAGCGCGAAACAATCCCCGGTTCAACTCCGTTTCGATCCGTTTCGATCAGATCGGTGCGGCCATCCACGTGTGGCATCTGAGCCCGATTCTCGGGGAGGGAATGCGCTTCTACAACCTGCCGCAGTTCGTGAGCGTCACTGCTCCCCCCAACGTGTTGGTCGACAACCTCGCCTCGACGGGAATCGTCGGTTCGATCGCATTCGTCTTCCTCGTCTTCGTCACCATGCGGACCATGTTCAGGCTTCCATCCGCGTACGGCACCCTGGGTCTCGTCATCTTGATGAGCCACTACGTCGGTGGTCTGTTCGACACGTTCTGGATCGGTGCCTCGTCGATAGCGCCCTTCGTCATCGCCGGCATCTCGCTTGGCCTGGCCGACCTGCACCGGGGGGACCCGCCGGAGCAGGCGGCGCCCACCGGTCGGCTCCCGGCACGGGAACAGGCCAGGCTGCGGACGCAGCGCCGACCGGCCCGGACGGCCGGATCCGGGCAGTCACGCACGGCCAGGCGAACGCTCCCGACCCCTTGAACCCCCGTTGACCCGCAGCCGGCCGCGCATCGTCTACAACGCCCTGCCCCTGAACCCTCGTGGCGGTGGCGTCAGCACCTACATCCGCGAGCTGCTCGCCGCCATGGTGGCGACGGTGGATGCGGACCTCGTGGCCGCCGTGCACCCTGCCGGAACGGCGGAGCTGCCGGCGGGCATCCTCCCGCTCGTCAAGGACCAGTCCCAGGGGATCAGGCGGGCGCTGACCGGCGCCGTCGGGTTCGGGCCGGCCGATCTGATCCACGGCCTGGATGTCGACCTCCCGCTGCGTCGCGCCGGCCTGATGGTCTCGACGGTGCACGACATGGCGATCTTCGATGTCCCGTGGGCCTTTCCGAGACACCGGGTACTCGGCGAGCGGGTGGTGGTGAGGAACGCACTCCGCCGGGCCGATGCCATCATCGCCGTGTCGTCCTTCACCGCCGAGCGGGTCAGGGCCCTGGTGGGCCGTGACCCGCTCGTCATCCACTCTGCACCCGGGACGGAGATGACGCCCCCCTCCGACGGCGACATCGCCCGCGTGCGGTTCCACTACGGGCTGCCGGAACGGTTCGTCCTCCACGTCGGCAACATCGAACCGCGCAAGGACCTCGGCACGTTGGCCGAGGCCTGCCGCTTGGTGTCCATCCCCCTGGTCCTCACCGGCCACGGCCTGTGGGCCAACCGTGCCCCGGGAGGGGTGGTGGAGATCGGCCATGTTCCACTCTCCGACCTTCCAGCACTCTACGGAGCGGCCACCCTTGTCGGTTACGCGTCACGATACGAGGGCTTCGGACTGCCTCCGGTGGAGGCCATGGCCTGCGGGGCACCGGTCGTCACCACGGCGGTGCCCGCCGTGGTCGAGGTGGTGGGCGACGGGGCGGAGACCTTCACGGCCGGCGATGTCGACGGTCTGGCCCGGACGCTGCGGGAGCTCATCGGGGACGAGCAACGGCGGGCCGAGCTGGCCGCACGGGGCAGCAAGAGGGTGAGTTCCCTCGGCTGGCAGCAGACGGCCGAGGCCACCGCGGGGGTCTATCGGTCGCTGGACATCGCCGTGTGACCGGAACCCCACCCGGCAGCGTCGACGCTCTCCGGTAGACATCGGTCGTGCCGGCAGCGTGCCGATTCCGGCCGTCACGCAGCACCCGCTGAGACCACCGAGCTTCAGTTCGAACCTGAAATCGCCGATGTGGGGCCATGGGGTCGGCGCTGACGGGCAAGTCATCCGTGTCGGCTGTGGCCGAAGCCGGTGGGTCCCCGCTGCCCGTGGACGCGGAGGGGGCCGAGGCGGAGCTGGCCGGCCCGGTCGAAGCGGGGCGGTCGGCCTTCCTGGCCGACCTCGACGACCCGGAACTGGTGATCTCCGAGGGTTACATCGGGCCCGAGCGGCGCGCCACCGGCCTCCGGGCCCGTCTCCTCAGGGCAACCTTCGGCCAGCGCCGTTCACTCCTGCGGCTGGATCTCCTGGTCGCCGCCGCCGCCGTGGTGGTGGTGACGGTGGCGGCTGCCCTCCTAGTGGCGGGAGCGACCGGGCACAACGGGCCAGCCGCGGGCCGCAACACTGCGTTCTCATCGGTCGCGGCCCAGGCCCGACCGGTCGGGCCGGCGTCGTCCGCAGTCCGGGACACGCCGACGTCGACCACCCCCGTGGTCACCGCACCTGCGGTGACCAACCCCGCGCCGACCACAACCGTTCCGGCACCGGCTCCCACCCCGGCGGCGGCACCTGCCACTGCCGCTGCCCCGGTTCCGACGACTCCGCCCGGGCCGGCCGATGCCGCGCAGACTCCGGCGGCGCTGACCCCGGCACAACTCGGGGCCGAAGCACTGACGCTGGTCCGCTACCCCTGGCAGAGCATCCCGGGCTACTCGATCCAATTCCTCCCGATCTCCGAGGCGCCGTCCCCCGGCTTCTACGGCAACACCACCTTCACCTGGGGCCAGGCCGGTGGGGTCTCCAGGCTGTACGTGTACCCGGGAGAGACGGTCCTCCAGCTGGCCGGTATCACCGCCTTCGAGATCGGCCACGAGGTCGACGCCGCCGCGGTCGATCCCCAGGGGGGCGAAGCCCAGATCGAGGCCATCTTGAACGTCCACCCGGCCAGTTGGGCACCCAACTGCGACTGTGCCGAGCAGGACTTCCTCTCGGGATGGTACGCCGCCGCCTTCTCCGACTACTGGTCGCCTGGGGTCGGGAACTGGAGCCGCATCGCGCCGGAGCCGACCGGGGCCGTGCTCGCCGCCGTCGAGCCCTGGTTGAACCCGACCCTTCCCTGATTCGACTCCCATGTACCGCGCCCTTCTGACCCTGCCAGTACGTTCCGTGCCACTACCGGCGGGGCTGTTACCGTCCGTGGCGGTGACCGGTGCCGTGGCGCCGTCCGACCTGCGAATGGATCAAGGATCATGACCCGGATTGCCCTCCTCCCCAGCTTGTACCCCCCATCCCTCGGCGGGGTGGAGGAGCTGACCCGCCACCTTGCCTTGTCCCTCGTCGATGCCGGGGACCAGGTGGAGGTGTGGACGAGCCAGCCCGACGACGCCGCCCCGGAGACCGCCGAGATCCGGGACGGCCTGGTGGTGCGCCGCCTACCCATGCCGCTTCCGGCCACCAACTGGCCGGCGGTCCGCCGAACCGCAGTCACCGGCAGCCGGACGCTGCGCTCGCTGCGGGGTGCAGTGGCCGCGTTCCGTCCGGAGGTGCTGCATGTGCAGTGCTTCGGGCCCAACGGGGCCTATGCCACCGCGTTGTCCCGTTTGTCGGGACTTCCCTTGGTCATCACGTTGCAGGGTGAGACGCTCATGGACGACGCAGACATCTTCGAGACGTCCCGGGTATTGCGGACCGCCCTCCGATTCGGCATGCGGGGCGCGTCCGTGGTCACCGCGTGCTCGACGTTCACCCTGGCCGACGCCGAGCAGCGCTTCGGACTCGCCCCCGGGAGGGGAACGGTGATCCCCAACGGGGTCGCCCTCGACGACGAATGGGGCCTGGGTGCGGGGACGGCCCCCGCCGGCCTGCCTGTTCGGCCGTACATCCTGGCTCTGGGCCGGGTCGTGGAGAAGAAGGGATTCGACCTGTTGTTGGAGGCGTTCGCGGCGATGGACCCAGGTCGGCGAAGCGCCGACCTGGTCATCGCCGGTGCCGGGTCCGCTCTGGAGTCCCTGCGTGCGCGCGCCGCCGCGTTGGGGGTCGCGGGCCAGGTGCACTTCCCGGGCCGGCTCTCCCGTGACGAGGTGACCGGGGCGATGGCGGGAGCCACGCTGTTCGTGATGCCCAGTCGCCTCGAGCCTTTCGGGATCGTGGTGCTCGAAGCCTGGAAGGCAGGCACCGCCGTCGTGGCCACCGTGCGCGGGGGTCCCCCGGAGTTCGTGCACGGCGGCCGGGACGGCGTCCTGGTCGATCCGTTCGACACCGCGGCGTTCGCGGCCGCACTGGAGCTCCTACTCGACGATCCGGCTCGCAGGCGGGCGATCGCCTTGGCCGGCCACCAACGGGTACGGGAGTTCGGATGGCCCACGATCGCCGAGCGGTATCGGCAGCTCTACGCCGGTGCCACCGGATCCAAGGGCGGCGGGAGCGAGCCACCAGGTGGCGTCCAACGCTCTCATCAGGGAGAATCCGTCTCATGAGTGTGCAAACGCTCGTCGTGAGGGGCGGGGGGCCTTCGCAGTCCGACGAACCCGGTGGGACGGTGCTCGAGGTGCTCCGGCCCGTGGAGGCCCGACCGGAGTGGCGCAGCATCGAGGCGCACCGGACTAGCGGCGGCTGGTGCGAGATCCGCCTCTCGGGGATGGCCGCCGACCTGGGCCGCAGCCTCGACGGGGAGATCGGGCTTCAGGCCACTTTGGAACAGGTCGATGAACGGGTATGGTCCCTGTCGATCTCGACCAGAAGGTTCGCCCAGTTCGTCTGTATCGACGTGCCTGGCTACCGGCCCGACGATTCATGGTTCCACCTGGCACCGGAGGCGAACCGGTCGGACGCCCTGCATCGGGACGGCTCGGACACGATGACCCCACGGGGACAGGTCAGGGCCCTCAATTCCGTCGCGGCGGCCCGCGTCTCGCCCTAGCACCCGGGTTCCCGCCGGCCGGCATTCGCGGTTGTGCCAGGCGTTGTTGCTCGCTTACGATGGGGTTCCACGGTGGACGTGGTCTCGATGGCTGAACCGTCGAGCGTGTCGGACGGACGGCGGAAAACCGGCGCAGGAAAGGGCAGGCCGGCTGGGATGGCAATTCTTGATCCAGAGATACGGCGGATCGGGCTGGAGCCGGATCCGCCGGTTCGGGAGAGGATGCGGCCGCCGGACGGCCTCGGTGACCACGCCATCGCCGTCGCCCGGGTTCAACGGCACGCGCTCCGCAGGTTATTGTCGGCCGACGTGGTCGGGCTGGTCGTGGCCGCCATCGCGGGCCCGCTGCTGGTGTCCGCGGTCTCGAACAACCCGGCGAGCACGGTCAATCACAACGGGAGGATCTACCTCTTCAACCTGGTGGTGATCCCCCTGTTCATCGGCGTCTTCGCCCTCTACGGCCTCTATCGGGGGACCACCCGCCGGATCTCCATGAGCGTGTTCTCCGATCTGCGGAACATCGTGCATGCGTTGATGATCAGCGGGTTCCTCTACGCCATAGTGGCCTATCTGGTCGCCAGGAGCAGCAACTACATGGAAGCGCTCTCCGTGGCCAAGATCGTCGCCATGTGCGGGGTCGCCGTCGTCACCGTACCCCTGGCCCGCGTGGTGGCCTTCGGGTTCTCGGGCCGCGCCTCGGCCGGATCGGTGCCGGTCATCGTGGTCGGCACCGGAAAGCTGGCCCAGACGGTGGCGAGCCATCTGCGCGCCCACTCGAACGTGCAGTTCGTCGGCTTCGTTGACGACAACCCGGTGGGGCAGGGCGATGTGCTCGGTGAGTTGGAGGACCTTCCCGAACTGTGCCGCCGGTACGGGATCGCCCGGGTGGTGGTGTGCTTCTCGAGGACCCACCCCGAGCGGACCACCGAGCTGCTCAAGGGTCTGACCGGCAAGGTGGGCGTCTCCATCGTCCCGCGCTACTACGAGCTGATCACCAGCCGTTCCCATGTCGAGGACCTGTCCGGGTTGCCCATGCTGGACATCGCCCCGGCGTCACTCAGTTCCGGGTCACGGTTCCTCAAGCGGTCGTTCGACATCGTGGCGTCCACGTTGATCCTCGCGGTCAGCGCCCCCTTCCTGGCCGTCTTCGCCGCAGTGATCAAGGTCACCAGCCCCGGCCCGGTCTTCTTCCGCCAGGTGCGGACCGGTCGGAACGAGAAGCCGTTCACCATGCTCAAGTTCCGCACCATGTTACGAGACGCCGAGGCGCGTCGTAACGAGCTCGAGCACCTCAACGAGGTGGAAGGACCGCTGTTCAAGGTGGCCAACGACCCGCGGGTCACCCGGTTCGGTCGATTCCTGCGGCGGACCAGCCTCGACGAGTTCCCCCAGCTGATCAATGTGTGGAAGGGCGACATGTCACTGGTGGGCCCCCGGCCGTTCGTGGTGTCGGAGGCCATGGAGATCGAAGGCTGGGCCCGCAAGCGCTTCGAGGCCCGTCCCGGGATGACCGGGCTGTGGCAGGTGTCCGGCCGGAACGAGCTGTCCCACCTCGAGCTGTGCCGCCTCGACTATCTCTACGTCGCTTCGTGGTCGTTCTGGTGGGACATGCAGATCCTCGGGCAGACGCCGAGCACCATCTTCAATGGCCGCGGCGCCTCCTGACCGATCGGGTGCCCGGTCGGGTCGCCTGCTCGAGGCGCGGTGCACTCAGTGCGCCCGTCGCTCCTCATCCACTGCCGCGTTGATGCGCTCGACGAACCTGGCGGTGGAGAACTGCCCGGCGTGCCCGGTCAGGGTGTCGGCTTGCCACGAGGTGGCGGCGAGCCGATCCACCGCCTTCGCGATCAATTGCGGCTCCGGCTCGTCGAAGAACAGGCCGGTGGATCCCTCCACGATGGTGTCCAGGAAGCCCCCCCATCGCAGTGCGGCGGTGGGCCTCCCGAATCCGGCGGCCTCGACCGGCGTCAGCCCGAAGTCCTCGTAGGAGGCGGCGACCAGCCCGATCGATGATCGGTACAGCCATCGGAGGCCGGCGTCGTCGACCCGGCCGAGCACGGTCACGTTGGCCGGGGCAGAGGCCGCGATCTGCTGGGCGAGCGGTCCGGTGCCGACGACGACCAGGCGTCGGTCTGGAAGCAGCCGGAAGGCCTCGGTGACCGCCTCGACGTTCTTGTAGGGGAGCAGTCTCGACACGCACAGGACGAAACCCGGGTCGATGCCGGCGACCGGCTCGGCGTCGCCTCCGGCAGTCATGTCGACAGGCGGTGGCACCACGTCGGCATCGATCCCGTAGAGGTCGGCCACCCGGGCCCGTACCGCCCGGGAGTTGACCAGGTACCGGTCGGCGCTGGCCGCGGCCCTCCGGTCCCACCGGCGCAGGGGCGGGGTGAGCACCGACAGGGTGGCTGCCGCCCAGCGCGGGGAGCCCGCCAGGTAGCGGTCAGCTTGGTACAGCCAGCGGGCCGGCGTGTGGCAGTAGACGATCTTGCGTCCGCTTGCATGGGCCCCGTGCGCCCAACCGCTCGAGGAGCAGATGACCACCTCGGCATCGACCCGGAGTCGCGAGAACGCCGGGGCGAGGAGTGGCAGGGCGAGGCGATGGTGGCTGCGGAGGATCCCGAGCCGGTCGAGGGGCAGGGTGCGGATGTCGTACCGCGAGAATTCGGGAAAGGTGCCGTCCGGGTCGTAGAGCGAGGTGTGGATGGGCGCCGCGGGGAACGCCTCGGCCAGCGCCAGTACCACCCGCTCGGCCCCTCCCTGTTGGGTGAGGTAGTCGTGGACCAGCGACAGCGAGCCAGGGGAGGTCACGCGAAGGCGGCGCCCACGGCGGCTGTGTCGAGCAGTGTGTCGACCGATCGGACCCTTCCGTCGGCGAGCTGCCAGATCTGGACTTCATCCATGTCGACGTCACGGCCCTTCGGGCTGGTGAAGGCCGCATGGAGCCAGGTGATCACCAGATCGCCATCGCCCAGGATGGCCTTCAAGGTGAAATCGGTGAAGGTCAGCCGGGAGAGCTCGGCGAAGAAGTCCGGCAGGCTCCTCTTGCCCTGGTAGCCGCCGAACCAGGGCGCGGCATCCCGCTCGGTGGCATTGACCGCCCACCGCACGTCCTTGGACACCAGCCCCATGACGGCGAGGAGGTCGCCACGGCCCAATGCCGCGGTGGTGGCCCTGACGATGTCGCGGTTGGACGGCAATGGATGCTCCTGTCGGTCGATGGGGTCCACGCGGCCGGGCCCTCCGAGGTACAGGTTCCGAGCGTAGGCGCCGGTGCCGGTCGGGTCGGCGACCGATCGTCCCGGGTCCTGTTCGGCTGCGCCCGCCGGAGGTCATCGGCGTTTCCGTCGGCAACGGTACACTCGCCCCTGTTCACATCCTATTCGTATGCACCGCCAACATCTGCCGTTCCCCGATGGCAGCGGCTCTCTTCGCCGATCGGATCCCCGACCACGCCGACTCGGTGGAGGTCTCCTCGGCGGGCCTGCTCGAAGGGGGGACAGCTGTCCCCGAGGAAGTGCTCGAAGTGATGGCTCCCTACGGGATCGACCTCCGCGCGCACCGGAGCCGCCGGCTCACCCAGCCCCTCCTGGAGGGAGCCGACCTGGTGCTCGGCATGAGCCGCCGACATGTGCAGGAGGCGGTGCTCCTCGATCCGCCCTGCTGGCCGCAGGCCTTCAAGCTCAAGGAGCTGGTTCGGCGAGGAGAGGCCATCGGCCCTCGTCGACCGGACCAGGGGCTCCGCTCCTGGATCGACGATGCCCACGGTCACAGGGCCCGTTCGACGCTGACCAACTACTCGGACACCGACGACGTGATGGATCCCTACGGCGGACCGATGGTCGGCTACCGCTCGGTCGCCGACGAGCTGGCGGCGCTCACCGGCCAACTGGCCGGCTTCCTGTGGCCCGAGGACCAGTGACCGCCCCGGTCCCCTGCGGCCAGGGAGTCTGTCCACCGGCAGCCGCAGACGTGCGATTGCGGAGGGGGGGCGCGAATATGGTGGGGTGGGGGATGGGTGCCGGATCAAGGAGCTGCCCGATGGCGGCAAGGAGTTCGTGCTCGACGACCGGGCGTTGTCGTTCGTCCGGATCGACGACCGGACCACGCTCGGGTTCGGCCGCACGGAGGTGGCCATCGGCGGCCCCTTCGTGCTCCGGATCGGCGGCGTCACCCACGCGCTGGACCCTGGGCGGCGCGACACACTCGGAGCGGTGCTCACCCTGTACCCGAGGACGGTCCGGTGGTTGTGGGCGTCGCCCGACGGCCGGCTGGCCGCGGTGTTCGAGGACGGCGCTCTGGTGACCGTCGATCCCTCCCCGGCGGTGATCGCATGGTCGGTGGGCAACGTGGCCAACCTGCCTGGCGCCCCGCAGTGACGGCGCCGTAGGAGGCCACTACGAGGGGTCGGACAGGAGCTCGGGGTGGCGGGCGGCCACCATCCGGCGCATGCCATCCCGCCAGCCCACCGTGGTCGTCCCGACCAACTGGTGCATCCTGGTCAGGTCGATCTGCACGCTGTCGATCGTGTCCCGGGTGGGAGCGAACCGGACCGGCACACCGGTCAGCTCGGAGAGGCACCCGCACCACTCCTCGATGCTCGCTGCCTGGTCACCTCCCCAGTTCACAGTGGTGGCCGGGGTGGCGGCGGCGTTGATCAGCCCGGGGATCATGGCGATGATGTCGTCCTCGTGCAGGGGGTGGTACACGCTCGGCGCGTCGATGTGCACGGGGATCTCGCTCCCATTGATCATCATCTCGAGATGGATGGCAGGCCACCCGCCCCGATCGCCATACGGGACGGACAGGCGGGCAACGGTGGTGGGGAGGTCGAAGCGCTCCGAGGCCCATCGGGCGGTGGCCTCGGCGGCGATCTTGCAGATGCTGTACGTGCGGAGGAACGACCAGACCCCATGGTTGTCCCCGAGCTCATCCTCTTCGGCGAACACGTGATGGCCCATGGGCTTGTAAACGCCGGTGGTGGAGCAGTGCACGAAAGCGTCCGCCCCCTGGTGATGCTCCATCAGCCAGGCCAGGCCGCCACTGTTGGTGCGCAGATCGAGCTCCCAGTTGTTGGACTTGCCCACGGCGAAGTTCAAGACGTAGTCGGCCCCTGCCGGGAGGCCGGCAACGTCGCCCGCGGCCAGGTCGACCGGCACGCATCGGACCCCTGCGGCCTCGAGGCGTCGTCGAGCTGCCTCGTCCTTGAATCGGGCAGCGCCGACCACCTCGTTCTGCTTGGCCAGGGCGAGCGCCACAGGCTCCGCAACCTGGCCGGTGACCCCGGTGACGACGATGGTCTTGTCCCGGAGTGGTGCAGGCGGCATGGGCGCTCCTTCGGGGCGGGGTGGTGGGCAGGGCGGTTGTGGACACCGGCTCACTTGGTGAGCCATACTGTCCGTTCCGCCAGTTTTCGTCGGTAGGCCACATTATCCCAGGTCACCGAAGTTCTGCTCTGGTGGTCTGACCAGTGACCCCAACACTATTTAGGAAGTGACGTTCCCATGAGTGCCACCTGGCGCAAGCACGCAGCCTGCCGGGGCATCGATCCAGATGTGTTCTACCCGGTCTCCGACGAGGAGGCCGGTGAGGCAAAGGCCATTTGCGATCAGTGTGCCGTGCGCGAATCGTGCCTCGAGCATTCCCTCTCCAACAGGGAGCGCGAGGGGATCTGGGGCGGCACCACCGAACGCGAGCGTCGGCGTATCCACCGCCAGCGCCGCAAGTCGGCCTGAGCCTGCCGGCGGCCTCGGCTGCGCCCGCCGGCCCACCTCCGGCGGCCGTCCGTTGACCTCGGCCGACCCGGGGTGCGGGAGCCCGGCGGTACAACCACGGGGACGATCCGATGCGGCGGTGAGACGCCTCCGGGGCGTCATCGCCGACCATACTCCGGCCGATGAGCGGGAACGGGCGTCGAAGGAGACCATGCTGGCCGAGTTGGACCGGCTCGGACGGCCATTCGACGAGCACGCCCAACCCACCCATGTCACCGCGTCCGCGATCGTGGTCGGCGCCCGTGGTGTGGTCCTGCACGTGCACCGGCGCCTCCATCGGTGGATGCAGCCCGGTGGGCACGTCGATCCGGGTGAAACCCCCGACGAGGCGGTCCTGCGCGAGTGCAGAGAGGAGACGGGCCTGTCGGTCGCGCATCCGACCGGGGGGCCGCTCTTGGCGCACATCGACGTCCACCCGTCGGCCGCCGGACATGTCCATCTCGATCTCCGGTACCTGCTGTGGGCTCCGGACGAGGATCCCGCCCCCGCTGCCGGTGAGAGCCAGGACGTGGCCTGGTTCAGCTGGGACGAAGCCATCGACCTCTCCGACGAGGCGTTGGAAGGGGCACTCCGGTCAGCCCGTAGGCTGATCGACGCCTCTCGGAGCTGAACAGCCCGTCGAGAGCCGGAGGAGATAGCGATGGCAGAGCCGTTCGACACGCTGATGCAGGTGCAGCTGCACGACACGACGCTCGATCAGCTGCGGCATCGGATGGAAGCGCTCCCCGAGCGCGCCGAACTCCTCGAGGTGGAGCGCCGCGGCACGGCACTCACGGCGGCGATGGTCGAGGTGCGGGCCCTGGTGGACGACCTCACGGCGCGCCAGCGCTCCCTGGAGGACCGGATCGCCGCTGCAGCCGCCCGCCGTCACGAGATCGAACAGAGGATGCGGTCGGGCCAGGCCTACGCCCCTCGCGACCTGGAGGTCATGGACCACGAGGTCGGCCAGCTCACCGCCCGCCAGGCCCAGTTCGAAGAAGAGGAGATCACCCTCCTCGAGGAAGAGGAGCCCTTGGACGTGGCGCTGGCCGACCACCAGACCACCCTCGAGGGTCTGGGCGCCGAGGCCTCGCGTCTCGAGGCCGCCATCGAGGAGGCTGAGGCGGAGATCAGGGCCTCGATCGCCTCCGAGGAGGCGCAGCGCACCGCGTGCGCCGCCGGCCTTCCGGCCGATTTGGCCGAGCGCTACGAGAGGCTGCGCTCCCACCTGGGCGGGGTTGGCGCGGCCCGGCTGGTCGGCGACCGCTGTGATGGCTGCCACCTCACGCTGTCCTCGGTCGAGCTCGAGCGTATCCGTCACCTGCCGCCCGACGAGTACGCCACCTGCACCCAGTGCGACCGCATCCTGGTGCACTGAACCCGTGGGCTCCGGACCGGTTCGTCCATGTTGATCCTCATCCGCCACGGCGAGTCGACCGGCAACGCGGACGGCCTGTTGCTGGGGCGTCTCGACGCGCCCCTGACCGAGCGCGGCCTGGCCCAGGCCCGGACGCTCGGCCCGTCGGTGGTTGGCGCCTCACGGGTCATCTCCAGCCCGCTGGCACGTGCCCGGGCCACCGCCGAGGCGTTGGAGACCGGACTGCCCGTCGAGATCGACGAGAGGTGGATCGAGGTCGACTACGGCGAGTTCGACGGCCGGCCGCTGGGATCGGTGCCTGCGGAGGTGTGGGCCCGGTGGAGGGCGGACCCCGACTTCCGTCCACCGGGTGGCGAGACGCTGGCCGAGACCGGCACCCGCGTCCGGTCGGCCTGCGATGAGCTCTTCGCCACCGAGGGGGAGGGTGCCCGCGGCTCCGGCCCGGTGGTGGTGGTGAGCCATGTGTCGCCCATCAAGGCGGCAGCCTGCTGGGCGGTCGGCCTCGGTGACGAGGGGGCATGGCGCCTCCACCTGGCCACCGCGTCGGTGACCCGGGTGACCTGGGGGATGGACGGGCCCGTGCTCAGCAGATTCAACGAGACACCGTGGTCGACCTCCGCATGACGGGGGCCCGGGGCGGCGGCCCGGCTCAGCGCAGGAGGTGGGTGACGGCGTAGACCGTGACCCGTTCGGCGGAGGATGCCGAATGGCGGGCGTGGTCCCGGAGTGCGTGCCAGGCCTCCCACCCCGTGGTCACGTCCAGCGCCTCGAGGAGGTACGGCGCACCGCCCCCGTGTGAACGGAGCTCCGGTCCCAGGGTGACGGCCAGCTGGCGGCGGAGCAGGGACCGGTGGTCGGCCAGGAGCTCGGCAAGGCCGGGCAGCCCGTCGGTCCGGGCATAGGCGACCCGGTGGACCGGGGCGACGGCCTCGAAGAGCCGGCGCCGGTGACGGCAGGTGGCGCGGATCCGCGGCTCGACGGGGCCGTGCGGCGGGATGGCGACGATCAGGGACCGGTAACGGGAGACGTGCAACCGGGCTGCACGCAGGAACAGCCCGTCGAGGTCCCCGAAGTGGTGGTACAGCGATCGAACCGACACACGTGCGTGCTCGGCGACCTGGTGAGCGGTGGGGTAGGTGTTTCTCTCTTCGATCAGTTCGATCATCGCCTCGATGATGACGGTGCGGGTCCGGTCGCCCCTGATCAGCCGCCGGTCCACGTGGAGCCCGGACGTGGACGGGCCGTGGCCCACGCCAGCGCCAGGAGCGACCCTTCGTCGGGCGGTCCGTGCTCTGCCACCCCTCATGTAGCAATTGCTACCCCTCATATAGCAAATTCTACAAGCCGAGCGGGATGTTCGGTAGGGCGCCCGCCGTCACGGCCTCGTGTCCCGCTACCGCTTCGGCCGGCCGGGGCCCTCAGGGATCGATCACGACCTTGATGGCGTCGGTGCTCCGATCGCCGGCCACGCGGAATGCCTCGGCTGCGTCGTCGAGGGAGAAACGGTGGGTGATGATCGTCTCGGCGAGGTCCGGCGTGGCGCCGAGCACCCGCACCGCGTCCTCGAACTCCGACACCCCGTGGTGGTGGCCGTAGGTGAACGACGGCAGCAGGGTGACCTCCTTCAGCTGGAAGCCCAGCCCCAGTGCCACCGGGTCCCAGAAGTTCCCGAGGATGCTGATGGTCCCCCCGGGACGAACCAGCTCGATGGCCGTGTCCATGGACCCCTGCGTGCCCGCAGCCTCGAGGACGATGTCGTACCCGGTTCCGACCGCCGTCCCGGCCCCGAGGCGCTCACCGGCGTCGATGCGCCGGGGCCGGTGGGCCACGAGGTCCACGGAGGCGCCGATCGACCGGGCGGCGGCGATGGTGCAGAGCCCGATCGGGCCGGCTCCGATGACCAGCACCCGCATGCCGGACACCACGCCGGCCCGATTGATGCCGTGGAGTGTCACGGCGATGGGCTCGACCAGGCAGGCCTGGTCGAGAGGTAGCCCGGGCGGTAGGGCCGTGGCACACCGGGGGTCCACCCAGGCCTCGTCGGCCAGGCCACCGTCGAGGCTGATCCCGTACATCGCCCTCAGCACCGACGCGCACTGCTGGTCGTCACCGGCGAGGCAACGGTCGCACCGGCCGCAGGCCACGATGGGGAGGACCGCCACCGGGGTGCCGTCATCGAGCCGGCCGCAGAACTCGTGACCGAGGGTCACACTCGACGGTCCGAACGACGCCAGGTGGAGGTCCGATCCGCAGATCCCCGAGCTGGCCACCGACACCCGGACCCCGTCCGCGGGGGTGGCCACCATGTCGACCACCCGGATGCCCTCCTCGGTGCTGCGGACGCCTCGCATCCGCCCACCCTCCCACTGCAGAGCGGCCATCGGCAACGGCGCGCCGGCCGGCTCAGCCCGGGAGGAGGTTCCACACATCGACGTCGATGTCGCGCGTCGGTGGTCGCCCCACCAGCCAGGTGAGGAATTGGAGTGCGTCAGCAGGTCGGGGCTCGCTCTCGAAGGAAGCCACGAGGCTCCGGACGTTCCACGACCGGAACTGGGCAAGGAGCGCGGTGCGCAGCTGGGGAGTCTCCGGCGGGGGAGTGCCCGCGTGGAGCTGGATGAGGATCGTGGCCGTCAGGGTGTCCGCCCCGTACGAGACGACGGGGGAGAACCCGATGGTGTGCCGCGGGCCGTCGGGCACCAGGAAATAGCCACCGGGGGACTTGAAGTGCATCCCGCTGACCGCCTGCCAGAGCTCGCCCTCGGGTGCAGCGGAGGACGGATAGGGGTAGAGGATCGACACGCTTCCCGCCGGTGTGGCGGCGAGCAAGGTCGAGGTGAAGTACGCGGGTGCGTTCGGATCGGCGAACCCCGGCAGGGGCAGGTCCGGGGCGAGGGGCAGCAGGCTGACCAGCGCGAGGGCCAGGGGGACGGCCCCGGCCAGGACGGCGGACGCGCTCGGGGAGCGGCCGGCGCTCGCCGATCGGGTCGCCACCGTCGCATGCAGCCGGTCGAGGACGAGAGCCAGGAGCAGTCCGGCGAAGAGCGCCACGTACAGCGAGTAGCGGACCGGAATGGTGTTGGCCAGGAGCGGGAGCCTGGCGAACAGCTGCTCCGGGAGGGGGACGCCCGATACGATCGCCCCGGGCGGGTGGCGGACGACCAGCCCGCCACCCAGCGAGAGCACGAACGCGGCGATCCCGCCGATGACGGCCGTCCGGGCGACGCCCGACCGGCGCCACAACACGACGGTGCCGACGGCCAGGGTGATCAGCAGCGTGATCCCCAGGTACGAACCGTTCTCCGCCGTGCTGTTGGCGAAGCCGTCGGCGATCCGCACCATGCCGGCAGGCGCCAACCACACGAAGGCGTTCGGGACCACCGGCCCGAGGAGATCGGCCCGGTATGCCTGTGGCACCAGTTGGATGGGCCCGTTGATGTGCCCGGGCCCACGGAGGGTGGACCACACCGGGTAGGCCAGCAGGATTGCGGACACGCCGGCGGCCCAGGCAACCCCGACCAGAGCGGGGCGGAGGTGTGCGTGGACCGACCGCCGGCCCATCACCAGTACGGCGATGATGCAGACGGCATCGACCACCAGCGTCGATGCCAGCACCTCGCTCGAGACGAAGAACTGGGCGACCACCAGCAGGCCGAGCACGACACCCGCGGTGAGCGGTGTCCGCTTTCGGCGCACCAGCACGTCATGGGTGGCGAGGAGGATCAGCGGCGGCAGTACGACAAAGGTGAGGTTGAGGTGGCCGCCGTGGCTCTGGGCGATCTCGTACGGGGAGAACCCAAAGAGCAGGCCGCACACCCACGCCGCCGGGCGCCAGGTGGTCCAGCGTCGGGCGAAGAAGTACCCGGCGGTCGCCGAACCGGCCAGCGCCGCCGTGCACCAGATGTTGTAGGTGGCGATCGGTCCGAACAGGAGGGTCACCGGAGAGCCGACCAGCCCCAGCAGGGGAACGCTCGTGTTCGTCAGCAGATTGACCCCGAAGGGGTAGTTCCCGAAGGTGGTGAAGAAGGGATTGTGGCCATGGGTGAGGGAGAAGGGGATCCAGCGCAGGAACCACACCGTGGCGAACTGATCGCCGCCCAACTGCATGTGCGTGGCAGGGCTCGTCGACCACACGGACCAGTACGACGCGATGGACAGGGCCAAGTAGGACGCCACCACCAGGCAGGTCGCCCAAGCAGGAGTTCGATGTCCGTCGCCGCCGGCACTCCCGTCCGGGCGGACGGCGTCCGACCCTGGGCGGCCTGTCTTTTCGGCGCCCTCCCGAGGGCCGGTTCCGACGGCGTCGTACGCCTTTGCCTGCCGGTCCTCGTCAGCGACGGCCATGAGAGGGAAACGCTAGCGGAGCCGTTGCCGATGCTGCACCCACGGCCAGCTCCGCGCAATGACCGGGCCCGTCCTCGGGCGATGGACGGGTTCGAGGACCCCGCGAGACGGAACTCAGGTCCCGGAACCCGCCTCGCCTAGCGCCTCTTTGGCGTACCTGGCCGCCAACTCTCGCGAGAACTCCCAGCCCCTGCCGATGTCGCTGATGCTCATGCCATCCCCCAGGCCGGCGACGACGAGGGAGATGCGGGTCTGGGGGCGAGTGCGCTCGAGGGAGCCCGCCGTGGTTTTCGGCCGTCGGCGCGCCTTGGAGATCTCCACCTCCCCGAGTGCTCCGGCCGCGCCGGGTAGACGAAACAGTCGCCACGGAGCTGGGGCGCCGACCGGCCCGCGGCGAGGGTCCGACCCGCAACCGTTGGTGAGCAACACCTGTTGAGCAACCCGGGTTGTCAAAATCGCTCAAGCCGATATCTCCCGGTGTCGAAGACCTAAGGGTGACACATTCGGGACAGCCGCCGACCAGGCGGTCGAGGCGATCCAGCCGGGTCCTGCGTGCGTTCTGCATGGCCGGTGTAGCCGGGCTGTCCGTGGTGTGCGCCGGGCTGGCGTTGGTGGTCGTGACGATGCACCTCGAGCTCAGGCCGGTCCTGACCGGGAGCATGCGTCCCACCTACGGTCCGGGAGCGCTCTTGGTCACCAGGCCGGTGCCGGTGGAGAACCTGCACAAGGGGATGATCGTCGCGTTCGTCCCCCCCGGGGAGCATGCAGAGTTCGCCCACCGGATCACCTCGGTGACCGGCCCCCCATCGGCACCGATCATCACCACCAAGGGCGATGCGAACCCCGCAGCCGACCCGTGGCAGGCACGGTTGACCACGAGCACCGTGCCGGAAGTGGTGGCCACCGTGCCCTGGGTGGGCCGTCTGATGGTCGGGCTCCGGGGCCCGCTCCAACTTCTCTTGATCATTGCCGGCGGGCTCTATGCAGCAGTGGCCGGCACCCGCTGGATTATGCGCCCGCGGCCCGCCCTGCGGAGCACGAGCGCATGAACGCCTGAGGCCTGCCAACCAATACCAATCCAATGCCAATCAATCAATACGTATCGCCATTGATGCGTGTACCTACCCAAGGAGAAGAACCATGAGTGAGCATCGCCACACCCGGACGAAGGCGGGACGACACGGGAAAGCCGCTGTCGCCGGACTCTTCGCCATGTCGGTCGGGCTTCTGACCACCGCCGGCGTCTACGCAGCCCTGTCGGGTGTTGCCACCGGGTCCGAGGCCGTCACCTCGGGGACCCTCAACTTGACCCTGAGCCCCGATGTCGGCAGCGGCTTCAGCAACTTCGTCGGAGTGATGGCCCCGGGCGACACCGACAACGTCTACGTCAATCTCAACAACACCGGATCCCTGGCCACCGCCGCCGGCATGACGCTGTGGGTGGCGGGAACTCCCGCCAACGCCCTGACCAACGGGACGGCGCCGGGCGAGGGACTGTCCGTGACGGCCACCCAGTGCTCGGTGGCCTGGACGTTGGCCGGCGTGTGCGGCGGTACCACGACGCCGATTCTGGCCACGACGCAGATCAGCACCATGAACACCGCCGGAACTGCTGTCAGCCTGTCCAACATTCCCTCGTTGGCCGCGTCAACCGGAAAGGTGGCCCACGTACAGGTCAGCCTGGGCCTGGTCGCCACGGAGACGTCCACCAACGGTGTGGCACCCACGCCGACCATCCAGGGCCTGTCCACCACGCTGGCCTACACCTTCACCGAGCAGCAGCGAGTCGGTACTGCTACCAACCAGTAGTCGGCAAAGCAGTGACAGTGCATCACTTGCATCACAGTGCACGCAGGACGGCCGCAATAGCGGCCGTCCTGCTGTGCGCGGTGTTCGTGGCGCCCATCCATGCCGGGGCTGCCGGTAGGGTGAGCGGTACCGGCATCGGCTCCGAATCAGTGACCAGCGGAATGTGGCTGGCCACGGTGAGCCCCACGGGGATGACGTTCACGACCACCACCGACCAGACCGCGACGGTCGCCAACACCGGGACCATCGCCCTGTCGGGGATCAGCTACAAGGTCATCGTCTCGACTCCTCCCTCGGGGTCGCCCACGTTCAAGCTGTACACGTGCGCCGTGGCCTGGGCGAGCAACAAGTGCAGCGGTGGCGCCGGGACCCAGGTCGGTTCGACGTTGTCCAAGGGATCGACCACGACGGTGGGCTCGACCGTGGCGATCGCGGTCGGTGCCGATGAGTACCTGCAGGTCGAGCCCACCGGGGTGACGTCATCGGTGACGGTGACGCTGGGCACCTCGATCAATCCGGCGACGCAGCTGCGGTCGCCGATCCCCACGAATCACTGAGCGGGACGCGGGACGCTCCGCCGACCCACAGCGGGTGCGTGCGGTGCCATTCGATGCCGGCCCGGACGCGGTGCCGACGGCCGGGAAGAAGGGCGGCTCCGGCGGAGTTGGCCAAGGGACAGGGGAGTGTCCCCTTCGAATCATTCCCGGAAAGGGGTCCACCATGGCCACGCCGTTGACCAAGTCGCTCTACACCGCCGAAGCGAAAGCCCACGGCGGCCGCGAAGGTCGTGTACGCAGTAGCGACGGGCTACTGGACCTCGACCTGAAGCCGCCGGTGGAACTGGGCGGCCCGGGTGGCGCCACCAACCCCGAGGAGCTGTTCGCGGCAGGATATGCGGCGTGCTTCCAGAGCGCGCTCGGCGTCGTGGCCCGGCGGAGCAAGGTGAGCGTCGACGGCTCGACTGTGGCGGTCAAGGTGACCCTCGGCACCATCAAGGGTGGAGGGTTCGGCCTGGCCGTCGCCATCGAGGTGCACGTCCCCGAGTTGGATGAGACGACGACGACGGCCCTCATCGACGGTGCCCACGCGGTGTGCCCTTACAGCAACGCCACCCGGGGGAACATCGAGGTAACGCTCTCCGCAGTGTGACCTCCACCGACCGGCCACCTCGTCCCCATCGACGCGGAGCCCGGGACGCTCCTAGTGGCGACGGTGCGTGCCCATGAGTCCGGTCGAACGCAGCAGTTCGTTGGTCAGTCCGTTGGTGGTGCGGTACACCCTGCGGCGGACCGTACGCTTCGCGTAGGAGCCCGGGCCCTTCGCCGCGGCCTGGACGTTGCCCAGGTCGCGAGCGGCCCGGTAGAGCTGGGACCTGAGCGAGCTTCGCCGTGCCATGTAGCCTCCTCGGAGGAAGTGTCGGTGTGACACCCCGAATCATTGCGGTTCGGCTCTGCACACGGCAACCGCGGGGCGGAGCTCATCCGGTGCTTACGATGGTTCGGTACGCGCGCACGAAGCGATCTCCTCGAAGTCGGCGCGCATGCAGTCGACCAGGACATCGCCATCGGTCAAGGCTGACGTGTCGATGTTGATCCCGATGTACTGGCGCCCTGCCGAGGTGAGCAGAGCCGCTCCGAGCAGAGGAGTCGGGGTTGGAGCCTCTGGGAGCCGATCGGTCGCCGAGACGCGCACCGGCTGCGGCCGGATCGAGCGAGGACATCCCTCGCTGCCCCCGTTCGAGGTCGAGCAGATGAAAGAGGAGCCCGATGCCGGCGATTCCGTCGATGACCGAATGGTGGATCTTGAGGATGAACGTGGTGTGGTCGTGTCCGAGTCCTGTGACCAACACCGATTCCCAGAGCGGCAATTCGGGGTCGAACGCGACACTGCCTTGGCCCGGAGGCGTGGCTCGCGGACAGTGAGCTGCTCGACCTTCTCCCGGACCGCGTCCCAGTCGGGGGCCTGGTCGGGGAGGACGACGGTCACGATCGGTGCCCGGAGCACCGGGTCGCGATCGATCGTCCAGAGGAACCTCGGTAACCACCAGGCCATCGCCAGCCTTCCGCCGTTCCCCCTCTTCCCGTGGCTCTTCGTGATGCCGGGCCTCCTGGCCATCGGAGCGTCACTGCTGGCCCGGGACCGGGCCGAACAGTCGAACAACAAACAACAAGGAGAATCATGAGAAAGCGGGACACCATCGTCGCATTCGTCGTTGGGCTCAGCGTCGTCGTCCTGGCCGGCTGCAGCTCGAGCTCGACGGCCACCTCGACCACGGCGACAGCGGC
>Ga0181523_10001424_pt1 | contig 25378 bp, 21 predicted proteins | sample PEATcosm2014_Bin_43_FD_119752 | JGI IMG/M metagenome (GOLD analysis project Ga0181523, IMG submission 119752) | Peatland microbial communities from MTU Mesocosm Facility, Houghton, MI, USA - PEATcosm2014_Bin05_30_metaG | ecosystem: Environmental > Terrestrial > Soil > Wetlands > Peat | place... | reverse complement strand
GCACCGGGCCGGAAGACCTCGGCAGCCACACCATCTGCGCGGTGGTCACCGTCGAGTTCCTCGAGCACCAGCGACGTATCGGCAACGATCTCACCACGCCGATGCCCCAGTATCGGTTCCCCGGGCTGGTGCCCGGGGACCGGTGGTGCGTCACCGCCGCCAACTGGCTGCGGGCCCACCTCGACGGCGCCGGCGCCTATGTGGTCCTCGCCTCCACCCACGAGCGGGCACTGGAGGTGGTGCCACTGGCCGCCCTCGAGGAGCACGCCGTCGACGTTCCCTCCGGGCCCGGCGACCTCGGAGTCTGACCGTCAGCCAGCGCGCTTGCGGAGGGCCTTCTTCAACACCCCGTCGTAGGCGTCCAGGCCCTCGCGGTACAGCCTGGACTCGGGCCCTGAGGCGATACCGACCCGCTCCGGGATGATCCCCCAGATCGGGACCCCGGACCCCGTCCACCAGGCGACGGTCTCGTCCAGGTCGTTGGTGCCCAGCCGGGCCGCACAGATGACCACCCCGTAGGAGGTCCTAGGGCCGATCATCTCGAGCGTGGCGACCACCCGCGTGTACTCGACGCCGCCGGCCCGGGTCGGGACGACCACGGCATCGGCCCGGTCCAGTGCAGCCCGCACGATGCGCTCGTCGCCCGGGGGCGTGTCGACCACCGCAAGCCCGCCGTGGCCGGCCAGGGCCCGCGACACGGTGCGCTCGGACGGCGCCTCCACCAGGTCCACGCCCTCGAGCGGGCGCACCTCGAACCACTCCGCCGAGGAGGCCTGACGGTCGGCATCGATGAGCGTCACCTGCTCCCAGCCGCGGTCCACTGCCGCTGCCGCCAGGTACACCGACGTGGTCGTCTTCCCCACGCCGCCCTTCACGTTGCTGACCACGATGTTCATCGCGACACCCGGCCTCCGGCGCATCCCCACCCGACGATGGGAGCGAGGATCTCCCGCACCTGGCTGACGATAGCGGAGCCGGCACCTCCTCACCCGGCGGTGGGGGCACCGGCCGGAGGGCACGCCCGATGAGCGGTCGGGCCGTACCGGCCCATGCCCCCACCACGAGCCCGAGCCCGTCCGGTCAGCCGGCGAGGCGCCCCCGGGCCCGGCCGACGAGGTACCCGATGTCCGCGGTGACCGCGTCGGCCAGCACTCCGACGTCGGGCATCGACTCGTAGTCACCGGTGATCCCGAAGAAGAGGCGCCCGTTGTAGGAGAGGATCGCGGTTCCGACGCGGATCCCGTGGCTGATCGGGACGAACGGGCGGTACTCGCGCATCTCGTGCCCGAGGCAGTAGAGGGGGATCTGTGGCCCGGGCACGTTCGTCGTGACGGTGTTGAGCGAGCGCTGCCCGAACCGGTGCATCCCGCTGATCGCCATCCGGCTGAACGTCCCCACCAGCATCGGCGGGGCGAGGTTGCCGACCGAGGTCACCATGACGCCCGCCTCCGCGATGTGAGAGGCCTTGAGCTTGGACATCTCCTCGTGCACGATCTCGAGGCGCTCGACCGGCTCGGCCACTTGCACCGGGAGGTCGTACAGCAGGGCCGTGACCCGGTTGTCCGCCACCCCGCTACCGTCGTCATGGCGGGTCGACACCGGCACCAGTGAGCGCACGACGGCGGTGTCGACGTCGTCGCCCCGCTCCTCGAGCAGCGCCCGGTAGCCGCCGGAGACCGCCGCCAGCACGACGTCGTTGATCGTGCCACCGAAGGCGGTGCGGATCGTCTTGACATCGGCAAGGCTGGCGGACGAGTGGGCATAGGCCCGGTGGGGGCCGATCGGCCCCTCGATCGAGAGGGGCTTGGTCGGGGCGAGGCGCCGCAAGAAACGGAACGTCCCCTCCGCGGTCGTCAGGGTGGAGTGCGCCGCGTCGATGGGGTGGGCGATGGACCTCGGGATGCCCCTGGCCGCCGCCAGTGCGTTGGACACCAGACCGCCCCAGGCGTCGAACACCTTCAGGGCCCCCAGCGGCTCGGGGCGTGGCTCCCACGGCACGGGTTCGCCGACCGCGGTGTCGGCCTCGAGGTCCAGCAGGATGGTGAGCAACTCGACCCCGGCGATCCCGTCGACCATGCAGTGGTGGATCTTGAACACCAGGGCCCATCGCCCGCCTTCGAGGCCCTCCACCAACCATCCCTCCCACAGCGGCCGCTCGCGGTCGAGCGGCTGCGACATGAGCCGCCCCATCAGGCGGTCGAACGCCGCGTCGTCGCCTGGAGTGGGGAGCGCCGTGTGGCGGAGGTGGTAGCCGAGGTCGAAGTGGGGATCGTCCACCCAGACCGGCCGGCCCAGCTCGAAAGGAACCGAGCGGACACGCTGGCGGTAACGCGGGATGAGGTGCAGCTTGGAGGCGACCAGTCGCTCGAGGTCCTCGAACGGGGGGGGCGGGTCGTCGAACACGCAGGCCCCAGCGATGTGCATATGGACGATGCCGTCCTCGATATGAAGGAACTCGGCATCGAGCGCGTTCAGTCTCTCCACGTCCCACCTCCCTGTTCCGGTCCGTGCCCTCAGCGCACCATACGGCCGGGTGGTCCGCATGAACAGGGTCCTTCGGCAGGTTTTCCCGCCTGGACCGGACCGCCCCCTCCGTGGTGGCATGAATCGTGACCTTCGACTCTAAACGTGCAGGGCAAAGTGGCCTAGGTTCGAATAGGGGCATCGTCGTCGAGGAGGGAACGATGGGGGACCAGACCGAGCTGTTCATGCGTGACACCGATGCCTTCTCGTGGTATCTCGAAAAGGATCCCGCCCTGCGGTCGACCATCCTGGCCATCGCCTGGCTCGACCAGCAGGTGGATTTCGATGTGCTCGCCGCCCGGCTGGGGCGTGCAGTCGACCAGATCCCCCGATTCCGGCAGGTGCCGGTCGCACCACCGGGTCGACTGGCGGCCCCGCGCTGGGTCGACGTCGACTTCGACCTATCCTTGCACCTGCACCGGTTCGACGCCCCGAGTCCGCACACTCCGGCCACGGTGATCGACTTCGCCCGGATGGAGGCAATGAGCGGTTTCGACCTCTCGCGGCCGCTGTGGCAGTTCACCCTCGTCGAGAACCTGGCCGACGACCGCGCCGCTCTGGTCATGAAGGTCCACCACTCGCTGACCGACGGGATCGGCGGGATGCAACTGGTATTCCTCCTGTTCGAGACCACCAGTGAGTCCGATCCCGATGTCCAGGTCCCCCTGGCCGCTGTCCACGAGCAGGTCCCGGGCACCGCCGAATTGGTCCGGGAGTCTCTGGCCTACGACTGGCACCGGGTCTTCGAGACGTTCCGGCACGGACTGTCGGAGGCGCTCCCCACCGCGGTGCACGTGGCCAGGAACCCGGTGCGCTCGACGTCCGATGCCCTCTCCACCGCTTTGGCCGTCGGTAGGTTCGTCGCTCCGGTCTCCGACACCCTGTCGCCGGTGATGACCGACCGGAGCCTCGACCGGCACCTCGCCATGATCGCCGTCGACTTCCGCGACCTGAAGCGAGCGGGGACCTCGGTGGACGGCACCATCAACGACGCCTTCGTCGCCTCGGTCACCGGAGGGCTGCGTCGCTACCACGAGCGGCACGGAACCTCGGTCGACGAGCTCAGGATCACCCTGCCGATCTCGATCCGCAAAGAGGGCGACCCTGCTGCAGGCAACCGCATCACCCTCGAGCGGTTCGCGGTGCCCGTCGGGGTGGCCGACCCTGCCGAGCGTGTGCGCCTGACCGGCGAGCGGTGCAGGGTGGCCAGGGACGACCGTGCCCTGCCGCTGTCGAATGCCATCGCCGGGACGCTCAACCTGCTTCCGTCAAGCGTGGTCGGCGGCATGCTGAAGCACATCGACTTCCTGGCCAGCAACGTGCCCGGTATGAAGGTCCCCATCTATCTCTGCGGGGCACCGGTGTCGGGGTACTACGCGTTCGGGCCGACCACCGGATCGGCGGTCAACGTGACGCTGCTCTCCTACAACGGGACCTGCTGCGTGGGCATCACTATCGACGGCGGGGCCGTCCCCGACGCCGACGTGCTCGTGGACAGCTTCCGCCAGGGTTTCGAAGAGGTACTCGAGCTCGGCGGGGACCATCACCCGGTGGTCATCCCCCTGCGGTAGGTCCGGGCGCAGGTCCGGGCGCCGGCGCCGAGGGCGAACACCGACCTTCCGGCTGGGCCTACGGGTGGGGCGGGGCGGCGCCGGCCAGCGTCAGGATGCACCCCGGATCCTCTCCGAGCGGGTCGCCCGACGCCGCATAGGCCCGGGAGCGCGAGCCACCGCAGAGGTCGGCATGCTCACAGACGCCGCACTGTCCGGCGAAGTCGGCGTCACGGATGGCACGGAGGAGCGGGTCGTCGCGGTAGATCTGCATGAGGCTCTGGTCGCGGACGTTTCCGAGACGCAGCGGAAGGAACCCGGACGGGTAGACGTCCCCATCGGCTGCGACGAAGATGATCCCCTTCCCGTCACGGGTCGCGGCACTCGGGGCACGCACGGGCGCCGTCGGCGGCCCCAACAGCGTCTGCAGCCGGTCGTGGAGCTGCGAGTAGAGGGCACCGTGCTCGAACTCCGTTTCGGCCGGCATGCCCCCTGCCCGCCTGCGCTCCAGGGCCACCCTCCGGAAGAAGGGCGCCTCGACGGTGCGAACGGTGAATCCGTACTGCGATGCGTCGACCAGGAAGTTGCAGATGTCCTCGTTCTCCTCCGCGGTCGATGCCTCGATGCCGGTGCCACGACCGGTGGTGATCAGGAAGAACACTTCCCAGATGTCGACGTTCATCTCGTGCATGAGCGAAGCGATGTCACCAAGCTCGCCGATGTTGGACCGCATGACCGTGGTGTTGATCTGGACGGTGAGGCCGTGGCGCTGCAACCGGCTGATGGCTGCCAGCGTCGCCTCGAAATGGCCGTCGATGCCGCGCACAGCATCATGGGTCCCCGCTGTGGCACCGTCCAGGCTCAGCGATGCGGTCTTCACCCCCTGCTCGCACAGCGCCCACAGCCGGGGGGACGTCAACTGGGGGGTCACGGACGGAGCGATCGCCGCCGGAACGCCCATCGACTTCGCATGGGCCGCGATGGTGACGATGTCGTCGCGCTTCAGGCAGTCGCCGCCGGTCAGGATCAGGATCGGGCGTGGACGACCGATCCCGGCCAGGTCGTCGATCAGGGCGAAGCCCTCGGCGGTCGAGAGCTCGTCCGGGCCCGGGTCGCGCTGGGCATCGGCCCGGCAGTGGGCACAGGCCAGCTCGCAGGCCTTGGTCATCTCCCAGAACACGAGGAGCGGGCGGCTGTCGAACTGGCGCTTCGCCCCCGCCTGGCCGGAATCGGGCCGGCGCTCCCCCCGATGACCTCGTTCGATCCGTGCCATCGGTGGACCGACGGACGTCGGGCGGACGGACATCAGGTCCCGACCCGGAGTGCGGAGGCGGCCGTTCCCCAGCGGGCGCCGGCCGGCCTGCACCGCGGTTCTCTCATTCCCATTGGAACATTGTCGGGGTCGGCCGGTGGGCCCCGATAGGGCCATTCGTCCATTTCGTGGCCCGCGGGCCACGCCGGCGCAGCGTGACGGCGTCCGGGCCGGCCGGCCGTCAGGCCGCCGGGCCGTTGACCAGCTTCACGTTCGCCGTGTGCGTCTGGCCCGACTGGTCGGTCCACTGGAGCTGGACGGCATCCCCGGGATGGTCGGCCTCCAGCTGGTTGCTCAGGTCCGAGGACGACGAGATCGACTTCCCGTCGATGGCGGTGATGACGTCACCCTGGGCCAGCCCGGCCTGGTCGGCCGGAGAGCCGGAGACGGTCCCGTCCACGACCGCGCCGGACGTCGTCGTACCGTTTGCACTGCCGGAAGCTCCAGAGCCGAACCCGCCACTGCCATTGGCACCGCCCGACGCCGCGACCTCGACACCCAGGAACCCGGTTGCACCGAGGTGCACCGTGGACGATGCGTGGCCGGACTCGATCTGGCCGGCGACCGAGAGGGCCGTGGCGATGGGGATGGCGTAGGCCTGGTTGGCCGCCACCTGGTAGCCGGAGCCCGTCGATGCGGCGGTGTCCATGCCGATGACCTGGCCGGAGGTGCCGACGAGCGGGCCGCCGGAGTCGCCGGGTTGGATGCCGGCATTGATCTCGATGAGCCCGGACAGGTTCTCGGCGTTGCCGCCTCCGTTGTCACTGGCGGTGATGGACTGGTCGGTGGCGGTCACCGAACCACCCGCCGCGCTCGGGGTTCCGCCCGACCCTCCGGCGTTGCCGACGCCCACGACGGCCTGGCCGATGGCCGCCGACCCGGTGCCGGTGGTCACGGTCTGCAGGCCACTGGCACCCACCAGCTTGAGCACCGCCACATCTCCCGTGCGGTCGTACCCGACGACGTTCGCCGTGTACGTCTTGCCGTTCCCGATGTCGGTCACGCTGATGCTGGTGGCACCGTCGATGACGTGGTTGTTGGTGAGGACCTCACCGGAGGACGTCAGCACCATGCCGGTGCCTGCCGCCTGCTCGTTCTGGTAGCTCATGTTGGTGTTGACGTCCACCAGGCCCGGGTCGACCTTCGAGGCGATGGCGGAGATGTCCGAGGGGGCCCCGGCACCCGTGGAGGAGTTCCCAGACGATCCCGACCCGAACGGGGAGGACCCGCTGCCCGACGATCCCGACCCGAACGGGGAGGACCCGCTGCCCGACGATCCCGACCCGGACGGGAGCCCCGAGTTGGGACTGGCGATGGCGTTGGTGCCTGATTGGGCGGACCACACGAGGTGGCCGACCCCCGCCCCCAGCAGAATGGCGGCGCCGGCGATCGAGGCCACCGCGACCATCGGGAGGTGTCGCCGTTTCGCCGGACCCGGCTGCGGCGGCGGGCTGGTGAAGCCGGAAGGCGCCCAACCACTCGGCGGGGGCGGTGCCCCCGGCACTCCGCCACCCCATCCCCCGCCAGGCGGCACCCCCTGGGATCCTCCGGGACCCCAACCCGGCCACGGCGACTGCGCCCAGGTGCCCGCAGGCGGCGTCGGGGGGCCGGCGGCCACCGACGCGTAGCGACCGGTGGGGTCCTGCGCTCCAGGGCCGGCAGTCAGGGAGTTGGGTACCGCGACCCACTGCTGGGGGCCGGCGGGACCGGCGTACGGGGGGGCGGGCAGGATCGGGGCTCCACCCGCAGGGGGAGTGGGCAGGCCCGGATACTGGTCGGCGTCCGGGGGCACGGACGTGCCGGCCGTGCTGCCTTCCTCCGCCTCCTGCGGGCCTGTCGAGGGATGCCACATCTCGCTCATGTCTGCCTACCTTCGGGCTACCTGCGGATCCCCGTGGGCCGCAGTCACGTTCTTCCACCCCATTGGACACCCACCACGTAAGGGAAACATAAGTCCCGAGTAGGAATCTCCTAAGCCCTGGTGGGCCGGGCGGAACGTGCCTGCGGCCCACGGCGTCGACCGGAGGCACAGCGGGCGGCCGGTCCCCTAGGACTCGAGCTGGTGGCCGAGCGACTGGACCGCCTCGATGAACTCGTCGATCATGTCGAAGACCACCTGGGAAGCCGTCTTGGTCACGTTCATCGAGCCGACGATCTGACCGACGAAGTAGTTGGCCAGGTGCTCGGCGCCGGAGCCCGGACGGTAGGCAGCCCGGTCGATGCGCGTGATGGCGTCGTCGACCAAGACGGGCTGCAGGGGCATCCCCAGGGGCATCGGGGTCGCCGGGTCGTCCCACTCGTCGGTCCAGGCCGATCGCAGCTGGCGGGCCGGCTTGCCCGTGCGCGACCGCGAGCGCACCGTGTCCGATGAGGTGGCGGCGAGGAACTTGGCCTTGACGACAGGGTGGGTCTCGGCTTCCTCGGTGGTGAGCCACACCGATCCGCACCACACGCCTTGCGCACCGAGCGCCATGGCCGCAGCCATCTGGCGCCCCCGCCCGATGCCGCCGGCGCCGAGCACGGGCACCGGGGCGACCGCATCGACGATCTCGGGAATGAGCACCATCGACCCGACCTCCCCGGTGTGGCCGCCGGCCTCGGCGCCCTGGGCGATGATGACGTCCACGCCGGCGTTCACGTGGCGCTCCGCATGCTGGGCCTTGCCCGCCAGGGCACCGATGAGGCGGCCCTCCTGCTTCACCCGCTCGATCATGTGGGCGGGAGGCGGCCCGAGAGCGTTGACCACCAGCGACGGCCGGTGGGCCAGGGCGATCTCGAGAAGCGAGTCTGCCTGACGCTCCGAGAAGGGAACGGCCATGTTGCCTGCGTCCCGACCGCCGAGCGGGCCGCGTCCTGCCTCCCCGTCGGGCAGGTCCGGCACGTCGTAGCGCCGCAGGATCTCCTCGACGAAGGCGATGTGCTCGGCGGGGATGAGGGCGGCGAGGTCCGCCATGGTGTAGCCCCCCGTATCGGAGCCGGCGTACTTGGCCGGCACGATGAGGTCGACGCCGTACGGGCGGCCGCCCACCTCGTCCTCGATCCAGGCCAGGTCGATCTCGAGTTGCTCCGGCGAGTGCGCCACCGCGCCGAGCACTCCCATGCCGCCCGCCCTGGTCACGGCGGCCACCACGTCGCGGCAGTGGGTGAAGGCGAGGATCGGGACATCGATCTCCAGCATCTCGGTGATGGCGGTCTGCATGGGCAACGCACCTCCTGCACGGCCTTCGGTCGTGCGTCGATCGGTCCCGCCGGGTCACGTTCACGGGTTATCTTGACGGTCAGATGTTACCGTAGTTAGTATCATCCAATGAAGCAAGCGCTGCTGGCTCCCCCGCTGCCATCGACCCTCGACACCGCCTCGGCGCAGTACGTCCAGAACCGGGCGGACATGCTCGAGCAGCTGGCCGTCATCGACGACCTGCTCGACCAGGCGGAGGCCGGCGGCGGGCCCAGGAGGATGGAACGGTTGCGGAGCCGCGGCAAGCTCCCGGTGCGCGAGCGCATCGCCAACGTGCTCGACCCCGACAGCCCGTTCCTCGAGATCAGCCCCCTCGCCGCCTACGACTCCGACTACACGATCGGCGGTGGGATGGTGGTGGGGATCGGAATCATCGCCGGCACCGAGTGCGTCATCATCGCCAACGACCCCTCCGTCCTCGGGGGCGCGCTCACGCCGTACGCGGCGAAGAAGTGGATGCGGGCACTCGAGATGGCGCGGGACAACCGCATGCCCTACGTCAGCTTCGTCGAGTCGGCCGGCGCCGACCTGCGGGTCGAGACCGACGGCGGGGGTCGCCGGGTGCAGACCTTCCACTTCGCCGAGAGCGGACGGTTCTTCTACGACCTGATCGACCTGTCCAAGCTGCGCATCCCCACGGTCTGCGTGGTGTTCGGATCCTCCACCGCCGGAGGGGCCTACCAGCCCGGCCTCTCGGACTACAACATCGTGGTCAAGGAGCAGTCGAAGGTCTTCCTGGCCGGGCCACCCCTGGTCAAGATGGCGACGGGCGAGGAGTCCGACGACGAGATGCTCGGTGGGGCCAAGATGCACGCCGAGGTGTCGGGCCTCGGCGACTACTTCGCCGAGGACGAGATGGACGCGCTCCGGATGTGCCGCGAGGTGGTGTCCCACCTCAACTGGCGGAAAGCCGGGCCTGATGCCGCCTTGCGGTCCGACGAACCGGCGCACGATCCCGAGGAGCTCCTCGGCCTGGTCAGCCGCGACCTGCGCCAACCGGTCGACGTCCGCGACGTCGTCGCCCGCGTCGTCGACGGATCGCGCTTCGAGGAGTTCAAGGCGAGGTACGGCAGCACCATCGTGTGCGGATGGGCGAGCATCCACGGGTACCCGGTGGGGATCGTCGGGAACAACGGGGTGATCTACCCACGGGCCGCAGAGAAGGCCGCGCACTTCATCCAGCTCTGCAACCAGATCGACGTGCCGTTGGTGTTCCTTCAGAATGTCACCGGCTACATGGTGGGACGCGACTTCGAGGCCGAGGGCATCATCAAGAAGGGCTCACAGATGCTCAATGCCGTCACCAACTCCACCGTGCCGCACCTCACCGTGATCATCGGCTCCTCGTACGGCGCCGGCACCTACGGCATGTCGGGTCGGGCGTTCGGCAACCGGTTCACGTTCCTGTGGCCCACGGCGAAGATCGCCGTCATGGGCCCCAAGCAGATCGCCGGGGTGATGTCGCTGGTACGCCGTGGCCAGGCCGCCCGGAAGGACCTCGAATTCGACGAGGAGGAGGATCGCCAGATCGTCGAGATGGTCGAGGCCATCCAGGAGCGGGGCTCGCTCGCCCTGGTCGCCACCGGGGCGGTCAGCGACGACGGCATCGTCGACCCGCGCGACACCCGCACCGTGCTCGGCCTGTGCCTCTCGGTGGTCCGCAACAGACCCGTCGAGGGCACCGAGGGCTACGGGGTGTTCCGGCTGTGAGCTTCTCCACGATCCTGGTCGCCAATCGTGGCGAGATCGCCCGCCGCATCATCCGCACCGCCCGCTCGATGGGCGTCCGCACCATCGCCGTGTTCGTCGACGCCGACGCGGCCTCCCCCTTCGTGTCGGAGGCCGACGAGTCGGTGCGCCTGGCCTCCGGGTACCTGGACGGTGCGGCCATCATCGACGCCGCCCTGGCCGGTGGGGCGGAGGCCGTCCACCCCGGCTACGGGTTCCTGTCGGAGAACCCGGGCTTCGCCGCCGGCGTCACCGGTGCCGGGCTGACCTGGATCGGGCCGCCTCGATCGGTCATCGCCGAGATGGGCGACAAGCTGGCGGCAAAACGCCTGGCCGTGGCCGCCGGGGTGCCCACACTCCCCTCGGCCGAGAGCCCGGGGGATGCCGACGACGTCGGCTACCCCTTGCTCGTCAAGGCCGCCGCCGGTGGTGGGGGCAAGGGCATGCGCCTCGTCGGCTCCCCGGCCGACCTCGACGCGGCCGTCGCCTCGGCGCGACGCGAGGCCGACGGCGCCTTCGGTGACGACCGGGTGTTCCTCGAGCGCTACGTCGCCACGTCGCGCCACATCGAGATCCAGATCCTCGGCGATGGGCACGGCAACCTGGTGCACCTGGGCGAACGCGAGTGCTCCATCCAGCGACGCCACCAGAAGCTCATCGAGGAGTCACCGTCACCGGCGGTCGACGACGCCATGCGCGTCGCCATGGGTGAGGCCTCCCTCCGGCTCGCCCGGTCCATCGGATTCCAGTCGGCAGGCACGGTGGAGTTCCTGGTCGACGACGCCACCAGGGAGTTCTTCTTCCTCGAGGTCAACACCCGCCTCCAGGTCGAGCACCCGGTGACCGAGGAGGTCACCGGCATCGACCTGGTCCGCGAGCAGCTGAGGATCGCCGCCGGCGAGCCCTTGGGCTACGCGCAGTGCGACATCGCCTTCGCCGGGCATGCCATCGAGGCCAGGCTCTGCGCCGAGGACGCCGAAGCCGGGTTCCTCCCCGCCACCGGGACCCTCGCCGCCTTCTCCCCCGCGGAGGCCCCCGTCGTGCGGTGGGAGTCCGGCGTCGAGCAGGGGTCGGTGGTCAGCGTCGCCTTCGATCCGATGCTCGCCAAGGTCATCGCCCACGCCCCGACCCGGGCGGAGGCCGCCTCGCGGCTCGCCCTGGCACTCGAGCGGCTCCACCTCGGCGGCGTCACCACCAATCGCTCCTTCCTCGCCGCCGCGCTGCGCCACGAGCGCTTCCTCGGCGGGGAAACGACCACCGACTTCATCGAGCGCTTCGGTCCGGCGCGCTCCTTGGTGCTCGGCGACACCGAGTTGACATGGGCCGCCACTGCGGCGGCGCTGTGGCTCCAGTGCGAGAACCGTGCGTCGACTCCGGTGCTCGCCGACCTGCCGAGTGGATGGCGCAATGCGCGCCTGCCCGCTCAGGCCGTCTCGCTACACCATGGCGAACACACGGTGCACGTCACCTACCGGTCCCGACGCGACGGATCCTTCGACGTCGGGGACGAGGGATACGCGCGCATCCACCGGCACTCCCCTCTCGACATGGACGTGGAGGTCGACGGGCGGCGCTCGACCGTGCGCGTCACGCACGCGGGCGATCGTCTCCACATCCAGACCCGCCGCGGCACAGTGGACTTCCGGATTGTCCCGCGCTTCGTGGCGCCGGGAACGCTGGCCCCCTCGGGGGGGCTTGCCGCACCCATGCCCGGCACCGTGGTCGATGTGCGCGTCGCCCCCGGCGAGCGGGTCACTGCGGGCACCACGTTGGTGGTGATGGAGGCCATGAAGATGGAGCACTACATCAATGCCCCGGCCGACGGCATCGTGGTCGAGGTGTTCGTGGGCCCCGGGCAGCAGGTGGACAACGGCGTCGCCCTGTTGGTGATCGAGCCGGAGGGTGCCGGACCCGGTGAGCCGGGCAGCCACCCGGGTGAAGGGGCCGAGGAGGGACCGAGATGACCGAGCCGATCCGCATCGCCAACTGCTCCGGGTTCTACGGTGACCGGCTGTCGGCCGCCGCGGAGATGGTGGAGGGCGGCCCGATCGACGTGCTCACCGGTGACTGGCTGGCCGAGCTGACCATGCTGATCCTGGCCCGCACCCAGGCCAAGCGCCCCGGGGGCGGGTACGCACGCACCTTCGTCACCCAGATGGAGCAGGTCATGGGCACGTGCCTCGAACGCGGTATCAAGGTGGTGTCGAATGCGGGCGGTCTCGATCCGGACGGATGCGCCGAGGCGATCGCAGGAGTCGCCGCCAAGCTGGGGCTCGCTCCGAGGATCGCCTACGTCGGCGGCGACAACCTCCTGCCAAGACTCGGCGAGTTGCGCGACGCCGGCGTGGAGCTGGCCCAGTTCGAGTCCGGGGAGCCCATCGGCGACACGTCGCGCTTCATCACCGCCAACGCCTACCTGGGCTGCTGGGGAATCGTCGACGCCCTCGATCGTGGTGCCGACATCGTCATCACCGGCCGCGTCACCGATGCCGCCGTCGTGTGCGGGCCCGCCGCCTGGCACCACGGATGGGCACGTGACAACTGGGACGCGCTCGCCGGTGCGGTGGTGGCCGGGCACGTTGTGGAGTGCGGGGCCCAGGCGACCGGCGGCAACTACTCCTTCTTCACGGAGGTGCCCGGCATGCCACGGGTCGGGTTCCCGTGGGCCGAGATCGCCGCCGACGGCTCGTGCGTGATCGGCAAACACGACGGCACCGGCGGCGAGGTCTCGATCGGCACCGTCACGTCCCAGCTCCTCTACGAGATCGGCAGCCCCGCCTACCTCGGGCCCGACGTCACGGCCCGCTTCGACACGATCCGCCTCGAACAGGCCGGCTCCGACCGCGTGCGGGTCTGCGGTACCAGGGGCGAGCCCCCGCCGAGCACGCTCAAAGTGGCGATGAACGAGGTGGGCGGCTTCCGCAACGACCTGGCCGTCGCCCTCACCGGCCTCGATGTCGAGGCCAAGGCCCGGCTCGTCGAGGACGCCTTCTGGCTGGCGTGCCCCTACGGTCCCGAGGACTACGAGAGCGTCACCACCCGGTTGGTCCGGACCGACAAGCCCGATCCGGCGACCAACGAGGAGGCGGTCGCACTGTGGCGGATCACCCTCAAGGACCCTGACGAGCGCAAGGTCGGCCGGGCGGTGTCCGCTTCCGTCACCGAGATCGCGCTGGCCACCATCCCCGGCCTGTTCGGCGTCGGCGGCGGCCCCTCCGGTGGCTCCCCCTACGGCGTGTTCCGCCCGGCGCTGGTACCGGCCGACCTCGTGCCCCAACACGTGGTCGTCCTCGGCGGGGAGCGGACCGTCGTGGACTCCGTGGCGCCGCCGGGCGAGGTGCACGTCGAAGGCGACGAGGGGCCGGCGGCGGCCGTGCCGACAGGCCCCACCGTGACGGCTCCGATCGGCCGGGTGGTCGGCGCCCGGTCCGGCGACAAGGGCGGCCACGCCAACCTCGGCGTCTTCGCCCGCAGCGACCGGGGCTGGGCGTGGCTCGACGAGTTCCTCACCACCGACACCCTGAAGCGCCTCCTCCCCGAGACGGCGCCGCTGGTCATCGATCGCTACCGACTGCCCGCGCTCCGGTCGCTGAACTTCGTCATCCACGACCTGCTCGAAGAAGGCGTGGCTGCCTCCACCCGCCAGGACGCACAGGCCAAGAGCCTGGGCGAGTGGCTGCGCAGCCGGGTGGTGGAGCTCCCCGCCGCCCTGTTGGAGCGGCCATGACCTGGGCCGGGGAGTCGTTCGACGTGGCCGTGGCCGAGCCCACCGAATTGCAGGAGCGCCTCCGTTCGGTGAGGCCGCCGCCGGCCGTGCTCGGCCGGGAGCGCGAGCGGCGCCTCACCGATCGTCAGCGCCAGATCCTCGACCACCTCGGCCAGATGTTCGACGGAGGCTTCGCCCACCTGACGATGGCCGAGATCGCCTCGCGCTCGAACTGCTCGCTGCGCACCCTCTACGGCCTGGCGCCCAGCCGGGACGAGCTGGTGCTCATCGTCGTGGATCGCAACCTCTGGCGGGTCGGGCGCACGGCCATGGAGGCGATCCGGCCCGACATGGATCCCCTCGATGCGCTGCAGGCATACCTCGGAGCGGCAAATGGGGTCGTGGACGGGCTGACCGAGCCATTCGCCCGTGACCTCGCCACCATGCCGGCCGCGCAGCGGCTGGGTGACTTCCACGCCGAGTACCTGGTCGCCGTCACGCGATGCCTGCTCGACCTCGCCGTCGAGCGGGGCGATACGCCTGCCATCGACACCGGTGCAGCTGCCCGGGTGATGGCGAGCCTGGCGCGCCTGCTGTCACTGCCCGAAGTGATGCCCACGCTCCGCACGACGCCCAAACAGGCCGCCGACGCGCTGGTCGAGATCATGCTGCGCGGCATGCGCACGGGCGCGAGGTGACGGTGCCATCATCCGACGAACGAACGGGAGGTCGACATGGGTGAAATCGACGAGCTGCGGAGCGATCTGTTGGCCGAGCAGGAGGCCCTCGATGCGATCGTTGCCGGACTGGCCGAGGAGGAGTGGGCGTCGGCCACCCCGAGCCCCGGCTGGACCGTCGCCGACCAGATCGGTCACCTCACCTACTTCGACGGCACCGCCGCGACCGCCATCACCGACCCCGAGGCATTCGCCGCCGGGCTGGAGGAGCTGTTCGCGGCGGCCGGCGGCATAGGCGTCGACGCCTTCACCCTGGACGCCTTCCGGGCGCTGCCTGCGACCCGGCAGCTCGAGGCGTGGCGCCACAACCGACGGGTCCTCGCCGAGGCGGCGGCAGTCCTCACCGACGGCGCCCGCGTCCCCTGGTACGGGCCGTCGATGGGCGCCAGGTCGTTCCTCACCGCCCGCCTGATGGAGGTGTGGGCACACGGCAAGGACATCGTCGACGCGGTGGGGGCGACCCGCCAGGCCTCCGGTCGCCTCCGCCACATCGCCCAGTTGGGCTACCTCACCAGGAGATGGTCCTACACCGTGCGCGGCGAGACGGCGCCCGAGGGCGAGATCCGACTGGTGCTCACCGGCCCGTCCGGGCAGACCTGGACCTGGGGCCCCGACGACGCCGCGGAGACCGTCGAAGGATCCGCCGAGGACTTCTGCCTGGTCGTCACCCAGCGCCGCCACCTGGACGACACCGATCTGGTGGTGGGCGACCTCGGCCGGCACTGGCTGCTCAGGGCCCAGGCCTTCGCCGGTGGCCCCACCGACGGCCCGGCCCCGGGAAACTCCTGATGCCTCTCGTCGAGACCGATCTGCGCGCCGGGGTGATGACCATCACCCTGGCCGACGAGGAGCGCCGGAACTCGTTGGGCCGGCAGCTGACGGGCGAACTGGTGGCAGCGCTCGACACCGCCGACCACGACCCCGGCGTCCGGGTGGTCGTCCTCACCAACAAGGGCACCGTCTTCTGCGCCGGGGCCGATCTGACCGATCAGACCTCCGCCGCCGCCGTGCCCGGGATCGACGTCGACCCGCGTGCGCTGTTCGGAAGGTTCCAGCACTCGCCGAAGCCGTACGTCGGCCGCATCGCCGGTCACTGCGTTGCCGGTGGCATGGGACTCGCCGCCGCCCTCGACATCTCCGTGGCCGTCGACCACGCCAAGTTCGGGTTCACCGAGGTGCGGATCGGTGTGGCGCCGGCCATGATCTCGGTGGTCTGCCTGCCCAAGATGCGCCCGGCCGACGCCCGGGCGGCGTTCCTGCGCGGGCACCGCTTTTCGGCCACCGAGGCGGTCCGGATGGGGCTGATCAACAGTGCGGTGCCGGCGGAGCGGCTCGATGAGGAGGTCGATGCCGTCGTCGGCGACCTGCTCGCCGGAGGGCCCGACGCCATCGCCGCGACCAAGCAGCTGACGGCAGTCGTGCCCGGCCTGCCCGAGGAGGAGGCCTTCAAGTGGACCGCCGCCCTTTCCGCACGCCTGTTCGGCGGCGACGAGGCGCGTGAAGGGATCGCTGCCTACCTCGAGAAGCGACCGGCCTCCTGGATCCCCTGAGGGCTCAGCCGACCGGCGCGACCCGATGGTTGTCCCGATCCACTCAGAGACCGGCGACTCCCTTGCCGACCAGGACCTCCCCGGGGCGAATCCGGCGATCCCGTCCATCCACCTCGGCATCGATGCCTCATCGTCGGACCTGGGTCGACCGCGGAACTTCCACACCGCCGCCACCTGCAGGGCCACCCTCAGCACCAGCTTCAGGATCGCCGCCCCCTTCGACGGGCCAGAGCCCGGGGACAGGTTGACCGCTCCGGGGCTGGCGTAAGGGCAGCCACCGGAGCATGCCTCTTCCCCAGAGCGTTCCGCGTCACGTACCGGCGTCACTTCAAGATGTTGACGGCACGGGCAACGACCAACAACGCCACGATGAGCGAGATCGCCTCCTCGGCCATCATCATCAACTTCATCCACGGCCTGATCGCCGACACGTCGGTTGGGCTGAACGCCGTCGCCGTGGCGAAGGCGAAGTGGAAGTAGTCCACGAATCTCGGGTACCAGTCGGTGCCTACGTGCTGCTCGTTCTTCATCTCAGGAAAGATGAGGGCCGGACGCCTTGGCGAACGGCTTGCCCGAGCGGCTGGCCCGCCGCGATCCAGATCCCAGTACCAGAGGCCGAAGGCGATCACGTTGGTCAGCCAGATGGCACCACCGCTCGCCAGCAGCACCTTTGCATTGTTGGTGAAGGTGGAGGTGTCGACGATGCCCACCACGAGCCGGATCGCGGCATCGGCGTTGGCCACCGAGATGACACCGATGAGGCAGCCGGTGAGCACCCGCAACCACGGAAGGTCCCGGTCGATGCGGCCAGGGTCACCGACGATCAGCACGCCCAGGAGTGCCACGACGACGACCAGGAACAGCCACCGGGCATCCCCGTTGCGCAGCTGGGATGGCAACGAGGCCCTGAGGAGGCCCGCTGTCAGCACGGCCAGGGTCATCGGCCATCGGGGCTCACCCAGCCTCGGCGATCGGCCGTCGCGAGCAGTGTCGGGACCAGTCGTCACCCCGCGATCATTGCCCAACTGCATGGGCGCAGACGGGTCCCCGGTGCATACGGCGGGCCCGCGGGCCCGTGGGCACCGGTTCGGTACCGGGCCCGGTGGGGTGCTTCCCGCTCCCCCGGCGGATCTGGGTCTCGGCCCGGTGCACCGTGCTCAGGTGACCAGCAGGTAGGTGCTCTTGCCGATCAGGTAGAAGCCGAGTGCCAACGAGATGACGATGATGACCTGGTCGGTATGCGTGTCGATCCACGTCCTCGTCCTAGCCAGGAACGCCTGGGTCTGCGCGGGCCAGAAGCCCGCGTAGATCTCCATCACCAGGTACGTGATCGTCGCGATCACGCAGAACAGGAATAGGGCGATGTAGCTCTGCCACGACGAGAGCTTGGCCTCGGTGATCACCGCGACGCCGGCGGCCACGAGCCCCCAGGGCTGGGTGAGGGGGCCGAGGGCGATGGCGAACGATGGCGACATGTTGTCGATGCCGGTCTGCCACTTGGGGGTCTTCCTCGGCTTCTTCGGCTTGCCCATCTTCCGCCACTGCCGCACCGCGATGATCACGAGCACCACTCCGATGAGGATCTTCACGGCGAGGGCGGCCAGCGACGGCCCGGTGTTGGGCTTGGGTGGATTGTTGCCGGTCACCAGGATGGTGAGGGCGACGACGGCCGCCAGCGACACGAGCCATCCGAAGATGAAGGCGGCGCCCTTCCGGACACCGCCCTTGGACGCGATCACCAGGATGAACGTCGTGAGGGGGATCGGCTCGAGGGTGATCGCCAAGCCGATGAGGATGAGGTCGATGACCACGGACAGGCCGCCTTGTTCGCCGATCTTGCCTGCACCGCGACATCCACCGACCTGAGCGCCGTCGGATGGGCGGTGTCCCGACGAGCGTAGACCTCGCCGCCGAACTGCGCCCACGGTGGTTGGGCGGGCCGGCCGGGAACGAACCGTGTACCATCAACCGTCCGGGACTACCATTGTCCTTGGTTCGACGACTCAAGGAGGAGTGCCGACGATGTTTGCCTACACGTATCCGCTTGCCGACCTCTTCAGCACGATGCTGGGGCTCTTCGTCTTCTTCATCTGGTTCTGGCTCCTGATCATCGTGTTCTCGGACATCTTCCGGAGCCGCGACCTCGGCGGATGGGCAAAGGCCCTGTGGGTGATCTTCGTGATCATCCTCCCGTTCCTCGGCATCCTCATCTACCTGATCGCCCGCGGCGGCAAGATGCACGAACGCGCAGAGGCCCAGGCGACACAGCAACAGCAGGCATTCGATGCCTACGTGAAGCAGGCTGCCGGCACTTCGGGGAGCAGTGTGGACGAACTGGCGAAACTGGCCGATCTCAAGGCCAAGGGTGTCATCACCGATGCCGAGTTCGAGGCCCAGAAGGCCAAGCTGCTCAGCTGATCCCTGAGGGCCGCCGGCGATTCCGGCAGCCCCCGACGACCGCTTCGGAGTTGACCACCGGCCGGTCAGTCCCCGGGCCCGCCGGCTACTGAGGAGTCGGAATGACTCCCATGCCGTAGGATTCGGCACGTGTACAGCGAGATCGCCAGCAACAAGCGACGAAGCGTCGTCTTCATCGGGTTGTTCTTCGTGATCTGGCTGGCAATCGGAGCTGTCTGCGGCTTGCTCTTCAAGGCCGTCTACCGCCACTCGACCAACAACGGCTTCGCTCCTGCCCCACCGACCAACTATGGCTGGACCCCGGTCATCATCGGCATGGTGATCTGTGGAGTGCTGGCCATCGGGGGGATCGTCTACTCCCTCAACGCGGGGGCAGGGATGGTGCTCCGGGTTTCGGGAGCTGTGCCGGCCGACCCGGCCCAGTACCCGCAGCTGCACAACCTGGTGGAGTCCTTGGCCATCGGCGAGGGGATCCCCAAGCCCGCCGTCTACGTGATCAACGACCCCTCGCCCAACGCGTTTGCCACCGGGGTCAGCCCGGAAAAGGCAGCCATCACCTTCACCACCGGGCTCCTCGCCATCATGAACCGCGAGGAGCTCGAGGGCGTGGCCAGCCACGAGATGAGCCATATCAAGAACCACGACATCCGTCTCCTTCTCGTCGTGGGAACCATGATCGGCATGGCCGCCCTGCTGGCCAGCATCCTGTGGCGGAGCGCATTCTTTGCCGGAGGCGGGCGAGGCAGCAGTAGAGGCGGCCAACTCATGCTCGTGGTGTTCGTTGCCGGCGCGCTACTGGCCGTGGTCGGTTTCATCTTCGGTCCGCTCATTCGCCTGGCCCTCTCACGCCGTCGCGAGTCGCTGGCCGACGTGAGCGGCGTGGAGCTGACGCGCAATCCGGCGGGCCTGCTGAGCGCTCTCAAGAAGCTGCAGCAGAACGACAAGCCGTTCAAGATGATGAACCACGCCACGGCGGCGATGTGCATCGACGATCCGCTGCAGCACCATGAGACCTGGTACCACCGCCTCTACGACACCCACCCTCCCATTGCCGAGCGGATTGCCGAGCTCGAGAAGATCGCCTCGGGCCAGTCCGTCTGACCTACCGGCCGGCCCGCTCGGTGGTCTCAGCCGGCTGGCGGAGGACCCTGCGTACCAGCGGCAGGCGGAAGGCCGTCAGGGCCGGGGGCAAGGGGGGGCCCGGTCGGAGCCGGGCCGACCGCGCCTGAGCCAGAACCGGGGAAATCCACCTGAGGCACGGCCCGGTCGACCTCGTCGGTAGCGAAGAAGGCCACAGCCTTGAAGCCGAACGGCCCCGCGATCAGGTTGCGCGGAAACGTCTGCAGACCGATGTTGTAGTCGCGGGCGCTCGTGTTGTAGTAGCGGCGGGCAAACTCGATCTTGTCCTCGGTGGCAGTCAGCGTCTCCTGTAGCTGGAGGAAGCTCTCGACCGCCCGCAGCTGCGGGTAGTTCTCGGCGACTGCGAACAGCGAACGCAGCGCCCCGGACAGTGCGTTCTCTGCCGGGGCAATCTGAGTGGGATCGCCCGTCGCTCCCGCAGTGACCGCATTGGCCCGGGCCTGGGTGACCGCCTCGAACGTCCCCTGCTCGTGGGCGGCGTAGCCCCGCACCGTCGACACCAGGTTGGGGATGAGGTCGTGACGGCGCTTGAGCTCGACGTCGATTTCGGACCACGCCTCCTGGGTCCGGTTGCGCTTCTTGACGAGGCCGTTGTAGGCCCCCCACAAGCCGAGCGCCAGGAGCACGACGATGACGATGACGATGATCAGCACAACCATTGTGGAGTGAACCCCCTCGGAGCTTCGGTGGCGCGAACTCTATCGGCTGTGTGCCCGAGCCGACAGAGAGTCTTCAAGAACGGTGCTCGGAGTGAGACGGACGAGCCCCCGAGCTTGGCCTGCCCGCGGTGCGCCGGCGCCTCCAGCGCCTGAACGGCCCGCCGTCGTGCTCCTCGGGGTGGCGTATCCGGATCAGCCCGGTCGGTCCGGATGTGGTGATCCGCAACACCGGACCGCCGGGGACCGGCGGAGACAGCGCCTCGAACTGGACCGGCCTTGACCCACCGGCCATCACCACGACCACTCCTTCGGGGACGAGAACCTCGATCGAACCCCAGGTCTCGAGGCGAAGGTTGACCTGATGGGCGTCCCAGGTGGCGACGGTGAGATCGAGCCGGGCCGCCCCGAAGCCGGTGCCGATGGTTGTGTCAGCGGCCAACTGCCAGCCCGAGCCCAACTGCAGACCACCGTCTGCCACCTGCAACACGAGTGGCCTGGCCAGCCGCAGCGAGGCGGGTGTGAGCCGGACCAATGGTGGCAACGCCACCATTGCTGCCTCGAGATCGGCGTGGCTGGGAGCGGCGAAGACCTGGTCCAGTACTCCAGAGAAGCGCTCGAGGGAAAGCGTTCCGTCGCTGAACAGATCATGGAGCCGGGCAATTGCCGCGACCCGGGCGCCTTCGTCAGCTCCGTCCGGAGGTGCTGAAACTGTGCGGTTCTCGTTCACGGACACCATCTTGGCCCACAGGATCTGCGAAGTTTGGCCGAGCGCCCGAGATGGCCGGATCTTCGCCAGTCGCACGACCTGCCTGAACCGCTCGCCCCCGGCGTCCCTCCCAGGAGTTTCGTTGCTGAGCGTCAGTTCCCCGGGCGGTGCCTCTGAGCTCAGCAACGCTACGATTAACAAGAGCTGCTCTTGCGGCGGGTCGAGGAGGCGCAACGGTGTCAGAGAGCCCTTGGCTGGAAGATGAACCTTCGAGCCGTCCCACCCGTTCCCCCCGCCATCGGTCGGGAATCGTCCTCGCCGCCACGAATTCAGACTGGCCTATTCTTTGACCTGCGGGAATTCGCATAATGACAGGTAGATGAGACGCCGGCTGGCGCGAGGGCGCACTGCACCCGGCGCCGGCTTTTCCGAGCAGGACGGATCGGCTCACGTTGAAGTGCGAACGGTAACGTGTGTCAATCGTGAGAATGCAACAAGCCTGCTTCAGGAACCTCCCGGAATGAGTGCCGTTCGCCTGTCGGCCGTTCCGTACGACAGCGGGCATCGGGGCAAACGTCAGGGCCTTGGCCCTGCGAACCTTATCGAGCATTGGCTTGCGTCCCCCGAGGAGAGCTCGCGCCTCCCCGAGGTTGTCTGGGTTGAGTCGGCAACCGACTTTCCCACGGAGGTGGCAACTACCTTCGAGTTGATGGGCCGTGTGGCCGATGAGGTGCGCTCCGCACTGAGCGACAACCGTTTCCCCTTGGTGCTGGCCGGCAACTGCAATACCAGCGCGCTCGGGGGCGCAGCTGGCCTACGCCTGTGGGATCCGGTCGGCGAGGTGGGAGTGGTCTGGTTCGATTCGCACGGTGACTTCAACACCCCGGAAATCGATCCGCTTGGCTTCCTCGATGGCCAGGGCTTGGCCATCGTCACCGGCCGATGCTGGCAGAGTGCGGCCCGGCAGGTCCCGGGGTTCGAGCCCGTAACCGACAAGTCGGTCATGCTGATCGGGGCACATGATTTCGACGATGACGAGGGCGTGGCTCTGGCGCGATCCGATATCGCACACGTCACGCCATCCCAGATACGACGCGAGGGCGTCGAGGGGGCCCTCGGCGCGGCGATCGAGGCAGTTGCGCAGCGGGTCACTCGTGTCTACTTGCATATTGATCTGGATGTCATCGACGCGGACTACGCGCGAGCCAACTCCTACGCTTCTCCCGGTGGCCTGGAGCCAGATCACCTTCTCGAGGCGACGAGCTTTGTCGTGGACCGCCTCCCGATTGCTGCCGCTGGGCTAGCTGCATATGATCCCACGATGGACGGTAGCGGGCGGTTGCGGGGAGTCGCCACGCAGCTGCTGGACTTACTGAGGGAGACTGCCAAGGGCTCGTGACCGCCCGGGATGTGCCGCTGCCGATCGGGCAACGCTGGCGAGCGCCGGAGAGCCTTTGGCCCGCCAACCGCCCAGTATCGGCACCGGGAGCGAGCGCATGACAAGACTCCCGAACGCCCGCCGTCGTTGGCATGTCAGCCGCTCCGAACGACGGATCGGCGCTCGCCCCGGGCCGGAGAGCCTGTCGCCGCCTCGGTAGGCGGTCCGTTCCGTCGTCCGCCCCCGCCTCTTCGGTTCCCGGCGATCGTCATGTGCTCCGGAGAAACCGACCTGGCGAACTTGGCGATCGCGAAAGTTGCCTACGCCCTCAACGAGACCACTTCTGGGATGCAAGTCGAGCTGACTTCAGGAGATCAGGCCACGGGATCCAGCACTCGGATTGGCGCTTACAACCAAACCGTGTCGACCTGGTAGGTAGCAAATGGACTCGCGTTGTTCTCTTGGCTCTGACAAGCGGTCGTCCACCACGGTGCGGCTTGCAAGGGCACGTGACAGTCGGCCAGCGGATCCGGCGTTGCCGATTGGCAGCCGAACGGACCGAGCCCACCCCAGGCGGCGTCCACGAGCACACAGACCTGTCCGTTCGAGAGTTGCATCGCCCACGGACGATCTTCGGGCGCTCCTTGGAGGGCCGAGGGCAGCGAGCCCACGTCGAATTGAACGACGTCGGGACTCGCGGGGTTGGCCGAAGGGCACAAGAGCGGATCGCTAGTAGCCACCGGTGGAGCGAAACAAGGGTCGTAGATGCCGCCTGAGGGTTGGGCGAAACAGCGATATGAGGAGTTGCCTGCCACGCCGGCTGCGACGCAAGTTCCGTCCACCGTTTCGGTCACCCGGAGCGTCGGATCAATCTCCCCCTGTGCCGTAAATGGCTCATAGGTCACTTGTCGGGTTCCCACCGACGGCGGGATGGTGCTCGGTGGCGTCGTAATCGTCCGCGGTGGTACCTTCGTCGTGGACACGCTGGACGCGCTCGAAGGTTTGGCGGAGACGGAGCTTGGACTGCTGCTGCAGGCCGTCAGGAGCACGCCGGTCAGCAGCAAGACAACGATCCGGGTGAAGGGCAGCGGGGCCCGCCAGCACCGATGCGGCAAGGGCTCCTTCGCCAGCACCACGCGGTGGGCATGGCCCGCGACCCGATCGAACATCACTCCATGCTCTCATGTATCGCCAATTCGGAAGTGTGGATACAGTTTCGGCCCCGGGAACAACGCTACATTTCACCGATCCTCGCTACCCTGCCGGCCGCAACATGCCGCCTATCGCGGGTGTATGGCGCTTCGCTAGTACGGCCGGCACATCTGAGTTGGTGCAGAGCATCGCTGTTCTTGCAGGAGGTGTTTCGTCCAACCACCGAGGTCCCTTGGCGGCGAGGGGGGTCCAGCCGCTGGGGACGCGCCGTAAGGCATCAGGCGAGTACGACGAAGGCGGCTTCACCGGGACGACGGCTCGTCACGAAGAAGAAATACGCCGCTGGGTCGCTCGTTCCGCACCTCAGGTGATAGCCAGGTCACCGTGAGCGCGAGTTCCATGCACTGGACCAGATGACCCATTGACTTTGCCGTCTGTTTCTGCGTGGCCGACCAAGGGGCAGGTACACAGCCGAACGGGGGAAGGATACAGACGATGGTTGCGAAAGTGAAGCTCGCATTCGGGATCGGTGCGGCACTCCTGCTCCTCTTGGTCGCCCCGGCGACAGCGGCGTACGCGTCGAATGGACCAGGAGGATTCGGCCCTGGTTTCGGTCACAAGGGCTCGCATGGACACGGAGGCCCCGGTTCTGACCGCGGCGCCACGGTGGTCTCGCTCGAGTCGAGCCCCTATGGCCCGGTGCTAGTGGTCGGGGGAGCAGGCGCCGGGTACGTCCCGGCCGATCCGACGGCGACACCGCCGACGCCCGCGGGCTACAACTACCCGGCCGGATCGTCTTTGTACCTCCTATCGAGTGACCCACCGACTTATGGACAGGGATGGGGCCATGGGTCATATCAGTCGGCGTGCGGTGTGACCGTTGTGGCGACACAGGGGTTTACCTGCACCAGCACGCCCTCCGCCGACACGGGCGAGTGGCCCGCGCTCACCACCAATGGGCGGCCCGTGGCTGGTCCAGGGGTAGTTCCTTGGCTGCTCGGGACCGTGTATCGCGCCGATCTCGGCACATTCCAGGTCACCTACGGCGGTCACCCTCTCTACCTGTTCGACCCAGGTCCCAACTCCTTCGTCGGCCAACACTTCTTTGAGAGTGTCGCACCGCTGCCGCCGTGGGGTGGGTTGTGGTCGCTGTTGTCACCCAACGGCCTGCCCGCGTCGGGCGTCGCCAATCTGGAGCCCGAGGTGCCCGTTGCCGGCCAGACCACCTACACGTCGGCGGTCGTGGGTGTCGAGGAGTACCCGGCCTCCGCCGCCATCGGCCTACCCCCCGGCGGCGTCACCGTCAGCGTCTACGCCTTTAGCGGTGACAGCCCATGGCAGAGCCGGTGTCTGTGGACGTGCACATTGACCTGGATCCCCGTCCTCACCAGCGGGCCGCCGACCGTGGCATCGGGACTCAATGCCCATGCCGCCGGCGCAATCAGGCGCTCCGACGGATCATGGCAGGCCACCTACGACGGCCACCCGCTCTACCTCTACGGTCAAGAGCAGCCGGTGCTCGGATCGGGAGGCCCAGCGACGACGGGCACGGTGGGTAACGGCAACGGGATTCACGCCTTC